>Ga0302319_10000891_pt1 | contig 67021 bp, 69 predicted proteins | sample Bog_T0_2_FD_203319 | JGI IMG/M metagenome (GOLD analysis project Ga0302319, IMG submission 203319) | Peat permafrost microbial communities from Stordalen Mire near Abisko, Sweden - Bog_T0_2 | ecosystem: Environmental > Terrestrial > Soil > Wetlands > Peat | place: Sweden: Abisko, Stordalen Mire...
GTGGTGACCAATAGCTACGGAACCAGCGAGTACCCCTCAGAAGTAAGTGACGCCACGCAGTACTACAACCACCCCGGTGTTGCGATCGTGGTCGCCGCTGGGGACACCGGCTATGGCGTGCAGTTCCCCGCAGCGGCTCCTAGCGTCATTGCCGTGGGTGGTACCGCACTGGTGCAGAACACGCAAAACGGTACGCGCAATGGTTCAGAGACCGCGTGGAGTGGCACGGCGTCGGGCTGCAGCGCCTACGAGCCCAAGCCATCCTGGCAGCACGACACCGGTTGCAAGGGCCGTTCAGTCGCTGACGTCGCTGCGGTCGCTGACCCCAACACCGGCGTGTGGATCTACGACACCTTCGGACAGCCCGGCTTGATGATCGCGGGCGGCACGAGTGTCGCTGCACCAATCGTTGGCTCCTTGTACGCACTCGCCAACACCACACTGCCCGCCACGAGCCAGCCTGCATCGTTCCTCTACCAGAACGCGAGCTCCTTGGTGCCGGTCACGTCAGGATCCGACGGATCGTGCGGCACGTACCTCTGCAATGCTGCCGACAGCGTGAACGGCTACAACGGCCCTACCGGCATGGGCACGCCAGGTGCGACGCCTAATAGCATCGCCGCGCTCACTGGTTCTTCAACGTCGATGACGCCGGGCCAGCCAAGCGAAGGTTCGCTCAACGCCAACGTGAGCACTGGAGCAGTCGCCGCCCACGTCAGCGCGGGTACAAACTTCTCGTGCTCATTGTTACAAGGTGGGACCGTTGAGTGCTGGGGAATCAACAGTGATGGTCAGCTTGGCAACGGCTCGACGCTCGCGAGCACCACGCCAGTCATCGTCGCGGGACTCAGCAACGTAGCGAAGCTCTCCGTGGGCGCCGATCACGCCTGTGCCGTGCTGCAAAGCGGCGTCGTGAAGTGCTGGGGTAACAACGCGAATGGCCAACTCGGGCTCGCCAAGATTCAAGACGCGACGCGACCAGTCACCGTGAGGACCAGTGCGCCCGCCACCTCAATCGCGTCGGGCTATGACTACACCTGCGCGGTCCTCACGACCGGCAACGTGGAGTGCTGGGGCGGCAACGCCTTTGGACAAACGGGCAGCGCTTCGACCTCTGCAAAGGTTGCTCCCCAGATTGTCAGCGGCGTGAGTGGCGTGCAACAGGTCGCCGTCAATCTCAATCACACCTGTGCGCTCTTGACGAACGGATCAGTCGACTGCTGGGGTGCGAACAACTACGGACAGCTCGGCAACGGCTCGACGCAGAACTCTCACACCCCGGTCCAAGTGACGGGCCTCAACTCGGTCGTGCAAGTTGCGACCGGTTCGTCTAGCAGCTGTGCGATCCTCAGCGGCGGCAGCGTCGAGTGCTGGGGCTACAACGGTGACGGCGAATTGGGCAACAACAGTATCGCCAACTCGTTGACGCCCGTCGCGGTCGTTGGTGTCAGCGGCGCGTCCCGCTTGTCGATGAGTTCCTACAGCGCGTGTGTGCTCAGCGCGAGCGCTTCGCTGAGCTGCTGGGGCTACGCCGCTGGCTCTCTGTTCGGCGGTACGAGTACGAGCAACGTGCTCCAAGCCAGCATCGTGAGTTCCTTGAGCGCGGCGACCGAGGTCGCGCTCGGCAACGGCGACGACTGCGCGCTCGCGAGTAACGGCTCGGTGCAGTGCTGGAACCAAGGATCCCTTCAGGCGACCTCGGTACAGTTCATCTCACCCACCACGCGATAGTCCTCGATTGTCAAACGAGTACCAACGTTCAGTCGTCGAGCTCAATGATGTTGTCGCGCGTGGCAATCGCGACGGCTTCTAGTTTCGAATGAGCACCGAGTTTGGTAAGGATCTTGCTCACGTGATTTCGAACGGTGTTGGCGGAAATGAAGAGTCGATCGGCGATGGTTTCGGTGGAGAATCCCCTCGCGAGTAGTTGCAGCACCTCAAGCTCTCGCGCGGTGAGCCACTGCGCATCCTGATTCGAACCTTGACGAAGATGACCCAGCAGCATGCCGATTTCGTCAGCTCGAAAGACGAGTTCGCCGCGAGCGGCGGAACGAATTGCCGCCAGAACGTCTTCCATCGGACGGTCCTTCGCGAGCATGCCGGCACAACCGGCTTCAATCGCTCGCGCGAGCAGGTCTTGATCTCCAGAGCCCGACAGCATCACGATGGCGACGTTGGGCCATTGTCGAAGAATCATTCGTACGGCTTCGATACCGTCACCATCGGGCAATCGGTAATCCATGAGCACGACGCTCGGTTGCTCTTGTTCAACCAATGCGATTGCCTCGACGACACCGTGCGCCGTTCCCACGAGTCGCATGTCCGCCTCTTTGTCAATCAAGAGCGAGAGCATTTCGGCGACCATGAGATGATCATCTACGACAATGACGGATATCTCTTCTTCGATGAGTCCCCCTCTGCCAGTGAGACTAGCCATCGCGACGACGAAGTGCACGTCATCGTTCGCGTCAAAGGACGTCATGAATGAATTGGCGAAGACAAAACCGACTTAATTTAGTATTCTGCTAAATTTCCACCGTGCTCGCCGCTCGAGGTTCATCACGTCAGCCTGCTCGACCACGTCGAAGGTCACGTTGTGCGGAGAAGACCCTCCGCCACTTTCGGACAGCGTCCACTTCGTGAGCACCCCCGTTGCAATCATGGGCTCGGATCGACTGGAATCTTTCAGCGACGGCGTCATCGCGGTCATCATCACACTCATGGCCTTCGAACTCAAGGCGCCGGCGACCGCTAAGTGGCGTGGCTTGACGCACCTCCTGCCCCTGCTCTTGGTCTATATGGTGAGTTTCACCTTCGTCGGCATCTACTGGGTAAACCACCACCACTTGCTTCGCGCCGCTGAGCACATCAACGCAGCCGTCATGTGGGCTAACTTGCACCTTCTATTTTGGCTCTCGCTCATTCCCTTCGCCACTGCGTGGGTCGGCGCGCAATACGGTCGCCCTCTTCCGGCGGCGTCGTACGGCGTCGTGGGTCTTGGTGCCGGGCTCGCGTACACGTTGCTCGGCTGGATGTTGCTTCGAGCAAATCCGCACGATACGACATTGGCCCAAGTAGTGGGCAGAGACGTGAAGGGTCGTGTTTCGACGGTCCTGTACCTCCTTTCCGTTCCACTCGCGTACGTGACGCCGTATTTGTCCTACGCCGTGCTCGTCGTGATCGCCGTCCTATGGTTCATTCCCGACCGCCGTCTGGAGAAAAGTACCAGTCAGGTCTAGGACGACCCGAGCGACCAAGGTCGACGATGACCCTTGATTGGCTCGTACGAGGCACGGAGAGGTCGCGGCGAAGCGATTGTCCTCACTCAGTGGTGCAGCGTTACCAACTTGTCGCGCGCCGCAATCGCGACCGCTTCGAGCTTGGAGTGCGCGCCAAGCTTCATCAAAATCTTGCTGACGTGATTGCGCACGGTATTGATGGAGATGAACAATTTCTCCGCGATGCCATCGGTCGACACGCCCTCGGCGAGCAGTTGGAGGACTTCAAGTTCGCGTGTCGTAAGACCGTCCGCGTCGTTGCTCGGACTTTTTCGAAAATACGTCAGCAGCTTGTTCATTTCGTCGGCTCGAAACACCAACTCACCCTTCGAGGCAGAACGAATGGCGCCAAGTAATTCATCCATTGGGCGATCCTTCGCGAGCATGCCGACGCAACCGGCTTCAATCGCTCGCACCATCAGGTCGTGGCTCGAATCACCCGAGAGCATGACGATGCGCGTCTCGGGCCACCGCTGAAGAATGTTCTTTACTGCGTCGATGCCGGTGCCGTCGGGAAGGCGATAGTCCATGAGTACGACGTCGGGGTGTTCCTTGTCCACGAGTTCCGACGCCGCGGCCACGCTATTGGCGGTTCCGGCGAAGCGCATGTCGGACTCACCTTCGACCATCTTGGATAACATCTCCGCAATGAGAAGGTGATCGTCAACGACGGCGACGTTAATGACGGCTTCGATGGCAATCTCCCTCGTCTCTCGTACAACCCACTTTTTCAACTACTACTGCGTCCCACGCACCAACTTTAAGTCAAATGATGACTGAAATACGGGGTAATTACGTACTTCGCCTTGATATCGATCTACGCGTCATTTAATGGCTTTCAACCATCGCAACACGATGTATTTGGACATCTCGAGTCACTCACGTCCGTGTGGGGTGATGGTTCCACCGATTTCGCCCAATCGACGAACCAACGACGTACCTTTGGTGCTTGCGGCGAGGCCCACTGCCAATATTTATATGGATTGATATGGCGCTACGTCGAGGGGATTCCCAGACCGCGCAAGAGGACGGTCGCATCAGAAAGATCACCCTGCACTCGCGCCACCGGACGAGGACTCATCTTGATCAATGTTGGAGTCTCGGTGATTTGTAGTTCCTCCGCGACGTCGGGCATCGCCGCGAGGTCAATCACTTCAATACGATAGTTCTCGGCGAGATACGTGCGACATATCCACTCGAGCGTCGCGATCGCACGTAGCGACGTAATCGTGTCGCTCGCAACGTAGAGGTGCAACTCCCACTTCGCACCATGACGATGTAACTCTCCTTGGCGGGATTCCGACGGTGTTTCAGGGTCCGACATACGTTGCCCGCTCCGCGGCGCGCATGATGACATAGCACGACAGTTCAGTCGCTCCGTACCCGTCGACGCAAAAGAGCGCAGAGAATTTCAAGAGCGCACGACCGGGTACGTTAAAGGAGACCGCGGCCACATCATTGGATCCCCTCTCGCCACTCATGGGCGACGCATTATTTTCAGCCACTTTAATGGCGGACCACTGCGAAGATTGCGATAGTCACGTCGCACGAATGGACGCGAGTCTGAAATCGGCGGGCGTCACGCTGCATGTGTTCGACGTCCCAGGACAACGTCGCGACATCGCAATGTCGAGATAAATAATACGCTGCGCTTCGTTGCCCATGCGGTCGGAACCAAGCGCGCGATTCCATACTCGTCAGGTTTCATCGTGAGCGCCCGTCCGCAAGTGCGTGACGTAGGTCGAGGTGAAGAGAGTCGCTAGGACGATTCGTAGCTAATGACGACGACGCACTGGACGATGCCGAAGGCAATCACGGGCACGTAGATACCGTGCGCTTGGAACTTCGCATGATCCTTCTTGACGTCGGTGAAGTCGGCTTCCCAGGTGCGACCCAGCGAGAGTTGCTCCATCATCTCAGACGTCAGGTCGAGTGCGCCAGGACCAACGCCGACTTCATCGAGCTTTTGTCCGACCACTTCCTCGGCAGTCCATCCGTAGAGGACTTCTGCGCCCTCGTCCCAACCAAAGATGGTTCCGAAACGATCGACGACTCGCACCGCCACCGTGGGATTTTCTTGACGAAGTGAATCGACGACCTCGCCGTTTTGTTGCATCACCTGACGAACGACACTCACGAGATCCTTCGCAGCGGCGTCCTTCAACAAAAATGCCGTCGCGCCGGCTTCGAGGACCGCTTCCTTCGTCCCGCGAATCAAGGACGCGGAGATCGCGATCACGCGTGGAGGGTTCGCCATGAGACGAACGCCTTTGCACACCGCGACCCCACCACCGCCGGGCATCCACACGTCAGTCACGACGAGGTCAGGGGACAATGAGGTGATGAGGCTGAGTGCCTTTGACACATTGGCAGCGAGACCAACGACCTCGAGGTCATCTGCCGCGTTCAAGAGATCAGTGATAGCCATACGCATGGCCTCATTGTCGTCAGCTACCACGATTCGAATTGGGCCGGTACTCACTACGTTCGCTCCTTGATCATTCTTGAATTGCCCTTCACGTCAATGACATCGGGCGACGCCTTGGACCGACCAAGCCTGGCGTCGCACCCCCTCAACCTTGTTGCCATCATCAACGTTCCTGGCTTCTTTCTCTGATCCGCAAACCCGCCCTCTGCAAAGGCGATCTCGCGGCAACTGCGAAATCCTACTGCTCGGTAAGCGAATCCCAAATGTTACAGAAAGTAGACACCCACCGCACATCGAGGAACACATTCGAAGAGAACTTTAAAGTTCACCTCCCTCGCCGGTGTCTCGACGGACCCTCTGGCATCGCCGGTTCGCAAACATTATGACGCGTCGTACGTGAAGCACCTGATGACACTCGGCCCACTCAACCCATACGCGGTATCCACACGCTGACTTTCGTGCCCGACACCGAATCGCTGGCGAACTCCAAGTGCCCGCCGTCTTGTTCCGCCCGGTCGCGCATGGTCTGGATCCCGAAGTGGCTCCGCTTTGCTCGCTGGGGCGCCATACCAATCCCGTCGTCGCTCACGGTAAGTTGCAGGCCACCGTAGGCGTCGACGATACTGACGCGAATAGTCGAGGCGCGGGCGTGTTTCAGCGAATTCGTGATTGCTTCTCGCCCAATGCGATAGAGCGTGGACGCGTTCTGCGACGACATCGAAGGGCACGGGAGGTCTTCGAGGATCAACTCGGTGTCGAGGGACATGTCGTGAAGTCGATCGAAATGCTCGCCGAGCGCTTCGAGTACTCCTCCGTACTCGAGTGCCGACGGTGCGACTTCGAACATGATGGAACGCAACTGTTGAATGGTTTCGGAGATCGATGCCTCGATCGATTCCAAGGGCTTGGCGACATTCGGCGAGTCCATCGACTGCAGCAGCATCTTGAGGCGCAGCGAGTTCGCGATGAGCTCTTGAAGTACCCCGTCATGGATGTTGGACGCAATCTGCTTGGCGACTTCGTCTTCAAGACTCAAGAGCCGCCGCGAGAGGTCGGCGCGCGCAAGTTCTGCTTCGCGAAACTTGGTTATGTCGCGTGACACCGCGGACAAACCAATCAATTGACCGTCCTCGCCTCGCATTGGCGAGAAGCGAACCGACACGGTGAGCATGGTCCCGTACTTCATCATGCGCGAGGTTTCGACGGCGGCGACGTTTTCTCCCGAGTCGAAGACCAGCACGCTGAGGGCAAGTTTCGATGCCCAAGGCCCCGGATAGTTCTCATCGACCTTGTGACCAATGACTTCGGACGCACGAAAACCATAGAGTTGTTCGGCGGCCTTGTTCCAATAGACGATCGTGCCATCAAGGTCGATCGCTGAAATGGCGTCCTCGAAGCTCAAGAGCATCGACTTGTAGTCGGGCAGTGTGTCTTGGACCTCTGAATTGGGGCTCACGTTGCTTCTCCAGTGTTGTCGCTCAAAATCTTCGAACTGGGTTCATAGACCAAAATCGTGATATCAATGCCACGCACATTGACGCGGGGACTTCGCTGTGTACCGCTCACTCACTGACGTGGGCCAATTGTAGCCCTCCACGAATTTGGCTCGAGTATCGGTCGCCAGCAGTCGTGGGTGTCAGAAATCAGCCAAACCCGAAGGCCCGCCTCAACGAGTGTCAATCTCCATCCATCGCTCGGGTTTCGCGAGCGCCCGAAAGCCCAATCGCTCGTAGACGCCATGAGCGTCGCGAGTTGCCAAAATCGCACGCTTCAGACCTATCGACGTGCACCACGTCACCGCCTCGCCCACCATCCACGTGCCAATACCGCGGGCGCGAAACGCCTCGTCGACGAACACGTCGCATATCCAAGCGAACGTCGCCTCGTCCGTGACCACGCGACTGCACGCGACTTGTTGGTCGCCCACGTACACGCAAAACGGTCTCGAGTTTTCAAACGATGTCCGCACCGTTGCCATGCTTCGACCTTTGGCCCAGTAGCTCTCGACCGCGATCCAGCGATAGACGATCTCAAAGTCGATCCGCGACAACTCGGAACTGACGACGAATCCCTCGCTCTCGAGCGACGTGAGGTCGTGCACGTTACGCACCTCCGTCGAGGTCACCGTAGAGGTCGGGTCGTCGACGTCCGAGCACGTTGATCTGTGATCGGCGCGTCGCGACGTCATCGAGGTCAATCGACGCCACCAGCACTTCCTCGCCGCTCGACGTGGCTTCTCGAAGGACCTCGCCCCACGGGTCGATGACCATCGCGTGACCATAGGTCGAAAGCCCTTCGCTGGTGGTGCCCACTTGCGTCGCCGAGAACACGAAGGCGTGATTCTCGATCGCTCTCGCTCGCAGCAGCACCTCCCAGTGCGCCGGACCGGTCGCCGCGGAAAATGCTGCGGGGACGGCGAACGCGCTCGCGCCGTGCAGTGCGAGGTGGCGGTAGAGTTCGGGAAAGCGAACGTCGAAGCACACGCTCATGCCGAGAGCGAACTCGTCGAGCGTCGCAACGACCAGGGCGTCGCCCGCGCGTATCGCGCGCGATTCGTGGTACGAAATCTGTTCGGGCACTTCGATGTCGAACAGATGCGTCTTTCGATAGGTGAATCGCGGCGCACCGCTCGTGTCGAGCACCACGCTCGTGTTATAGGACTTCTCAGACTCGGGCGATATCTCGAGCATGCTGCCAATATGGACGTTCACGTGTCGCGCACCTGCGATCTCGCCCAGTCGCGTGGTGGTGGGTCCGGGGATCGTTTCGCGAACGTCAGCGAACGCCGACGCGGGGCCGTAGAAATTGAAGTACTCGGGCAGTTGGATGTACGTCGCACCCTGGTCCGCCGCTTCGTGCACGAGCGCGCACGCGATCTCCAGGTTCTTGTGCACGTCGGTGCCCGAGCACATCTGGATGACGGCGATTGTCGCCGCTCGTTCGCCCACGTTGCTCCCTTTCGCTCGTCTGCTCATCATTCTTCACCAAGGGTGACGGGCCTTATCGCCAGTCCCTCGAAGGAGCAGTCGCCCCGAGCTCTAAAGCCTCAACACTTTCTGCCATCAGGGCCAGTGTCCCTTGACCGCGCTGCAAGGAACCACGAATCACGAGAGCCGGCGACGAACGCGCCTCGCTCGACCATCGCGTCCACGCTCCCTTCGAGAAGATCACGTTCACGTGACCAGTCTCGTCCTCGAGGTTCAAAAACACCGCCCCGTTCGCGGTCTCGGGGTGTTGGCGGTGCGTCACCACCCCCGCCACGTGTACCCGCGCCCCTTCGACGCTCGCCAGCGCGGCGGCCCGCGTGACGCCCCGCGCGTCGAGCGACGCCCGCACGAGTGCGATAGCCGTTGCTTCGGTGGTGAGTCCCATGGACCACAGATCGTCAGCGACCCGCTCCATCTCACTGGGCGTGGGGAGTTCGGGCGCCACGAGACCAGTGACCACGCCCGCCAGGCGATCGGGCGTTGCTTGGGCGGCGGCTCCCGCGGCCCAGGCTTGCGCGCGACGACTCGTCCCAAAGCAGTCGAGGGCCCCCGCGGCGGCGAGTGACTCGAGATGATGTTGTTGCACACCGGCACGACGCACCAAGTCCTCGGGCCCCTCCCACGGCGCGCCCTGAGCGATTCGCGACGCCAACTCAGCGCCAATGCCACGCAGCGCCTCTAAGCCGAGGCGCACCTCGGGATCATCGCGCGATCCCTCGAGCGTGGCGAGCGCTCCCGAGCGATTCACGTCGGGACGCGAGACACGCACGCCGTGACGTTTCGCGTCGGCGACCAGACTCTGGGGTGACCAGAACCCGAGGGGTTGTGCGTTCAACAGGGCGACGAGGAACGCCGCTGGGTAGTGGTGCTTGATCCACGCCGAGCAGTAGACCAGGTGTGCGAAGGACACCGAATGCGATTCGGGGAAACCAAAGTTCGCGAACGCGGCGAGCGCATCGAAGAGGTGATCGGCGTCGGCGCCCACGATGCCGTTCTGTGCCATGCCCGAATAGAAGCGACTCTTCAGTTTCAACATGCGTACTTCGGATCGTTTGGACGCCATGGCTTGACGCAGTTCGTCCGCTTCGGCGGGTGAGAACCCCGCCACGGCGACCGCCATCTCCATCAGTTGTTCTTGGAAGAGCGGTACGCCGAGTGTGCGCGAAAGAATCGGCTCGAGTCGCGGGTGCAAGTAGGTGACCGCTTCGTCGCCGCGACGTCGACGGATGTAGGGATTCACGGCGTTGCCCTGGATGGGCCCCGGACGGATAAGGGCTACCTCGATGACGAGGTCATAGAAGCATCGTGGTTGCACGCGAGGTAGCGTCGCCATCTGGGCGCGCGATTCGACTTGGAAGACACCCACGGTATCGGCCTCACAGAGTAGGTCATAGACCGCGTCCTCTTGTTCGAGCGCACCCAACTCGATTGTCGTCTCGTGAAAAGCCTCCACCTGGTCAACGGCGCGATGCAACGCGTCAAGCATCCCGAGCCCGAGAAGGTCGAACTTCACGAGTCCAATGCTCGCGCAGTCGTCCTTATCCCACTGCAAGACGCTACGTCCGGGCATGCGCCCCCACTCGACCGGACAGACCTCTAAGACCGGTCGATCACACAACACCATGCCCGCCGAGTGGATCCCGAGATGACGTGGTCGGTCCAAGAGCTCATTCGCCATTTTCACCACCAACGCAGAAACCTCACTGGTCTTCGCGGTCATGGCGTGACGATCGACGCTGTCGCGCAACACGTTCGCCTGTTCTTCGCTGTAGCCGAAGGCGCGCGCCACGTCGCGTAGTGCCGAGCGCGGTCGATACGTGATCACAGCCGCGACCTGGGCCGCGTGACGGCGTCCGTAGCGTGCGAACACGTACTGGATCACCTCTTCGCGTCGCCCCGACTCGATATCCACGTCGATATCGGGGGGACCATCGCGCGCGGGCGACAAGAACCGCTCGAAGAACAAATTAAGTTTCACCGCGTCAGCGTTCGTGATGCCCAGTGAGAAGCACACCGCCGAATTCGCTGCCGAACCGCGACCTTGACAGTAAATGTTCTCTCGGCGACAGAATTCGGTGATGTCCCAAACAGTAAGGAAGTACCCGGCAAAACCGAGTGCCTCAATCACCGAGAGTTCGTGATCGATCTGGCGCCACGCACCAGGGACGCGCTCGTTCTCTCGTGTGCCGTAGCGCACGCTCGCCCCCTTCGTCACGATGAACTCGAGATAGGACTGCTCGTCCATCCCCTCGGGGGTGGGGAATCTCGGCAAGTTCGGTGCCACGAGGCGAAGGTCAAAGGCGAGTTGCGCACCGAGCTCGCCCGCCTGGTCAACGACGCCGGGCCAACGAGCGAAACGTCGACGCTGTTCGGCGTCGCTTCGTAGATGCGCGAGCGGTGACGCGTTGAGCCAACCCTGCATCTCGTCGAGGCTCTGGCGCGAACGAATCGCCGAGAGGACGTTGGCCCTCGCAAACGCGTCGGGCGTCGCGTAATGCACGTTGCCCGTCGCCACCACGTCCACGTTCGACGTGACCGCAAGTTGGGCGAGGACGTCATTGCGCGCCACGTCGTCCGGACTGCCGTGATCCCAGAGTTCGACGGCGAGTGCGTCACGACCAAAAGCGCTCACCAGACACTCGAGTTCACGGCGCGCCGCTCGAGGGCCCTCGTCCATCAGTGCGCGCGTGAGGGGTCCCTTGCGACAGCCCGAGAGGACTAGCCAATCCTTCGCGTGTGCGGCGACGCCCTCGAGGCTGAAGCGTGGTGCACCTTTTTCTCCTCGCTCGAGGTGCGCTTCACCCAGCATCGTTGCGAGATGACGATATCCCTCGGGCGAGCGCGCGAGTACGACCACGTGCGAACCCGAAGGATCGGCGACACCCACTCGATCGTCAGTGCCGTTGAGCGTCAGCTCGCAACCAAAAATGGTGGGTAACCCACACGCCCTCGCCGCGTCGGAAAAACGCACCACTCCGTAGAAGCCGTGATGATCCGTGAGAGCGAGCCCCGAGAGTCCGAGACGGGCCGCCTCGCCCACGAGTTCTTCGGGGTCACTCGCGCCGTCAAGGAAACTGAAACCCGAGTGCGCGTGCAGTTCCGCGTACGTTGCCATCAGTCGTAGATCCCCACCAACCACCAACGTCCCGACTCGGCGACGAGCAACACCGCTTCGCCGAGTGCGAGCACCACTTGTAAGTGCGCGCGACGTCGGCCGCGACTCCACCACCGCTCGACGAGAGGCCAGGGTCCCGCGTGCCAAAGAATGGTCCGTCGGGCGTAGTGGGTAAGCAGCAACGTCGTGGGCTCAGCGCTCAGTACGCCGCGGGCGTCAAAGAGGACCGGCGCGTCGTTCGCGTCACGCAACTGCACCACGACTGGATGGAGCAATGTCGTCGCCGGTGAAGGGGCACGAATCTGCCCAGGCCAGGGGGCGCGATCACGGCTCTCGACGAGCGGCGAGCCCCACGGCACGAGTGTGGCTCGATCCTCGGGGACCCTTCCTCCTTGCAACGACGCAACGAGCAGGGCGTCGGCGCCGAGTCGGCGCCGCACGCGATGTGCGGCGGCGAACGCCCGATCATCGCCAGCACCGCGCTGTCCGAAGAAGCCGAGTTGTTCACTACCCTGCTCGTGCTCACCTCGCAGGTTACGAAGTCGCTGGGCGAGACGCAGGTCGCGCTGCCCAGCCAATTCGCCAACCTCGCCGCGAGCAACGCGATGCAGCTCGAGCGCGTGTTTGTTGAAACGCTCCCCCACTCGCGCTGGTGCCACGTCCGCGAAGGAACCCAGCGTGTATAGCCCTAGACGCCGACACGTCGTGGTGAGGTCCTTTCGCCCGAGTACCTCAAGGGACTGGGCCCGACGAAACGATGCCGTCGCACCCGGCGCCAGTACACGCTGCTCGCGTGCAGCGAGTTCAGCGCAGAAGAGTCCATCGGCGATTCCCACGCGGGCTTCGTAGCCCGTAACGTCGTGCACGGTGTCACTCGCCATCGCGACGACCTTCTCCTCGCCACCGAAGAAGCGGCTCGGACCCCTCACCGGCAACACATACAGGCCGAGTCGCACGATCTCGGCGAAAGGACAGAACACACACAGCGCGTCAAGTAGCGCCAAGGAGTCGCGCAACGTTGAACCATCCGGTTTCTCGCGCGATAACTCCCCAACCCAGATCGCGAGAAGTCGTTCCATCTACGTCGCCGCCGCTCGGCCTTTTCGATTCGGCAGTATCACGACGTGCTCGCTCGCGCGCCCCGCTTCACCACGTCCGCTCACGCGAACGTTGAGATAACGCGCGTCGAGTCGCGACGACGTGGCCCAACGCGCCTCGGTGATGGCAAAGCACAAATCGGGAGGAAGCGGCCAGGATGCGTGCGGCTCACTCAACACGATCAGCACCGTGCCACGCTCTCGCACGCGATCCATGATCTTTCGCGCGACGCCGTGTGACGCGCGCGAAGGTGGACGCACCACCACAAGATCGACCCCGTCGAGCAGGTCCGCCACGGATTCGGCCCACGCGCCACGCGGGCGAGGTACGAAGAGGACTCGACGAAGATCCATCCCGAGTTCCGCCATCGCCACGACCCCTGGATCATCCACCCCCACCACACCAGCCCAGTGACCATTCGCGCTCGAGGCGGTGAGCAGGCTGAGGGCCAAACTCAACCCACCGAATCCCGGTGACGCTTCGACGACCACAGTGGCGCCACGGCGCAGTCCACCACCGGGCACCAACGCCTTCCAGGGCTCACCAAGGGGCAGCATGCGGCTTTTCGCGAGGGTGACCGGGCGAAGTGAGGCCACCAGATTCTCAGGCAACGTAGGACGTGTAGAAGAAAAAGCGAACATATGTTCGTAAGAGTAGCGGGTGACGTGTAACTTGACAAACCCATAATTCCGTGGGACAATTAGGTCATGGAAAAAATCACCTTCGGCAACATGGCCCTTCAAATCACTAGTGAGGCAGACGCCTACGAGTACATGGAAACCCTTCGCTGGCCTAACGGTGAGGTCGTATGCCCCCACTGTGGCGTCCTCGGGAGCCACTACTACCTGAACCCTGACAATGGAGTGTCCCGCACCACGACCCGAGGCAAGCAGTCCCAACGCCGAGTCTGGAAGTGCAAGGACTGTCGAAAGCAATTCTCCGTCACCACCGGCACGATCTTTCACGGCTCGAAGGTGTCGCTTCGAATCTGGCTCTTCGTGTTCTTTGAGATGTGCGCCAACAAGAACGGGATTGCCGCCCGTGAGATCGCCCGTAAGTACGACGTGGCCCCAAAGACCGCGTGGTTCATGACGCAGCGGATTCGTGAAGCGATGGCGAATGACTCCTCAGGCAAGTTGTCCGGCAACATCGTTATGGACGAAACGTACATCGGCGGCAAGCCTGAGAACTGGCACGCCAACGACCCGCGCAGGGCTAAGACTGGTTTCACCACGGCGCGAAAGACTGCGGCCATCGCTCTCATTTCAGAAGTGACCGGCGAGATCCGCACCAAGGCCGTTACAAACGTGACCGGCACCGTCATTCAAAACATGGTGCGCGACAATGTCATGCCAGCCGAGACGACCCTTCACTCAGACTCAGCACCGCTCTATCGCACGATTGCGAAAGAACTGAAGGCTCACCACGTCGTGAACCACCACGCGGGGCAGTACGTCACGGAGCTGTCAAGTGGCACCAACAAGGCCGAGAATTTCTTTAGCCAGTTGAAGCGATCCATTGACGGTACGCACCACTGCATCAGCCCTATGCACGTTCAGCGTTATTTGACCGAATTTGCTTTCCGTCACTCGACGCACGACCTCACTGACACCGAGCGAATGTCTCGACTTATGGGCCAAGTCCCTGGAACTAGACTTAGTTACCGGCCCCTAACTTCGCGAATACTTGACTCCACGAGCTTTGTCTGATATGGGCAGTTAGGATGAAATCATGAGCGAACTCGAGAAGCTTTTTAATTGGTACATAGAGCACCAGGCGGAACTCGTCGAAAAGTTTGACGGACGCTACATTGTCATCCACGATGACGCTGTAGTCGGCAACTTTGAATCGGAGTTGGAAGCGTACGAGTTTGCAAAAGAGAATTGCGAGCCTGGAAAATTCATGATTCAACTGGTGAGCCCTGGAACCAGTAATTACACTCAAACGTTCCACTCACGAGTTGTAATTTGACATTTAAGCCTTCAAATTCCCTAACTATCACGGGCAACGGAATACTCCGAGAGTTACGTTGTCCAATTGTGATAAGTGACGCGATGTCTGATCCCTTAACCGCGACGCCGGGACGATTCGCAAACTTTGAAGCAATTTGGGATACCGGCGCTACGGGTTCCGTAATAACTCAAAAAGTTGTTGACGCGCTTCAAATTTCACCTGTTGGGCTAACACGAGTGCTTGGCGTGAATTCGTCACAACTCAGCGAGGAATATCTCGTGAATTTCGTACTGCCTAGTCAAGTGGGGATCCGGGGTGTTCGAGTAACACTTGGACAGTTGCCGGGTGGGATAGAAGCCTTGATTGGAATGGACATCATCAACTTGGGCGACTTTCATATTTCAAATGTCGCGGGCAACACAGTGATGTCGTTTCGCGTTCCTTCTCTTGAGGTCATTGACTACGTGAAAATTGGAGAGGCACGGCAAAAGACACAAACTTCCAATCCACGTGGAGGTCATCGACCAAACCCAAAAAAGCCAAAACGACGGTAAAATTTATCTATGCCCCGTGACGCCTTTGAAGGATACGACGAACCGGTCAATATCGACATTGACCCGGAAGAGGGCTTGAAAATCTTGCTTCAGGTTCAGCCTTGCGAAGATGAATCCGAGCCGAATTAATCAGATTCAAGGGCGCAGGGCGAGAAGACTACCTTGAAGGTCGTAACTTCTCGGAGGTAGCCCAAAACGGTCACACGTCTGCCTCGGGGCAGCATGGTGAATTGCTCACGATAATCCTCACTGAAGTGACCATGGACATCCACCGAGTTGAATGTTGCGAGAAATCCAGCCCTGAATTTGACATCGAGGTAGTCAGGCTCGAAATATCCCCGGCTTGGCTTAACGTCCTTTATTACCCCCTTGAATCGCAGAAGTCGTTGTGCATAGGGGGCGCTCATTTCTTGAGCTCGAATATTGGTGTTCCTTTTAAACATTCGTACGAATTTGTAGGGCTTTACGTCGATACGCGGGAGCGAGGACGCAAATTTTTCCCCTGGCACTACCGATTCAGGCTGGTCTTTCGAAACTTCGGGAATCTCAATATGTGGAGGGTCATTTCGCGATTTCGCCTCACTCTCCCTTCGCCAGTTTCGCCAGCCCAAAAATAGGGCGCGCAAAAAACAGACAAACGCGATTCCCTCTACAACAAATCCGAGTTGGAACCATCCGTATGACCACAGATCTTGGCGACTTCCAGCTTTGCTGAATTGAGCCAGAGCGATTTGAATGCAAAGAACGCCAATCACAGCGATAAACGCAGTTGCGCCGAACCAATAGCCGGCTCGTTCGAAATGGGTAGCCCTAGTCGAACCGCCAGAAGTAGACATTTCACAAGCATACGGCGAGTTGGGTTTGTCAAGTTACACGTCACCGAGTAGCGAGACTGTGTGCCACCGACAACTTGGGACAAATTCTCGCCCTTTTACTGCAGTTTTTGCTCCCCGCGTACACGACCATGCCCAACTACCGACCCTCATATGGGTCGATGAACCCTCGAGGTCCTCACTCGTGGTGCTTCGTGAGGAGATTTTCGGCCTCGAAGCAACAGCACTTCGTGACGTCCTGCTCAACATCACGCGACACGGTTCGTTCGTGAATGAAGGGGCGTCGTCGCGTGTCGAAGTCCCCTCGTGATCGCGCGAGAATATTTGACGTGTTCAAAGCTTCCTGAACCTTCCCGGCCAAGGTTGGAGTAGCGCCAAGGACATCTACCAAACCGTCACACGAATGTCATAAAGGGAGCCCCAAACCCCTGTTGTGCAGGGCGTCGTCGCACGCCTTCACCAAGGCAAATCCAAGACCCGCCGTTAGCCTCAAGTAATGAGTCGTTGCACGAGCGAGATGATCACCCTTCTAGTCGTCGATGACCACCCCACGTTCGTCAATTCCTTCCAATCGCACATCGCGACCGAGTGCGATTTTCATCTCACGAACGTCGTCAACAGCGTCTTCGAAGCGGCGAATCTTGTTCGTCGAGATCAGCCACACGTTGTGCTCATGAATGAGCACTTGTCAGATGGCAACGGGCTCGAAGCGGCAAAATACATCGTCCGCTTGATGTGCGAGACGAGCGTGTTGATGATGACCGAGCACGAGAACAACGAGATGCTTCGTCACGTCCTCGAAGAAGGGTGCGCGGGACTAGTGACGAGGGACAGTTCTCTTGAGCACATCATTGACACACTGCGCGATGCCGCGCACGGCGACCTCGTCGTCAAGTTTCGAGAACTTCCCAGGCACGTAGGGTCGCTCCAGTACGAAGAGGGCACGATGAGTTCGCGTCTGACGGCACGGGAACGTGACGTCTTGGAGTGCCTGCTCGCGGGTGAATCAACGTCGATGATGTCCGAGAAGCTCTTCATCTCAATGAGCACCGTTCGCAACCACGTCAACAGCATCCTCGCGAAATTGGGTGCCCATTCGAAATTAGAAGCCGTCACCATTGCGAATCGCGAGCGCTTGATCGCTTAAGGCTCACCCTGTGCCGTCGCACTTGGTTTCTGACCGACGACGACGCCGCCTCAGCTCTTTCGAGCCACGGCGGACGGGTTAGTGGTGATATTTGACGCGTTCGGATTCGCAACGTTGGGAAACCACAAGACGGTCACGGTGGGTGCACCATCGACCCAACATTCGACGCTCTGATTCTTCAAGAGTGCGCACGAGTAGCCCGAGTCCAGCGACAGGTTCAACTCGCCCGGAAGGCTGAGCGCCGGCGCCGCCGGCGCCGCTGCCGTGGTGGTGTTCGCGCTAAGCGCGGAAGCACTGTTCAGCCCCCAGCAACTCACCATGCCGCTCGCCAGCTTGGCGCAACTATTGAAGTTGCCGACTGCGAGACTCGTCGCACCACTGATTCCCGTGACGACGACGGGCGCGGTCGAACCCGTGGTTGACGCGTTACCCAACTCGCCGTCACCGTTGTAGCCCCAGCACTCGACGGAGCCAGTACGAAGAAGCGCACACGTGTTGGAGAAGCCAACACCGATCGCGCTCGCCGCGCTAAGGCCTTGCACGATAACGGGGACTCGCGACACCGTGGTCGTTCCGTCACCGAGCTGACCGTACGAGTTGGCACCCCAGCACATGGCCGTGCCATTGGCGAGAATCGCGCACGTGTGGTCTTCGTCAACCTCGATCGAGGTCGCGCCACGAAGATTCGTCACCGCGACCGGTGTCTTCTCAGTCAGGAACGTGCCGTTTCCAAGTTGTCCGTTATCGTTGTAGCCCCAACATTTGGCGGTGCCACCAACAATGAGCGCGCAGCGGAAGTGGAAGCCTGACGTCAATTGGCGAACGCCAGTGAGCCCGCTCACCGTCACCGCGGTCGTCTCGTTCCCTGTTGAGCCGTTACCCAATTGCGAGAAGGTGTTGGCGCCCCAGCACTTGACGGCACCACGAGCGACCACCGCGCAGGCGCTGTCAATGCCGGTGGAGATTTGGGTCGCGCCACTGACGCCGCGCACTTGGACTTGCGTCGCAGAACTGAGAAGGGTTCCGTTTCCTAGTTGGCCGTAGGTGTTGTTGCCCCAGCACTTCACGCTCCCACCGACGAGCAACGCGCAGGCGAAGTTGTTACCAGCACTGACCAATCGTGCGGGGGTGTTGGTCGCGACGAGCACGCGCGCCGATCGCACGGACGGACGACTCGTTCCCGCCGCGCTGCTTGACGTGACACTGAATCGATAGCTATCGCCGTTGGTGAGATTCGCGATCGTGCACGAATCGGGGTCGGTGTCGGTCACGACGAGATGACAGGTGTGGGTTGGTCCATCCGAAGCGGTGTAGCTGGTAATCGCGGAGCCTCCGTCGGCCAACGGCGGCTGCCAATTGACGGTGATGCTCTGATCGCCCGATACGCCCGTGACGTGGATCGGCGGCGCCGGTACGCGGCCAGGGTTCACCGACGTAGAACTGCTCGACAATGGACTGGTGCCGGCGGCGTTGGTCGCACTCACCGAGAAAACGTAGCTTTGTCCGTTGGTGAGCCCGTTGATCGTACAGGTGTTCACCGGACCAGTACCCACGACGTCAGTGCAGGATGCACCTTGTTGATCTGAGGCGACGTAATTCGTAATGGGCGAACTACCCGCCGACGTAGGGGTCGACCACGAGACGACTGCCAGCGCGTTGCTGGTACTCGCGACGACGTCACGCGGGGCGCTCGGGGCGCCGCTCGATGACGATGAAGGGGTTGCAGACAGCACGTTCGAGGGCACTGAGGTTCCTTCGTCGCTTTGCGCTTCGACACTGAAGTTGTACTTTGTGCCGCTCGTCAGTCCGCTCACGACGTAGGTGGTCGACGTGATCTCGTTGGAATTGATGGGTGGCGGCGCGGGTGCCTGCGTTGCGACGCCTTCGAGGACGTCATAACCGCTGGGCGCCGTGCCAGATCCCGACGGCGCGATCCACGTCAGCGTCACACTGCCGCTCGAGGCCGTGGCGCTCACTAAAACAGGCGCGGTGAGTGTCGTCGGCGCGATGGTGCCCGTTCCTGGTCCGGTACCCGTTCCCGTGCGCGAGTTCGGTAGGGCGCTAAAGGCGCTGGCGCTGTTGGGCGAGGCGGTCGGCGTGCCATCACCAGTCGGTCCGTTGTAGACGCCCTGACTGCTCGGTGCGTTGCACAGATACGTCCCGCAGGTCCCATCGCTGCCCTGGGTCACCGGGGTGAGGTCGTTCGTATTCGCGTAGAGATACTGCACGGGATAGTTGGCATGATCCATAGGTGCAGCCAGCGCGTACAGCGCGCCGATGATGGGCGCTGCGACACTCGTGCCACCGGCGACGATGAGCCCACCGTAGTTATACGTGTCGTACGCCCAGACGCCCGTGGACGGGTCGCCCACGGCGGCGACGTCGTTGTCGGTTCGATTTGCACAGCCGGTGTCGTCTTGCCATGCGGGCTTGGGCTCGTAGGCGCTGCATCCCCCCGCAGTGTCGGACCAGACGGTCGAGGAACCGTCGCGCACACCATTGGCACTGTGTTGGATGAGCGAGGTGCCGCCCACCGCAATAACGTCAGGCGAGGCGGCGGGGAATTCCACGCCGTAGCCTGTGTCACCGGATGCCGCCACGATCGGGATGCGCGGATGATTAAAGTACGCATTCGAGTCATTGACTTCACTGGGGTATTCCGTCGAACCGTAACTGTTGGACACCACCGTCGCGCCCAACGCGACGGCTGTGTTGACGCCGACACCGAGGTCGGCGATTGCGGCGCTCGGCGCTTCGACGAGCAGGATCTGACAATTGGGGCAAATCGCGCTGACCATGTCGATGTCGATTGACTCTTCGAGGGCCCAACTCGAACTTGCGCTAGGCAGCGGTGCCGTCGCGCCCGCGCTATTGACGATTTCTATCTTGCAACTCGTGTTGGCACTCGAGACCGTCCCCGCAGGACAGGCGCCCAATTTGAAGAAACTCCGGTAGTAGGCGAGGTCGCTGACGGTGGTGGGACTGCTGTACGCATCAACGACGGCGACGATTTGTCCGGCGCCGTTTCCGACGGCCTGGACCCACGAGGCGACGTTGTACGCCGACTGTAGGAATGCGGGAGAGTACGCGCCGTCATCACCTAACGTCGAGACCGCGGGCGTGCTCACTCCCACCTGGTTCGGGAGCACCGCTGGCTGGATGCCGAGGACCGAGTTGCAGTGTGCCGTTTGTGCGGGTACGTCTTGGGAACAGACATCCTGACCTTGACTGGCGAGTTGGGGTTGTGAACTCGAAGAACCCGTTGATCCGCTCGACGAGGTCGTGACGGCGTTGGCGTCGCCAACGACGCTCAGTGAAACGAGGAAAGTGGCGAAAAAGAACGTCACTGCCAAGCGAAGAGGGGTCCGCATGTAGCACCTACTTTTCGCACGATCATTTGGTGATCGAGATAATCAAACCAGCGTCGAGGCGTCCGGGGTGGGCGACAACCAACTGCTCTCGCAGACTACGCACAAAGGTGCCGGGCAGTGTTGCCCTTCTTTCCTAGGCAAGACGACCTAGGTGGAACGATTCGTCACTCGCGGCGTATCGTTTGGCAAGGAAAGGAGTGCCATGTGCGGTCGAGTCGCCCTCTTCACACCTCCCGTGCGCCTCGCGAAGTTGCTCGACGCCACTCTCGCCGCGGGCGTCGAGCCTGAGGGACATCCGAGTTGGAATGTCGGTCCTCAGCGACGACTCTTCGCCCTCACGCTCGATACGGGACGAGTCCTCGATTCGTATCGCTGGGGACTCCTCCCCAGTTGGGCCAAGGATCCATCGATTGCGAACCGGCTCTTTAACGCCCGCGCGGAAACGGTGGCGGAAAAACCTTCCTTTCGCAGCGCCTTCGCGAAGCGACCCTGCGTGATCCCCGTGGATGGTTTTTATGAGTGGGACCACCGACCAGGTCACAACAAACAGCCCAATTACTTCACGCGCACCGACGGTCAACTCATGCTCTTTGCGGGGCTCTACGAACAGTGGTGGGATCCGAATGCCGAGGACGCCGCGCCTCGCAAGACCTGCACGGTGATAACGACGACACCCAGCAAGGACATGGACGAGATTCACGATCGTATGCCGGTCGTGCTGGGCGCGAACGACGTCGAGACGTGGCTCAACGTCAAGGACTACGGGCCCGACGAACGTGCACAGTTACTCTGTCCCGCACCAATCGGAACACTCTCGCACTACGGCGTTGACAACGCCGTTGGATCGGTGCGCAATGACGGACCCGAACTCATCGAGCGCGTAGAGACGCAGTCGCTCTTTTAGTTCGATTGCTCGTCAGAGCGCAGAGGTTCAACGCGTGCTTCTACAGCCGAAAACCCCGAGTGACCAGTGAGCAAGCTCGCCAGCCCCTCGGGGTTCCCGAAGGCACATTTCCCACTGACCCGTGTCGGACAGGCCAGTGTGAAACGGCAGGCACTCCACGTCATCCGTCTGTACGAACCGCGGACCGAACTCCGCTGCCCGCTGAAAGCTTCCGTTCCCCTTGCGAGGCCCCTTCACTCTCCGTCAACTTCCCCTTGCGGTTCCATCGATCGTCAACAGGTGCTACGTGAACTACGAAGATTACTGTGCCAGAGTTCATGACGGTCCGTCAGCGAAATCTTTGAAATCAGACACTTTTGCCCAATGGAAACGGTACTTATCCACTATTTTTTTTCTGTTGACATCATTAATCAACGAGTAATTCGCATCTTTTCCACAGAAACCACGTCGAGGGAAATCCCCCTGCAGCACGAGAGTAGCGACCCATGGGTGGATACATTAGTTGATCAGGTAGAATGACGACACGAAGTTTTGTTGCCTTTGACGCCGTCGCGCTGTACGACGCGCTCGAATACCAACGCCTCGAGCGTGGTCTCACATGGCAGGGCGTCGCCAACCAGGTCTGGGACCTTTCGTCAGTGCTCAACGCCCAACGAGGGGACCATCCATTAAGTGTTTCGACGATCAAGAACCTGGGACTTCGCCGAGCGACCTCTTGCCAGCACGCTCTCTTCCTCCTTCGTTGGCTTGATCGCACGCCGGAGAGTTTCTTGAAGGGAGCGTCGCGCGACGCGGGGTCGCCGCTCCCGCGAGCAAGCAACGCCGAACGACCTCGTTGGAATCTCCATCGACTCTACGAGGTGCTCAACGCGACAAGGAAGGAAGAGGGGATCACGTGGCAACAACTCGCCAGGGAGTTGCGCTGCACACCACACCAACTCACCGGACTACGTACCGCCAAGTTCGCCATCGACATGGCCCTCGCAATGTGCATCGTCCAGTGGCTCGCACGCCCTGCGTCAGATTTCATCGACGTCGCGACGTGGTGACGTTTCTTCCAACGTGCGCTTGGTTTGCGATGCGTCACGATGCGAGCCAGCGTCACGTCGTGGCGCTACGGCGTCGACAGCTTCGCCACCAGTGAAGCGGGCGCGACCAACCGGTACGCATTCTCAAGCACGTCGGTGAGTTCATCGAGCGACGACGTCGCGTCGAATCGGATACCGACCCAACCGCGGTAACCAACGTAGGGCGGCATGAAGAACACTGCCGGTTGGTCTTGCATGAGGTGGTCACGCAAGACCGGTTCACACGCGCACCACAACTGAGCAAAGTGAGCGTCGTGGTGACCGTCGGGCCAAACCATCACGAAGCTCTTCTTGTGGCGAATGAAGAACGTCGGCGCACCGTGGCTGAGTCGTTCGGTGACTTCGGGCAAGGTACGAACGTACGTCAGCAGCTTTTGGAGAACTTGGACCGTCGACTTCGCCATCGACCCATCATTGCATTCGGTGTCGAACAAGACCCCTTACGACGAAGTTGCGCGAGCGAGTTCGTCGCGTGCGGCTTGGGCGATCTCAGCACCGAGGAACGCGTGGCCACCAATGCCCCATCCGCCCTCTGGCGATTCGCTGATCAAGACCCACGTGCGCGAGACCAACGTTGGGTCCCCCGCCGCGCTCGCGACGATCTCGGTGAGTTCTTTGACGACGCCCAGCTGCTTCTCGCGATCGAGCACACCCACGGGCGTGAGCACCTGGACGCGAACGTAGTCCTCGTCGCCCGCTGCGTTGGAGATCGAACCCAGGGGTAATTCATGCACGAATGCCGCCGTGTTCTTTGAAAAGAGTGAAATCGGAGGCACTTTCTCCCAGCGCATCACGGCATTAGCAATATCCTTCGCGAGGGCGAACTTGTCGTTGAACAAGCCCGTCGTCGCGTACACGTCAATCATTGGCATGATGTCATCCCTCCAAACTATGACAGTCATCATAGTACGTAGGTCAACGTACTCTATGACAATCGTCATTGTCAAGGAGATCGGTGCATAGCGACAGTCGCGTCCACATGGTTGAGAGCGCCGCCGCACTCATCAGTGCCCATGGTGCTCACGCCGCCTCGTTCTCGCTCGTACTAAAGAACAGTGGGGCGCCACGCGGTTCGATCTACCATCACTTCCCCGAGGGCAAACGTCAACTCACCGAAGAAGCGATGCGACTTGCGTCAAGTCGCGTGCTCGAGTACCAACGCCAACTCATTGCGACGACGCCACTCGAGGTTCTCAATCACTTCATCGCCCTTTGGCGCAGCGTCGTCGTCGCGTCCGATGGTGCTCGTGGCTGCGCCATTGCGGGCGTCGCGGTCGATGCCGATTCGCCGAGCGACTCGCTCATCGACGTCGCGGCCGAAATTTTTCGCTCCTGGACGTCACTGCTCAAGGAGCAGTTGATCGCGACGGGTAGTGACGAGGACAATGCGGCGGCGTTGGCCGTCACGACATTGGCGGCGCTCGAGGGCGCACTCATCCTATGTCGAAGCGAACGAAACGTCATTCCCCTCGACACGGTCGCGGCGCAATTGCGTCGACTTGCGACGTGAGATGCGAATGAACTTCGAGAACAATCTCGACGCTCTCTGTCAACTCCTCGAGCGCGATGCGCGCGACGTCGACCAGAGCGGAGTGATCCCTTCGTCGCACTTCGACGAACTCGCCGCCTTCGGACTCTATGGCGCCTTTGCCCCACGCGATGAAGGCGGCATTGAATTGGAGGCGACGGAACTCTTCGACGTCATCGAGCGTCTCGCCATGTCGTGTCTCTCAACCACCTTCGTCTTGATTCAACACCTGCGTCTCCTTGGCTCCTGCCTCGATCCAGGCTCGCCGGCGTTTCTGCGTAATCAACGCGCGGACATTATCAGCGGCACCATTCGCGGAGGGGTCGCGCTCGGAGGACTGCTTCCGGGTCCCGCGCGACTGAGTGCGACCGCGACGACAGATGGATGGCGTCTCAATGGTGAAGCACCATGGGTCAGCGGATGGGGCATGGTCGATTCGCTGTTCGTCGCCGCGCGCGGCCCCGAGCAGACGGTCGTCAGTCTCCAACTGGCCGCCCATGAGCAGCACGGTCTCGAAGCGACCCGTCAGCACTTGACCGCCATAAACGCCACGAATAGCGTGAAATTGAACTTCACGGACCTAGAGATACCAGCCGAGCAGCTCATAGGCCGAGTGAGCTATGAGCCGCAAATCGAGTCCGGCGATCGACTGCGGCTCAACGGTTCCCTTGCGCTGGGCCTTGCACGCAGGAGCTGTGCGTTGTTGGACGACCCGGCGATGAGCGAGGAACTTCTCGCGTGTCGCTACGAACTCGATCATGCACAGCCATCGTCAATGCCCGAAGCCAGGGCCCGAGCCAGTGAATTCGCGGTTCGTGCGGCACACGCGTTGTGCGTGCAACGAGGGAGCTCTTCGGTGCTGAGCGGTGACGTTGGCGAACGATCAACCCGCGAGGCGTCTCTGCTGCTGAGCTTTGGAAGTCGACCCGCGATCCGACAATCACTGCTGCGCCGATTGGGCGCGACTACAGAGTAGGTGTGTCGTCGTCTGGAAGAGCGGCGAAGTCTTTCTTCGCGTTGCGATACCACGACATTCCAGATAGGGGATTCTTCCAGCGCCCCTTCATCTCCTTCAACGCCTTCTCGTGCGTTGTATCGCCGCTCGCGACGCGCTCCTTCAGGTGTGCGTCTTGCGCTTTGATGACGTCATCGGCGCTTTCACCATGATGCGCAGCATCGCACGGTCCGCCTAACTGCGCACACGTCATAGTTTTCACTTCAACTCCCCATCTCGAATTTTGTCTCACTCTAGTTCTCTCGTGTGCACGTCAGCAATCCGTCGTGGCTCGTGCAGCGACACAAATCTCGTCACGACGTATCGCGAGTTCACCAATGTGTATCGTCAGCGCTGTTCGTTATCGTCGCTGCACGTCGTCACAGGACGTTACCCACGTCGTTCTCAGTCCTTCCTCACCCCCAAGGGGATCTCGGAAGGAATCGAACGAAGAGACGGTGCTTGCGGCGCGCCGAGATTTCGCAGCATCGAAACGTTCGTCGCGAGTCGCTCATCAATTCTTGTCACCAGTTGACCCACGCGATTGACAAAGAAAAATGCAATGCACGTCTCGCGCTGCCACGACAGTAGGCAATGACATCACGAAGCACGATGGAATTCGATTCCCCTATGACGCAGAAGCTCTCGCCCATCGATCGGGACAACGCAACCTCTTGTCGGTTGCGAGATTGGTCGCCTAGGCATCGAGAGAGCTTTGCAGTTGCGCGAGTCGAGCACGATCAAGCGAATACCACACCCACTTACTTCGGCGTTCGCCGTGAACGAGACCAGCGTCGCTCAGGATCTTGAGATGATGCGAAATCGTCGGCTGACTCTTCTCGAGGGGTGACACCAGGTCGCACACGCAGACTTCGCCCGCTCGCGAATCAGCCAAGATGCTCAGAATTCGCAGTCTGACTGGATCGGCCAACGCAGCGAACCCGACCGCGAGCCTCTGCGCGTCGACACCATCCATGGGCGCCGCCAGCACCGAGGGACAACACTGGTCGGCGTCGCGGACTTCAATCATTCTCCGAGTCGCACTCATCGTCCACCTTTGATATTGACAAACATCAATGCATCGACAATACTCAATGCATTGATGTCCGTCAATATACCAGGAGGCTTCCGTGTCACGAGTTCAATTAGCCCTCAATGTGTCAAACATTGATGAAGCAGTCACCTTTTACTCCAAGCTCTTTGGCGCCGAGCCGGCGAAGCGCCGCGCGGGCTATGCCAATTTCGCCATCGCGGACCCACCACTCAAGCTCGTCTTGATCGAAGACGAGACGTCACGCGGACACGGCACCGCAAGCGCGCTCAACCACCTCGGCGTCGAAGTCTCGACGTCCGAGGACGTCATGGCGGCAACCGCGCGTCTCGCTGGTGAAGGACTCGCGACCACGTTGGAGGAATCGACAACGTGTTGTTACGCGGTGCAGGACAAGGTGTGGGTGCATGATCCCAATGGTGCCCCGTGGGAGGTCTACACCGTCCTCGCCGATGCTCCTGCCGAGGAGTCGGCCGTGATCAATCCCGTCGGCGCCAATGGGTGCTGTAGCGCGAGTGCCAGCGAGAGCGCCGCGTGCTGTTGACGAACAGGACTGGAGGACTGACGTGGACGGCGTGACGCTTTGGCGTCGAGTCAGTGCCGAGTGCCTCGGCAGCGCGTTTCTCGCTGCCGTCGTCATTGGCTCGGGCATCGCGGCCCAACGCTTGTCACCCGGAAATCCCGGCCTGGAGCTTTTCGAGAACGCCGTCGCGACGGGCGCGGGACTCTTCGCCATCATCGTGATGTTCGGACCAGTTTCGGGTGCGCACCTCAATCCCGTGGTGTCGATTGTCGATGCCGTGTTCGGCGGTATCCGTTGGGTCACGGTCTGTCTCTATATTCCTGCCCAGGTACTCGGTTGTTTCATCGGTGCGATCGTCGCCAATCTGATGTTTGGCGCACGAGCCATATCGATCTCGACCCACCATCGAGCAAGTGCCGGTCACTTCCTCTCCGAGGTAGTCGCGACGCTCGGACTGCTGCTCGTGATTTTCGCGTTGGCTCGAAGTGGACGATCGAGCGGCGCCCCTAGCGCGGTTGGCGCGTACATCGCGGCGGCGTACTTCTTTACCAGTTCAACAAGTTTCGCCAATCCCGCGATCAGCGTTGGTCGAATATTCTCCAACACGTTCTCTGGGATCGCGCCTTCGTCGGTCCCTAGTTTCGTCGGTGCCCAACTCCTCGGTGGTCTCGCCGCAGTCCTTATCCTCAAGTTCCTCTATCCCGGCATCACCCACGCCGAAGCCGCGAATATCCTCATGGCCCACGACACCGCCAAGGAGCCACGTTGAACGACAACACCCCCACGGTCCTTTTCCTTTGTGTGCATAATGCCGGTCGGAGCCTGGCGGCTCGAGTCCTGATGGATCACTACGCCGCGGGCCGCGTACGCGTCGAGTCGGCGGGCTCCGAACCGGGAAGGGAACTCAACCCCGCCGTCGTTAGCATCTTGTACGAGCGCGGCCTGGACACGGCAAAGGAATTCCCGAAACCGCTCACTGACGCAATGGCCCGCGAGGCGGACGTTGTCGTGACCATGGGATGCGGGGACACCTGCCCATACTTTCCCGGTAAAAAGTACGTCGACTGGGAACTCGACGATCCCGCTGGAAAGCCTGTCGAAGAAGTGCGTCCAATCATTGATGAGATCGACCGCCGGGTTCGTGCCCTGCTACTCGAACTCAGCGTCTCCACCTAAACCGATGCTCGCTCCCTACGGCGAGCGACGGCGTTCGATTGCTCACTACGAGCGGCGAGCGTGGTCCTTCACAGACTCACGACGGCGAAAGGCGCACTCGATAGGGACGACCTACGGCCACGGTGTGCACTTCGACCATGATCCCTTCGCCTGCACCGACGAACGCTCACTGTTCGCTCCGTAGGAGCCATTGACCTTGAGCGGTTCAAGCGTCACATTGAACGAACCACTTTGTCCATTCGCTTTGGTTGTGATGGTGCCCGATGCAGCCAACCATGCATACGTCAGTTTGCCAACATCCAATCCGAATTCCATTTGGTCGCTCGTCGCAGTAATGGTGTCGGTCTTACCGTCCGTCGGTATCTGGAATGAAATGGCTAAGGCCTTCACCGACTTACCATCGACCACAACTTTGCCGTCGGGGATATTGATGACGTCCTCGTTCGTACCTTGCTGTCCCACTTGACAGCCATGGATCGGCTCCGTGACGAGGCTTCCGCCCACGCTCTCTTGATTATTAAATTCTGAACTCGTCTTGAAGCTCGCAACAACCTCACCCGTCAACGTAAATTTTCCAATCGACGAGGCGCCCGCCGGCCCCACAAGTACCGTGGCGCCAAGCAGAGTGCCCAGGGCGACGCCGACTCCAAGGCGCGCCCCCCACGTACCAGTACGGGCATGCCCACGCAGAGGTCGAACTCTTTTAGAAACTTTCCCGGTCGAGAACATTATGAGTACCCGCTTTCACCTAAACAGCGTGGGACACCAATGCCCTGACTGTGATGGAAAACTAGCAGCGGCTTCGTGACTCGTCAAGCGTTAGGGTGTGCGAATTTCCTCGTCAAAAGCACAACAGAATCGCGCCCGCAATCCCGAGCCACTCATCGCAAGCGCCAGTTCTTCTTCTCGCAGGTAGAGGTCATCTGCTCGACTAGTGACCACATTGACACCAACTATTCCTCACAAGCGTTCCAAATACTCATCCATTTTTACGAAACTGCTCTCAAGGCCTTGGCGAGCTTCGGGGCTCATGAGCATCGGCGGCACGTTGGTTTGGTGCGTGACGGTTTCCGTTCGTCCATCGCCCAAGTCGTGAAAGACAATCGACGTCATCATGCCGCCTTCGACACCGGCCTCAGTGAATGAGAATTTCTTTGGTGGGTCAAATTCAACGAACACACCACGCATCGGATACTCTTCGCCCGATTGATCATTCACCATCAACGTCTCAAATCGTCCGCCGGGCTTGGGCTCGACGATGATGCCGCTGAGTGGCGTGCTTATGCCAATGGGTCCCCAGAAGTGGGTGAGGTGCGAGGGTGTTGTCATGCACTCGAACACGACCTCGGGCCGAGCATTAAAGATGCGGGTAATAGTGAGCTCTCCCGACACCGTTGGTCCTTCAGACATTATTTCTTCTCCTTATGCTGGTCATGGTTGATGTGGGTAAGGTGCTGCTCAAGTCGGTCGAATCTCTCAGTCCAAATCTGTTGGTTCTTCGTCATCCAGTCGGTTGCCACTTCCAACGGTGCGGGTTCAAAGCGGCACGGGCGATACTGCGCGTCGCGTCCCCGAGAAATCAACCCTGCGACCTCGAGCACTTTGAGATGCTTCGACACGGCTTGCAGGCTCATCGCAAATGGCTCGGCGATCTCGTTGACCGTGGCTTGACCCTTCGCGAGCCGAGCCAAGATTGAGCGTCTCGTCGGATCGGCGAGAGCAGCAAAAGTGCGGCTGAGAGAATCAGTGGGCGTCATTATTCAACCAATATGTTAATAAACTAATGAGTTTAATATAGGGCGCGAGAAAGTGCATGTCAAGGAAAACTTCACGTCAATTGCGCAGGAATGGCGGGTGTGGGGATGGGGACCGAAGCGCCGGGGCCGTGTGCTGCGTCGTTGCGTTGGCTGTCCCCTAGGGCAGAAATCTCAAAGTGCAGCGAGCCGCGGACCCGCAGAGACTAACAAGGCAGAGGTGCTGGTCATCGTCGATGGCGCGCCGAGTGGTTGACGCGTGTGCGATGCCCATGATCGAGGTAGCCGAGCATCGCAAGGTCTAGCGCGAGCGCACCGTGGTCGACGACATCAGCTTCTCGGTCCAACCAGATGAACCCTTCGGTATTTTTGGGGCCGAACGGGGCCGGAACGACGATGGCGGTCGAGTTTGCAGTTGCGAGGAGCCGCGAGGGACACGTCGTCCAGGGTAGGTGCAACGCCGAAAAAACGACGTGGCGAATCTGAACCTACGCGTCTGATCCGCGCTTCACGGTTTTGATGGTCAGCGCCGCCAAAAGAAGAGATGCGTCACGCCACTCGGGCTCGGTATCTTCTCCAAGAAGAAACGATCAGTGAGATCGTCGGGACTATTCCATAGCTTTTCGCCGCGACCTAACTCAAAGGGCGCAACCGCAATATGCATCTGGCCCACGAGATCAGCATCGAGGAATTCGCGAACCGTTGCGACGCCGCCACCGAGGCGCACGTCCTTACCTTCGGCCGCCTCGAAGGCCTTCGCGAGTGCCTCGTGCGGCGACGCATCAAGAAAATGGAACGTGGTGTCCCCCAGGGTTATAGAAGGACGCGGGTGATGCGTGAGAACGAATACTGGCGTATGAAACGGCGTGTCATCGCCCCACCATCCTTTCCAGTCAAGGTTTTCCCACGGACCGCGCTGAGGACCGAATTTATTGCGCCCCATGATCTCGGCCCCGATGTTGCGGGTGAAGTCGCGAGTGCAGTAGTCGTCGAGACCGAATGTGCCCCCCGGATCAGTGCGGTTCACCCAGTGCGCGGTTGCCCCCGCCCAGGAAAAAAGTTCGGCGGGATTCGCGTGACCGAAAGGATGCTCGAGACTTTGCCCCTCGCCGGAGCCGTAACCATCACTCGACACCATGAAATTGTGTACGCGCAGCACCTGACTCATTCGATACCCTCCTGTTGACGCAACGACGTTCGAGGACTCACCGCTGTCCTCTTAGAGTTGCCAGCTCATCGGACCTAGGCCACCTAGTGGACATTTTCACCCTCGAGCAGCCTTTGACAAACTCGAATCCGAAATTCCGATGAATACCGATAGGGCATCACTACCTCCAGGTAGGTCTCAGCCACACTCGCACAAACGTGGTCCACTTTTAGGGGTCAACGCCACATAAGTGGTCCACCAAATGGGACACAGGTCAGTCGGTGGAGGTGATGGGATTCGAACCCACTGCCTCTACATTGCGAACGTAGCGCTCTACCAATTGAGCTACACCCCCGAAGGAGTACCAACTTTAGCCTAAGGCTCGGCGAGGTAGCGATTCGCGCGGCCACTGTGGATTATCTCGAACGTCGTAGCGATCCTCATAATCCCTGTAGGTTTCTTGGTACAACGGCTCGATTGGTGCGTCGTCATACTCCCTCGATGAACCTGAGAGAAGATTCGGAGGTCGCAGGTATCCCAACCCCAGGGCCACCAGCGCGAGCGCGAAGAACGCAGCGAGCGCGAACCACGCCGCGATGGCGGCATCTTCAAGTGCTGAGGACTTCGTGACGATATTGAGGCCAGTAAACAGTGCACCAACCAAGAAGAGCGTCACCATGATGCGTCGACGGCGTACTTTCATCGAGGTTCGTTCGTAGGAGGGCGAATCGAAGCCCGCGCTGAATCGTTCGCCCGGCACTGATGAATAGGCTGCGGCGTAGCGATTCATCTCCTCGCGCTTTGGCGCTCGCCGATCGTGCTCGTAGTCGTAACTCTGGTTCCAATCGTCCCAGGAACCTCGTGACTCAATCGAACCGTAGGTATCGTCGTCGTGCACGACGGTCAAACGCGGTCGACCAACCGGCTCGTACTCCTCAGGATGACGCTGCATTGGTCGCTCATCGTAGACGGGAGGTGAGTGCGCGGACTCTTGACGACTCAAAACTTCACGTTCTGCGTGAAATGATTCGATCGAACGCTCCGTGTTGTCGTCGCGAAGACGCCGCACCGCGATGGGAATGAGTATCGCCACCCACAGCAGAGCGAGGACGATTAGCAGCACCTGATCAAATCCTTGACAGAGCATGCAAACATTGAGGTCAACGGTACTGCGAAAACCCCATTTTCTGGTGGATAGACGGCTTTAGGACTCGTGCAGTCCGCACTCTTCCTTGTCGGCTCCCGCCCATCGACCCGAGCGACGGTCGCCACCTGCGACGGGTTTGATCGTCACCGGCGCGCAACCAATCGAGGCGTAGCCCTTCGCCCAGAGTGGATGCTCGGGCAATCCATTCGAGGTCAAGTAGTACGCGACATCGTCATCGCTCCAGGTCGCGAGGGGGTTCACCTTCACCAATCCGAACTTCTCGTCCCAGCCAATGATCTTCATGGTGGCTCGCGTGGCCGCGTCAGAGCGCTTGACTGACGTGATCCAGGCGGCCTTACCCTTGACGGCGCGCGACAGTGGCTCGACCTTACGCAGCTCGCAGCATCGATCGGTCCCACACGGCCAGTCCTTCGCTTCCGGTCCAGGGTGCGTGCGCGTGAGATTGAGGTCCCAGTCGCGCTCTAGTCGCGCGGCGAATTCGAGGGTCTCTGGAAAATGTCCACCAGTATCCAAGAAGATGATCTCGGTGCTCGGGCGCAGGATATGGACCATGTGTAAGAGAGCGACGTCCTCGAAGGAGCACGCCATCGCCAGATCATCGACATAATGGGCGAATGTCCACTCGAGGATCTCGAGCGGCGTCGAGCGCTCAAAGGTGACGTTCTGGACGTCGAGTTCTTCGATGGTGGGAGTGGCGATATTGCTAGGCATTTAGGTCTCGAGTCGTACAAAGTCAAGGGTTTTACTAGAATAACTAGACTAGTGATTCCCCATGAGAACCGACGCAGTGCACACTTCCTTTATGACCGATCATTTAGATCTCCTCGAATCGCACGCGATCTTCATCTTGCGAGAAGTCGTTGCCGAATGCGAGCGGCCCGTCCTGCTCTTTTCCGGGGGCAAGGACTCTGCCGTATTACTACATCTCGCCATCAAGGCCTTTGCCCCCCAGAATCTGCCGTTTCCCGTGCTGCACATCGACACCGGTCAGAACTTTCCCGAGGTCATTGAGTACCGCGACCGTGTCGCGAAAAAGGCGGGCGCGCGACTTATCGTCGCCAAGGTCCAGGACTCGATCGACCAAGGAAGGGTCGCCGATCCCGGCCCACTGGGACTACGCAATCGCCTGCAGACCGTGACACTGCTCGACGCGATCAACGCGCAGAACTTCGACGCCGCCTTCGGGGGCGCACGACGTGACGAGGACAAGGCCCGCGCGAAGGAGCGCATCTTGTCGTTTCGCGACGCCTTCGGTCAATGGGATCCGCGCCAACAGCGTCCCGAACTCTGGCAGCTCTACCAAGGCAAGGTCAACACCGGTGAGCACCTGCGCGCGTTTCCGCTCTCGGACTGGACCGAACTCGACGTATGGCAATACATCGAACGTGAGGAGATGGAACTGCCGTCGATCTACTTCGCCCACGAGCGCGACGTCATACTTCGCGACAACATGTGGCTCGCCGTGGGTCCATTCGTAGAACCTCGATCGAGCGAGCCGATTGAACGCCTCAAGGTGCGTTTTCGCACCGTGGGCGACGCCAACTGCACCGGGGCCGTGCTCTCGAACGCATCGACACTCGCGGCGATCATCGACGAGGTCGCCCTCGCCAACGTGTCAGAGCGCGGCGCCACGCGCGCCGACGACCGCTTCAGTGAGACGGCGATGGAAGATCGCAAGCGCGAGGGCTACTTCTAGATGAAATTGGCCCACAAGGATTTGCTACGCCTCGCGACCGTAGGATCGGTCGACGACGGAAAATCGACGCTGATCGGACGAATCCTCGTCGACACGCGACAACTCTTCGACGACCAACTCGACGCGGTCGCCGCCGCGTCGGAGAAGCGCGGCGTAGGCGACCTCGACCTCAGTTTCGTCACCGACGGACTTCGCGCCGAACGTGAGCAGGGCATCACGATTGACGTCGCGTATCGCTACGCGACGACGCCGTCGCGCAAATTCATCATCGCCGACTGCCCCGGACACGTGCAGTACACGCGCAACATGGCGACGGGCGCCTCGACGGCGGATCTCGCGCTGGTGGTGCTCAACGTCGCCCACGGACTCAAAGAACAGTCGCGACGCCATCTCGTGATCGCGGCGCTGCTGGGGGTACGAACGATCGTCGTGGCGGTCAACAAGATGGACGAGGTCAATTGGTCACAGAGTGCCTATCTCTCGATCGTTGACGAAGTCGAAACACTCGCGCACGAATTGGGTTTCGAGCACGTGACGTGCATTCCAGTTTCGGCGCTGCTGGGTGACAACGTCGTGGACTCCTCGACGAACACCCCGTGGTACGAAGGCCCCACCGTGCTCAGTGCACTCGAGACCTCGGACGCGGGCTCGTGGACGACGACGAATCACGGAGCACGACTCCCCATCCAGTGGGTACTGCGCCAGCCCGGCGGCGGTCGAACCTACGCCGGCATGCTCAACGGCGCGACCCTCTCGGTGGGCGACGCGGTGACCTTGTTGCCCGCGAACATCGAAACGACCGTGAGGGCACTGAACGCTGGCTCGGGAACAATCGAGCGTGCGACGACGGGGCTCTCGATTGACGTCGATCTTGCCGCCGAAACCGACGCGGGACGAGGCGACCTCATCGCGACCGCGCCGCTGCCCACGGTAACCAAAGACTTCACCGCAACCCTGTGTTGGTTTGGTGAAACCTCGCTCAAGGTCGGCCAACGCCTGCGACTCAAGCACACGACCCGGGTGACGCCGGTACGGGTGGGCGAATTGTCAGGCGTGGTGGACATCGCGACACTGCACACCGACGAGGCAACGAGCCTCGGTACGAACGAGATTGGCATCGTGAAACTGCAAACGGCCGATCCGATCGTGGTCGATGACTATCTCGACAATCGCGTCACGGGCAGCTTCGTGCTCATCGACGACGTGACCAACGCGACCGTCGCCGCGGGCATGGTGGGGCGCGCCAGTTTCCTCTAAACGCGTCGAGCCTAGTACTGGACGAGCATGGAGATGAAGGCAACCCCAAGAAGGGCGAGCAACACATCGACCGACAACACGAGCTTGCGCCCTCGCTCCCGTGACGCCACTCCGTCGTGTTGGATGACCTCGGCGACTGAACGCTCCAAGGGCAGCGTGCGCGCTTCGAGGTGACCCGCCGCCGCAAGGTAGCAGAGGATCCCCACACCGATCCATGGTCGCGTAAGTGACACGGAACTGTCGCCGCTTAAGGACATGATGAGTCCGGTCACCGGCAGCACGTGCAGCACCCTCGCCGCCCAGTTTCGCCGGCTGGGGAATCGCGCACGCTGCACGTCCGCGCTCGCCCCGCGAGCGACCGCCATCGCCGAGATGCGCATGACGATGAACACCACCAACGTCGCCACCGCCGACACGATGTGCACTAGAAAGACGAGGTCGTAGCCGGTTGACGTCGCGATCATGAGTCGGCGAGCAACGCCTGGGCGGCGTGGTACGGGTCAGTCGTTCCCGCAAGGAGTCGATCGATCTGCGCGTCGTAGGACTCTCCTCTCGCGAGGTCGGCCACCTTGGCGCGAAGCATCACGGAGAGCACCTTGTCCAACTCGACGCGCGCTCGGGCGCGACGGTGTGCCGCATAGTCCTCGGCAAGCACGAAGCGACGGTGTTCGACAATCGCGTCCCAGAGCGCTTCGGTTCCCACGCCACTCGTCGCGGTCGTCTCAATGATCATCGGACGCCATTTATGTTCGCCCAGATCCAACATCTGTTCGAGGTCTCGACGCGTCTCGCGAACGCCCGGACGCTCTGCTTTATTGATCACGAAGATGTCCGCCACCTCCAACAACCCGGCCTTACTCGCCTGCATGGAGTCGCCCCACCCGGGATTCGTGACGACGACGGTCGTGTCGGCGGCCGAGGCGATGTCGACTTCCATTTGTCCGACACCCACGGTCTCGACGATCGCGAGACGAAACCTGGCGGCACCGAGCACGCGAAGGGCGTCGGGAACGGCGAGTGACAGACCCCCTAAGTGTCCGCGCGTCGCCATCGAGCGAATGAACACGTGCTCGTTGGTCGCGTGATCCTGCATGCGAATACGGTCGCCGAGTATCGCCCCACCGCTGAAGGGCGAACTCGGATCGATGCAGAGCACGCCGACTTGTTCGAACGGATCCTCGCCGTCAAACGAACCCGCCTCGAGACTCGTGGTGAGCAAGCGGTCGGTGAGGGTCGACTTTCCCCCGCCTGGCGGTCCCGTGATACCGACCACGTAGGGCGACGGCGTTCGATACACGAGCGTGGCGGTGTCGAGTTGCGAGGTGCCGCCTGACTCGACGTAGGTCAAGAGTCGTGCGAGGGCCGTCCTCGAACCCGCGCTCGCGAGGTCGACGAGTTCGCTGGCGTCGCGCGCAATCACGACGACCTCTCAATAGCGGCGCCCAATCCGGCGAGGCGTCCAATGAAGTCGTCGTAACCTCGCTCGAGATGCTCGAGCCCGCTGACCTGCGTCGCACCCGTCGCGACGAGTCCCGCCAGCACGAGCGCCGCGGCAGCTCGAATGTCAGTACCTCGAACGGACGTGCCCTGCAGCGACGCGACGCCTCGAATCATTGCGTGATGCCCTTCGGTCGTGATGCTCGCACCCAAACGCACGAGTTCGTCCACGTAGCGAAATCGCCCCACGAAGAGGTTCTCGGTGACGACCGAGACCCCGTGGGCGACGCTCAACATCGCGGTGATAAGTGGCTTGTAGTCGGTCGCCACCCCGGGATACGGCAGGGTCGCCACGTCACAAGCCGACAAGCGCTTGGGTCCCGCGACGAGGATCCCCTCGCCGCTTTTGTCAATGCGCCCGCCCATTGCTTCGATCTTTCGAAGCAACATCTCCATGTGTTCGGGCCGCGCGTCAAGGACGCGCACCTCGCCGCCCGTGATGAGCCCTGATGCCAGGTACGTCGCCGACACCACGCGATCGGTGAGCACGCGATGTGACGCTGGGCGCAGTTCGCTCACGCCGTCAATGGTGAGCCGCGACGTGCCCAGTCCTTCGATCTGGGCCCCCATCGCGATCAGTTGGCGACCGAGGTCTTCGACCTCGGGTTCGCGGGCCGCATTGTCGATCACGGAACGACCGTCGGCGAGGACACACGCCATCATCAGATTGTCGGTCGCGGTATGACTCGGGTACTCCAGTGTGATGCGCGTCGCGTAGAGCCGGGGTCGCGCGAGCGTCGCGTGGATCGACGAGCGGTCGTTGTGGAACGTTGCGCCCATCGCGCTCAAGCCGTCGGTGTGGAAATTGATGGGACGTTGCCCGAAGTCATCTCCTCCCGGGAGCGCCATGTTCGCTTCGCCGCAACGAGCGAGCAACGGACCGAGCACGACGATCGACGCGCGCATGGCTTCAAAAAGGTGCGCGGGCGCAATGGGCCGAAGGTCCTTCACCTCGGGCACCTCGACGACGAGTTCGTGCTCGCGGGGCCAGCGCACGCTGCACCCGAGGGCGCCGAGTAGCTGGGCCATCGCGCCAACGTCGGTGATGTTGGGCACGTTGGTCAGACGATGTTCCCCGGTTGCGAGCAGGCACGCGGCCATCTGTTTGAGCACGGCGTTCTTCGCCCCGAAGGCGAGTACCTCACCGGCGAGTGGTCCGACCGGCTTTACGACAAGAGAACTCACCCCTCAAGTATTGCCGGAATCGACGATACGACCCGGATGACCAAGGATTTTCCGGACTATCGCGAGTACGCTAGTCGCGTGCAGCCACCATCGAGGCCCGACCGCAACATCGCTCTCGAGATGATCAGGGTCACCGAGGCCGCCGCGATAGCGGCGGCTCGCTGGGCGGGTCGAGGTGACAAGAACGCGGCGGATGGTGCGGCAGTGGACGCCATGCGCTTTGTGCTCGGAGCAATTGCGATGGACGGCATCGTCGTCATTGGCGAAGGTGAAAAGGACGAAGCACCAATGCTCTATAACGGTGAGCGAATTGGTGACGGACGTCCCCCGCTCGTTGACGTCGCCGTCGATCCCGTCGACGGCACGACGCTCACCGCGGCGGGACGAAACGGCGCGCTTTCGGTGATTGCGCTCTCCGAGCGCGGATCAATGTTCAATCCTGGACCGTGTGTCTACATGAAGAAGGTCGCCGTGGGTCCTCGTGGGCGCGGAAGCGTCGACGTCAACGCGTCAGCGACCGACAACCTGCGCGAACTGAGCCAGCGACTAAAGAAGCCGGTGCAAGAACTTGGGGTCGTCATCCTTGATCGTCCTCGTCACGACAGTCTCGTCGAAGAGGTCCGTGAGGCGGGCGCCCGGGTGCTGTCGATCTCCGACGGCGACGTCGCGGGAGCGATCGCGACGGGTTGGCCGAACTCGGGCGCCGACGTCCTCTTTGGTATTGGGGGCACGCCCGAAGGCGTTATCGCCGCCGCCGCCTTGAAGGGACTCGGCGGCGAGATCCAAGGCGTACTTCACCCGCGCGACGCCGAGGAACAGCGTTACGCGGAGAGTCTCGGTTATGACTTTTCGCGCGTGCTCTCGACCGACGACCTGGTCGCAAGTGACAACTGCTTCTTCTCCGCGACCGCCATCACGGACGGAGATTTCCTTCGGGGCGTGCGCTTCTACGACTTCGGGGCGACAACGCAATCACTCGTCGTGCGCTCACGCTCGGGCACCGTGCGCACGATCGAAACCTTCCATCGTCACGACAAGCTCCAAGAATTCACGACCGCGGGCTTCTAGTTCGTAAGTTCACATGCGCGCGACGTGATCGCCCAGTGTTTGCAACGTTTGTCGCCGCGCAGGTCGCTGCAAGAACGCACCCGGATGACCTGCGCGGATTTAAGGTCACGACCAGAGACCGTGTGGTCTCCACCGGCACGACCAAGGAGGCAACATGCTCGTCGCCACTATCCTCCACGCCAAAGGGCGCGACGTCGCGACCATCCGCAAAGAACGCAGCGTCGCCGACGCGGTCGCGATGTTGCGCGAACGCGGCATTGGCGCGCTCGTCGTCACGAGTAGCTCGTCGCCCGTCGAGGGCATGTTCTCAGAGCGCGACATCGTTCGAGCACTCGCCACGCACGCCGACAAAGTACTCGACCTCAAGGTCGCCGAACTCATGAGCACCGACGTGACCACGTGTGGCGAGGACACGTCCGTCACCGAGTTGATGGGGCTTATGACCTCGCACCGCATTCGCCACGTCCCGGTCGTCGAGGACGGCACGCTGCGGGGTCTGATTTCAATTGGCGACGTCGTCAAGGCCCGTCTTGACGAACTCGAACACGAGAAGAAGGAACTCCTCGACTACGTATCGGCGCGCTGAGGACTACTTCTCCGCGATACTCAGGCGAAGTTCCGCACGCGCGAGTGCGTCACGAGCAAGCTGCAGTGCCGACGCGTCATTCGCGTCGCCTCGTTGCGCCGAATTGATCTCCTCTTGGGCGGCGTCCTTCGCCGCGTGCGCGCGCGTGACGTCGATGTCGCTCGTGCGCTCAGCGATGCCCGCGAGCACTGTCGCTCGCGTGACGCCTTCAGCCCCGTCAGGAGTGACTTGAAAATACCCACCGTGGACGCAGAACGAAAGTTCACCTTCGTCGGTGTCGACGCGCACGATTCCCGACACGAGGTCACCAACCGTGGACGTGTGCTGAGGCAGGATCGTGAAGTCTCCCACCGAGGAGCGCGCCATGAGTGACGACGCGGTACCGGACCACAAAGCGACCTCCGGGGTCACGATCTCTACCAGCAACGTCGTCATGGGTTAATTCTTCGCCAACTCAGCCGACTTGCGTTCGACGTCGGACGCACCGCCAACGTTGAGGAACGCCTGTTCGGGGTACTGGTCGAGGTCGCCTTTGACCAAGTGCTCGAACGACTCAATCGTCTCTTGCACCGGGACGTTGATGCCGTCGATGCCCGTGAAGACCTTCGAGACGAACATCGGCTGGGACAAGAAGCGCTGGATCTTTCGCGCACGTGACACCGTGATGCGGTCGTCCTCGGAAAGTTCGTCGAGACCGAGAATCGCGATGATGTCTTGGAGTTCCTTGTAGCGCTGAAGGATCTGCTGGGTCTGACGAGCGACGGCGTAATGACGGTCACCAACGATTTCTGGCGCCAGGATGTTCGACGTCGAGGTGAGTGGGTCGACCGCGGGGTAGATACCAAGTGCGGCGATCTGGCGACTCAACTCGGTCGTGGCGTCGAGGTGGGTGAAGGTCGTGAAGGGCGCCGGGTCGGTGTAGTCGTCCGCGGGCACGTAGACCGCTTGCAGTGACGTGATGGAACGACCGCGCGTCGAGGTGATTCGCTCTTGGAGTTCGCCCATTTCGTCAGCGAGCGTCGGCTGGTAACCCACCGCGCTCGGCATACGTCCGAGCAACGTCGAGACCTCAGAACCGGCCTGGACGAATCGAAAGATGTTGTCCACGAACAACAACACGTCCTGGTTCTTCACGTCGCGGAAGTACTCGGCCATCGTGAGCGCGGCGAGAGCGACACGAAGACGCACCCCTGGCGGTTCGTCCATCTGGCCATAGACCAGCGCCGTCTTTTCGATGACGCCCGATTCGCGCATTTCGAGCAGGAGGTCCGTACCTTCACGCGTTCGCTCGCCGACGCCCGCGAACACCGACACACCGTCGTGTTGCTCGGCGACTCGTCGGATCATCTCCATGATCAAGACCGTCTTGCCCACGCCGGCGCCACCGAAGAGACCGATCTTTCCGCCTTGTACGTAGGGCGCGAGGAGGTCAATGACCTTAATGCCCGTCTCGAACATCGTGGCGCGCGGCTCGAGTTGGTCGAAGGCTGGTGCACTGCGGTGGATCTCCCAGTGGTCCTCGACGGGCCCGATGTTGTCGGTGTCGAGTGGCTCACCAATCACGTTGAAGACGTGACCGAGTACGGCGTCACCAACCGGCACCGTGATACCTCGTCCGGTGTTGCGCACGACGGCGCCACGCACGAGGCCGTCGGTGGGCTTCATGCACACACAACGAACGCGACCCTCGCCGATCTGCTGGGCGACTTCGGCGGTCACGGTCACGCTTTGTCCGTCGAGCACGATGTCCATCTCGACGGCGTGATTGATCTCGGGCAGGGCGTGCGGCGGGAACTCTACGTCCACGACTGGTCCCGCGATGGCGACGACGCGTCCTGTCTCCAACGTGGTTTTGTCAGGAGCAATTGTCATTTGTTTCTCACTTTCCCGAGCGGAGCGCTTCGGCGCCGCCCACGATTTCCATGATTTCGGTGGTGATCGAGTCCTGTCGGGCTCGGTTCATGATGCGGGTCAAACTCTGCCCGAGGTCATCAGCATTATCAGTGGCGGCCGCCATGGCGCGTTGTTGACTGATGTGAAACGACGCCGCGCCTTCGAGCAACGCTGAGAAGATCTCACTCTCGAGTGCTCGAGGTGCGAGTGACGTGAGCAGTTCTTTGACGTCGGGCTCGAACTCGGTGTAGCCCTTTAAGACCTTGGGCGTCTCGTCAATCGGGACATCGGGGACGCTGAGTGGCAAGAGTCGCTCGGTCTCGACGCTCTGGCTGCCCGCCGAAAGGAAACGGGTGGAGACGAGCAGCACCTCTTGCGCTTGTTCCTCGCTGAAGGGCGCCGCCACGACGCTCGCGATCAAGCGCGCGTCAGCGAAACTGGGCCGGTCGGCGAAACCAACGAAACTTCGCTCCACGTCGAGTCCGCGAAAGCGGTAGAACGGCGCCGCCTTCTTTCCAACGCAGAACAGTCGTACCGCACTGCCCTGGGACTGGAGTTGCTTGATCACGCGCTCGCCCGCGCGTAGCACCGACGAGTTGTACGCACCCGAGAGTCCTCGGTCCCCAGCGACGACGATGACGATCGCGGTCTCGACGGTGTCGGGCATCGAGAGAAGCTTCTGCGCCGCGGCGGGGTCACCCAGGGCCGCCTCGATGATGATTCGCTGCATTCCCTGTCGATAGGGACGATTAGCGAAGATGCGCGCCTGGCTGCGCGAGATCTGGGACGCGGCGATCAGCTCCATTGCCTTGGTGATCTTGCGTGTCGCTTGGACTGACTTGATTCGTCGGCGCAGAATGCGTTCTTGTCCACCGGCCATCGTCGCTCCTTTCTCGCTTCTTCGTCTCTAGAACTAGTTGCTGACGGCGAAACCGTCGACGAAGCTGCGTAGCGCCGCGTCGATCACGTCAGCGCCCGGAAGCGTTCCCGAGGTTCGGATGTGATCAAGGATGTCCGCGTGCGTGGCGCGAAACGTGGTGAGCAACTCAGACTCGAATCGGCGCACGTCCTCGACCGGGATCGTGTCGAGCCAACCACGAGTACCCGCGTAGATCGCGATGCACTGCTCTTCGACCGGTATGGGCGCGTTGAGTCCCTGCTTCAAGAGTTCGGTGAGTCGATAGCCCCGGTCAAGCTGTTGCTGGGAGGACTTGTCGAGTTCGGACCCGAACGTCGCGAACGACTCGAGGTCACGGAACTGAGCGAGGTCGATCTTGAGGGTACCAGCGACGTTGCGCATAGCTTTGATCTGCGCGGCGCCACCCACACGCGACACCGAGTTACCGACGTTGATCGCGGGACGGACGCCCGAATAGAAGAGGTCCGCTTCGAGGAAGATCTGTCCGTCGGTGATCGAGATGACGTTCGTCGGGATGTACGCCGAGATGTCACCGGCTTTGGTCTCGATGATCGGCAGCGCCGTCAGCGAACCTCCGCCCATTTCGTCCGACAGTTTGGCGGCGCGCTCGAGCAGACGGCTGTGGAGGTAGAACACGTCACCGGGATACGCCTCGCGACCCGGTGGGCGACGCAACAGCAGCGAGATCTGACGGTAGGCCTCGGCCTGCTTGGACAGGTCGTCGTAGACAACCAAGGCGTGTTGCCCAGCGTCCATCCACTCCTGGCCAATCGCGCAGCCCGCGTAGGGAGCGAGGAACTTGAACGGAGCGGGGTCGCCCGCGGACGCGATGACGACGACGGTGTACTCAAGTGCGCCGAAGTCTTCGAGCGTCTTGACGGTCTGTGCGACTGAGGAATTCTTCTGGCCCACCGCGACGTAGATGCACTTGACGCCTTGGCCCTTCTGGTTCAAGATCGTGTCGATCGCGACGGTGGTCTTACCCGTTTTACGGTCGCCAATGATGAGCTCGCGCTGTCCTCGGCCGATCGGCGTCATGGCGTCGATTGCCTTGATGCCCGTTTGGAGTGGCTCGCTGACGGGCTGGCGTCCAATGATGCCGGGCGCCTGGACTTCCATGCGTCGCGACGACGGATTCACGAGGGGACCCTTGCCGTCGAGAGGCACCCCGAGGGCGTTCACGACGCGGCCTAGGAGAGCGTCACCGACCGGTACCGAGAGGATGCGACCAGTCGAGCGCACGACCTGCTCTTCTTCGATACCGTCGACCGAACCGAGCACGACGGCGCCAATGGTCTCTTCGTCCAAGTTCATCGCGAGACCGAGCGTGCCGTCTTCGAATTCCAAAAGCTCGTTCACCTTCGCTGACGGCAGCCCCGACACGCGAGCAATGCCGTCACCGACCTCCACGACGCGGCCAACCTGCTCGGCTCCGACGGCCGGGTTGAACTCAGTGACGTGCTTACGCAGCGCGTCAGTGATTTCGGCGGCACTAATGGTGAGTTCAGTCATCACAACTTCCTTTTACTTAGTCATTTCGATTCAATGCGGATTCAAAAAAGTGTCCCGACGCCACGGCGTCGTGCAGGTCGCCCAGACGTCCGAGCGTCGTCGCGTCGAGACGAAGATCGCCCACCTCGACGAGCACGCCTCCGAGTAACGCCGGTTGTTCGGCGATTTGCAATTCCACGCTCTTGCCCGTCAAGGTCTTTAGGGAATCAACGAGTTGCGCTTGGCTGTCCTCGTCAAGAGCTCGGGCGGTGTGCACGCGCGCCACGCGCCAGTCGCGCGCCCTCGCGATGTAGTCCACGAGGAAGTCCAACGTGCCAACGACGTCGCGCGGACGTCCGCCTTCGATCACGTAGTGGCTCAAGCGCAGCGTAATCGGGTTGACCTTCTTGCCCAGGAGTTGGTCGACGGTACCGAGTCGCGACTCGAGAGGGGCGTCTCGATCGAGGAGCAAACGTCGCAAGTCCTGGTTGGCTTCGATCGTGCGCGCCCAACGAAAGAGTTCCTCTTCAATTTGTGTGAAATTGGACGTGTCGAGATCGTCGAGCAGCGCATCCGCGTAACCCCCGACACGCCGACGCGCCGAGAGCAGACCGAGACTCCCCTGGATGAACGTGCCGGTGTCCAATTGCACTCGTGCGACGACCGCCAACTCGGCGATTGCGTGGTCGACCTCTTGGGCGGGCACGTTGGTCGCTGCGAACACCGCCAAGCGACGCGTCACGTCGTGCACCTTGCCATCGAGCAAATCGCCCAGCACCTGACCGCGCGCAATGCCGCCTATGGATGTGTCGCTCATCACTGCGCGAAGATCAGCGCGCGACAAAATCGTCTGCTCGAGCGCCGCCAAGTCCGACGCAACAGTCGCGAGGACAGTTGCATCGAGGGCGCCCAGGAGGGCCGCGGCGAAACCTTCGAGCTTTGGCAACATGATTAGAGGTTCGCTTCCCTCTGTGCTTCAGCGTTAAGCGCGACGACCGCCTCACGAACGAGGTCCTGGTGCGCGTTCTGATCGACTTCTCGACCCACGATCTTCGCGACGAGCTCAAAGACGATCTCGCCGATCTTCGCCGACGCTTCGTCGATCGCACGCTGACGGGCGGTCGCGACCTCACTGTTGGCGTTGGCGACGATGCGTTCGTATTCGAGCTGTCCTCGTCCGCCCGCTTCGGCCTTGACCTGGTCCGCCGTTGCCTGCGCCGCAGCGACGATGTCACGCGCCTGATCGCGAGCCGCCGCGATCACTTTGGACCGCTCCTCGCCCGCCGCTTCGGCTTGCGCGCGAGCTTGGTCGGCTGCCTCGAGGGAACTTCGGATCTTCTCTTGGCGAGTCTCCATGGCCTTGTTGAGCGGCGGCAGGATGTACTTCGTGGCGAGCCACAAAATCACCACGACGACGAAAAGTTCGACGAAGAACGTCCCGTTCGGGAGGAGAAATATTGATCCTGTACTCATGTCGATGACCTCTTTATTTTGTGATCGAGTGTGGTGCCCGAGTCCATTGACTCGAGACGATGCCTATTGCTTCGAGAAAACGTAGACGAACACAACCATGAACAAAAGGTTGATGAAGTACATCGCCTCGACCAAACCGACGGTCAAGAAGAAGTACTGACGCGCCTTGTTCTCGATCTCGGGCTGCCGGGCAATCGCGGCAATTGTCTGGCTACCGGCGAGGCCGTCACCAATGGCGGCGCCGATGGCGCCGCCACCGAGGGCAAGTCCGCCTCCGACGAGGGCACCGGCGATTGCGACTGCCGATTCAATTGTATGAGCCATGATTCATTTCCTCCTGGGTTGGTTAGTGTGAGGCTTCTTGCAGCGCGACGTGCGCCGTCTCGTCGTGGTCCTCGTTGCTGGTGGCGAACGTGAAATACAAGATCGTCAACAACATGAAGATGTAAGCCTGGATCGCCCCAATGAAAAGGTCGAACGGCTTCCAGAGAATCTCGCCAAAGGGCACGACGTAAATGGGTAACAGCGTGGTCATCACCAGAATCATCAAACCGCCCGAGAACAAGTTCCCGAAGAGTCGAAAGGTCAGCGTGATGGGCTTGGTGATCTCTTCGATCACGTTGATGGGTGCGAGCGCGGTATAGGGCTGGCGATAGTGGTTGAAATACCCTCGAAATCCGCGGGCGCGAAACGACTCGATGTGCACCCACCCAATCACGAGCAGCGCCATCGCCAGAGGAAGATTGACGTCGCCGGTGGGTGCGGGAAGAATCTAGCCCGACGAGCCAGGATGCATCGCCGAGGGAATGAAGCCAATCCAGTTACAAATGAGGATGAAGAGAAAGAGCGTGACGCCAATGGGCACGAAACGTCGTCCCTTGGGGCCCATGGCGGATTCGGCGAGGTCTCGCACCTGCTCGTAGAGAAACTCCCAGAAAATCTGAATCTTGCTGGGAACACCGCTCGTGATCTTGGCGCGCATTCGAAAACCAAGGTACAAGAAGATGGCGGCGGCGAGAAGCGTCGAGGTGACGATATCGGTATCGATTTTGAAACCCAAGACATGCACCGTCGGGTGCACGCCCACTGAGATCGTCTTCGCGGCGTACAGCGTCTTCACTGCAGTCCCCCTTGACTCGCTACTACGCGCATGACGTTCATGACAAAGACAATTTGATAAAGCACAAGCCCTGCCACAATACCGATTCCCAAGGGGGCGTTCAGCACCACGAATCCGAGGATGACGACGGTCACGACCGCGAGTCGGAGGGTGGTTTTTCCGCCAAGTTGTCGGCGCACGGCCTTGGTGCTCTGCTCGCCCTGGAGCTCGACTCGTGATGCTTGACGGTCGAGAAAACGCAAGTTACCGACGGCGAGTCCGACGCCCAACACGACCCCCAAGGCGCTCAACGGGGTCGCCACCAGGAGGGCGACGACGAAACCGACGAGTCCTACCAAAATCGCTGAGAGTGTGGTCCTACGCAAGAGGCGCGGGAGGGTATCGGGGGGAAGATTTTCGAGCACGAGCACTGGGTTTCTAGAGGAAACGCCGGACTTGCTTGACAACGCTCACCACGGCGGCGACCGTTCCCAACACTATCCCTATTAATAGACCCGCTGGCGCGCTGCCCAGTTCGTGGTCGACCCACAATCCCAACAGAACGCCCACCGCCAGGCAACTCGCAATGGTGGTTCCCATCACCGCGAACGCGGCGACCCCCGGAAGCGACGAGCCATCAGGACTTTCCTTCGCTGGGGGCGACGAATGTTCCGGTGTCGTGCTCATTGGTGCACCCGCGGTGGCGCGGGTGCGGGTACTTCACCACGACCCAGACGTCGATTGAGGAGCGGACTCGACCAGGTGAAAAGCCCAATGAGCATCAGAGCGACCCCGAGGGGAATGAACACGCTCACCTTGGCGTCAAAGATCGGCGCGAGCACGAAACCACACAACAGCGCGGTCCACAGCCACAAGATGATCACGGTGCGACGGTGCCCGTGACCGAGACGCATGAGACGGTGATGGATGTGGTTCTTATCGGGCGTGTGGAATCCCTGACCCGAGGCGGTGCGGCGCACGAAGGCCCAGATCGCGTCCAGCAGGGGAACGCCCAGGATGAAGACGGGGATCAGCAAAGGTGCGAAGAAGAAGAACGTCTGACCGCTCGCGGGCGGCGTGCGTCCACCGATCACCATGGTGGACGCGCTCATCAAGAGACCGAGCATCAACGCGCCCGCGTCACCCATGAACAACTTGGCGGGATAAAAATTGTCGCGCAGGAATCCCAGGGAGATCCCACACGTCAGTGCAGCAATCAACGGCCCGACGTTGGTCGTGGGCAAGAGGCCGAGGTCCTCCAAACGAAGTCCGTAGACGCAAAGTGTCCCCGACGCAATCGCGACGATACCCCCCGCGAGACCGTCGAGTCCGTCGATGAGATTGACGGCGTTGCACAACGCGAAGACCCAGATCGCCGTGATGATGGGCAGGATCGAAGGACCCAGCACGATGAATCCGGCGAAAGGCAACTTCAACTGGTACATGGTGCAACCGCTGAAATAGAGGATCGACGCCGCGAGCACTTGGCCCGCCACTTTCGCCGGCGCGCTCATCTCTCGAAAGTCGTCAATGACGCCCACCACGAAGATGACCGTCGCCGCGAGCAGCACCCCGAGCATCTCGTGCGAGGAAGTGATGATGGCGCGCAACGACGGCACCGCGACCGCGAAGATCAGCGTGACACAGAATCCCACGAACATCGCTGCACCACCACCGTAGGGAGTCGGCGTCTCGTGCACTTTTCGCTCATCGGGCTGGGCGGTGTAACCAACGCGCAGCGAGATGATCCGGGCTGGTTTGTTCGCGAGCAACGTGACGAGCAGCCCCACGACCGCCACCACGATGTACGACGCGATGTTGCTCATGGACTATTTCGTGAATCCAATGTACGGATTGAAGTCGTGACACAGCATCGCGACGTCGCTTCGCACCTGCTCGATGGCGCCCTCATCGTTGCGCTGACGAAGGGCACGAGCGATCAAGGACGCGATGAGGACGAACTGGTCCTCTTCCATCCCAGCCGTTGTTTCGGCGGCGGTGCCGAGGCGAAGCCCCGACGTGATGAAGGGGCTTCGAGGATCGTCGGGGATGGTGTTGCGATTCGTCGTGATACCCGCGCGGTCGAGGACCTCTTGGGCCTCTTTGCCCGTGAGTTCCGCGTCGAACTCTCGAAGGTCCACGAGCACCATGTGATTCTCCGTACCGCCCGAAACCATGCGAAATCCCTCCGCCGTGAGTGCACTCGCGAACGCGACCGCGTTACGCACGATTTGATCCGTGTAGATCGGAAAGGACGCCAACGACGCCTCCTTGAACGCCACGGCCTTCGCGGCGATGGCGTTCTCGAGTGGACCACCCTGCATCCCGGGGAACACCGCGGAGTCAATCTTCTTCGCGTGCTCCTCGCGGCAAAGGATGGCGCCCCCTCGAGGTCCGCGAAGTGTCTTGTGTGTCGTGAAGGTGACGACGTCGGCGTAGGGTACCGGATTTGGGTGCGATCCTCCAGCGATAAGACCCGCCACGTGCGCCGAGTCGAACATCAGCAGCGCTCCCACTTCGTCGGCAATCTCCCTGAATGGCGCGGGGTCGATGCGTCGCGCGTAGGCGGTCGCACCCGCGACGATCAGTTTGGGCCGGTGCGTGAGGGCCAACTCACGCACGTTGTCAAAGTCGATGAGCTCACCAGGCGCCGCGGGATCGTCGTGGCGCGGCGTCACGCCGTAGGAAACGAAGTGCCAGTACGTTGACGTGATGGACGCTGGCGAGCCATGCGTGAGGTGTCCACCTTGGTCCAAGCGCATGGCGAGGATCGTGTCACCCGTATTCAAGAGTGCTTGATACGCAGCGACATTGGCGTTCGCGCCACTGTGGGGTTGCACGTTCGCGTGGTCGGCGCCGAACAGTGCGGTCAGTCGACGTCGCGCGAGGTCCTCGACCTGGTCGACGATCTGGTTGCCCCCGTAGTAGCGACGGCCCGGATAGCCCTCGGAATATTTGTTCGTAAGGATCGAACCGGTCGCCGCCATCACCGCCGGCGAGTCGAAGTTCTCGCTCGCGATGAGTTGCAGGGTCGAGGTCTGGCGCTCCCACTCCTGGTGCAGAAGCGACGTCACTTCGTCGTCGTGAAGGATCCAATTATCAAATGGCGATGAACTCAACTCGAGTTACCTTTCTGATTGGCTCAGCTGCGCGTCGAGCACACCGAGCTTTGCGATACGCGTGAGATGTCGCCCCTCACCGGGCGCGGCACGCAACCAAGCGTCGAGTGCGTCCAGCGCGACCGGTGCGCCAATCATTCTCGCCCCCAGACACAGCACGTTGGCGTGGTTGTGCTCGCGTGAAAGACGCGCGGACGTTGCGTCGTGCACGAGCGCCGCGCGCACCCCGGGCACCTTGTTCGCGGCGATCGAAATGCCGACACCCGAGCCGCATATGGCGACGCCTAAATCCGCCGCACCGTCGACGACCGCGCGTCCGACGGCTTCGCCGAAGTCCGGGTAGTCAACCGAGTCGGTGGCGTTCGAGGTGCCCACGTCCAGCACGTCATAGCCCCAATCCTGCAGCGTCAAGCCCAGCAGTTCCTTGAGGTCGTATCCCGCGTGGTCTGAGCCGAGGGCGATCCGCATTGACACAACCCTACCGCCCGCTTCTTCGTTGACCCGACTCGGTAATACTTCTAGCGTGAGCGTCGAGCCCCACACCCCCGTCATCATCGGCGTCGGACAAATCACGCAGCGCGCCGTATCCAACGAGACCTTCGAGGGCCGACCCGAGCCGTTGGACCTGATGCGCGACGCGCTCGAGCGCGCGAGCACCGACGCGGGCACCGGTCGACGCGCCCTCGACTCCCTCGACGAGCTCGTCGCGATCGGGTCGTTCACGTGGCATCCGAGGGACCCGGCACTTTTGCTCGCCGAGGGACTTTCGCTCAAGGACGTTCGAACGCGCTTGACCCCGACGGGCGGGAACCTTCCTCAGAAGCTGATCCACGAATCCGCGCGACGGATACAGCGTGGCGAATTGACGACGATCGGCGTCGTCGGCGCCGAAGCGATGTACACGCGCTCGCTCGCCCGACGGGAAGGGAAAAAGGTGCACTGGACCCTCCAAGGAGAGTCGGTGCCCACGCCGACCCAGCTCGAAGAGGACCGCATCCCCTTCACCAAGGACGAGTACGACCAGGGTCTCACGCTGCCCGTCGAGGTGTATCCGCTCTTTGAGAACGCGCGACGCGCACGCCTCGGTTGGACCCTCGACACCCAGCGTGAACGACTCGGCACGTTGTGGCACCATTTCGCCCAGGTCGCGGCGAAGAATCCCTACGCGTGGCTCCAGGGCGAACCTAGCGCCGAGGACATCGCCACACCGAGCAGTGCCAATCGAATGGTCTCATTCCCCTATACGAAGTTGCTGGTCGCCAATCTTCCCGTGGACATGGGCGCCGCGTACATCATGACGAGTTTCGAACACGCAACGCAGTTGGGCGTCGCGCGTGATTCGATGATCTTTCCCCAGTGTGGCGCTGACGCGAACGACCACTGGTACGTCTCCCAGCGCCCCCAACTCGATGATTCACCCGCGATGCGCGCCGTATGGCGCGCATTACGGGGCTTTGGAGTTCGCGCTGAGGACCTCGCGCACATCGACCTCTACAGCTGTTTCCCGACCGTGGTGCAGAGCGCGTGCGACGTGCTGGGCATCGATGCCTTTGACGAATCGCGAATTCCAACGCTGACGGGCGGGCTCACGTTCGGTGGCGGACCCGGTAACAACTACGTGACCCATTCGATTGCCAGCGCCGTCGAGACATTACGCCACGATCCCGGTTCCCAGGCACTCGTGACCGGACTCGGGTGGTTCTCGACCAAGCACTCGTGGGGCGTTTACGCAACGTCACCACCCACCCAAGGTTTCCAGCATCACGATGCACAGTCCGACGTTGACGCTCTCGCGACGAGCGCGTTCGCGCAGCTCGAAGGTGACGTGCGAATTGAAAGCTACACGGTCAGTCACGACCGCGAAGGGCCTCGACGATTGGTCGCTTGCGCACGAGACGCGAACGACGTTCGCACGTGGTGTCACAGTGTCGATCCGTCCCTCATGCACACAGCGGAGAACGAGGAGATCATTGGTCGACTCGCCCAGGTTCGCGCAGGCGAGATGTTCTTCTAATCGAGGTACTGCCCGATTTCATCACGCGTGATCGCACGTTCACGAATAACGCGCCACTCGGATTCCGAGACGTCAACGACCGTCGACACCTCACCGCGGCATTCACCGCCGTCGAGCACGCCCGCTAGTTCGTCGCGACCCGCGAACGTCGATCCCAGTTCGTCGAGCGTGTGACACGGCGCCTCGCCATGGTCGTTCGCACTCGTGACGGCGAGGGGTCCACTGAGCGCGAGGAGGTCTCGAAGGACTCGATGATCGGGAATGCGAAAGCCGACCGAGAGTTCTGGGCTTCGCATCAATCGAGCGAGCTCTTCGGGGGCGCTCAAGACAATCGTGAGCGCCCCGGGCCAAAAGGCGTCCGCCAACTTCTTGGCGCGGTCGTTGAGTTCGACGCCGAGTTCGTGTATTTGCTCGAGTGAACCCACCATCAAGGGCAACGGCACGAACGAGGGTCGGTGCTTCAGCGAGAACAGCGTCGAAATGGCGCTCTCGCTTTTGATGGACGCCGCGAGTCCGTAGACGGTGTCAGTAGGTACCGCGACCACCTCACCGCGCCCGAGGGCTGCGAGCGCCTCGGGCGTGTCCAGACGTTTGATCATCGTCGGGCCACGAGCATTCTTGGCCTCCCACTTACGTCGTCGAAGAGATTCAATGTACTAAAGCCAGCCTCCTCACACGTCGCCTTCACGGCGTCACGTTGGTGCTCACCATGTTCGAGAACGAGAACTCCTGATGGCGCCAGCCACGAAGGCGCCACTCGAATGATGTGTTCGATGTCGGCGTAGCCTCCCACACCAACCGCGTCGCGTGCGACGAGCGCAATGCGTGGTTCGTAACCGAGCACGGGATCGAGCGTCGCCATCTCCGCCTCACTCACGTACGGGGGATTCGCCGCGATCAAGTCGAAGGCTCCGCGAAACGTCGCGTCGAGGTCGTCGAACCAGTTCGATTGCACGAAGGACACCGCGGTGAGTTCGTGCTTTCGCGCATTGGCGCGCGCGAGATCGAGCGCGTCGCTCGACGCATCGACGCAGACGAGGGTCGCGGGCAGCCCGCGTTCTCGGAGTTCGAAGAGCAGACTCAGACCAATTGCTCCCGTGCCACAACCGAGGTCGAGCATCAACGGTGCGCTCGACGCGCGAAACGCGAGTTGCTCGAGAGCGAGACCAACCAATTCTTCGGTCTCGGGTCGAGGGATGAGGGCACGAGGATCGACGTCGAGGTCGAGGTCACGAAAGGGCCAGTGCCCGAGCACGTATTGCAGCGGTTCACCTTGGGCCCGCCGTTCACCAGCGCGGCGTGCGTTGTCGATACTCGCGGGCGAATCATCGAGTGCGAACTCCTCGATGATCCAGCGCGCCTCGCGACGCTCGATCCCCGACGCGATGAGCTCGTCGAGCAACTGGTGCTTAGCGCCCGTCACTCTCAGCCAACTGACGCGCTCGCTTGTCGGCGAGCAGCGCGTCCACGTACGGATCGAGGTCACCGGCGAGCACCGCATCCAAGGTGTAGTTCGTCAGGTTGATGCGGTGATCCGTCACACGGTTCTCTTTGAAGTTGTACGTGCGGATCTTCTCGCTTCGTCCACCACTGCCCAACTGGGAGCGTTTCAAATCGCCCAATTCGTTCGCTTGGGTGTCCTGAGCTGCCTTCAAGAGTCGTGCGCGCAAGACAATGAGCGCTTTGGCGCGGTTTTGAATCTGACTCTTCTCATCTTGCATCGAGACAACGATGCCGGTGGGTAGGTGGGTGATGCGAACGGCCGAGTCCGTCGTGTTGACGCTTTGCCCGCCAGGTCCCGACGAACGGTACACGTCGATCTTGAGATCACTGGGATCGATCGCGACGTCGACTTCTTCGGCTTCGGGCAGCACCGACACGGTCGCCGAGGAGGTGTGCACGCGACCCTTCGCTTCGGTGGTGGGTACGCGCTGGACGCGGTGCACCCCGGCTTCGTGCTCGAGTCGAGCCCAGGCGTCGTCCCCCTTGATCAGATACGTCGCTTCATCCAGGCCGCCCTGTTCGGATTCGCGCTCTTCGACGATCTCGAATTTCCATCCGCGAAGGGCCGCGTAACGCTTGTACATCTCGGCGAGGTCGCCGGCGAACAGGTTCGCTTCTTCCCCGCCCTCGGCACCTCGAATCTCCAAGATGACGTTGCGCCCTTCGTTGGGATCGCGCGGCAAGAGCAGCGTCTCGAGGGTCATCTCGAGGTCGGGAATCTTCGCTTCGGCGTTGTTGACCTCTTCACGCCACTGCTCACGATCATCACCGCTCGTCTCGTTGAACATCTCCTTGGCGGTATCGAGGTCCGATTGGGCGGCCTTCAACTCATTCCAGGCGTTGTTAATCTCGGCAAGTTCCTTGTGGCGTCGCGAGAGGTCGCGAAGGCGGTTGAGGTCGCTCGCGACGTCGGGTTCTGAAAGTGCGGACTCGACGCTGCGTAGCTCGTCCTGCAGGGCGTTGAGAGTCTCGTCGATCGAGCGCACGAAGATTGCGGTGCGCTAGGCCTTACGCCTTGGGTGCGCGACTCTTGTTGGTCTTTTGGGCGTAGCGACGCTGGAAGCGCTCAACGCGCCCACCGGTGTCCACCAATTTCTGCTTGCCCGTGAAGAAGGGGTGGCACTCGTTGCAGAGTTCGACCGTCAGCACCGACTTGGTTGACTCGGTGGTGAAGGTGTTCCCGCACGAGCAGGTCACGGACGCTTCGCCGTACTTTGGGTGAATATCTGGCTTCATGGTTCTCCTAGCAGCGGATTAGCAGTTTAGCGGCAAATCAACTTGTTGGCGCAGGGCCGCGGGCGATCTCAGCGAGGAACTCGTCGTTGCTGCGCGTGGACTTGAGTTTGTCGATCAAGAGCTCGAGACCGGCGGCGTCGCGGCCTTCGGACGCGAGACCGTTCAAGACGCGGCGAAGTTTCCACACCTGGGGAAGCACGTCGCGACTAAAGAGGAGCTCCTCGTGTCGGGTCGACGAACCGTTCACGTCGATCGCGGGATAGAGGCGACGCTCGGCGAGTCGACGGTCAAGTTTGAGCTCCATGTTGCCCGTTCCCTTGAACTCCTCGAAGATCACGTCGTCCATCTTGGAACCCGTCTCGACGAGCGCGCTCGCAAGAATGGTGAGCGAGCCACCTTCTTCTATGTTGCGAGCCGCACCGAAGAACTTCTTGGGCGGGTAGAGGGCACCGGAGTCGACACCACCGGACATGATGCGACCAGTCGCGGGAGCAGCCAAGTTGTAGGCGCGCGCGAGGCGGGTGATGCCATCGAGGATGATCACGACGTCGTGTCCCTGTTCAACGAGACGCTTTGCGCGCTCGATGCAGAGTTCAGCGACGTGGGTGTGCTCCTCAGCGGGCCGGTCGAAGGTCGAGGAGATGACTTCGCCCTTCACGCTTCGTCGAATGTCGGTCACCTCTTCGGGGCGCTCGTCGACGAGCAGCACCATGAGGTGCACTTCGGGGTTGTTGGCTTCGATGGACTGGGCGATTTGCTTCATCACTGTCGTCTTGCCAGCTTTGGGGGGCGAAACAATCAATCCGCGCTGGCCCTTACCTATTGGCGACAACAGGTCAACGATGCGCGGCGTGAGGTCGGTCTTTCCTTCGTTGGTTTCGAGCTTGAGCTTCTCGTCGGGGAACAGCGGGGTCAGGTCTTCGAAGCGCGGACGAAGACGAGCGACCTCGGGATCGATGCCCGCGACGCTGTCGACGCGCAGCAGCGCCGGGTACTTTTCGTTGGATGCGGCAGGGCGGAACCCACCGACGATCGTGTCACCCTTACGAAGGTGATACCGGCGTACCTGGTTGATCGAGACGTAGACGTCGTTGGGCGAAGGGTGGTAGCCCTTGGTGCGCAAGAAGCCGTAGCCGTCATCGCGCAGATCCAACAGACCCTCGATCTCGACGAGTTCGCCACTGTAGGGTTGGTCGGCGTTGGGCATCGCTTCGCCACCAAAGCGCTCGCGCCCGGTGTTGCGGTTACGACGGTTCCGGCGGTTGCGTCCGCCAGGTTCGTTGGTGAAGTCACGAGGCTGGCGTTCGCGCGTCTGGTTGTTCTGATTGTTCTGATTGTTCTGGCGAGGTGCACTCTGGCGCTCGGACGGGGCGACTTCGCCAACGTCGGCAACATCGACGCTCGACTCGTTACTTGCACCATTTGATGACGTGTGACGCGCACCATTGGTCGTGGCGGGAGCATCGCTCGAAGCGTCGGCGACGAATTCACCCAGCAAGTCCTCGAAGTCATCCTCGGGGGTCGCGACGACACGTCGTGAGCGAACGGCGCGCGAGGGTGCCTCGTTGCTACTACTCGGCGTGGGCGCTTCGCCCATGATCGACTCAATGAGGGCCGCTTTGGTGGCGCGGGCGGAGATTTCGACGCCCTTCACCTTGGCAATGGTTTGGAGATCCTCACGTGATTTTGATTCAAGATCCGCGCGGTCTGGGGTGGGCTTTACAGCCATTGGTTTTCCTTTCTCGCCGCTCGCAAGAATTCAGCAAAACGGAGAAGAAATTAAAGAGATGTCGTGGGAAGAATTCCGCACGTCGGCGAAGGCCAGACGTGTACGACGTTTCCAGTGTAGCGGAACTTTACCCGAAAACGTCAAATTGGCCCCGGATCAGGTCGATTCACGTGACGAGCGACGTCCTTGGCTGCACACGACAAGTTGGTTTCCAAGCTCGTCGGTTGCCGTAACGATCAAAATCCTAGGTACAAGCCGAGCAGATACCAACTTCGTCTCCTCCCTACGAGTCGCCCTCGCCGGCGCTTGGAACTGCGACGCGAACGGCTCGCGTTACGAAAGTTGGTCCATCAAGGCGCTCAGCGTCGCGTCCACGACGAGGGGCTTCGCGCTCGTGGACACGGCGGTGTCGGGGTCTTTCAATCCGTTACCGGTCAGCACACAAACGACGGTCGAACCTTTGGGGACCCCGAACTTCAAAATCCCCGCCACCGACGCCGCCGACGCCGGTTCACAGAAGATCGACTCGTGACGTGCGACGAAACGATACGCCTCAAGGATCTCGTCATCAGTGACCGCGCGGATGTCGCCGAGTGACTCGTGAATGACCTCAAGCGCGGGCACCCAACTCGCGGGGTTGCCTATACGAATCGCGGTCGCGATCGTCTCGGGGTTCGCCACCGGATGACCAAGCACGATGGGCGCGGCACCCGCCGCCTGGAAGCCCCACATCTTGGGAAGGATCTTCGCGTGTCCCGCGAAGTGATACTGCGTGAATCCTCGCCAGTAGGCGGTGATGTTGCCCGCGTTACCCACCGGGATTGACAAAATGTCCGGTGCGTTGCCGAGGACGTCGACGATCTCGAACGCACCGGTCTTTTGTCCCTCAATGCGGTCCGGATTGATCGAATTGACAATGGTGATGGGTAAATGCTGCGTGAGTTCGCGGGCGAGATCGAGCGCTTGGTCGAAGTTCCCCCGAATCTGAAAGACGTTCGCGCCATACACGATCGCCTGGGCGAGTTTACCCATCGCGATCTTTCCTTCCGGCACGAGCACGACGCAATCCATGCCCGCCTTCGCGGCGTAGGCGGCGGCAGCGGCCGAGGTATTGCCCGTCGATCCACAGATGACCGTCTTTGCCCCGTTGGCGAGGGCCTTGGTGATCGCCATCGTCATACCTCGGTCCTTGAAGGATCCAGACGGGTTGAGCCCCTCGTACTTGAGCCAGACGTTCGCCCCAAGACGCTCGCTCAGGCGCTCCGCGAAGAGAAGCGGCGTGTTGCCTTCTTGAAGGGTGATGACGTCTTGTACGCCCGTGAGGTCGAACCACTCGGCGTATTCCTTGATTAAGCCGTTCCACGCCTTCACGACACGCGCCCATCAATCACGGGGAAGCACGCCCCGATACAGTCCACGCTCTCGAGTTTGGACAACTCGTCCATCGTCGCATGCACGTTTCGTGTCACGGCGCAGTGGGTGAGAAACGACAGACGCGCCTCATCAGCGATACCGGATTGCTCCATTGACTGGATTGACACGTCGTTGTGCCCGAAGACGCCCGCCACGCTCGCGAGCACGCCCGGCTCGTCACGCACGTCAAGGCTGATGTAAAAGGCGCTCGCAACGTCACCCGCATCCACGCTGAGAAGTTGATCGTCGACACTGAAGGGAACGTCGTGACGACCATTGACCTTGTTCCTCGCCACGTACAACAAGTCACCCAGTACCGCCGTTGCGGTTGGTTCCCCGCCGGCGCCTTGGCCGAGCCACATCAAAGGTCCACTCTTGGCACCCTCGACGAAGACCGCGTTCAACGCTCCGTGCACGGACGCGAGCGGATGCTCCGCGGGAAGCAACGTCGGGTGTGCGCGCCTCGAGATACCGTGTTCGCCCACCCGCTCGGCGACGCCGAGCAACTTGATCACGTAGCCCGCGCGCGTCGCGTAGTCGATATCGACGGCTCGCACGCCCGTGATGCCTTCGCGCGAGATCAACTCGCCACGAAGTTCCGTCCCGAAGGCGAGCGACGAGAGGATCTGGACCTTCTGCGCGGCGTCGAAGGCTTCGACGTCGGCGGTTGGATCCGCCTCGGCGAAACCGAGCGCCTTTGCTTCGGCGAGCGCGGAATGGTAGTCGCATCCCTCGTCGGTCATCTTGGAGAGGATGTAATTGGTCGTGCCGTTCACGATGCCCATGACGCGTTCGATGCGCTCACCCGCGAGCGACGTGCGCAGTGAACGAAGGATCGGCACTCCGCCACCCACCGCCGCCTCGTAAAACAGGTCCGCGCCATTCTGATTAGCGAGTTGCGCGAGTGCGGTACCGCATTCGGCCATCAGTGCCTTATTGGCCGTGACGACCGAGACGCCGCGGGACAGTGCGGCTTCGACGTAGGAACGAGCGCTTTCAACGCCTCCGGCGAGTTCGACAATGACGTCGACGCCCTCACTCTTCGCCAGTGCGAGCGCGTCGCTCGTGATCAGACGCGTGTCGATGCCTGGACGCACCTTCTTCGGGTCGCGCACCGCGACCCCGACGACCTCGAGCGGCGCCATCGCCGCGTCCACGAGCGCCACGTGGCGCGATTCGTCGCTCAAAAGCTGCACGAGGGCGCTGCCGACGAAGCCGGCCCCGATGATCCCAACGCGAATTTTCGGCGTGTTCATTGAATAAGGCTAACCGACGGTCTCTTCTGGGCCGATTTCAGACTTCGAGTCGTGCCATGTCCTCGAAGGTCTCTCGTCGGAGCACTTCACGTGCGCGGCCGTCCTTGACGAAGATCACCGCTGGCCGAGGGACCCGGTTGTAGTTCGACGCCATGGAATAGCCGTACGCACCGGTGACCGGCGTCGCGATGACACTTCCTACGTGCGTCGCTTGAGGCAGCCACGCTTCGTCTATAAGTACGTCACCGCTCTCGCAGTGCTTGCCCACGAGTCGCACGCCGAAAGGCCTTTGCGCCAAGGGGTGTTCGATGTCGAAGGCCTCATAACCAGAGCCGTAGAGCACGGGTCGAGGATTGTCGCTCATGCCCCCGTCGACCGCCATGTAGATGCGAGCACTGACTGGCTTTATGGCGCCGACCCTATAGAGCGTCACCGCGGCTTGGGCGACGATGGCGCGTCCGGGTTCGGCGAGGAGGCGCACGTTCGCATCCAAGCCCGCTTTTCGCGCGGCGTCTCGAATTGCTCTACCCCATTCGCGAATCGAGGGGGCGTGTTCGCCCTCGACGTAGGCAACGCCCAACCCGCCACCCACACACAACTCGTCAAAACCGTCGCTCCTCGTTAAGTCCGCCAAAATCGCGATCTCCTCGGCGAAACCAACGGCGTCGAAGATTTGCGAACCAATGTGCGAATGAACGCCGTGCACGCTCACACCAGGGATGTCGCGAAGAGTCGAGATCGCTCGTCGAGCGTCACCGGTGGAGACTGAAAAACCGAACTTCGTGTCCTCTTGACCAGTGCGCACGAACTCGTGCGTATGCGCCTCGACGCCGGGCGTCACGCGTACGAGACAGTCAATGGGTTGCGAGGACGTCACTAACGCCTGCAGGCGCTCGACCTCGTCGAAATTGTCAACGATGATGCGATGCACCTTTTCGGTGATCGCGAGCTCAAGCTCTTCGGGCGATTTGTTGTTGCCATGCACGATGACACGATTTGCGGGCACGCCACTGCGCAACACGATGTCGAGCTCCCCGCCCGTCGCGACGTCGATGCAGAGACCTTCTTCGAAAGCGAGTCGCGCCATAGTCCCGCACAGAAACGACTTCGAGGCGAAAGCCACGCCGTCGTCAAAGGCTTCTCGCGCTTCACGACAACGTGATCGCAGCGTCGCTTCGTCGTAGACGAACAGCGGCGTGCCGTAGGTCGCGACGAGCTTGCTTAAGGACACTCCTCCAATACTGACGTCGTCGTCGCTGAGCACTGTCGTGTCGGGCAACAGTGACGCGAGAAGTGGAGAAGCCATAGGCAAACATTAGGAGGTCCCTAGACCCCCACGAGACTTCACTTTCGTTGAGGGCGTGACAACTCACACGCGGCCTCCGAACCAATCGCCGCGCTTCAAAGGATTCCCGTCTCGCGCTCAGGGTCTCGAACACCCGGCGTCAGGAGTACGGCGACGCAGATGAGACCCGACACGGCGCCGCTCACGGCGAGAGCTTCGCGCGTCCCAATAGCGTTGGCCACAACGCCACCGAGAAGGATGCCGAGCGGACCTAGCGAGAATGCGAGTAAGTAGACGAGCGAAAACACCCTCCCTAATACGTCACTCGGCACGAGTTCTTGCATCATGGCGACCCAGAGGACATCACCGTAGATGAGCAGACCCACTTCGATGGCGCTGAAAATGCCGACGACCACCGCATCGGGAGCCAATGCCATACCCACGATGGCAACGCCTCCCGCCGCATAGGCGCTCCACATGATGGTCACACGACGACGCGGCGAGCCCAAGCGTGCGACGATCAATGAAGCGACGACACCCGACGCACCCCCAGCTGCGAAGACGAGACCGAGCGAGAATGCGCTGGCGTGTAATACGTTTCGAACCAGCAAAGGCAGGAGAACGGTGAGTGGCGTCATGCCGACAAAATTGGCGAGAGCAGCGCCCAGCAAGGTGGCGACGAGCCAGCGTCGAGCGCGCACGAAGTTAATTCCTTGCATCGCCTCACCCAAGGCGGTCCCGTGGTGTTGTGCACGTGGCGAACGTAGCTTCATCGCCAGAAGACACGCGGCAGACACCACAAAACTCAAAGCGTCCACTCCAAATGACCACGCGAATCCGATGGTCGACACGATGATGCCGCCAACGGCGGGGCCGAATAATCCTTGGGACAATTGACCGCTCATCTGACCAAGAGCGTTTCCCTGGGTAAAGAGGTGCTCGTCAAGTAGTTCAGGAATTATGGCCATGGATGCAGGACCAAAGAATGCATCCGCGGTTCCAAAAATCACGGACATGAGTATCAATTCCCACAGTCGAAGACTGCTCGTCGCCAACAAGACTGCAACCACACCCACCGCCACGCCACGCACCACGTCCGAGACCAGCATTGCGAGGCGTCGTGAGACTCTGTCGACGACGACGCCGCCCAAAAGCGCAAATATGACGGAGGGCACCGCGCGTGCGGCGAGCACGTAGGAAAGATCAACGGCGGAATGCCCTATGTGAAGGGCCACCAAGGCCAACGCAATCGTAAAGACGCCGTCGCCGAGCGAAGAAACGCTTTGACCGGTCCAGAGAAGCGAAAAGTCACGGACTTTGAGTGCGGCGAACGTTCCTACTGGCCTTGGGTCATCACCCACTTTGTCTCTTTTTCAACCGCTCTCCAAACGTGGGTCACCACGTGACGCATTGCGTCACTACGTACTGCCGCCTGCCGTCCAACGATATTCGGGTGTGCCAACTATGCGGATGAAGCGGTGAGCGGCCCCGTGCGTAGGTCGCCCGTCTTGCCACTCGTGCACACGTTGGGAATTCTCGTGAGCACATGACGATTCAATAAGTGTTTCGCCGGAACAATGTTGATCGTAAAGCCTGTCGCTTCTTCGGGTCTGCAGAGCTTCTTCCACCTGTCCACGACGCTGACGTTGTCAATTGGGTAGACGAGGTTGAGAAAAGAGTGAGCTGCGGCTCCGTGTTCGAGGGTCAGATTTTGATACGTGGTGGACGTAATCGTGACAATCGGGACAAGTATCTGCGCGGCTTTCGCCCTCGTGAAGCTCTTGGCTTTGATGCCGGTTGGAGCGATTTTTGGATACCCTCCGATGACACACGTCGCGCCTTCGTTGACGAAAGAGATTGGGAGCGACTCAAAGACAGTATCGACGGTACTTGGATCGTGGACCCATTTCCCTACGACGACGGCGACGTGCTTGGGTACACAAGAGGGAATTGCAACAGCCGTCGCCGCGCCAATCGACACCGTCGTACACAACGAGCACATCACACTCAGCGTGATGAAGACGGCGATAGACCTGCGCACCAATGCAACTTACGCTTGAAGCAGGTACCTCGGTCGATTCGCAGCACCCACCCGTCAAAGGTCAACCCCCGCTTAGGAAGCACATCGAATCGTCGAGATTGTCTGCGACTTCAGTCCGTAGGCATCAATGCAGGATCGCTCGGCGTTCCGATGCTCGGATCGTCGACCGTCCTCACGGGACCCTTGAACGTGTTCTTGGCGCCCGCGATCCACCCGATCCAGACGCCAATCGCCAGAGCGATGGTGACGAGTGGCGCGTAGTTGAAGTCATCCCAACTGAAGCCACTCTTCCATGGCACCGCAGCAGGTGACGTCGGCAGAATGAAGATGATCACGCAGAGAACAACCCAGATAATGGCGATCGCGTTGATCCACTTGTAGTGCTTGCCGAGGTTCCATACGCCTGGCTCGAACTTGTCCCCCATCCGCCAGCGCAAGAAGACCGGAAGGATGTAGGCGATGTAGAGTCCAATCGTCGTAATTGACGTGACCGCAAAGAACGCCACGGGAAGTCCCGCCTTGTTACCAAACAGAGCAGGGATAGTAATAATGAGCGAAAGGGCGACCACGAACAACACGGCCCACGTTGGCGTTTTGTGCCTGTTCAGTTTTCGCCACAGCGTGTGGCCCGGCACGGCACCGTCGCGCGAGAATGCGAACACCATGCGCGAGGCGGCGGCGACGCAGCCCATCCCGCAGAACAATTGTCCAACGGTCGAGATGTCGAGGACGAGTTTCGCGAGGCCAGTACTGAGCGCCGTCTCGATAATCGGTACGGCGCCACCACCACCTGCGTTGATCGCGCCAACATGGGTCGCCGCGAACGTGATCGCGAGGAGCAACGCCCATCCGCCGACTGCGGAATACGCAATCGCCGTCCATAACCCACGCGGAGCGGCACGCTCGGCGTCGAGGGTTTCCTCCGACAGGTGCGCTGAGGCGTCGTAACCGGTGAACGTGTACATCGTGAGTAGGAAACCAAGCGGAAGAATCATGAACCAGTAGAGGTGGCCCGAGAATCCACTGTTGTTGATGCGGTGAGAGAAGACCCACGAGAAGCTCTGGTGCGTCGAAGGTCCAAAGATCATCACGCCCACGATCACCACGACGCCGGCGAGCATCCACCACGCCGAGATCCGGTTCAGCAGTGCCACGAGATGAGAAGAGAAGACGTTAATGATGCTGTGGAGAGCGAGGATGATGAAGAACAGAACGAACGTATGGTGCAGGACTGACGAGGCATTGGTGGTCGTGAAGTTGAGTCCGAAATTGACCCCGTAGAGGGCGAGCACCGAATTAAGGAACGACGCGCATCCGTAGTCAACCGCGGCGACGATGGAGATGAGGCCGAGCAGGTTGAACCAACCCGTGAACCACGCCCAACGCACGCCGCCGAGGCTGTACGCCCAGTAATAGATACCTCCCGCAGTCGGATACTTCGACGCGAGCTCGGCCATCGAAAGTCCGACGAGCAGGACCAGGAGACTGATCACCGGCCAGCCGATTGAGATGGCGATTGGTCCTCCGTCATTCCACGCTTGACCAAAGGTCGTGAAGCAACCACTCAAGATGCAAATGATGGTGAGCGAAATCGCGAAGTTGGAGAACCCACTCCAACCGCGGTTGAGCTCTTGCTTGTAACCGAGGGCGGCTAGTTTGCCCTCGTCCGACGACAGCGCTCCCGAGCTTTCGCTCATCCTGCCTCCCCATGTTGTGGTCCCGTAGGACAGACTGCGATGAGCGACCGCCGCTCAAGTTGGACGAAAATATACACGACACGCCGGCGGTCGCAAGAGAATTCTCAATAATTTTTGTGGATTAGAAGGACTTACTTCGTTTGTTAACGCAGTGTGAAGCGGCCGAGATCGAAGCCCTGCTTCCGCCACTCGCGGCGAACGTCAAGAGCGCCTTTTGGGGCTCACTCGAGAAACGGCGTGGCGGTTCATGGCCACACGACCAAGTGTTCAAAACCACGCGCCGTTGACGCCACCGAATGAACGTGCCGACCCGTAGGTTGGCACGTTCATTCGGTGGGGTTGATCAAAACACGAAGATAGTGACGCGACGGTCCGACGCCCTCGCTGCGTCGGCACGGCACCGTGCCCACTGCGAACAAGGCGCCGATCGGCAATCACACTCGCGCACGTTGATTGAGCCGCCAACGAGAGCGCTAACGCTCAACAACGAAAACCGCACGGCAAGGACAGATACCCTCGTCAGCACATTCGAATCGTGGGCGCGACCGAGGCGAGTGAAGACAACAGCCAACAGCCCCACGTGTAAGGTCCGTTCGTTCCAAGATTTTGCCCCCGTAGCTCAGCGGAGAGAGCATTGGCCTCCGAAGCCATGTGCCCGGGTTCGAGTCCCGGCGGGGGCACCGAGTGACCCGCGTCCCACTCGAGCACGTTGACGATTACCGCCGTGGCCAGAGGCATTCATTATCTGAATCGTCAGAGGGCGCCGGCGCCCAGGGCGATCTCGAAGCTGGCACCATTGCGCGCCAAGCCCACGAGGAAGATGCCGATCCATTCGAGAAGGTACGTGGCTTCGAGCCCCCCCACGTCAAGGGGCCGCATGTTCAAGCTCTCGAGAAACGTTGCGACCCGCGCCTTCGCTTCAACGTCGTCGCTGGCGAGAAACGCGTCCATCGGCTTATCCTCAGCGAGCACACCTGCGAAGATTGTGTTGAGGGCCTTCACGACGTGTGCGCCCGTGGCTGCTGTGGCGATCTGCTGTGACGCCGATTCGCCTTCAGTGGTCACGAGTCCGGTGGCGTCGTCGTTGAACGGGTTGGTGATGTCGACGAGAATCTTGTCGGACAGCGCATCGCCGTAGTGCGCAACCACGTCAAGCGCGCCGCTGTAAAGAACGGCGAGTATGACGATGTCACCCTTCGGCTTCTGCCCAAAGGTTCCAGCGCTGGTGCCGTTCCCGATCTGGTCAGCAAGAGCCTGCGCCTTAGCGCGGTCGCGACCCATGATCTCGATCGTGTGTCCGTGCTTTCGCGCCCGTGTGCCGATGACTTTCGCCATGTTGCCCGAGCCGATGATGCTTATGGTGGTCATGTTGTGCTCCTCTTATGTACCACGTCGAATCTTCCTGACTCGCACTTGAATGCGATGCCTTAGGACAACCAATTGATCGCGTAGTCGTACCAGTCTTTGCCCGTGTTGCCCCACCAAACAGACCACGGGACCGTCTGGACGGTCTCGCCAAATTGAATGGCGTTGGAATTCACGAACGTCACGGTGCTTGATGTCGCCGCGATGATCGCAACCGCGTGCGTGCCGTTCCACCAGGTCGCCCAGACGCCACCGTGATTCGCTGCGTTGATGATCCCTGGGAGTGTCGTCACCTGTTGAAACGTCGCGGTGTGACCATCGAACCCCGTGCTTTCAACAAAGTCGAGGGAGACGAGGAATGGCTGACCTCCCTTGAATCCCCAGGCGTCGAGCACGTTCGCGGTGGAGATTGCTGCGGCGGGGTATTCGTGAATGGTCAGGTTCGCGATGACAGCGAAGGCACAGTCGCCGTAACGCGAATTGTCGAAACCACCGTACGCAGGGGTGGAGGCGCCGGCGGCGTTCGCAAGAAGCACGGAAGCACTAAGTATCGACAACGAACTCAGCAGTCGTTTCACCGCGCACCACCTTTCATGCCTCGTACGGAAAATCAGTCGAACGATCACAGAGATGGCGCGAGCACCAGAAATTGAGACCGTTGAGATCGAGTCGGCGTCGCCGACCCAGATGATGTGTGCTCTTCACGCGCCAGACGAGGGCGCAATGGACGTCGATGGTCTCGGACGACGCAAGCACATCACTTGAACTTCTTACAAACTACGAACCGCGAACTACAAATATGGTCAACCCTCGTTCCCCGTCCCTTTGAGGGACGAAGAACGAGAAGCTCACCATGAACTACGCGACGACGCTGTAGTTCACCTTGCATGACTTGCCGTTGGCAAGCACGATAGTGAACGTGTGTTCGCCGATTGATTCGTTGGCCGCAAGAGTCACGTGCACGGTGAGCAAGGAGCCGGTGTCGTGTGAGACAACTGCCTTCGTTCCCTTTTCATTGCTCGTGACGGCTGGCTGGCCACTGAAACCTATTCCCGTGATGGACACGACGCTCGTCTTGTGCACGACGACTTTGCCGATCACCTTGAACGCGCGAGGGTTCACGGGCACAATGGCGGCGGCGATCGGCGTCGGGATTGTTGTGCTGGTCACGACGGGCACTGGCGTGCTGCTTGATCCACCACCTCCACCACTAACGACGACTGGGGTCGCCGTGATCGTGAACTGTCCAGTAGAGGAAGCCCCAAGGCCGTCGGTCGCGGTCACGCTGAAGTTCTCGGACGTCGCGCTCGCGGTCGTGGTTGCAGTACCGAGTTGCGAGATGAGCCCTGTCGTTGTGTCGAGAGTGAGGCCAGAGGGGAGCGTGCCGGTCAGTGAGTACGTGTCCGCGCCACTACCACCGTTCGCTTCTGCACCACTGAACGAGTACGTACCAACGCCATCATTCAGCGTTGGCGGTGTCCCCGTTCCAATCGCGAGCGGTGCGCTCACGATGAAGTTGTACGTATGCTCTATCACCGCACCCAAGCTGTCGGTCGCAAAGACGTTCACCTGTGAGTCAGTGTCACTCGCACTCGGGCTACCGGTGACCGCACCAGTTGTGGTGTTGAACGACAAGCCCGCGGGGAAGTTGCCCGGTGCGCTGTAGTTGATCGTTCCAACGCCGCCAGTCGCGGTGTCACCATTCCAGGAGTAATTCGCCTGGCCCGGGTCGATCACGGTGGGATCGGTCGTCGAAACGAACGCGAGCGGCACGCCAACGATGAAGTTGTAGGTGTGCTCAATCACCGCGCCCAAGCTGTCGGTCGCGAAGACGTCCACTTGGGTGTCCGCCACGTTGGTCGCCGGTGTGCCAGTGACGGCACCCGTCGTGGGATTGAACGTCAAGCCCGCGGGGAAGTTACCGGGCGCGCTGTAGGTGATCGTTCCCGAGCCACCAGTTGCTGTGTCACCGTTCCACGAATAATTCGACTGACCGGGGTCAATGAACGTCGGGTCGGCGCTCGAGACGAAGGCCAGCGGCACACCCACGATGAAGTTGTAGGTGTGCTCAATCACCGCGCCCAAGCTGTCGGTCGCGAAGA
>Ga0302319_10000892_pt1 | contig 67009 bp, 50 predicted proteins | sample Bog_T0_2_FD_203319 | JGI IMG/M metagenome (GOLD analysis project Ga0302319, IMG submission 203319) | Peat permafrost microbial communities from Stordalen Mire near Abisko, Sweden - Bog_T0_2 | ecosystem: Environmental > Terrestrial > Soil > Wetlands > Peat | place: Sweden: Abisko, Stordalen Mire...
ATTTTCCATAGAATTGAAAAAAGTTGGCGGAAAACTCATCGATTTCTCGCTAAAGAGAAAGAGCCGGCACGCCATCCTGTTTTTTGAGAGCAGTTCGCCGGAGAACCCAGGCTCGGAACCTCAAAAGTTGTGTAAAAATCAAAACTTTAGCCACATATGGCAGACGTCTTTCTTAGTTACTCCGCGCACGATCGCGCTATCGCTGAGCGCATCGAGCATAAACTACGCGCCCGCCATGTTACCGTTTGGCGCGACCAAAGCCGCCTCGCCCCCGGCGATCAATGGCCGAAGTTACTCGGCGAAGAGATTTCCAGCAGCACCCTAATGTTACTCCTCTGGTCGAAGCACGCAAAAAACTCCCACTATGTGGATTTTGAGTGGGGCAACGCGCTCGCCCAAAAGAAACTCATCCTTCCCTTCTGCTTAGACGGCACTGACCCGCCGCCTTCTCTTTCCGGTCTTCACCACGCCCCCTACCAGTCCGAGGAAGTCACCGCGGCAGCCGTCGCCGCTGCTCTCGGGCTCAACTCACCTCCGCCCGCAGCACGCAAACGCACATCACCGGGCGTCTTAATAGCGGTAGCAATCGTGGCTGCCTTGCTCGCCGCCTCTCTCCTGTTTTTGCGCCAGCCCGCCCCGCTTCCTCCCGCCCCATATAAAACAATCCAACTTGTGTTGAATGCCGGCGCGCTCGGCGCTCACATGCAAATCGATCGGCAGCCGAGCACCGAACTCATCACAAGCACCATCCACGAAGTCCCACTAACTCTAGGCAACCACATAATCACCATCTTTCGAGACAAGGAGCATTCATGCCAAAGGCCAGTACCCGTAAATTCTCAAACCGCCAAAGTTCCGTTAGACTGTTTCTGATGTTACTCAGCCCCGCCGCACTCTTTGCCGCAACTTTCGCCTTGCTAGGGTTGTGTCCGGCCTCCTTGTCCGCGCAGCCCGCAGCCAAGCCGGCCAAAGTCTTTGTCTGGACTTTCCGCTCAAACGCTGCCGAAGACGAGCCGATGCTAGATAATGTCACTGACGAATTTGTAACGGTCCTTCACGATTCAAAGAAATATATTCTTCTGGACCGCACGAACCTCGGTTCGTTGCTCAGCCGCCGTCAGGAGGAAATGACGGATATGTCGAACATCGGCAGCAAAGATCAGGCCGCCATGCAGACAAAGGGTGCCGAAGCCGTTTTCTTTGGCAAAGTCTTTCACGACGTCGATAGCGGCCAAGTAAGGGTTACCGTAACTCTCGAAAGCTTCGATTCGCAGATTCTCTTTACGAAATCGCGCAACATGCGCCCTCCCGAGTGGAAGGATTCCGAAAGGCGCCAGCAGATTTTTCACGAGATGCTCGGCATACCAGTTTCGAGCGTGCACAGAACCTTAACCCCGGGCACCGCCCCAAGCACTTCCAAAGCCGCCGCCAACCCACCTCAACCCAATCAGCAGTTCACAATTTCGGGCAACCAGGGCGCCGTCAACGGCATCAACAACGGCACCGTGAACATTAATAACGGGCCGTCAAAGGTTGAACACAAGCAAATATCGCTCGAACCCGCCCTCCTGCACACCTACGTCGGCGAGTACGCCGCTAACCAGTACATGTCGGTAACGGTGTCTCAGGACGGCAATCGTCTCTTCGCCGAAGGTGCGGGCTGGCCAAAAACCGAGATGCTAGCCGAAGCGCCGCGTGAATTCTTCTTTGAAAAGGCCGACATCCAAATCACAATCATGGACCCCGGGCCCAATGGCCAGGCAAGTGGCATCATTGTGCACCAGAAATTGGGTGACACTCCATTTCTCCGCAGTTCGAATGGCTCCGCGCCCAACGGCGCGAAACGCTTGGCCGACTCCTCGTATGACTATCTGACGCGTTTTCTGGATCAAGCGCACGGTCAGGCGGCCACAATCAGTAATGTTCAACAATCCGTCGCGGCATCGACAGGCGATCAAATCATCAGCGAATACCACGGCAGCTATGAGGTGTTGGTGAAAAACGCGCTGGATCGGCTGAACGCCAGCCACCAGCCCGTCGCCGAGCTCACTAAACTGAGTCAAAACGTCCAATCGCTTGATGACATACGCAAGTTGCGCGATGGCTTTAAACCCTTCTCCGATAGGATATCGGTTTATGTCGCCATGTCCCTCGACCGGCTCGTGCGTATGGCCGACACGCGCACCGCAGCCCTGTCGCGTCCGAATCCCGCGTCTTCGGACGCTTCAATGCTCAACCTGTATCGCATGTCATATGGCCGCGCCATCAATGACAACTTGGCTAAGCTCAAAGAGAAGGGCGTCAATGTCGAGAGCCTGACCCAACTCCAGAACAATCTGCAGTCCTTGCAAGACGTGGAACGTCTCGCAGCCGGCTTCAAACAGCTTTCGGAGTCGCTCTCCCGTTAGATGCTTCGCCAACCCCCACTCGCTCACGTATGAGATTTAACGGCCTGCCGAGCGCTCGACCGCCAGAAAGCCAACCGGTCACCGACGTTGATATAAGCCTCTAACTCCGCTTCCTCGTCATCCGTCAACTGGCCTTCATTGGCGCGCATGTTGAGGTGCTCAATCCGTGCGGCATCGTCTTCCGGAAAATCAAGCGCCAGTATCCCCTCGGCAAGAGCCTTCGTCAAACCATGCCCAGGAAAATCGAACACCCGCCGCAAAACATCGGCGTGCGGCTTTGAACGAAATGATGAGTTAGCCACTTCCATTTCAGTTTACGCCGCCCCAACTCTGCCCTCGCCGAGACCCGCGCTTACCAAAAGCTTTTTCAGTCCTTGGAAAAAGAGCACCATCGCCTCTAGCCATCTCAATGATCAGAACGTGAGCGGCTCCGCCCTCAAGCTCGTCGTTCAGCGTTTCCTTCTCTTCCTCGATAAGCAAGCCAAAAAAAAAGGCGTCCTCATAACCGTCCCTCCAAGGCCATCTTTAGATCGCGCTTTCCATGCAAAATCGCAATCACCTGCAAAGGATCCGTCTCCGGTCGATAAACAACAACATAATTCGAAAATTTTGGCAAAGTCCAAAACCTCACCGGCCGAAGAGTGATCTCTCGGCGCACACTCCCCATCAACGGATACCTCGCCAACCGCCGGCAAGTGGCCACGATCTCGATTTCCACCCTGTCGGCCGCATCCCGGTTCCTCGGCAATGTAGCACCAGATCTCCTCCATGTCATCCGCCGCCTGTGGCGTAAGTTGGAAACTCGCGTTCATTCCTTCTGCTTCAACCGCTCGGCCCGCCGTCGTCGCAACCTCTCAATCGCAGCGTCCCCGTCCATCAACTCCCCGCGCTCCGCCTGCGCAAAGCCTTTCTCGATCTGCGCGCCTATCGCTTCGCGCCCTTCAAACATCCAATCCTCGATATCGAGCCGTTCGCGAATGATCTCAAACGCCTGATCGAGCACCTCGGCAGGCGTCTGGTAAGCGCCCGACTTGATCGCCAGATCAATCACGCGCTCTTGCTCAGGTTTAAGGTCAATCACCATGGGAATCCTCTTTGTTATCACACCATTTTTTCAGTCACAGCACGGCCCAAAATTATATTTGGCTTATTATCAGTACCTTACAAGGAATCCGCCCCTCATCTAGTTCGCCCCCATTCTACCTTCGAAGCAGAAAACGAGTCCCGCGCCCAAGCGCACATAGATAAAAAAAAAATTTTATGAACATCGCCATCCACATCCCAACCGTCCCCACCCCCGCCACGCGTCCGCCCAAAACCCATGCCGATTCTTATCTGCGTTCATCCCATTCATCTGCGGCCATTCTTTCTTCGCCTGATCCGCGCCCATCTGCGGCGGTACTTTTCCCCACGAAAACCCGAGTCCTTCCCGCTTCCCACTTCTTATTTTTAATAGGCGGGAACGAATCGCCCATTTCCAGCCATTTTTACCCACCCGCCCAGCGCGATAGCCTCCGCGATAGGATGTTGAGGGCCACCCCTGATTCCCAAATGTCCCTTTCCAACAAAATCGCTCTCATCACCGGCGCAAGCAAAGGCCTCGGCAAAGCCATGGCCCTCGCGCTCTCCTCCGCCGGCGCAACCGTCGCCCTCGTCTCGCGCGATTCTGCCAAACTAACCGCCGTCCAAGCCGAAATCACCGCTGCCGGCGGTAATGCCGAAGTTTTCGTCGCCGACGTCACCAGCGAATCGCAGGTCGACCGCCTCGAAACCGAAGTCTCCGACCTCCTCGGCAAAGTGCAAATTCTCATCAACAACGCCGGCATCAACGTCCGCAAAAACCTCGTCGATTTCACTCTCGACGAATGGCAAAGCGTTCTCAACACCAACCTCACCAGCGTCTTTCTCATGTCCCGCCGCTTCGTCCCGCACATGCGCGGCACCGGCTACGGCCGCGTCCTCTGCATGACCTCAATCATGAGCCACGTTTCCCTGCCCCAGCGCAGCGCCTATTCCGCCAGCAAAGCCGCCGTCCTCGGCCTCATCCGCGCGCTCGCCCTCGAACTCGCGCCCGAAGGCATCACCGTCAATGGCATCAGCCCCGGCCCCTTCGCCACGGAAATGAATCTGCCCATCGTCAACAACCCCGAACTCAATGCTCAGTTCGTCGCCAACATCCCCGTCGGCTGCTGGGGCAAAGTCGAAGATATCGGCAGCCTCGCCACGTTCCTCTGCTCCGATTCCGCTAGCTTCATCACCGGCACCGACATCCTCATCGACGGAGGTTGGACCGCGAAATGACACGCCGCGATGCCAATTGGCTGATCCTCCGCGCCACCGCCATAGCTCCGTGGCTGAACGCGCACCAGGAGCATCTCCACTCCTCCGCGCCCTCCGATCCCCACAATTGGACCAATTATCGCCCCAAATTCTTCTCGCCCGAAGACTTCCAACTTCTCGCATCCTTCACCGAAATTCTCATCCCCACAGACGATACTCCCGGCGCACGCGAAGCCCATGTCGCCGCCTTCATCGACTTCGTTGTCGACGCCGCCGCCGAATTTGCTCCCGAAACTCAAGACCACTGGCGCGCCGCCGCGCTGTGGCTGCACTCCATCGATCTCAAAAACATCACCGCGCCCGATCAACTCTCGCCGCATTTCCAACTCATCAAGGAAATGACCGTCCACGCCTTCTACACCTCCCGCATCGGCCTCATCGACGTTCTCGAATATCAAGGCAATGCCTATCTCACCGAGTTCCCCGGCTGCGCTCACCAGGAGCATCATGACCCAATTTGATGCCATCATCGTCGGCTCCGGCGCCTGCGGCGGTTGGGCCTGCATGACCCTCGCCCAACAAGGCTTCAAAGTAGCCATGCTCGAAGCCGGCTCCGCTGTAGTCCCGGCGCGCGAATTCCGTCATCGCTGGCCCTACGAACTCGATTTCCGCGGGAACGGTCAACCCGGCCTCCTCAAAAAATACTTCCACCACGCGAGCGAATTCAACTACCGCATCATGTGCGACGATCGCGAGAACCCCTACACGACCGACCCGGACAAACCCTTCGTCTGGACCCGTTCGCGCGTTCTCGGCGGCCGCACCCTGCATTGGTCACGTGCGTCCGACCGTATGTCCGATTTCGAATTCAAAGCCGCTTCGCGCGACGGCTACGGCGAAAACTGGCCCATCTCCTACTCCGACATCGCGCCCTACTACGACCGCGTCGAATCCTTCATCGGCGTCAGCGCCGCCGCTGCTAACCTCCCGCAATTCCCCGACGGCGTCTTCCTCCCGCCCATGCCGCTCAACTGCGCCGAAACCATCTTCCAATCCGCCTGCCGCAAAACCGGCTTCCCTGCAACCACCCGCCGCGTCGCCCAGCTCACCCGCATGCTCAACAACCGTCCGCCCTGCCATTATTGCGGCAATTGCGTCAACGGCTGCGACGTCGGCGCAATGTTCAGCACGGTCTCCACCACTCTCCCGCCCGCTCTCAAAACCGGCAACGTCACTCTCCTTTGTGACTCTGTCGCGAGTCACGTCCTCCTCGATTCCGAGCAGCGCGCCAGCGGAATCCGTTACATCGAACGCTTCACCAATCGCTCCCTCGAACTGAAAGCACCCATCGTCATCCTCGCCGGCTCATCCCTCGAAAACACTCGTCTCCTGCTCAACTCCCAAAAAGGAGGTCTCGCCAACAGCAGCGGCGTTCTCGGCCACTACCTCATGGATCAACTCGTAGGCGCCGGTGCATCCGGCTTCCTGCCGCAATTGAAAAACACCGCCATCCGCAACGACGATGGCAAATCCGGCGGCCTCTACATCCCGAACTTCAACAACCTCAGCCCTGCCAAAAACCCCAAATTCATTCGCGGTTACGCCATGAGCGCCTCCGGCGGCGCAGCCATGTTCCCCACCTTCGCTTCCACGCTTCCCGGCTACGGTTCCACCTTCAAGAAAGACGTCAAATCCCTCTACCCCGCGCATTCCCTCGTCTGGATGTCCGGCGGCGAAATGCTCGCCCGCAAAGAAAACTTCGTCGAAATCGATCCCATCGTCAAAGACAAATGGGACATTCCCGTTCTCAAAATCCATTGCACTCACTCCGCCAACGATCAAGCCCTCTATCAGGATTTCTTCAACCGCGCGCACGAATTATTCCGCGCCGCTAAAGGCGAACTCACTGAAACCAAGCCGCTGCTCGCTCCTCCCGGCTCGCTCATTCACGAGGTAGGCACCTGCCGCATGGGAGACGATCCCAAATCGAGCGTGCTTAACTCGTTCTGCCAAACGCACGACATCAAGAATCTCTTCGTTTTCGGCGGCGGCTGCTTCGTCACCACCGGCGACAAACATCCCACCCTCACCATGCTGGCCTTAACCGCCCGCGGCTGCGATCGCCTCGTCGATCTCGCCCGCAAGAAGGAACTCTAATGGCTCAACCCTCACAAGCTATCAACGCCAATCAATTCCCGCCCGGCTTTGAGGAGCGCACTTATAAAAAAGTCATTTGGCGTCTCATGCCATTCCTGTTCATGTGCTACATCTTCGCCTATGTCGACCGCGTCAACGTCGGTTTTGCCGGTCTCGATATGAAAAAAGATCTCGGCATGAACGACGCGGTCTTCGGCATCGGCTCCGGCATTTTTTTCATCGGCTATCTGTTTTTTCAAATCCCCTGCAACATGGCGCTGCAGAAAATCGGCGCCAAGCGCTGGCTCGGCCCTATCATGATCGTCTGGGGCCTGGTTTCCGCCTGCACTATGTTCGTTCGCGGCACCGCCGATTTCTACGCCATTCGCTTCCTGCTCGGCATTGTTGAATCCGGCTTCTTTCCGGGCGTCATTCTCTACCTCACCTTTTGGTTCAGCAGCCGCTATCGCGCCCAGATGGTGGCCGTCTTTATGACCGCCGTTCCACTCTCCGGCTTCATCTTCGGCCCTATCTCTGGTTGGCTCATGAATCGCCTGAACCACGTCGGCGGCTTGCATGGCTGGCAGTGGCTCTTCGCCCTCGAAGCCATCCCGTCCATGCTGGCCGGCGTCGCCTCCATGATCTTCCTCGAAGACGGACCGCTCTCCGCCAAATGGCTCGACGCCGATGAACGTGCTTTGCTCGCGCACCGCCTCGCCGAAGAAGAAGCCCACAAGAAAGCCAGCGTGGCGGGCGATAGCCTCTTCGTCGACGCTCTGCGCAAACCCGCTGTCTGGCTCTTCTGCCTGATTTACTTCGGCTCCGTCAGCGGCAACTACGCCTTGCAGTTCTGGCTCCCGCAAATCATCAAGAACACCCTCAGCAAAAACGATTTCACCATCGGCCTCATCAGCATGATCCCCTGGGGTTTCACCGCCATTGCCATGGTGCTCGTGGGCCGCCACTCCGATAAAACCGGCGAACGCAGCTATCACATCGCTGCCTGCGCCGCCGCCGGCGGCCTCGGGCTCGCACTCTCCGCCATTCCAGGCATCTCCGGAGCATTCGGCTTGTTCGCTCTCTCTATCGCCTGCGCCGGAGTAGTGTCGGCATCTTCTTCCTTCTGGTCTCTGCCAACGCTTTATCTCTCCGGCACTGCCGCCACCGCAGGTATTGCCATGATCAACTCCATCGGCAATCTCGGAGGTCAGGCCGGCCCCTATATCATCGGCTTCATCAACAATAAATTTCACAACATGACCATCGCTATGGTCACACTCGCCGCCTTTTGCTTGCTCTCCAGTGTTGTCACCGTCGTATTCTTCCGACACAAGCCGGTGAAACAATGAATAGACGAACGTTTCTCCAAACCGCCGCTGCGGCAGCGGGCACTCTTATGGCCGAAAACTATCCAAAATCGAAACTGGGCATCGCCACCACCTCTTACATGGGCGTTTGGCGTCCCAAAGACACCTACGAATTTCTCGAGCACTGTCATTCGCTCGGCGCTGCCGGCATCCAAGCCGGCATTCACGGCGATATTGCCGGCGAAGCCACCACCCGCGCCGAAATCTCGCGCATCCGTAACCGCGCCGAACAACTCGGTATGTTCATCGAAGCGATGGTTCCCATGCCGCGCGGCAATGACACCGCGGCCTTCGAACAAGCCCTCAAAGATGCTCGCGAAGCCGGCGCCGTTGCCCTGCGCGCCGCCTGTTTAGGCACTCGCCGCTACGAAACCTTCGCCACTCTTGAAGCCTGGCAGCAGCATGTCAAAGAGTCGCACCAATCCATCCAAGCCGCTCTTCCGTTGCTCGAAAAATACAGACTCCCGCTCGGCCTCGAAAATCACAAAGATTGGACAGCCGATGAAATGGCTTCTCTCATGAAAAAGTATTCAAGCGAGTATTTCGGCGTTTGTCTCGATTTCGGCAACAATATCTCGCTTCTCGATGACCCTATGTATGTGATCGAGAAACTCGCTCCCTACACCGTCACCACTCATTTGAAAGACATGTCTGTGGATAACTGCTCGGATGGCTTCCTCCTGTCCGAGGTTTTGCTGGGCCAGGGTTACATAGATCTCCCGCGTGCCATAACTCTCGTAAAACAGGCTCGCCCCAATGCTCGCCTATCTCTCGAAATGATCACCCGCGATCCCCTCCCTGTCCCCTGCCTCGGCGACAAATATTGGGCCAGCTTCCCCGACCGCAACGGCCTCTACCTCGCGCGCACTCTGCGCTTCGTCGCCACTCACAAAGCCAAGCCACTGCCCCATATCTCGCAGTTGGCTCATAGCGACCAACTCCGTGTCGAAGACCAAAACGTGATTGATTGCCTGAAATACGCCCGCGAAAACCTCGGCCTCTAAGTGTTAGGGACTCGTCAGCTTATCGTGAATGGCTCTCTCGGCCTTCGCCTTCTCTTCGTCCCCTAAGCGGTCATACACACGCGCCAAGTGATAGTGTGGCATCGCCTGTTTTTCCGCCAGTTCCGCGCTTCTCTTCAATTCCGTCAGCGCCCCTGGCCAATCGCGTTTGCTCTCCAGCAACACGCCCAATTCGTAGTGCGCCTCCCAATCACTGCCATCGCTCTTGATCGACCGCCGCAGCAACCCCTCCGCGCTCAGATCTTTCGAATCGGCCGCCAGCCGCGCCTTCGCCAGAAGTAACAGCGCCATTGCATTACCCGGATTCCGCGCCAACCATTTTTCATCTGCCGCCGTAATTTCCGCCAGTCGCTCGCCCGCCTGATCCAGCATCTTGCCCAGGAATATGTACGGCTGCTCCACTTGCGGGTCAATACGGACGACCTTCAAGAAGGCCGCTATAGCGTCTTCAAATCGCCTCTGGCCATAGCGAGCCACTCCAAGCGCCAGCGTCAATTGCGCGTCGTCCGGGTGCGTCTGGAGAGCAGTGGAGATCACTTCCGCCGCCTTCTCGAACGCCTGCTTCCGCAGCAAAATCTGGCTGTAGTCAAACGCCACGCCAGAATCGCCTCTTTGCCCTTCCCACGCGGCGGCCAAGTGTTTTTCACCTTCCTGCGCTTGTCCAGCCGCCAACAGAGCTCGGCCTAGAACATCCTCCGCCGATGCGGATGGATGCTGCTCTACTGCCTTCTGCGCCGCTGCCCGCGCTTCGGGAATTTTACCCGCATTCAGCAGCAGGCCGGCAACCCGCTCCTGTGCGCCCGAATCGGCTCGCTCGCTTGCCGCAAACTTCTGCTCCAGCTCCGCCGCGTGAGCAAACTGACCGGCCTTCGCGTAATACATAGCCAGCGCATGATCGATGGCTGGATTATCTCCGCCAAACTTCTCCGCTTTGCCCGCCGCCGCTTCGGCCGCCGCAGTTTGTTTCAAGCGCGCATACGTCTCCGCCAGCGACGCCCACGCGAAAGCGTTCCGTGGGTCTTCCTTAGCTGCTTGTTCAAACGCCATCCGCGCCTGGGGCAAATCGCCGTGTTGCAGCGCCAGCAGTCCGCGCTGCAGAAGTTGCGTGGGTGAATCGACCGCCAGCCAAAAAAGAAAGATGATGAGCAAATACCAAAGCTACTAAAACGGAAAGGCCGCCAAGAGTCCTATTGGACCCCGGCGGCCTCACTTAAGGAACTACTCTTCGATTAGAATTGCAAGCGTAGCGCGAATTGAATGTGACGTTCGCTGCCGGCCTGGGTTCCGGTCACCTTGCCGAAAGTCGAATCGGACTGGTTATTGTCCGGGGTGCTGAATTGAGGCGTGTTTGCGACATTGGTGCCCTCAGCGCGGAACTGTAGTTTCATCCGCTCGGTGAACGCGAAATCCTTGAAGATCGAGAAATCAAGGGTACGCGTCGGTGGCCCCACATTCGTCTGTAGGCCGACGTTCCCGTAAGACAAGCCTTGGCTGCCTTCCGGTCCAAAATTGGCCGTGTTAAACCACTCATTCGGGTTACGTCCGCCGGCTGGAGCCGCGTTCGGGCTGCCCGAAATAAGTTGCGGTCCGCAGAAGCCGTTCTCACTGACGTACTCACAACCGCTGGAGGTCAGCGTAAAAGGTTGGCCGCTGCGGATACTCAGAATGCCGTTGGTATGCCAGTTGCCCAAGGCAACGAGCGCAATCTTGTTGAGATTCGCACCGTATTTCTGGCCACGCCCGAACGGGACATCATAGTTGAACTGCGTCGTGAAGCTTTGCCGGACATCCCACGAAGCACTGGTATACGACGTGTTGAAATTAGTCCCGTTAAGCGTATTCAAACCGTTCGAACCGGACAGCGTGGTTCCGCTGTCTGCCAGCGCGTGGCCCCACGTATAAGCGGCAGCGAACTGAAGACCATTCGTCATGCGCTTTTGCAGCGACACCGTCATGGCGTCGTAGTTGCCGAAACCGAAACTGGCGGTGCCGGAAATACTTCCGATATCCGGATAAGGCCGCAGGCTGGCGCAGGTGATGGCGGGGTTCGTGGTGTAAACGTTGCCGCAAGCATTCGGATCTGGTTGTAGGAGTTGGTGCGATTGGTGATTGCCTAAATAACCGACTTCCAACGCCATGGCTCCTGGGAATTCATGTTGAATAGCCAAGTTCCACTCCTGAACCATACCGTTGTCGAAATCCTCGGCAATACTTCGAAACTGCAAAGAGGAAACGGGGAAGCCGTTGAAGACGTTGGTCGGATAGCCAACCGAAATCGCGCCTGTGGCATTTCCATTGGCAAAAAACGGATCGGGCTCAAAATTCGTAACGCCAGCCGGCCGATTCAGTTGAGGAGACTCATTGAACGGAGCCGACTCACCGCGATTCGGGTTTCCGCCCTGGTTTTCCTCGCCGCCATAGAAGATGCCGTAGAAGCCGCGAACCACTGTCTTTTCCCAGGGATTGTACGCGAAACCGAGCCGCGGCCCGACATCCGCCTTGTCCCACGGAATGATGTACGAATTAACCTGACCACGACTCACATTGATCGGAGTTGTAAAGAGCGCCGGGAAAGTGACGCCATTGATAACCGCAGGCGCATTAAAGTTCGGCGTCAGCGGAGCATTCTGGTTCGGACCCTTTGGAATATACAGCGTCAGATTTTGCAGATCAAAACTCGATTGCCTTCCGAACTGTTCGCCAATTGGCGAAAACAATTCGTAGCGAAGACCTAAATTCAGCGTGAGCTTTGAAGTAAGTTTCCAATTGTCCTGGAAGTACCCGGCATACCCCTGCTTAGTGGAGGAAATAAAATTGGCAGTGGAGATTTGGCCGTTGTCGATGGCGCCCAGCATGAACGACGCGAATTCGTCCCCAGTCGTAGCTTGAGTTGCTACCGTTGGGAAAGCGGTCTCAGTTCGTGAGAAGTTCATTTCGCCGTGTGGGAAAGGAACCTGGAAGAACGGGAAGTGAAGCTCTCTGAACTCGGCGCCCACTTTAATGGAGTGGTTGCCTTTGCTGATCGTCAGATTTTCGATTAGATCCCACTCGTTGTTATATTCCTTAGTCGGCAGCCAATCGTTGGCGCCTATTTGGCTATAGTGGCCTAAGCCAAATTGCGGCAAGCCGCCATTCAAAGTGGTGGTCGGATCGTAACCGCCTATTCCCAAAGCTTTATACTCGTCAGTATTCGCGTTAGCTTGTGTCCGGGCCGTCACCAACCGGCTGAAACCGACGCGCGCTTCGTTGACCATGGTTGGCGAGAAGAGGTGGGTCCAGCTGATCATGGCGTTTCTGCCGAGATCCTGCTCGCTGTTGCCATAGAAGTTACCGCCGTCGATCGCACCGCCGAAAGGCGTAACGTTTGTTTTTGCGGTATTCGACCAGCTAATTGTGCCGAAGATGCTATTGGCATCGTTCATGTGATAATCAACACGGCCATCGCCCTGGTCAGTGTTCAGTCCGCCGGGGGTGACGGTGTAAAAATCATTCGTCGGGATAGCTCCCGCGATGAGCGGCCGATTCGTTGCAGGATAAAGTGCGGCCAGCTTTGCTGCTACCGGATCCTGCGCGGAGGTGGGAATCATATTCCCAGCGTATTGGTTCCGGGTATAAGTGGGGGTAGCACCCGCCAGCGGCGTCAAACTGCCAGCGGCACAACCACTTGTGCATACTGTTGTCGTCGGATCATAGATTGGGAGACCTATGCCCGAAAAGTTTCCGACTCTCTCTTGAGCCGTTGGTATCGTGTAAAACCCGCCATATCCCAAGTTATCGATCGTGCCGCCCGCAGTAGAGATGCGAGTTCCCTGATAATCGCCGAAGATGAAGAGCTTGTTCTTAAGAATTGGTGCGCCAACCGCCGCGCCAAACTGGTTTTGCTTAAACGTATCCCGCGGAACGCCTACAAGATTATTCTCCCAGCGGTTCGCGTCAAGATCGGTATTCTGCAAAATTTCAAAAAGAACGCCGTGTACGGCATTCGTGCCGGATTTCAGACTCACTTCCAAAATTCCGCCGGCCGCGCGGCCATACTCGGCACTGGCCCCGTTGGTGATGACCTGCATATCGCCGATTGCTTCCACTGAAGGACCAATCACGAATGACGTTTGATTGATAAAATCGATGACGTTGGCATTGTTATCCACACCATTGAGCAGGAAGTTATTTTCACCCGTCGAACGGACGCCGTTGGCTGAAAAACCGCCGCCGAGCGCATCGCGCGCGCCGGGCTCCGCCGGAACCACGGCTGGCGAAAGACGCGCCAGAAAAGTAAATGTTCGCTGGCCGCCTAGTGGCAACTCGGATACCTGAGCTGCATTCAAGTTTTCGCCGATTGCCGGCGACTCAGTTTGCAGCAGCGGCGCGGCGGCGGTCACTTCTACCGTCTGCGAGGCGTTGCCAACCCGCAGCGCAATATTCACCGCCACCGGCTCGCCCGGGTTCACGATGATGTTACCCTGCTGCGCTTTCTGGAAACCGGCAGCCTCGACGATGAGCGTGTAGGTGCCCGGATTCAATGCGGGGCGAGTAAATGAACCGGTGTCTGTCGCTACGGTGTCGTATGTCACACCGGTAGCATCGTTTTTGATAGTTATTTTGGCACTGGGCACTCCCGCGCCCTGCGGGTCTGTAATCGTCCCGGTTATGGTGCCTAAATCGCGCTGTGCAAGGGCCAGTGTGCTGGCTGCAAACAGGGCAAGGAAAAGAAAAAAGAAATTGTGCCAACGTGGCATTTTTTAAACCCCTCTAACGTTGAGTTACGGAAAGACCTCTAACTGCACTAGACTCTATCACACGTAAACGTTTACTTCAACGATTTTTTAGTGGCTTTCTTGTAGGTTAAATCCCGGCTCACAGGTCGGGTTATCCTGTTGGTCGAAATGCTGCGGCGTACTACGGCGATCTTGTTTGCGGTTTTGGCCTGCGCCGCAGATCCAAATTCCCATCCATTCGCGTCGTTCCGGGATACTGCCGCGGAGGCCGGGCTAACCGCCAAGAACGTCTTCGGCGGCCTGGACCGCAAGGACTATATCCTTGAAACTACAGGGAATGGCGTGGCAATTTTAGACTATGATGGCGACGGCCGCAACGATATTTTCATCGCCAATGGAACCCGTCTGAACGCAACCGCCCAATCGCCCTCGCAGCTTTATCATAATGATGGGAATGGCCACTTTCACGATGTGGCTGTAGCCGCCGGACTAGGCATGACTGGCTGGGGTCAAGGCGTTTGCGTCGGCGATTTTGACAACGACGGTCATCCCGATTTGCTCGTCACTTACTACGGGCATAACATCCTTTATCGCAATCGCGGCAACGGAACGTTCGAAGACGTGACTGCCAAGGCGCACTTGCCCACCGGCGGCATTCGCTACGGTTCGGGCTGCTCGTTTGTCGATTACGATCGCGACGGTTATTTGGACATTGTCGTCGCCAATTACGTCGATCTTGATTTGGATAAAACGCCGCGCCCCGGACAGAGCGATTTCTGCGAATGGAAGTCGATTCCCGTGATGTGCGGGCCGCGCGGTTTGCCCAAGGCGCACAATATTCTCTATCACAACAATCACGACGGCACGTTTAGCGACGTGAGCGAGGCTGCGGGATTCTTGAAACCAGGTGGACGCTATAGTCTGGGAGTGGTGGCCGCCGATTTCGACAACGATGGCTGGCCAGATATTTACATCGCCTGCGACATGACGCCCAGTTTGTATTTCCACAACCTTCGCAACGGAACGTTTGAAGAACGCGGCGCGGAAGCCGGAGTTGCGTTCAACTTCGACGGCGCATTGCAAGCGGGCATGGGCGTTGCCGTTGCCGATTACGATGGCGATGGCCGGCTCGATATTGCGAAAACGAATTTTTCCGGCGATCTGACTTCGCTGTTTCACAACGACGATGGCAAGTTTTTCACCGATGTGTCGCGCGAAAGCGGGCTCAAGGCGCGCCAGTATTTGGGTTGGGGCGTGGCTTTTGTCGATGTGGATGACGACGGCTGGCGTGATTTGATTGTGGCCAATGGGCATGTGTATCCGGAAGTGGAGGGCAGGCAACTGGGCGACACTTATCTGCAGCCGACGGTGCTCTACCGCAACTTGGGAAACGGCAAGTTTAAGGATGTGACCAGCGAAGGGGGACCGGCTTTTCAAGTGCCTAGGCCGGCGCGCGGCTTGGCGGTGGGCGATTTGTATGGCGATGGAAGACAGGAGTTTGTGATCTCCAATATGAACGCGCTGCCTAGTTTGCTGAAGAATGACGGCCCGCATGGCCATTTCCTGAATCTCACACTCACCGGTACAAAATCGAACCGCAGCGCGATTGGCGCGCGCGCCACAGTCACCTGCGGCGGGCGAAAAATGATTGACGAAGTGATGAGCGGCGGCAGCTATTACTCGAGCAACTCGTTCACGCTGCATTTTGGGTTAGGCACGGCTGTATCGATAGACGGAATTGAAATCCGCTGGCCGAGCGGAATTGTTCAGAAGATCGGCAAAACGGCGGCTGATCAGACGCTGAAGATCACGGAGCAGTAGCGAGTGAAGCGGCGCGAGTTTCTGCTTTCCACTGCGGCGCTGGCCTGTCTCAAATCCGCACCGGCCTTTGCTGAAGAACCGCCGCATCTGGAACCGCCGTATCTGAAGCTTAAGAAATTCATTGAGCCGGGGACTGATGAGTTCAGCGGCGAAAAAAGTGCAATTGAACTGAAGGCTGTGTTGCACGCCGCGTTGCGATCCGGCGAACTCGCGGATGCGGCCATCGGACCTACCTCTTACAAGCAGTTAGCGCCGGATGTAGGCGAAGGAGTTTTTGCCGGCTCGCCAGCGAGTTGGGCGAACTGGGTGGAATCACTCGGACACATACGGCGCGCGGAGTTCTTTCCGTTGCCTGGAAACACCGTGCGCTTTGAAGTAGCGAGTGAAAAAGACGGCAAGCACTTTTATCGCGTCGGCTCTTGGCGGGCTGAGGGGTTGAAGTTCTCGCCTATTGAGGAGTTCGTCGCCACTTCGGCGAAACCGTTTTTCCGTGACGTAACCGCAGCGGTATTTCAAAATGTTCCGGCGTTCCGGGAGCAGTTTTGCCGCGGCGTTCCTTACTGGCGATCACGTCTTGATCCGGCAAGTGGCATCGATCTCTACGGAAGCAACGGAATTGCCGTCGGCGATATCGATAACGACGGTATGGACGAGATTTATGTTTGTCAGCCCGGCGGATTGCCGAACCGGCTGTTCAAATTTCAGGAAGACGGCACGCTGACGGATATTACGGCGGCGTGGGGCGCGGACGTATTAGACGACACTTCGGCGGCGCTGTTTCTCGACCTGCGGAACACGGGCCGGCAGGATCTGGTGGTGCTGCGCGGCAGCGGTCCGATTTTGCTTTTGAACGACGGCGCACGTTTCCGGCTGCGCAAAGATGTCTTTCAATTTGCCACGTTGCCGCAAGGCGGTTTCACCGGCATGGCCGCGGCTGATTTTGATCGCGATGGCCAACTCGACCTGTATCTGTGCTGCTACGTCTACTTTCAGAGCGAAGCGCAGTATACCTACGCGTCGCCGTATCACGACGCGCAGAATGGGCCGCCGAACTTTCTCTTGCGCAACAAGCTGAACGCCGATGGCAGCGGCTATTTCGAAGATTGCACCGCTGAAACCGGCATGAACGAAAACAACAATCGTTTCAGCTTTGCTCCGGCTTGGTGCGATTACAACGAAGACGGTTGGCCGGATTTATATGTGGCGAATGATTTCGGGCGCAAGAATTTATACGTCAATCACGAGGGTCGCTTTCGCGACAAAGCCGCGGAAGCGGGCGTGGGAGACATCGGTCCCGGCATGAGCGCGGCGTGGTTCGATAACGATGGCGATGGGCGCGCCGATCTGTACGTCGCCAACATGTGGACGGATGCGGGTCAACGGGTAATTCGAGATGCGCATTTCATTCCGGCGCAGCAAGCGCCCGAGGCCTATCGCCGTCACACTATGGGCAATTCGCTGTTTCACAATCGCGGCGACGGCAAGTTTGACGACGCGACCGGGCAGCAGCAAGTCGCGTTTGGGCGCTGGGCGTGGGGCGCGGACGGCTGCGATTTTGATAATGACGGCCAGCCGGAAATATTTGTGACATGCGGCATGTTGACCAACGAATCGAAGGAAGATTTGAACGGCTTCTTCTGGCGGCAGGTCGTAGCGAAGTCGCCCGTTACCGCGCAGCCCTCGGCGGCGTATGAAAACGGTTGGAACGCCATTAATCAGTTCATCCGCGAAGATTACAGTTGGAACGGCCGCGAACCGAATGTGCTGCATGTCAAACGCGGCGAACGCTATTTCGATTTTTCGGGCGTGAGCGGACTGGACTTTGCCGAGGATTCGCGTGCTTTCGCGGTGACCGATATCGATGGCGACGGGCGTCCCGATCTGATTCTGAAAAGCCGCCTGGGGCCGCAAGTGCGAGTGTTGCAGAACGATTGCGCCATGGGTAGACAGGCGATTGCATTCGAATTGTGCGGGACCAAATCCAATCGCGACGCCATCGGCGCGAAGATCGAAGTGGATGGCCAAGCGAAGTGGTTGAGCGCGGGCTCGGGTTTTCTTTCGCAACATAGCAAGCGGATCATCTTCGGAATGGGAAACGCGCAAACGGCGAAGCGAGTGCGCATAAAGTGGCCGTCCGGTTTGGCGCAGGAGTTCGAGGATTTGCCTGCCGGCAATACGCACACGCTTACGGAGGGAGATTCGCGAATCGCAAGCAGGCCGTTTCGCCCGGCGCGGGCGCTGCCGGGGTCGCCCATTGAAGCGGATAACGGCTTGCGTCTGGAAGATACCTGGTTCATGGAGCCAGTGCCGCTTCCGGAAGCGCAGCGCGGTCCAGGATTGTTTGTGGTGCGCGAAAAAAGCGACCAATACGAAATCTTCCGGCGCTATTTGTTTGACTGGCGTACTTCGTTGGTGACGCCATTTCATCTGCTGCTTAATCAAGACGGGCAGGCGGTTAAGGTCTACGCAAATGAGCCAAGCGCGGAGCAGGTGAGGAGAGATCTTGCGAAAGCGGGCAATGCGCTGCCGTTTGCCGGATTTTATGCAGGCAATCCGCATCGGGATTTTTTCAAGTTTGGCGCGGCCTATTTATGGTCCGGCTATTACGAGCAAGCGTTGCCCTATTTGCAGCAAGTGTTGCGACACACGCCTGAGAATGCGCGGGTGCTGGTGCTGGTTGGGCAGATTCACTTGCAGGCGAACCGCCTAGATGATGCGGAGAAAAGCTTTCGCGCCGCGTTGGCCGTGAACAGTCAAAACGCGGAGGCCTGGGCAGGGATCGGCGACGTGGCAGATTCGCGCAAAGACTTGACGACCGCGCGCGCCAGCTACGATAAGGCTCTCGAGCTGAAACCTGACATGGCTTTCACGCTGCTGAACGCCGGCCAGTTGGCCGACAAATTAGACGAGCAGAAGCGCGCGGAAGACTTTTACCGGCGGGCGCTGGAGCTGAATCCGCAACAAGCCGAGGCTGCCAATGGGGTAGGTCTGGCGCTGGCGAAGCAGGCGCAGCCGGACGAGGCTAAGAAATATTTCGAACAAGCAATAGCTTTGAAGCGCGACTATGCCGGCGCGATCAACAACCTGGGCGTACTATATATTCAGCAAGGCAAGACGAACGACGCTGTGGCGGCGTTTGAATATGGAATTAGCGTAGCCCCGCGGGATGAAATGCTTTATCTGAACCTGGGCCGGATTTATGCGCAACAGGGAAAGCTTGAGCGGGCAAGGCAACTGATGCAGCAGTTGTTGGAGCGGAAACCCGATAGCGCCACGGCAAAGAAAGCTTTGCAAGAGTTGAATGGAAGATGACAGCGATTCTCAAAGTAGTTTTTTTGTGGTCGGTATTGGTCACGCCCCAACAGGTGGCCGATTCCGGACGCTGCGTAACGCTCGCTGAAAAGCCGGACGACCGCGTTGCTCCGAAGCCGATGATTGCGCCCGGTCCGCCACCGTTGTTGAGTTTTCGTTATTACGAAGGCAAAGCGCACCACCGCTTCGGCAATACGGATTTGATGTTGGATGATGCCGGCCACTAGCTTTCTTGCTCTTTTGTTGCTTCTCGGCGCGAGCAGTTTGACACAAGAGGGAATCAGCGCCTTTAACGGCGGCCGGTACTCAGTGGCGCTAGCCAAACTCACCGAGGCGGTAGCCAAAGATCCAAGCGACAAGCAAGCCACTCTCTTTCTGGCTTTGTCACAAGCGGCTAGCGGGAACTGCGCGACGGCCTTGCCCCGGCTCTCGGAACTGGCTTCGACTGAACCGCTGGCCGGAATCGCTGGCGTGAAGTGCTACGGCGCGGCGGGGGATGAAACGAAAGCCTTCGTGCTACTGGACGAGATGTCGGCACGCTGGCCCGACAACGCCGATGTGCTTTACCTGAAAGCCAAGCTGCACATGAAAGCGTTCAACGATGCGACGCTGGCCATGTTCCAGCGTACGCCTGCTTCTTACCGTGTGCATGAGCTATCGGCGGAGATATTTGAAGTGCAGAGCCGTTACGACGAGGCAATCGGAGAGTACCGCAAAGCAATCGAGATGAATCCGCGAGCGCCTGATCTGCACTTTCGCCTGGGCCGCGCGATTCTGCTGGCAGGGCATAATGCGGATTTCTTGGCGAAGGCGAGCGCGGCTTTCCAGGACGAATTGAAACTCAATCCGGAGGATGGCGCGTGCGAGTTCCAACTGGGGCAAATCTCGCAAGTCGAGGGCAATAAGTCCGACGCCAAAGCTCATTTCGAGAAAGCGCTGGAACTATCGCCGCAATTTGTGCAAGCACTGATTGCGTTAGGCAAGATTGAGACGCAGGATAAACATTACGATAAAGCAGTAAGCTTTCTGACGAAGGCGGTTAGTCTACAGCCCGCGAATGAGACAGCGCATTATGCGCTGCTGACTGCCTACCGCGACGCGGGACAAATGGAAAAGGCAAAAGCCGAAAAAGCTATCCTAGACAAGCTGCAGAAGCCGCCTGAGGGCGAGTTCAGCGATTTTCTCAAGAAGCTCGGAGAAAAGCCGCCGGCCCAGTGATCATCAGACTTTTGCTGGCAGCGGCGCTCTTCGCTGCCGACTTTCAAAATGTAGCCCGACAGGCAGGTCTGATTCACGTGTTTCCGAACGGCGGCAGTGTCAGCAAGCAATACATCATTGAGACTACCGGCAGCGGTATTGCTTTCATCGATTATGACAACGACGGGTTGATCGACCTTTTCGTGCTGGCCGGCAAAGGAGGGACCAACCGCATGTATCACAACGAAGGCCACGGCCGGTTTCGCGATGTGACCCGGAAGCTGGGTTTAGAGTCGAGTGGTTGGGCGCAAGGAGTATGCGCGGGAGATTATGACAACGACGGTTATACCGATCTCTTCGTGACTTATTGGGGTGGCAATCATCTTTACCGCAATATCGGAGGCAAGAGCTTCGAAGACGTCACGCAAAAGGCGCGTCTGACGCAGGACCGGACCAGATATAACACCGGTTGCGCGTTTGTTGATATTGATAACGATGGCAAGCTGGATTTGTTCGTCTCAAACTATCTGAAGTTCGATCCGGCAACCACACCGCAGCCCGGCGCCAACCCGTACTGCTTTTATCGCGGAATTGCGGTGAATTGCGGTCCGCGCGGATTGCCGTTTGACCGCAACATACTTTATCGCAATAACGGCGATGGAACGTTCAGCGACATCTCGGAAGAATCGGGCATTGCCGCGCCGTTCGGCCATTATTCACTGAGCGTGTTAACGGGCGATTTTAACGAAGACGGCTTGCCCGATATCTACGTGGCTTGCGACCAGACGCCTTCCCTGCTCTATATCAATAAGGGACATGGCAAGTTCGAAGAAGAAGCAGTGCTGCGCGGCGTGGCGTTCGATCAGAACGGCAAAGCGATGTCGGGCATGGGATTGGCGGAGGGAGATTACAGCAACGAAGGACACGCCAGTATCTTTCGGACGAATTTCTCGGATGAGTTTGAGACGCTCTATCACAACCTGGGAGGTGGGAACTTCGATGATGTGACCCTTGACGCGGGATTGGGGCAGAACACGCGCTATGTGGGTTGGGGGACCGGCTTCTTCGATTTCAACAATGATGGATGGGAAGATTTGCTGCTGGTGAACGGGCACGTGTTTCCCGAGGTGGAAACGCTGCATATCGATATTCACTATAAAGACCGGGCGATTCTGTATCAGAACTTGGGGAACGGCAAGTTTAGCGATGTAACGAAGGAGGCCGGCCCGGCGTTTAGCGAGTTGCATTCGGCGCGCGGCGCGGCATTCGGAGACATCGACAACGACGGCACGTTGGAGGTGGCGATTAACAATCAGAACGAAGCGCCGTCGCTGTTCAAACAAGCGCACAAGGCTGCCGGACATTGGCTGATTTTGAAATTGGAAGGAACGAAGGCGAATCGCAGCGCCATCGGCGCGCGGGTAAAGGTGGTGACGGGAGAGCATGCGCAATGGGAAGAAGTGCGCAGCGGCGGAAGCTATTTGTCACAGAACGACCTGCGGCTGCACTTTGGATTGGGAACGGCGGCGAAGGTTGACACCATTGAGATTGCCTGGCCGGGAGGCGCGAAACAGAGGCTGGAGAACGTTGCGGCCGACCGCGTTTTGGCGATCAAGCAACAGCCCTGAGTACAATCGGGAGCATGCGCCCAGTTGCACTATTCGTGATAGCGGCGGCGGTTGCCTCCGCGCAGAGCATTCAATATGACGAGAGCCGGAAGGTCTGGCTTCTCAATACAAGGGTTAGTTCGTACGCCATGGGAGTTTCGCCCGATGGGTTGTTGCAGCATCTATATTGGGACGGTCCGCTGTGGCGCATGGCCGACGTGCCGGCGGCCAAGACGGAGGAAGATATTTCGTCGTTCGACCCGCACGAGATGCTCGAGAACGAGGAATTTGCTGGCTGGGGCGGGAAACGGTTCTATGAGACAGCGTTGAAGATTACGCGTGCGGATGGAGACAGGGACTTGGTGTTGCATTACCAGTCACAGCGGGTGGATGGCGACAAACTGTTCATCACTCTCAAGGACATCAAGGACGATATTGAAGCCGAGTTGGAATATCGGGTGTTTACGGAGGCGGGGATGATTAGCCGACGGGCGGTGATTCGCAATCGGAGCAAGCAGGACATCACGATTGAGAGTGCGCAATCGGCGACCTGGTATGTGCCGCCGGGAGACGGCTACCGGCTGACTTATCTGACGGGGCGTTGGGCAGCGGAAACACAGATCAATCGCGAACCTATCCATGAGGGCACGAAGGTGCTGGAAAGCCGACTGGGTCACACAGGGCACAACTTCAATCCTTGGTTTGCTATTGATCAAGGCGAGGCAAACGAGAAATCCGGCAGCGTGTGGTTTGGCGCGCTGGGTTGGAGCGGGAACTGGCGCATCTCAGTGGAACAAACGCCTTACAAGCAGGTGCGGGTCACGGGCGGGTTCAACACGTTCGATTTTGCATATCCGTTGAAGCCGGGCGAGCAACTGGAGACGCCGCCGTTTTACGCCGGATATGCGGCGCACGGCTTTGGCGAGGCGTCGCGGCTGCTGCATGGATTGGAACTAACCGACATTGAGCCGCATGGGTCCGAGGCGCGGGTGCGGCCGGTTCTCTATAACTCATGGGAAGCGACTGAGTTCAAAGTGGATGAAGCGGGACAGACGGCGCTAGCGCAGAAGGCCGCGAAGCTGGGCGTGGAACTGTTTGTGATGGACGACGGCTGGTTCGGCAAGCGCAATACCGACCATGCGGGACTGGGCGATTGGGTGGTGAATCCGCAGAAGTTTCCGAATGGGTTGGGCGGGTTGATCAAAACAGTGAACGGACTGGGGATGGACTTCGGGCTGTGGGTTGAACCGGAGATGGTGAATCCGGATAGCGATCTGTATCGGGCGCATCCCGATTGGGTGATGAACTTTCCGGGTCGGCCGCGCAGTGAGTTGCGAAACCAGCTTGTATTGAACATGGCAAGAGACGACGTGAAGGAATACATCTTTGACGTTTTGGACAAGCTAGTGACGACCTACCAATTCCGCTATTTCAAGTGGGACATGAACCGGATTTTTGCCGAGCCGGGTTGGCCGGAAGTGAGCGCGGGAGAGCAGCGCGAGCTATGGGTGAAGTATGTGTGGAACTACTACGAGATCATGGACAGGCTTCGTAAGAAGCACCCGAACCTGGAGATTGAATCCTGTTCGGGAGGCGGTGGGAGGATTGATCTCGGAGTGTTGAAGTATGTAGATGAGGTGTGGACCTCGGACAATACGGAAGCGTTCGACCGGCTGAAGATTCAAGAGGGATTTTCCGAGGCTTACGCGGCGAAGTTCATGTCGGCTTGGGTGACGGATGTGCCGAATACGAATGGGAGGAGCACGCCACTGCGCTACCGCTTCCTCGTCGCCATGCAAGGAGCTTTAGGTATCGGTTCGAATCTGAATAAGTTCAGCGACACCGATACGAAGCTGGCGGCGCAGATGGTGACTCTGTACAAGCGCATACGAGAGACGGTGCAGTTTGGGAATCTGTATAGGTTACTCTCTCCGAGGACGAGCGACACTGCAGCGAATGAGTATGTTTCGAAAGACGGCAAAGAGGCCGTAATCTTTGCGTTTCGTCACTCACAACAGTACGATACAAAACCCCCGACGCTCTACCTGGCGGGGCTCGATCCGAAAGCTGTGTATCAGCCCGAGTTATGGGACGGAACGATGCTCGATAAGGTCAGCGGCGCTTACCTGATGCAAAGCGGGCTGCATGTGAAATTGACGGGAGACTTTGACAGCACGGCGGTGCTGCTGCACCGGCAATAGTCATGGTATGGAGAATGCTACATAGGTACCTCCCGATGGAGCGTTGGACTTGCCGCCGCCGCAGGCTATGACGATGTATTGCTTGCCGTTCAATTCGTAAACGGCTGGCGTGGCGTTGCCGGCCGCGGGCAAGTCAGCCTGCCAAAGAAGTTTGCCGGTGGTTTTATCGAAGGCGTGCATTTTCTTATCGAAGTTAGTGGCGGCGATGAAGAGCAGACCGCCGGCGGTGACAACCGCGCCGCCGTAGTTTTCGCTGCCGGTATCGTGCTGGCCGAGGGCCGGATATTCGCCGAAGGGAATTTTCCAGGAATACTCGCCGGTGTTGAGATTGATGGCGTTGAGCGTTCCCCAGGGTGGTTTCACGGCAGGATAACCGTCGGGATCGAGGAAGCGATTGTAGCCGTCGATACGGAAGCGCTGCTCGATCGGTGAAGGCTTGGAGTCCTGCCCGGTGACTGAGTTGTCCTCGCCATAGACGACGTAGCGAATGATGGCGCTGAGTTCGGGACCTCTGAGGCGCGCAAACGAAGGCATGCGGCCGGTGCCCTGGCGCACGATGTTCGAGACCTCGCCTTCGTCGAGTTTGTCGGAGATGTGCTGGAGCGAGGGAAACTCGGGAGGGCTGCCGGCGAGATCGGGACGGTGGCAACTGGAGCATTCGTTCAGATAGAGAGCTTTGCCGCTTTTGGCGGGGCCGGTTTCGCGCGGAACGAGACGGAGGATCCAAGGCATCTCGTTGGAGTTGACGTAGAGCAAGCCGGTTTCCGGGTCGAAGGCAGGCCCGCCCCATTCGCCGCCGCCATCGAAGCCGGGGAAAACAATCGTTCCGGCGGTACTGGGAGGAATGAACTGGCCGTTGCTGCGGATTTTTTTGAAAGTATCGAGCACGGCTTGATGAGCTTCGGGCGTGCGGGTGGTGAGCATGTCGGCAGTGAGGATTTGGCGGGCGAAGGGGGCGGGCTTGGATGGAAGGGGCTGCGCTGGGGCAGCGACTTCGCCGGGCGCGTCACTGGCGGGATATGGGCGGGTTTCGATGGGGAAGAGCGGCTTACCGGTGGCACGGTCAAACAGATAAACGAAGCCGGATTTGGTGAGCTGCGCGGCGGCGTCGACAGAGTGGCCAGCGCGTTGAACGGTGACAAGCGCGGGCGGAGTGGGCAGGTCGCGATCCCACAGATCGTGATGAACGGTTTGGTAGTGCCAGATGCGCTGGCCGGTTTCGGCATTGAGGGCAAGGAGGCAGTTGGCGAAGAGATTATCGCCGACGCGATTTCCACCATAGAAATCAAACGAGGCTGAGCCGGTGGGAACGAAGACGATGCCGCGGGCGGTGTCGAGACTCATGCCGGCCCAGTTGTTGACGCCGCCGATGTACTGCCAGGCGTCGGGCGGCCAAGTGTTGTAGCCGAGTTCGCCGGGATGAGGGATGGTGTGAAACGACCAGCGCAGTTTGCCGGAGCGGGCGTCATACGCGCGCACGTCGCCGGGAGCGGCGGGGAGTGTTTCGTTGACGAGGCTGCCGACGATGAGGAGATCTTTGTAGACGACGGGCGGGCTGGTGTCGGTGATGAATTGCTGGGCGGGATCGCGGCCGAGATCACGGCGGAGATCGATGCGGCCTTCCTCGGCAAAGCCGGGAATGAGTTGGCCGGTAGCGGCGTCGAGCGCGTAGAGGTATTGGCGGGAGACAAAGAAAATGCGTTTGGCGGAAGTGGTGGAATCGGCCCAGAGGGCAACGCCGCGATTGCGCGCCTTGTTGACGACCGGACGGCCCTGGTTGGGATCGAAGGACCATTTGAGCGCGCCGGTAGCGGCGTCGAGCGCGATGACGCGCAGTTTGGGCGTGGTGGCGTAGAGGATGCCGTCGACGACGATGGGGTTGCATTCCATCTCGGAGCCGGGGAAGGCGTCGCCGGAATCGTAGGTCCAGGCGACTTGCAATTGGGCAACGTTCTGGCGGTTGATTTGGGCGAGGGCGGAGTAGTGGGTGTTGTCGAGGCCGCCGCCGTAGGTGGACCAGGAGCGATATTGGGCGAAAATGGCCGGCGAAATGAGGGTAAAGATGAGCGCAAATTTGACGAAAAAGGGCATTCGTTCCCGCCTATAAAGAATAGTAGGCGTGACGCGGGAATGAATCGGCCGGCTGGTTAGGGGAGAAATGGGGCTTTTCGCGGAAAGACACTTCGGGCGAAGAAGGGGCGCGGTAAGAGTGCGGCTTAGTTTCGGCATGTGATGTGAAATTGACAGTTGCATGATCCTCTTTTCGCTACCAATATGCAATACGGGCGTTCGCGGAGAGTGATTATTTCTCCGTAAGTAACTGAAAAAAGGTTAGATATTTTTTTGTGAAAGGCTGTGACTGAAAATGGCGGAGGACAAAGGGCTAGGAAAGCGGCTCGAAAATCTGCTAACGTAGCGGGATGATGGCCTGCTTTCGCGCCGTGGTACTGCTCGCTGTCTCATCATTCACGCTGCGTGCCGACCTGACGCTCAAGGTCCGAACCATAGCCAGTGCGGGCCGAGCGACCGAAATCACCGAATACTACAAAGGCAATCTCATGCGGCGCGAGTTCGGCGCGGGCTATCAAGTGGTGGACTTCTCAAGCGGGCGCAGTTTTTCCGTCGATCCTGAAAAAAAAGAATACTATCCCTTCGACGGAAGGAGGATGGCGATGAAGCAAGTCATCGACCCCGCGCACAAGATCTTGGTAGAAACGGCCTGTTCCGCTACCGGTGAACAACGCCAATGGTTCGGCTATACGGCCTACCGTTACCTAACAACGACAAGGTCGCATGATGAGTTCAACGGCCAGTCATCCGGCAATAGTGAGACGCATTTAGATACTTGGATCCTTGACCTGCAGGTTCCGCCTCACGTTCAGGGGATCATGGGCCCGAGTTCGTATTCCATCGTCGGTAGTGGGGCGGGCGGCGTTATGCAAGTTCCGGATGTCAAAGCAACTCACAGCGGACCTGAGCCGCATGGCCTGGTGGTGCGCTTGAAATCGGAGCAGTATGAAAGCGAGGTCGTGCACTTGTCCCTAGCGCCACTTGAGGAAAGCCTTTTTGAAGTACCGAAGAGTTTTCGCGAAGTCATGCCCCCCACCTTTGAGGCTCGCCCTCTTTCCTGGAGCGATCAACTCACGTTCGAGTGGCTGCAGTTCCGGGCTTGGCTTGGGAGCCTGTTTGGTAATTGAGTCAGTGGCGGCTGAGTTATGGGTTGTACGGATCGAGGGGAAATTTTCCCCTGCGGCACGCCGAGGGTTCGATTGCTATTCCGAGGTCCAAGCTTTGAGGGACAAAGGAACACCCCGGAGCTCTTTCCACTTTCAGCTCGGAAGGCTCGCGGCGCAAAACGCCGCTTACGATTGCCTGGTTAAGGTCGGCGTCGGCGAGAAACTGGACCCTCACGGCGTGCGCGAAGTATAAAGGCCGTCCCGCGTGCGCATCAGCCTCTCGCGAAGATCCGCCGGTAGAGGTTCTGCCTTGCGCCGTTCCTCCGCCCACTTCTTGTCTTGCCGGGCCAGGTAGGCATCGACTTCGGGCTGGTTTGCCAAGTAGTAGGTGACGGCACCGTAGACTTCCTCAAGCCGAAGCAACTCGAAGTTCTGGCAAATAGCTTCGGGGGATTCGCCGCGCCGAAATGAATTCACGATGGAGTCAAGCGAGATGCGTGTCCCGGCGACATAATAGACGCCGTCGCGCTGCTCCATGTATTCTTTTGCCATCGTCGTCTTATTTTACAGCGCTGCCAGCCGGGCCGCGGCGCCATTTCGCTTTCCTCGTTACCGCGCAAATGGGGTTGGTGAAAGGAGCGAGGTGGTTTTCGTAGGTTAGATGATCAAGCGCGCCTATGGCAAGAGGAGACCGACCGCTCACTGATTCAACTGGAAAGGGACTGCTACCTGAGTTTGGAAAGGTATGGCCTTGCCGTCTACGGTCGCCGGATAATAGACCCACTTCAACACTGCGTCCTTTGCCGCATTTACGAGCATGGGGTGACCTGCGACGAGTGAGAGGTTTTCCACCTTGCCGTCCGCACCCACTATCACCATAAAGTCTACCGTCCCTTCAATCCGCGCCTGCAACGCGAGCGGTGGATAAACTGGATCGGTGTTACTTATCAGATTAGCTTCCGCTACTTTCGCGCCGATAAGCACAATACCGGGTGGCGGCATTGCGGCTCTTGCCGCGTTTTCGTAATTGAATCTCCGCTGGGGTTCAGTCTCGGCCCACTCAAGAGCCTCGGTCCATCTAGGATTGCCTGGGTCGACTTGGATCGCCTGCTGGATAAGTTGGAGTCCGCGCTTCCTTTGCTCTTCGTTTGTTGGGTGAATGTTAAATTCCACGAGCAGTTTTCCTACTTGAGTCAATAACTCCGGATCAGGCGAATTCCCCACCTGCGCCTGCAACCTCGCGCCAACATCGGGAGTCAGTTCGATGCCGCTGATATTGGCGTTCGGATGGAAAGGCTCCATCTCCGCGGCTGTGTAAATTGCCGCGATTTTCCTGGTCGTACTTCTTGGCGTGGATTGGGTCATCGAGCGCTTTGGCCTTTCGAAGCAGCTCCAAGCTGCGTTCTGGATCGAGGCTTCTCAGGAAGCCTGCGGCGTTAAGAATGACGGCCGCCGAAGCCTGATGCTTTGCGATTGCCTCCCGCCAAGCTGACTGGATCTGCTCCGCCAATCCTGGATTCTGTCTTGCTAGATAGGCGAAATTAGGATGCGCCATGGGTAGGGTTTCAATATCAGGATGGTGCTTGATCAACCACACTAGATGATCGGTATAGCGCGGCTGATTGTGATAGCCGTGATAGACCAGCAGTTCCATTCGCGTGTTCAGATCCTCCGGATTGGAGCGCACCGCCAACTCCTTGGCGTCCACCTCTGCCGGGCTTAAAGAGAGCACTCGTACATAGTTGGGCCAGACGATATTGCCCTGGTGAACGACCTGATCGTCTCGCTGCGGTCCGCCGATCTGTGTGGAGGCGACGAGATAAAGAGGGGGTAGGAACAGCAGAAGTGCCACGTAGTAAAGCAGCCTATGCGCGTGTTGAGCAGATTGGGAGTTGGCGAATACCCTTCTAATCCGTCTTTCCAAAGACCCGCCACGCACAAAGGCAGCGGCTCCTGGCACTAGCCTTCCACGCCTGTCCCGCACATCATGCGCGAAATCGATCAGAAAGTTCGCATACCGCTCGGGAGAAGCCTCACTCCCGACCACTGCTTCGTCGCCCGCCTCTTCTGCCAGGGCGGCTAGCTGCCGCCGGAGAAACCAAGATAAGGGATGAAACCAAAAGAGACAGGTAACCAAGGAGGCAAATTGCAAATGAGCTGAATCGTCGCGGCGGACGTGAGCCATTTCGTGTGCCAGAACGGCCCGCAACTTTGCCTCGCCCCAATTGGGCCAATCATCTGGAAGAAGAATCCAAACACCGTCGGCATTGAAATTGACCGGGGCGGCAACGTTCTCTGAAACTGCGACGCGAGGTCTCAAAAACGCCCCACTCTTCAGCCAGAGTTCGTGCGCCAGTTCCAAGAAACGCGGATCGCGGATCAATTCGCTATTCCGCGCGATTCGTTGCAGTTGAAGAAGATTCCGTGCGAACCGGGCGAGTAAAAGCGCCGCAAGCAGAAGGTAAACGACCGATGCGACGATTACCAAAGGTGGAGCATTTCTCTCATCTCGTCTCAACGAAAGCGCTCCAGGCTGTAGCCCGCGCGCTGATGGAGTTAAGTCCCGTGAGGCGACCGGAAGGACCACGGCTTCCAGGGTTGAGACTGGGAAGGCGCTAACCACGGGAGGCGTCAATCGCATTAAAAGGGGCAAAGCGAAGAGGGCGAGAAGAGCCCATCTCCATAGCGCCCAGCGGAGCTCGGCAGTTTTGGACCGAAGCAGCCAAGCTCCGCATCCGCACAAAGCGGCCATGATCGAGGATCGAAGGACTGTTCCAAAGGCGAGTGTGACGAACGCCTTACTGAGTGCTTCCCATTCGGAAAAGGTCATTTCCGCTGCTTCCTTTCTTTACTGGTCGCGCTCCTCCTCTCGTGGCTCAGGCGGTCTACAATCTTGCGTAGCTCATCCGGATCAACAAGTTCGTCATTCACCATGCCAACAAGTAAAGATTCCAGAGATCCATGACAGAACCGATCGACAATTTGCTGGACGGCGCGGGCGGCTATACTGCCCGCTGTCTCCACACTTGAATAAACGAAGGTGCGGCCGGCAACTTCGTGATGAACGTAACCCTTTTCCTCCAGGCGCATCAGCACCGTCCGAATCGTTGAATCCTTAAGAGGTCGTTTATCACCGAGCGATTGTTGGATTTCGGCCACCGTCGCGGCGCCCCGCCTCCAGATGATCGTCATCAAGGCACGTTCGAAATCCGATAAGGGAGGTTTGGTCTTCATACGCTACATGCTGTAACATTACAAAATGTAGTCCTAAATGGCGGCGCTGTCAAGCCTATCTTTTACCAGCCCGTAAGGACGTCTCTTGAGGGAAGGGCAAGAGCTGTCGGGGATTCTACGTCGCGGAAAGGATAGAGCCTGTTGAGAACGCACTCCGTCTCACGTTTGGTTCAAAGTCGATCCCACTGTCTGTTCCGCCATATCCGTAGGGCGGGCATTCTTGACTGCCAGCCGCCTTTCCAGACGGCCCGTCTCAGCGCTCGAAACGATCCAAGCTGAGAGTTTCTGCCCGATGCCAGCACTGATCCCTTATGCTCCTCTACGAACGTCGTCTGCCTCACTGGGATGCGATCGGCCAGCCGCAGTTCGTTACGTTCCGTCTAGACGGAAGCTTGCCCGCCACACGGGTCTTTCGCCGCGAGCACGTTGCCGCTTCAGGCGAAGCGTTCGTGACGATGGACCGCTTACTCGATAAAGGCGCAACCGGACCGCTCCACTTGAAACGGCCGGACGTCGCGGCGTTGGTGGTAGAGGCGTTGCTGGACAGCGATGCGCGTTTCAAGCGCTGCCAGTTGCATGCTTTTGTGGTCATGCCGAATCACGTTCACTTGCTCGCTACTCAGCTCGTTCCCTTGGCAAAGTGGCTGGGACCCCTGAAGGGATTCACGGCCAACCAAGCAAAGAAAGCCCTCGGACTCGGTGACGGCGCGTCTTGGCAGAACGAAAGCTACGATCACTTGGTGCGAAGCGAAGAGGAGTTTCGAAGGGTTCGAAGATATATCGAGTGGAATCCGGTTAAGGCGGGTTTGGCGGAAAGAGCAGAGGAGTTTCGGTGGTCGAGCGCGGTCGCCGCCTGGAAAGGCGGCTAGCAGGCATGAATGCCCGCCCTACAAAGCGACTTAGGCGGGGAGGGCTTCGGCGGTGGCGGCGAGGGTGCGGGTGCGGCGGGTGGAGAGCGCGGGAAATTCGAGGCGGAAGCGGGTGCCGCCGCCGACGGTGCTATCGACTTCGATGATGCCGTCGTGTTCGTGGACGATGCCGTAGCTGATGGAGAGGCCGAGGCCGGTGCCTTTTTTGGGGCCTTTGGTGGTGAAGAAGGGGTCGTAGATGCGAGCCAGGTGTTCGGGGGGGATTCCCTGACCTGTGTCGGAGATTTCGAGAACAGCGCAGCCCGCTTCAGCGTGGGAACGGACGGTTAAGACGCCGCCTTGCGGCATGGCATCTTTGGCGTTGATGAACAAGTTGAGAAAGACCTGCTGCAGCTTGCCGGAGTTGCCGCGGATGAGCGGCAAGTTTTCCGCCAGCGCGAGGTCGGTGGACACGCCAGCGCTCTGAAACTGATGCTCCACCAAAGAAGCCGTTTCGCGGATGATGCGATTGAGATCGACCTCGGTAAAATCAGTCGGCGAAGTACGGGAAAAATTCAACAGCGAATTGACAATTTCGCTGGCGCGGAAGGTTTGCTTGGCTATTTTATCGAGCAGCTTGGCCTTCTGATCGTCGCCTGAAACTTGTTTGGCGAGCATCTGGGCGTAGGTGGAAATGACGGCGAGGGGTGTGTTGACTTCGTGAGCGACGCCGGCGGCCAACAAACCGATGGAGCTGAGCTTATCGGCTTGTACAAGGCGGCGCTCGAGTTCTTCGCGATCGGTTACGTCGTCAAAGATGATGAGGCGGCCGATTTGGGTGAGATCCTTGGAAACGAGCGGGGCGATGGCGAGATTGACGATGGATTCGCGGGCCACGGCCAAGCGCGGACGCAGCGTCATGCGGTAGACGTTATGCACGCCTTCGCCGGCGCGCAACTCATCGAATTTCTGGCAGAGCTCGGCGGGAAAGAGTTCGCAAAGAGAACGGCCCAGGGCGTCTTCGCGGCGCACGCCGGTTAAGCGCTCGATCTGCGTATTCCAGCTTTCCACGCGGCCATCGAGGCCGGCCGCGAGAATACCGACATTGATGGATTCGACAATGTTTTCGCTGAATTCCTTGAGGCGCTCGTACTCATCGGCCTTGCTCTGCAAGGAGCTATAGAGACGGGAATTTTCGATGGCGATGGCGACGTAGTTCGAAAGAGTGATGAGCAGATCGAGATCGTCGCTCGACAGGAAGTCGCCTTCGGTGGTGCGCGTCACGCCGACGAAGGCGATGGCGCGGCCACGCGATTTACAGGCCACAAAGTAGGTGAAATCGAGTTCGGCGATGGTGTCGCGAACCGCGCCGGGCCAGTTTTCGGTGACGATATCGTGCAAGTGCTTGGGACGTTCGAAGAAGAGGTATTGCTTCTCTTCCGCTTGCGCGAGAAAGCTGAGATCGAGTTTGGGAAGAATTTTGACGGCTTTGCCTTGGCGCTGGTTGATGGATTGCAGACGAAATTGCCGGCTTGGCTCATCGAAAAGAAAGAAGCCAACTTGTTGGATGGAAAGAGTGCGCAAAAGCCGGTCGGACACTTTAGCGAGCATTTCGTCCTGGTCGGTTTCCGAACTGAGTTCGCGGGCGAACTCGATCATGGTGAGGCGGGCGTCATAGCGGTCGCGGTAAAACACCCAGCGGTCGAGGGTCTCCTGAATCCAGCGGCGGATGGGTTGGAACATGAAAGTGGCGAAGGCGATGAGGACGACGAAGGCCGATGGGCTGACGGCGGTGGTGTTGAAAATCAGGAAAATGAGACCGTAGAAAGTGCCGATGACGGCCAGCGTGGCGAGCGTATAGACATAGCCTTGCTGGAAGATGATGTCAACGTCCATGAGACGGTAACGGGTGATGGCGTAAGCCCAGGTGAGAGGGATAAGGCCGAGCGAGATGACACTCAAGCTCATCAAATGATTGGGCACCGCGCCGAGAACGTAAGGGATGACGTAGAACACCGTAAAGGGCAGCAGGCCGAGAAACGCGCCGTTACGCAGATATTTCAACTGGCGGCGCATCATGGGGTCTTCGGTGTGTTTGAAATCGACGGCCAAGGCGAATGCGCCGATGAAATAGAGCAGGACTTCGAAAGCAAGGCTTACGCGATCAAACAGCCAGCGCACTTCGAGGAGGGACGACGAGAATTTGAGCAAGCCAGTTGCGCCGGCCACCAGCACAGCCATAAGCAAGAGGGACGGCACGTAAAGAAGCAGGGGGGCGTTGCGCCGTTCAAGAAAGGTAGGCTTGGAATGAAACGTGAGGCAAAAGTGGAGGAAGATGGCGGGGGCGAGCAGATGCATGGCGACATTGCCCCAATACATCATTTCGTCGAAGGTATTCAAGAAGCCGGAATAATGGAAACAGCAAGCGCCAAACGAGGCCAGGCAGAGGAGAAAGAACTGGCGAGATTTGGAGGCGCTGGTGCGGCGGTAGTAAACAAACAGGCCGATGCCCAGATAAAAGGCGCCGACCAAATATTGATAGAAGACAGCGTTATCGCGGGGCGCGCCTTGAATATAGATGTGGTCTTTCTGGAATTCGATGCCGTCGCGGCGGAGGGTGTAAGGGACGCCTTCGAAGAGCGGAATATTCCACAAGGCGTGAGGCACGTCGAGGGCATTTTGGATGGGGACGTTTTGGATGCGGACCAACTGATCGCCCACGTGGATGCCGGCGAGCGCGCCGGGCCCGCCGGGGGTGAGATAGGCGGCGGTAACGCGATCTTCGACGCCAACGCCCCGGTCTACCCAGATGACGCCGTCGTCATGCAGAGGATAGGAACGCAAGTGCATGAAACTCAAGACCGCGCCGACGATGCCGACGACGGTGAGTACCAGCAACAAAGTTCCCGCGAATTGGTTTCTAGATTCCCTCACTAGATACCCGGATAGCCCCTTGGAACAAGAATAAATTCAGTATAGTTCAGCGGCGAAGGCGGACCTCGAGTTCCGCCGCAAGCCAACGGCCTGCCCCTCACTCACTGCACGTGAGTTGCCATGAATAGTACCATCGTAAGTACCTCATAAATGGTACTAACGAGTGTTGAAATTCTAGAATTTGGGAGTGGGCGCTCCTGAATCCTGTATTCGGGGTAACATGGTTGTGGAACGCGGCACGGCCAGGATGCGTCAGAGCGTTGACGCTGGTTCCGAAGCATTTTAGACTATGGGGTAGTCGTTTATGAAGGTTTCTCTCTCTTCCCAATCCATTTTGATCGTAGGCGTGGTAGCGGCGGTCGGCGGGTACGCGCTGATTGCGCAAGATCAACAGCCGGCCTCGAGCAGCAGTACCGCTCCGGAGACGATTGCCAAGCCTCTGACCAAGAAAGAATTGGCGAGGAAGCAGAAGGCGCTGGAAAAGGAATTGGCGGGGCCGTGGAAGAAATGGCTGGATGAAGACGTCCGCTACATTATTACGGATGAAGAAAAGCAGGGATTCAAGCGGCTGAAAACGGACGAAGAGCGGCAGCAGTTTGTGGAGCAGTTCTGGCTGCGGCGCGATCCGACACCGGATACCGAAGAGAACGAGTACAAGGAAGAGCATTACCGGCGCATTGCGTATGCCAACGACCACTATGCATCGGGCATTCCGGGTTGGAAAACCGACCGCGGCATGATTTATATCAAGTACGGTCCGGCGGACGAAATCGATTCGCACCCCTCGGGCGGGAGCTATGAGCGGCCGATTGAAGAGGGCGGCGGGGAAACTTCCACCTTTCCTTTTGAAGACTGGCGCTATCGCTATTTAGAGGGCGTGGGCACGAACGTGATCATTGAGTTTGTGGATACGACGATGAGCGGCGAGTATCACATCTCGCTCGATCCGGAAGAGAAAGACGCCTTGCTGTATGTGCCGGGCGCTGGTTTGACGTTGTCGGAACAGATGGGCTTATCGACCAAGACAAACCGCTTCAACCGTACCGACGGAACGCATTTGGGCACGGGCAACCAGCCGCTGCCGGAAAGCATGAACGAGTTTACGCGCTTGTCGACTTACGCGAACCTGATGAAGGCGCCGGCGATCAAGTTCAAGGATCTGGACGCGGTAGTGAATTCGAACATCCGCTACAACACGCTGCCGATGCAAGTGCGGACGGATTATATCCGCGTGACGGATGCGACGGTTTATGCCAACGTGATGGTGCAGTTCAAGAATTCCGATTTGAACTATGCGACGAAAGATAAGATCGCTAAGGCGAACGTGAACATTTACGGGCGCATCACGACGCTGACACGGCGCTCGGTGAACTGGTTTGAAGATACGGTGTCGACGGAACTGCCGGCGGAAATGCTGCAGGATTCGATGAACGGTTCGCAGATTTACTCGAAGCGCATACCGCTCGCGCCGGGCACTTACCGGTTGAATATCGTGGCGAAGGATCTGGTGGGCAATACGATGAACACCTTTGAGAGCGCGCTGGTGGTGCCGAGCTATAACGAAGACAGCCTGGGGGCGAGCAGCTTGATTCTGGCGGACCAACTGGAGCGGGTGCCGACGAACAGCATTGGCACGGGGCAGTTTGTGATTCGCAGTTCGAAAGTGAGGCCGCGCATGAACGATGTGTTCAAGCAAGGCGAAACGATGGGGATTTACACCGAGTTCTACAACTTCGGCATGGATGAGAAAACCAAGAAGCCGCAAGGGACGGTGGAATACGACATTGTGAACAATGCGGACAATAAGACAGTGATTACGTATACCGAAGATTTGACGGACCCGAAGGCGTTTCCGAATGCCTCGCCGTATCTGGTGACGGTGGAGAAGAAATTCCCGCTGAAATCGCTGGCGCCGGGAAGGTACACGTTGAAATTGAAGGTGGACGATAAGCTGAAGAACCAGACAGTGACGCCGTCGGCGCAGTTTACGGTCACGGGTTAGTTTTTCTTTAGTACGATTAATAAAGGCGGAAAAGGTCGGATTTTGCAGTCTGGAAATGCAGGCATAAAATTCGCGGCGACGATAGTGCTGGCGGGCTTCCTGTGTCCGGCAGCGCCGGTGCGTGCTGCCGAGGCGTGGTTTCCGGTGACGGGTAATTTGATTGGCTCGGTAGTGGACGCAGCGGGCGGACCACAGATGGGCGCGACGGTGCAGTTGTTGAACCGCTATGAGAAAGTGCTGGCCAAGGCGATTACGGCGGCGGACGGACGATTCGTGTTTTCCGGCCTGCCGAGCGACAGCTATTCGGTACGCGTCTCACAACCCAGTTTTTTGCCGGCGTTTCGCGATCATATTGCGGTGAAGCCGGGCTCGGATAGCGTTCTGCGCATTCATTTAGCAACGCTGTTCAGCAATATACAAGTCAGCTACAAAGTACCCTCGGGCGCGATGACGAACGACTGGAAATGGGTGCTGCGGACCTCGGCGGCGACGCGCCCGGTGACGCGTTATCTGCCTGAATTGAAGCCGAACAGCGGTGCATCGAAGACCAAGCCGCAGATCTTTTCAGACACGCATGCGATGTTGCGGCTGGATGGCGGCGATGCGGGGGCGTTCGACAGTGGTTGGGCGACGGGCGACCTCGGGCCGATTTTTGCGTTGTCGACTAATTTGTATGGCAAGAATCAGGTGAGGATTGCCGGCTCGTTGGGCCAGGCGGCCGATCCGAATGCGGGGCTGCGGGGATTGGTCGCGGTTTACCAGCGGGACTCGCAGAATGCGTTGGCGGGATCGCCCGAAGTGACGTTAAGCGTTTCTCAGTTCAATCATTTCGGCGCGCAATTCGCGGGAGCGGAACAGATGCCGACACTGCGGGTTGCGGGATTGAGCATTTACCAAGTGGCCGATCCGCTGGACAATCTGCACCTGGAGTATGGCGTTTCCGGCGAATCGGTTAACTACTTGCAATCTTCGGCACGGGTGAGCCCATTTGCGCGCGCCACGATCACGTTGAGTCCTGATAGCGAATTGATGGCGGTGTTCAGCGACGGCGGACGGCCGGATGAACTGGCGACGCATTCGGCGCGGCAGACGGACGCGGCGCTGTCGCCGGCTGGGGATCTGGTGAACGCGGTGAACGCGCTGGAACGAATCCCGCAGCTATCGAATAACAACGGGCGGCTGGTGTTGCAACGCACACAGAACTACGAACTTGGGTTCAACCGGCGGGCGGGCAGCCGGACCTTCGCCTTCAGCGGTTTCTATGAGCACGTTTGGGATGGCCAAGTGAATGTAAGCGGCGACCTGTCGCAGGTTGATCCGCGGAATTTGCTGTTGGATGGCACATCGAAGATGGCGGCGCTGAGCGTGGGCGGGTACACACGGACGGGCTATGTGGGTTCGGTGACGCAGCGAATTACCGATCACATCGATTTCGGCGTGGCGGCGGGGCGCATGGGCGGTTTTCTAGGGGATCCGGAGCATGGTTTAGCAGGCAATACGGATTTTCTGCGGATGGGATTGCATGATGTGGCAGGGGCGAATTTGCGGGCGTCGATTCCCGCATCGGGCACGCGCATTACGGCGGGCTATGGCTGGGTGGACGCGGGGTCGGTGGTGCCGATGCACATGTTCACGACGCAAGCCAATGTGGTTTCGCCCGGGTTGAATTTCGGTTTGCAGCAGCCACTGCCGCAGATGTTCGGGTTGCCGGGGCACCTGACGATTACGGCAGATTTGCGTAATTTGCTGGCGCAAGGGTACATTCCGATGGGCGGGGATGGACAATTGCTGATTGTGCAAGCGCCGCGGGCGATTCGCGGTGGATTGAATCTGACGTTTTAGAGCAGGCGATGAGTACCAGCCAGTTATTCTTCGGTCTAACCGGCGCCATGATCACGCTCATGATCGCGTTCGCGGGATTTTTCAAGTATTATATCGACGCGAAGATTGACCCGATCGCCAAGCAGGTTGCCACGCTGGTGGATTACATGATCCTGCACGAAGGGAAGATCGCGAGTCTCCAAGAGCGGACGAAGAATCTCTAGCAACGTTTCGTCGGCTATTTCTGTTTGCAACGGTCATCCGCATTAGTCCAATCCCCACGTTTTGTCGTAAAGAGATAAGCTCGTCTGGCCGATGATACTTCCAGATGTTGTTATGCTTCCGGCGAAGTTGACGTGCCCCTAAGCGGTGCTATCCCCAGGCTGGCTGCCATGCGCGCCTTGTGGATCACTGTTTGTTTTACTATCAACGCTTTAGCACAGAATTCTCAAGTCTCTCCCCGCACCTTAACCACGGCGCACGAAGCGCATGGCCTGAGTCTGCCCGAATCCCGTCGCTCCTATCCCGTGCATTTGCGCGCGGTGGTGACGTTCTACGATGCGCTGATTGATCCGCGCCGGCCCTCGTTTTTCGTCCACGACGCTACTGGCGGCATCTTCGTCGCCCTTTCCGTTCTGCCGGATTTTCCAGTAAAGGCGGGAATGCTCGTCGAGGTATTCGGCGTGAGCGGGGCCGGCGATTTCGCGCCGATTATCGATAGCGGGCGGATCAAGTATTTGGCTCCCTCACAGGTGCCTGCGGTGGCGCCGCGCGTGACCCTTTCGCATTTGTTGACGGGGGCCGAAGACGGGCAATGGGTGGAAGTGGAAGGCGTGCTGCGCTCCGTTCACGAATCCAAGTGGGACGTCATTCTGAACATTGCCATGAACGAGGGCTCGATCAGCGCGATCACGCCGAAGGGTTCGAACACCAACTACGAGGAGTTGATCGATTCAAGAATTCTCTTGCGTGGGAACGCCGCTCCCATCTTTAACCGCATGCGGCAGATGACGGGTGCGCATATTCTGTTTCCCAGCCGGGACATGATTCAGGTGGAAGACGCGGCGGCGGCGAAGCCGTTTGATTCTCCCGCCCAGCCGATCGGCGAGCTGCTGCGTTTTGATCCGAATGTGGTGTACCGGCGACGAACGCACGTGCGCGGGCGGGTAACGATGTTCTGGCCAGGCCGACTGATTTGCATTCAGGATGCGAGTGAGGGCGTTTGTGCGCAGACCACGCAATCAAGTCCGGTTAACACGGGACAAGTGGTCGATCTGATCGGCTTTGCGGTGGCCGGCGATTTCAAGCCGACGCTGGCGGATTCGATCTTCCGCGTTAGCGGCGAAGTGCAGCCGGAATCAGCGCTAAAGGTGACAGCCGGACAAGCGCTGCGCGGCGATTATGAAGCGCAATTGATTCAAATAGAGGGCAAGTTGATCGGCAAGGATCAGGCAGCCACGGACCCTACCTTGCTGCTGTCGAGCGGAAAGTTCGTGTTTCCGGCGCTCCTTCCCCAGGGAGCGAACCGCCTTCTGGCCGGCCTTACCGAAGGCAGCAGACTGCGGATCACGGGCATCTGCTCGCTGGTGGCCAATCACGATGATTCGGTCACCGGCGAAGGCTTTTCAGTGGCATCCTCCTTCCGGCTCTCGCTACGTTCTCCCCAAGACGTGGTGATCGTTGCCACTCCCTCGTGGTGGACGGGCGCGCATACGCTGTTGATTCTCGCTGGAGTTTTGGCCGGCACGTTGGTAATTTTCTGCTGGAGCGTAGCCCTGCGGCGGCGGGTTCAACAACAAACCGAGGTGATTTCACGTCAACTGATCGAAGCATCGCGCCTGAAAGAAGCCGCTGAATCGGCCAACCGCGCCAAGAGCGATTTCGTCGCCAACATGAGCCATGAAATCCGTACGCCTATGAACGGTATGCTGGGCTCGACGGAACTGGCGCTCGAAACCGACTTGACCGCCGAGCAGCGCGAATTGCTCGAAACCGCCCGCAGCTCGGCCGATTCCCTTCTCGCTGTCGTGAACGATATCCTCGATTTCTCGAAGATCGAAGCGGGCAAGCTCGAGCTCGAAATCACGCCATTCAATCTGCGCCAACGCCTGTCGCGAATTCTAAAACCGCTGGCGTTGACCGCCGAACAGAAAGGCTTGGAGCTGATTTGCGATATTCATCCCGACGTGCCCGAAGAGATTGCCGCCGACCCTGTCCGCCTCGGTCAGATTTTATTGAATTTGCTCGGCAACGCGCTGAAGTTCACGGCCCTGGGTGAAATCGAAGTTAACGTTACCTTAGACGGTCTTAAGGGCAGCCAGGCGCAGTTGCATTTCGTGGTCCGGGACACGGGCATCGGTATCCCGCTCAACAGACAGAAGGCCATCTTTGAACCGTTTTCGCAAGCGGATTCTTCCACCACGCGAAAATATGGCGGCACGGGTTTGGGCCTGACGATTTGTGTCAGACTGGTTAGGCTCATGGGCGGCCGCATTTGGCTCGAAAGCTTCCCAGGCCAAGGAACGTATTTTCATTTCACCATCGACGTGCCGGTGATTTCCGAGGGGGCCCGGGTAGGCTCGCACGAGCCTTCGAAACTGGCGGGTTTGGCGGTTCTCATCGTGGACGATAACGCCGGCACGCGCCGCGTTTTGGCAGCCATGGCGATCCGCGAACGCATGCAGCCCACACTAGCGGCCAACTCGAGCGAAGCGCTCACTGCGCTTGAAGGGCAGCAGTTTGGCCTGCTGCTCATCGATTGCCAGATGCCGGACGTAGACGGCTTTGTTCTGATGCAGCAGATCAAGGGCCGCGCCGCTATGGCCGCCACTCCCTTGATCATGCTTACCTCTCCCGCCAAGCCACAGCAGACTGCTCGTTGCCGTGAATTGAACCTGGTTGCGCTGGGCAAGCCTGTGAATCAGGCGGAACTGGCGCAGGCCGCGTTACAAGCGCTGGGGCAAGCCGTCAAAACGGAAACAGTGGAAGCGGCGGTCGCAACCGCGTCTCTCGTCGCCCTCCAGCAATCGTTGCGAATTCTGCTCGCGGAAGACAATCCCGTGAACCAGAAAGTAGCGGCGCGCATCCTGGAAAAACAAGGACATGACGTGAAGATTGCCGGCAACGGGCGCGCCGCCCTTGACGAGTGGGAGAAGCACGAATTCGATCTCATTTTGATGGATGTGCAAATGCCCGAAATGGACGGGTTGGAAGCGACCATGGCCATTCGCCGGCGGGAACTGGCGACTGGTGCGCACATCCCCATCATCGCCCTAACAGCACATGCCATGGTGCAAGACCGCGAGATCTGTCTTTCGGCAGGTATGGATGGCTACCTGACGAAACCCATTCGGACCGAGGAACTGTTCCGCGAAATCCGCCGGCTGGGTTCATTCAAGGACGCTAATGAATCTCGGGTTCGGCCGTCGCCCGGTTCCCTCCCAGAAAGTCAAAGTCACACCCTAGATTTGCCTGCGTAACTCGTTCTAAATAAAGCGCTCCATACCCTCGCCCAAACGTCGACGCCGGCTTGTTCCATTGCGCCTTTCGCGCCGCCATATCCGCCTCGGAAATCAGCAGGTCCAGCTTGCGCCCGGCCACATCGAGCGTGATCAAATCGCCATCGCGCACCAACGCCAACGGCCCACCCACATGACTCTCCGGCGAAACATGCAGTACGCACGTGCCATAGGCCGTCCCGCTCATGCGCGCATCGGAGATACGCACCAGATCGCGCACCCCCTTATCCAGCAGTTTCTTGGGAAGCGGCAGCATCCCCCACTCGGGCATGCCTGGCCCTCCCAACGGCCCCGCGCTCTGCAACACCATTACCGAGTCTTCGGTTATGGCGAGAGCGGGATCGTTCAGCCGCGCTTCCAAATCGTCGTAGTTCTTGAACACGACGGCAGGTCCGGTGTGATCGAGCAGGCGTGGCGTGGCTGCCGAAATCTTAATCACCGCGCCATCGGGCGCCAGACTGCCGCGCAGGATCACCGTCCCGCCGCTTTCGGCGATAGGGTTCGCGCGCGGCCGGATCACGTCCTTGTTGATGATGGCAGCACTTTCCAGATTCTCGCCCAAGCTGCGCCCGTTCACCGTCCGGCTCTCGAGATGCAAGAGGTCGCGAATCTGCGCCATCAGCGCGCGCAAGCCGCCGGCATAGAAAAAGTCTTCCATGAGGAATGCGCCCGAAGGGCGAATATTCGCCAGCACCGGCACACGCGCCGAAATGCGATCGAACAGTTCCAGATCCAAAGGAATGCCGCGCCGGCCCGCCAGCGCCACCAAATGAATGATCGCGTTCGTCGAACCAGCGATTGCCATATCAACCGTAATCGCATTCTCAAACGCTTCGCGCGTCAGCACATCGGACGGTTTCAGATCTTCCCAAACCATCTCGACAATGCGGTTGCCGCAGCTAATGGCCATGCGCGGATGGTTGGAATCAGCGGCAGGTATCGAGGATGCACCGGGCAGCGTCATGCCCAACGCCTCAGCCAATGCCGTCATGGTGGACGCCGTGCCCATGGTCATGCAGAATCCCGGCGAACGCGCGATGCCGTCTTCCACGCCCAGCCATTCCTCTTCGCTGATGTTGCCGGCGCAGCGCTCGGTCCAAAGCAAGCGCGCATCGGTGCCGCTGCCCAGAACCTTGCCGTTCCAGTTGCCGCGCAGCATGGGTCCGGCCGGCAGATAAATGGCTGGAATATTCATGCTGATCGCGCCCATCAATAAGCCGGGTGTGGTCTTATCGCAGCCGCCCATCAAAACCGCGCCGTCAATGGGCATGCAGCGCAAGAGTTCCTCGGTCTCCATGGCCAGCAGGTTGCGGTAAAGCATCGGGCTCGGTTTCATATAGATTTCGGTAATCGGCATGGCGGGAATTTCCACCGGAAAGCCGCCGGCCTGCCAGACGCCGCGCTTCACGAATTCGGCCCGTTCGCGCAGGTGATAATGGCAGGGATTGATTTCGCTCCAGGTATTGATAATGCCGATCACCGGCTTGCCGGTGAAATCTTCGCGGCGGTAGCCAACTTGTTTCAAGCGCGAGCGGTGCGCGAATCCGGGAGCGTTTTCGGGAACAAACCAGCGCTGGCTGCGCAAATCTTGAGGCTTGCGTTTGGACATATGCAAACATGCAGTTTACTAACAGGTTGCCCCGACTGCCGGCGGCCTCCCTCTTTACTACGGGCACGCCGGCGCCGTCCATTTGGACACAGAGAATGGGCTCGCCCACAACGATGGGCAGTCTAGTTGCACGCCGCGTGATGTCCGCACCAATCGCTTCAGCCACGCGTTCGACGGATTTGCTGGCGCCTCCCATCCAGCCGGCAGTTTCATCTGGCTCACGGCCATGCTCGAAGGGCGCGTCTTGTCCCACCAGCGCTTGTTTCTTTTTCTTGCGGCGTTTGTCTGAGCGTATGGCCGTCACTCTCATGTCGCGCAACCCCGCGCCGCGCTGATTCTTCCGCGAGGGCCATGCGTGTTATGCTGATCGCACGTGGGGCAAAGGCAAACCCGCGAATTTTCCCCGTTTTTCGACTCCGACAGTGACTGTAGAAGAGCATCTGGCGAACGCGCAATCCATCGCCAATTTAATCGATCATACGCTGCTGAAACCGGAAGCAACCGCGGACGATATTCTCCGGCTATGCGGCGAGGCGGCCGAGAATCGATTCCGTTCGGTTTGCGTAAATCCATTCTGGGTTCGCAACGCGCGTGCTGCGTTGCAAGGTTCGCAAGTGAAAGTCTGCAGCGTGATCGGTTTTCCGCTGGGCGCGAACCGGACGGCGGTAAAGACTACTGAAGCGCGTATGGCGTTGTCCGAGGGCGCGACGGAAATCGACATGGTTCTGAATATCGGCGCCTTACGTTCGGACGGTTCGGCGCTGGTGCGGGATGAGATAGCAGAACTTGCGGCGATCGCGCATGCGGGCAAAGCCCTGCTGAAAGTGATTCTCGAGACTTGTCTGCTTGGCGATGAGCAGAAAATTGACGCCTGTCGCTTAGCGGCTGACGCGGGAGCTGACTTCGTCAAAACATCCACTGGATTCTCGAGCGGCGGCGCAACAGAAGCCGATGTTCGCTTGATGCGGAAGACGGTAGGCGAGTCCATGGGCGTAAAAGCGTCGGGCGGCATTCGCTCCCTCGATGCGCTGCGCCGCATGGTTGCCGCCGGCGCGAACCGCGTTGGCACCAGTTCTGGCGTACAAATTCTGGGCGAATTCCGCGAAGGCACGGTCGCCGTCGAGAGCAAAACAGGCGCGTATTGATGAAGTCCCAACCCAAAGCGCAGGTTCGGTTCCGCGAACGCGCCGAACTTCTCGACTTTCTCCTGGAAGTGAGCGCGGTAACGGCGGAGACGCTCGATCTCGACCGTCTGCTGGCGAATGTGGCCGACATTGTCAAAGACGTTGTGCCGCACGAGCTTTTTGCCATTTTGCTGTATAACGAGCGCACGCGCACGCTGCGCATGCGCTATTCCATCGGCCACCGCGACGAAGTCGCCAAGAATCTGACCATCCCGATCGGCGAAGGACTGGTGGGGACGGCCGCCGGCAGCCGCCAACCGATATTGGTTCACGATGTGCGGCGCGACACGCGTTACTTGAACGCGTTGGATGCAGTGCGCGCGGAACTGGCCGTACCCATGCTCGTTCGCAGCAAGCTGGTGGGCGTGATCGATCTGCAATCCACCCGCGAACACGCGTTTTCCGAACACGACCGCTCGCTGCTCGTGCTGATCGCCAGCCGTATTGCAACAGCCATAGACAACGCCCGTCTTTATCGGCGCGTCGAACGGCAGAACCGCACCTTGCGTGTATTAGCGCATTTATCGCAGGAATTCAGTTCAATACTCGACATCGACGAGTTACTGACGAAAATTGCCGTTACCGTGCGCGCGCTCATCAATTTCGATTCATTCACCATCTTCCTGCTGGATGAAGAACACAAATTGCTGCGCTGCCGTTTCAGCCAGCGCTACGACGAAAAGGCAACCACCCAGAACCTTGAACTAGGTGAAGGATTAACAGGCGCGGCCGCGCAATCGAAGGAAGTCGTCCGCGTGGGCGATGTAACGCAGGACCCGCGCTACATCGCGACTGGCACCGATATACGTTCGGAGGTTGCCGTGCCGTTGGTGCTCCACGACCGCGTGGTGGGAGTGATGGATCTGGAAAGCGCGCGGCCCTCTTTTTTCACCGACGATCACGTGCGCGCCCTTTCGCTGCTCGCGCCGCAAATTGCGACGTCGGTGGAAAATGCGCGGCTCTATGGGGAACTGACGCAGCGCGAACGGCGCATGGATCAGGATCTGCATGCGGCGTTCCGGCTGCAATCGGTCCTCGTGCCGCGCACTGTTTCCGACATCGTAGGCGTGGAAGTCGGTATCAAGACTCGGCCGGCGCGCCAGATCAGCGGTGATTTCTACGATTTCTTCGAACATAGCGACGAGTACACGCTGATTGCCTTTGGCGACGTCAGCGGTAAAGGCGCCGCAGCCGCTCTCTACGCGGCGCTGCTATCGGGCCTGTTGCGGATACTTGCGCCGCAGCGCCGCAGCCCGTCGGAATTGATGAAGGATCTGAACGAAGCGCTGCTCGAACGCAAAGTGGATGCGCAATACGCCACGCTATCGCTCATCACCTGGGCCGCCAAAACACGCACCTTCACGGTAGTGAGTGCGGGTACGCTTCCGCCGATGCTTTGCCGCCAGGGCCAAATCGTTGAATTGCAAGTGGAAGGCGTGCCCATCGGCCTGCTCGAAGGGCAGCAATACGATCAGGTCAAAATTGAGGCCGAGCCTAAAGATTTCCTGCTCTTGTATTCAGACGGCGTGGAGGATCAGTTGGGCAAAGATGCCGCGACTGTCGACGAAGCCACCGCCACCGAAAAGGAGATGGAGACGTTCGGACGAACGCGCTTGGAAAAAATACTGAAAGCGAATCACCAGCGATCTCCGCAGCAGGTGGCGGAGAAAATCTTCGCAGAAATCGACCAATTCCGCGGCACCACTGTGCTGACCGACGATCAAACCATAGTCGCGCTGCGGGTTTTATAGATGTTTCAGTACCGCGCCGGGCAACTGCACTGTGAGCAAGCCGATCTGAACGCCTTGGCCGCCGAGTATGGAACGCCGGCGTATGTTTACTCGAAGAGCGCCATTCTGGATCGCTGGAATGAATATGAACGCGCCCTGAGTGGCATTCCTCATCGCGTCTGTTTCGCGGTGAAAGCAAATTCGAATCTGGCCGTGTTAGCGTCGCTGACGCGCGTGGGCTCGGGCTTCGATATTGTGTCCGGCGGTGAACTGCAGCGCGTGCTCAAGGCCGGCGGAGACCCGGGGCGGGTAGTTTTCTCGGGCGTTGGAAAAACCGCCGCTGAAATCAGCTTGGCGCTCGAGAAGGGAATTCACAGCTTCAACTGCGAATCGGAAACGGAAATTGAACTGATTTCGCAGATCGCCGCGGCCAAGGGAACGAAAGCATCCATTGCTTTGCGCGTGAACCCGGACGTGAACGCTAAGACGCATCCTTATATTTCCACTGGTTTGAAAGAACACAAATTCGGCGTGGATATTGCCGCCGCCGAAGAGATTTACGGGCGCGCCGCCGGTCTGCCCGGCATCGCGGCGGAAGGAGTGAGTTGCCATATTGGCTCGCAGCTTTTGGAATTGGAGCCCTTGCTCGAAGCAGCCGACAAAACGCTCGCCCTCGTTGCCCGGCTGCGAGCGGCTGGACTCGAAATTCGTTATCTCGATTTAGGCGGCGGCCTCGGCGTGCAATACCAGCCGCAGGAACGCAGCGCCAGTGTGGAAGAATTCGCCGCTCGTCTGCGGCCGAAACTGGCTTCGTTGAATCTCATCCTCATGCTGGAGCCTGGAAGGTCTATCGTGGCTGAAGCGGGCATTCTGTTGACGCGCGTCTTGCTCGTGAAACAAAACGGCGCGAAGACGTTTGTGGTGGTGGACGGCGCGATGAACGATTTGCTGCGCCCGGCGCTCTATCAGGCACATCATGAGATCACGCCGGTGAATGAGGCACAAGGCGCACTCACGATGACAGCCGACGTTGTAGGTCCGGTTTGCGAGACCGGCGACTTCTTTGCGCGCGACCGCCAACTGCCCGCGCTGAAACCCGGAGATTTGATTGCGCTGCGCACCGCCGGCGCTTACGGCTTCGTGCTTTCTTCGAATTACAATTCGCGGCCGCGGCCGTGCGAACTGCTGGTTGATGGTTCGCAAGTGTTTGTCGCGCGCCAACGCGAGACTTTCGCCGATTTGATCCGCGGCGAATCGCTACCATAGGCAGGATGGCTGACTCAGCTTGCATAACGGTCGAAAATCTTCATAAATCGTACGGCGATTTTGAGGCGGTTCGCGGCATCGACCTCGAAGTGAAAACCGGCGAGGTTTACGGTTTGCTTGGCCCTAATGGCGCGGGCAAAACCACTACGTTAGAAATCTTAGAAGGTCTGCGTCCGCGCACCAGCGGCGCGGTATCGGTCTTGGGGCTTGATCCGGCATCGCAAAGCAACGAGATCAAAGATCGCATCGGCGTCTGCTTGCAGGCCACCAATTTGCCCGACAAAATGAAAGTGCATGAGGCGCTAGATTTATTCGGCGCATTTTATTCCAAACAGGCGGATCGCGATCAGTTGTTAAAACGCCTGCAGCTTTGGGATAAGAAAGACGCGCTCTACAAGTCTTTGTCCGGCGGACAGAAGCAGCGCGTCGCCCTGGCGCTTTCGCTGATCAACGATCCTAGCCTGCTGTTTCTGGACGAGCCGACTACCGGGCTTGATCCGCAGGTGCGGCATGAAATCCACGGCGTGATTCAGGAGTTAAAGAACGACAAACGGTCGATCCTGATTACCACGCACTACATTGAAGAAGCAGAGCGCTTGTGCGACCGCGTGGCGATTATCGACGCTGGCAAAATTATTGAACTCGGCACGCCGCGGGAAATTCAGGAGCGTGTTTTGGGGCACACGCAGGTTGAGGTGACCACCGAACAGCCGCTGCCGCTCGAACAGTTGCCGGAGAAACTTCGCGATCAGAAGCACACCTCAAGCGACAACGGCCGCACGCTATCGGTGCAAAGCGCCACGCCCGCCGCGCTGATTGTCGAACTGGTGCGCTGGATCGATCAGCTCGGTTTTGAATTGCAAGACATTCACATGAAGAGGCCAACGCTCGAAGATGTTTTCATTGAGCTGACCGGCAAGAGGCTGCGCGAGGCATGAAACCTTATATTGCTCAAATAACCAGCAATTTCCGATTGATGGTGCGCGACCGCGCGGTATTGTTCTACAGCTATCTCTTCCCGATGGTCTTCTTTTTTGTCTTCGCGCAGGCCTTCCATGCCGGCTCGAGCCCAGGCGCAATGGCGCAGGTTATCGCCATGGTGATGATCATCGGTGTATTGGGCAACGGCTTTTTCGGCGCGGGATTGCGCACTGTTTTGGATCGAGAGACTAACGTACTGCGGCGCTTCAAAGTAGCGCCGATCAACGCCGGTCCGATTATTGTGGCTTCGATGGTGTCCGGTTGGGCAGCATATTTGCCAACCGTTTTTTTGTTCTTGATTGTCGGCCGCTTTTTTTATCACGCGCCATTTCCGCACAACATATTGTCTCTGCTTTTCTTCATCACCATCGGGCTGCTGGCTTTTCGCGCCATGGGGATGATTATCGCGGCGGTAGTGAATTCTCAGCAGGAAGCAACGATTTTGATTCAGTTGCTTTATCTGCCAATGCTCTTCTTAAGCGGCGCTACTTTCCCAACCAGCATGATGCCCGACTGGGTGCAGGAGATCGCTAATTTTCTGCCCGCCACTTATCTGTTCCGCGGGATGCGAGCGATTTTGTTGGGAGGCGAAAGTGTATTTGCCTGGCAGAATCTCATCTCGGCTTTGTGTTTGATAACGGCGATGTGTGTGGCGCTGTTCGTGGGCATAAAACTATTTCGCTGGGAGAAGGAAGAGAAAATTGCCGGCAAAGCCAAGCTCTGGATTCTAGTGGTGCTAGCGCCGTTTTTCATCATCGGAATTTATCAACTCAAAACGAAACAGAGTATCGATCGCGAAAAGGTCTTGGACCGCGAAACGTCGCGCATGCGCTCGATTCTATTCAGCAATGTGAATGTCTTCGTTGGCGACGGTGACACCATTCAAGGCGGAGCGGTGTTGATCAAAGACGGAAAGATTGCCCAAGTCTTTACTAAGTCGCCGGCCGATGCCAAATCCCTAAACGCGGATGTGATCGAAGGAGCCGGCAAGACCTTGATGCCCGGCCTCATCGACATGCACGTGCACATTGGCGCACCCGGCGGGGTCTACCAGGATGTAAAGAAATACGCCGATCCGAGCGCGGGAGAGCGGCGGCTGGCCGCCTATCTCTATAGCGGAGTAACGGCGGTTCGCAGTACTGGCGATCTGCTCGAAGGCGCGCTCTCGCTGCGGCAAACCATCGCTTCCGGCAAATATGAAGGCGCACAATTCTTCACTTGCGGCCCTGTCTTCACAGCGGAGGGTGGCCATCCGGAAGAACTGATCAAGAGCTTTCCAGAGATGATGCGGCCTATGGTCAAGGAACAATTTCTGCGCGAACCGAAGACCGCCGACGAAGCGCGCTCGCAGGTAGACGCGCTGAAGCGCGCCGGGGTTGATTGCATCAAAGCGATCCTGGAAGAAGGCAGCCCGAACTGGGGTAAATTCAACAAGCTTGATCCGGATATTTACCGCGCGGTGATTGCCGAAGCGATGAAACAGGGATTACCGACCGCCACGCATACCGACTCCGCCGCCGATGTCAAGCTGGCGATTGAAGCGGGCACAAACAGCGTCGAGCATGGGTCGACGGTGGATTTAATTCCAGCGGAGACTTTCGCTGCCATGAAGGCGCACAATATCGCCTATGATCCAACGCTCAGCGTTTTCGAAGGGCTCGCGGAGATGCGGCGCGGGCGTACGGAAATCTTAAATCGGCCCCTGTTGCAACAAGCCGCCCCGGCGGATTTGTTGAGCGAGACGCGGGCGGCGTTCACTAAGGCAGAACCGGGGGACATGGGTCCAATGCTGGATCGCTTGAATCAGAATCTGCTGACCGCTTATCAAAACGGGGTGCTGCTGATAACGGGATCGGACGCGGGCAACATGCTGGTGATTCACGGCCCCACGGTTCAGCACGAAATGGAACTTTGGATGAAAGCCAAGATTCCGCCCGCCGCTGCGCTCCAAGCCGCCACGCTGAACGCAGCCAAGGTCTTACATGCCGATAACCACTTCGGCTTGATCCGTGAAGGCATGGACGCCACCTTCATCGTCTTAGATGGCGATCCGTTGCAAGACATTTCCGCCACCGAGCACATCAACGCCGTCTATCTGCGCGGCGAACATATCGACAGGAGCGACCTATTCGATCAGTTCAAACCGTAAAGCCCGAGCGGAAGCTCAAGACCCTCGATCGTGTGCTTTCAAAGGCCGGGCTAGGCTCGCGCACCGAAGCTCGCAGTTGGATTGGCAGCGGCCGGGTTAAGGTTAACGGCAGATTAATTCAAACACCCGACCATTGGGTCGACGTCGAGCGCGACATCGTTAGTCTCGACGACAAGCCGCTCGAACAACAGGAACTGCGCTACATCCTGCTTTACAAGCCGAAGGGCTATTTAACGACTTACAAGGATCCGGAAAATCGCCCAACCGTTTATGATTTGATGCCCGGCTTGGGGCAGTTTGTTTCAACCGTGGGAAGGCTTGATCAGGATACCTCTGGCTTGCTGTTGCTTACCAACGATCACGCCCTCACTGAGGGTATGACGAATCCGGCATACAAGATTGAGAAGACATACTTGGTGAAGGCTTCAACTTTATTGAGCGATGAACAATTGGAACAACTTGCTAAAGGGATCGAGTTAGAAGACGGCATGACGGCACCGGCAATTGTGAAGCGGCAGCGCGATTCGGAGAAGTACACGTTCCTCGAAATCACCATCAAGGAAGGCCGCAACCGGCAAGTGCGCCGCATGTTGGAAGCGGTAGGCGCGGTGGTGCTGAAACTGGTGCGCGTACGCATCGGGCCATTGACGCTGGCAGGTTTGCAGATTGGCAAATGGCGAGAGCTTGAAGCGGATGAAGTCATTAAGCTCCGCAAGATGACGCGCGCTAAAGAAAGGTCTTGAATTCGATCACGTCGCCGTCTTGTACTACATATTCCTTGCCTTCCGTGCGCAGCTTGGCTTGTTCTCTGGCGCGCGCGAATGATCCGGCGGCAACAAGGTCGGCGTAGGAAACGCATTCAGCCGAAATGAAGCTCTTTTCGAAATCGGAGTGAATCACTCCCGCGGCGACAGGCGCTTTGTCACCGGTGTGAATCGTCCAGGCGCGCGTTTCCTTTTCACCCGTGGTGAGATACGTGCGCAATCCCAGCAGATGGTAGGCTTCCTTGATCAGATTGCTGGCGCCGGTATCCTTGACGCCCAGGCCCGCTAAATATTCCTGGCGCTCTTCTTCGGAGAGCGTGACCAACTCCGATTCGATCTCCGCGGAAACAACTACCGCGCTGGTATCGTGATGCTCCTTCACGTATGCGCGCACTTGCTTCACATACTTGTTGTTGTCGGCATCGGCCAGATCTCCCTCAGCTACGTTGCAGGCAAAAAGCGTCGGCTTGCTGGTCAGCAGGAAGAAGGTCTTGGCCAGCGTCTTCTCTTCCGGCGTTAGTTCAAGCGTAACCACGGTCTTGCCCGTGTTGAGATGCTCTTCCAGTTTCTCGCAGAGCTCAACTTCAGCCAGCGCCTTCTTATCGCCGCTTTTAGCGGCCTTCTGCTGCTTGGTTTTGCGCTTCTCAACGGCCTCCAGGTCGGCCAGCACCAGTTCAGTGTTGACAATCTCGATATCGCGCACCGGATCTACCGTGTCCATCACATGCTCGATGTTCGTATCTTCAAAGCAGCGCACCACTTGAATAATTGCGTCAACCTCGCGGATGTGGCCGAGAAACTGATTGCCCAATCCTTCGCCTTGGCTCGCGCCTTTGACCAACCCGGCGATATCCACGAACTCGAAAACCGCCGGCACGAGTTTCTGCGAGCCACTCAGTTTAGAGAGCACTTCCAAGCGCTCATCCGGAACTGTCACCACGCCCGTGTTGGGTTCGATGGTGCAAAATCGGTAATTGGCGGCCATTGCTTTGCGGGTTTGCGTAACCGCGTTGAAAAGGGTGCTTTTCCCGACATTGGGAAGACCCACGATTCCAGCTCTTAACATTCCCCTTCATTCTCGCTTAGTGGATGGAACATCGCTCCGCTATATTGCGTATTGCAATAACAGGAAACAACGATGCTACGAACACTTTTCACCATTGGCGCACTCGCCGTCGCCTCTCACGCCGCTTGGGCTGACGAATGGACCAAACACTGGAGCGTTTCCGGCAAGCCGGAACTGCGGGTTTCCACCGGCGACGCCTCAGTGGTAGTGGAGGTGGGAAGCGATCGTTCTATCGACGCGCGCCTGACCACCATTGGCTATACGATTGGCGCGACGGGCGTGCGCATTGACGAGCGGCAAGTAGGCGATAAAGTGCAAATCGACGTCAAGGTTCCGAGCATGCATTGGAGCTTTGGCAATCACAGCATCCATCTGGAAATCCACGTGCCAAGGGACCTGGCGGCGGACCTGCATACTGGCGACGGCTCCATCTCCCTGCGGGGCTTGCGTGGCGACTTGCGCGCCGACAGCGGCGATGGCAGTATTCGCGGCGAGGACCTGGACGGCACACTGGACGCCAATACCGCCGATGGCAGCGTCCACGTCACAGGCCGCTTTGACAAGCTGCAATTGCACACGCACGACGGCTCGGTGGAAGCCGTAGTGCGGGAGGGGTCGCACCTTGATGGCGATTGGCGAATTCAAACCGGCGATGGATCGGTCCACATGCGCGTTCCTAAGACGCTCGCGGCCGATCTGGAAGCGCATACCGGAGATGGCCATATCAGCGTCGATCTTCCCGGAACCAGCAGCAAGGGAGAGCATTACGCGCAAGCGCAACTCAACGGCGGCGGCCATGCATTAGTACTGCGCACCGGCGATGGCTCTATCACCGTGAGCAGCCTATAAAAGGCGATATGCTACTGGGATGAGATTCGGTCTGATTTTATTGCTATTGCTCCCGGCTTTCGGTGGAACTGAAGACGCGGTGGATCATCAGGTTAGGGCAGTGTTGGACAAACAGGTGAGCGATTGGAATCGCGGCGACATTCCGGCTTTCGTCCAAAGTTACGCCGAACACTGCACGTTTATCGGCAAAAGCTTGGCGGAGGGCCGCGCCGCCGTTGAGGAGCGCTATCACCGCACTTACTCGACCCCGGCCGCAATGGGGCATTTGACCTTTACCGATTTGAAAATAAAGAAGATTGACAACCGAGTAGCGATTGTTACGGGTGCCTACCATTTGCAGCGCGTCATCGATGGCGGTGGCGATGCCAGCGGCCTATTCAGCCTGGTTTTCGAGCGCCAAAGCGGCATATGGCGCATTGTGCTGGACCACACCAGTTGACGCCCAAATTTGGCCTGACGTGTAACCTAGTTACAAGCTGGATCGCCTGTGTTGATTGAGGGTGAAAACTATCCGGCCACGAATACCCGGATATGTTGGTAGAGCAAGAACTGATTGAAAGGGCGCGCGGCGGGGATGGCGGCGCTTTTAACGATGTAGTTCTGGCCTATCGAAAGCGGATCATGGGCACGATTTCGCGGCTGATTGGGCGGCCGGAAGACGTGGAGGACGTTGCGCAAGAAGTATTTGTGCGGCTTTATTATTCCCTGGATCAGTTGCGGACGCCTGAGGTATTTGAGCCATGGCTGTACCGGTTGACGGTGAATGCTTCGTACGATTACTTACGCCGCGCCCGGCGGCGGAACGAGTCGCGCATGGCTGATTTGAGCGAGCAGCAGGTGGTAATGGCGGACTTTCTGGCTAGTGGCCGGAAAGACGGAGAAGAACGCCATAAAGGTCAGGTCAGGGAGTTCGTAGACGCGCTCTTCCAGCATGTTTCCGAGGAAGACCGTTTGCTGCTGACCCTGAAAGAAGTGGAAGGTTTATCGCTGAAGGAACTGGAGAAGATCTATCGCGTCAAAGAGAATGCGATCAAAGTCAGGTTGTTCCGCGCTCGGCAAAGGGTGTTGAAGGCATTTAACCGGGCATCGGCAGATGGTAATTTGTAACGTAAGGATGTAAGAGATTATGAGTAGCGATTCCAAACTTGACCAGTTGTTCCAGACTTACCGGGCAGCGTGCCCGGAGGTTGAGCCGGGCAGCAACTTCATGCCGCAGCTTTGGCAGCGGATCGAAAGCCGGCATACGTTTGGCTTCGTATTTCAAAATTTGGCGCGAACTACTGTAACGGCGTGCGCGGCCCTTTGCCTGCTCCTGGCGGTGTTGAACTTTGCTTCGCCCTTCCAGAGGCACACGGCGCAAGTTCCGAACTATACCGACGTGTTGATGGCGGAACACAGCGCTGAAAACACCTACTATACGGAAAGTCTTCACCGGTGAAGCGTAATCAACTGGCAGCGGCGGTATTCGCCGCGTTGCTGTTTGGCTGTGGTGCGGCGGTGGGTGCCTTAGGGCACCGGTATTACGCATCCACAACCGTTAGCCCGCCGGGCAACCCGGATGCCGCGCGCCATCGTTATATTTCGGAAATGCAGGACCGGCTGAAGCTGACGCCGGCGCAGCTGTCGCAGTTGGAAACCATTCTGCATGAAACGAAAGCCAAAACACGCGCGGTGCGGGATTCTTATCAGCCGCAAATGCTCAAAATCAAACAAGAGCATATTGAGCGCGTGAAGTCGATTCTGACCGCGGAACAGATACCGGCGTATGAAAAGCTGGTCGCAGAGCGCGAGCAGCGCGCGCGCGAACAGGAAGCGCACGACAGCACCCACTAAAATCATGTTCAAAATCCTGCTGGTTGCGGCCTTGGCGGCCGGTGTCCAAGCTGCCACCATTGATGAAGTTCTGAAGCAGTTGGAAGCGGTGAAGAGCCTTTCGGGCGTTTCCATTTCGCCGGACGGGCATTGGCTCACCTGGGTGCAGGCGGGAGCGGGCGGCGATTCGGAAATCTATTTGTTGGACAGAACGAATGCGGCAGCGAAACCCGCGCGTATTTCGGCCGGCGATGCCGAGGTTGGGCGTCGCGAACATAACGTGGTTTGGGCGCCGGATAGCCGGCAGTTTACGTTCATGACCGATCAGGACCGCATTTTTTTGGTGGATGCATCGTCGCGCAAGACGCGGCAACTGGCCGAGCTGAAAGGCTACGCGACGGATGTGCGCTGGCGGCCGGACGGCCAACAGATCGCATTTTTGTTCGCGGTCAACGGCGGCGGTGGTGGTCCACTCGAAGCAGTGCCGGCGCAGACAGGCGTGATTGGCGGCGAAACGCATAATCAGCGTTTGACTACGCTGAGCATCGCAGGCGGCGAGCCGGTTGCGGTGTCGCCGGAAGCTTTGAATATTTACGAATACGACTGGTCGCCGGAGGGGACGAAGTTCGCGGCAATTGCCGCGCCCGGACCGGCGGACAACAATTGGTGGACGGCGAAACTTTATACGCTGGACGTTCGCACGAAGAAGATGGAAGTGGTGTACACGCCGCCGGTGGACCGGCAGATTGAAGTGCCGCGCTGGTCGCCGGATGGAAAGACGATTGCCTTCATCGGCGGCATCATGAGCGACGAAGGATTCATTGGCGGGGACATTTTCGCGCTGTCCAACGGCGGGGTGACGGATCTGACGACTGGGATGAAGGGGTCGGCCAGCGGATTGATGTGGCGCGGCGACAAAGAGATTCTGTTCACCGAGGATATGGATGGCGGCGGCGGCATTTCCACGTTGAACCTGGCGAGCGGCAAAGCGGAATTGATCTGGAAAGGGCCGGAGACGCTGCATCAGGATGGCAACTATCCGAACTTTGCGCTGGCGAAAGACGGCAAGACCAGCGCGGCGATTCGCAGCACCTGGGAGAACGCGCCGGACGTTTGGGCCGGAGGAATCGGCGAATGGAAACGGGTCACGAGAGTGAACGCCGATCAGCAGACGCATTGGGGAAAAGCCGAGAGTTTGACGTGGCAAAGCGACGGCAGCAGAGTGCAGGGATGGCTGCTGTATCCGGAGAATTTCGACGCGGCGAAGAAGTATCCGTTGGTGGTGGAGATCCATGGCGGACCGGCGGGGATGCGCGCGGCGAGTTGGCCGAGTTCGCATTTTGATATGTCGGTGATGGCGGGCTTAGGCTATTTCGTTTTCTTTCCTAATCCGCGCGGCAGCTACGGCGAAGGCGAGGAATTCACGAGAGCGAACGTGAAGGATTTCGGCTACGGCGATTTGCGCGACGTGATGGCGGGCGTGGACGAGGTGCTGAAGAAAGCGCCGATTGACGAAAGCCGCATGGGCGTGACGGGCTGGAGCTACGGCGGCTACATGACGATGTGGACTGTGACGCAGACGCAGCGTTTCAAGGCGGCGGTAGCGGGCGCGGGCATTGCGGACTGGCTGAGCTATTACGGAGAGAACTCGATTGACGAGTGGATGATTCCGTATTTCGGCGCGTCGGTGTATGACGATCCGGCGGTGTATTCGAAGAGCTCGCCGATCACGTTTATCAAGCAGGTCAAGACGCCGACGCTCGTGGTGGTAGGCGAGCGGGATGGCGAGTGCCCTGCCCCGCAATCGTTTGAGTTCTGGCACGCGTTGAAGACGATGGGCGTGCCGACCGAGCTCGTCGTGTACGCGGGCGAAGGGCATTCGTTTCGAGAGGCGAATAACCGGCTTGACGTGCTGCGCCGGACGCTCGCGTGGTTCGAACGATACCTTCCGAATAAGTAACTACATATGTGGGCTCAGCATGATGTGAGCGCCCGGAGTGCCGGGATACATGAGCCAGGGGCCATCGCTCGCCTTGGTGGGCAAGCCGGTTGATTCTGGCGTGGCGTAGGGAATGTAGACGACCCACCGCAGCGCGCCTTCGATGACTTCACCTTTAGCCGCATCATAGCCCTTGCCGCTGAGCACGTATAACATGTGCGGGCCTTTCGGCATCACAACTTTGCCTTCAGCCACTTCTTTCCAGCGGGCTTCCTGACGTTCCTTGCCTTTCAATCCTTGCGCGGCGAGTTCGCGACCGCGCGCCATGTAGGGCTCGAGATCCTTGTGATAACAGGCCACGCTGAACGATTTGGCTTTCGGATCGGAGGCGAGGCAGATCAGATCGTTCACGCCTTTGCGCAACGTGATCAAGTCGCCTTTATCGTTATAGCCGAGCACGGCTGCGCCGGCCCGCATATCCGGCGGCGCGGCTAAGACGGCGGAAGCGATCTGGTCGGCATCGGCGGCGAATGCCGCGGTTTGGATGAAGAATGCGAGAAGGAGTAATTTCATCGAGATAAGTTTACTCCTCTTCTTCCACCGTTATGTGGGATTTGGCGGCGGCGATTATTTTTTCAGCTTGCGGGCCGGGCACGTAATCGTAGTGGTCGAATTCCATGTGGAATGAGGCGCGGCCCTGAGTCATGGAGATGAGGTCGTTCTGATAGTTGAGCATTTCGGACATGGGCACTTGCGCGTTGATGGTTTGCATGTTGCCTTTGATATCCATGCCGGAGATGCGGCCGCGGCGGCCGTTGAAATCGCTCATGAGGTCGCCGGCGAAATCGATGGGGGTTTCGACGCTGACTTTCATGACGGGTTCGAGCAAGGCGGGTTTGGCGAGTTGCATGGCGGCGCGAAAAGCTTTGCGGCCGGCGAGTTTAAAGGCCATTTCGGAGGAATCGACATCGTGATAGGAGCCGTCGTAGACGGTGGCTTTGAAATCGGTGACGGGATAGCCGGCGAGGAAGCCCTGGGCGGCGGCTTCAATGATGCCTTTTTCAACAGCGGGGACGAAATTGCGCGGGATTGCGCCGCCGAAAATTTCGTTGGCGAACTGGAACTTCTCGCCGCGCGGCAGAGGCTCCATTCTGATCCAGCAATCGCCGAACTGGCCGTGACCGCCGGTTTGTTTTTTGTGGCGGCCTTGCACGCTGGCGGTGCCGCGAATGGTTTCGCGATAGGGAATTTTGGGTGCGTGCAACTGGACTTCGACACCGTAGCGGCGCTTGAGACGGCTGACGACGACTTCGACATGCTGCTGGCCGTTGCCGGCGAGCAGGAATTCGTTGGTTTGCGGATCGCGATAAAAGCGCAGGGAACGGTCTTCTTCGAGAATTTTGTGGATGGCGGTCGAGAGGCGGTCTTCATCGTTGCGCGTTTTGGCGGAGATGGCGTAGGCGATGGAGGGCTCGGCAATGTCGACGCCTTTGAAGGGCGTGGCGTTGGTTTTTTCGGCGAGGGTGTCGTTGGTGAGGGTGTCTTTGAGCTTGGCGACGACGCCGATATCGCCGGTGCGCAATTCGGTAACGGGCTGCATGGTTTTGCCGAAAGGAGTGGCGATGTGGGCGAGGCGTTCGTTGACGCTGGAGCGCAGGTTGTTGAGGTGGGCGTCGTCTTTGATGATGCCCGACTTCACTTTGAAAAACGTGACGCGGCCGGCGAAGGGGTCGGCGGAAGTTTTAAAGACGAAGGCGGCGGGAGAGCCGGCATTGGCGGAGGGCGAGGGCAGGATCTCGGCGATGAGCGAGAGAACGAGATCGGTGCCGATGTTGTGGCAGGCGGAGGCGCAGAGGACGGGGAAAATGCGGCGAGTTCTGACGGCTTCCTTGAGGCCGCTGACGATGTGTTCGACGGGCAGCGTGCCAGTGGCGAAGAACTCTTCCATGAGCTCGTCGTTGCCTTCGGCGATCATTTCGATGAGTGCTTCATGGGCGGCATCGGCGGCGGCTTCTTGCGGAGTGGGGATATCGCCTTCTTTGCCTTTGCCGTCGCCGTCGGACTTGTAGCAGAAGGATTTCATGCGGATGAGATCGATGATGCCGGTGAAGGCTTTTTCTTCGCCGAGCGGGAGTTGAACGGGGACGGCGGCGCGGCCGAAACGGGCGTGAATGCTTTCGAGCGTGCGTTCGAACGAGGAGCGTTCGCGATCGAGCTTGTTGACGATGAGGAAGCAGGGCAATTGCATGTCTTCGGCGAACTGCCAGACTTTTTCGGTGGAGACTTCGACGCCGGCGACACCGTCGAGCAGGACGATGGCGGCATCGGCGGCAACCATGGCGGATTGCGCTTCGGGGAGGAAGATGTTGTAGCCAGGCGTATCGATGACGTTGAGCTTGGTTTTCTGCCACGGAAAGGCGGCGACGGCCGAAGAGATGGTGATTTTGCGCGCCACTTCCTCTTCGTCGAAATCCGTGGTGGTGTTGCCTTCGTCCACCTTGAGGAGCCGGTCGGTGACACCGGCCGTGAAAAGCATAGCGGCGGCAAGAGACGTTTTCCCGCTATGCCCGTGTCCAATCAAAGCGACATTCCGTATGTCAGTTGTGTCAAAGACCTTCATTGCGAAAACCTCCAGCGGTTTGAACTAGCAGCGGCTTGGCTGCATGAAGTGGAGAGCATATCAAAACGGGATTGAGTTCTTGGGTGAATTGGGGGCCGGCGAAAGGGCGATTTTGGGCTATTCGTTCCCGCATATAAAGAATAGTAGGCGTGGCGCGGGAATGAATCGGGTTTTTGGGTGGGCGCAGGGGGGCGTTTTCTTGAGTTGGATGATTGCCGGAAATGTGATGTAACGGTTGCATAGGTTCTCCCGTGACAAAGATATTACGGCGGGGAATGGGACGGGCTGCGGTGATGGATGAGGAAAGTAAGGTTAAATGATAGAGGGAGTTGAGGTTATAGAAAATTGAAATTTTCTTGAAAAGTTGTGACTGAGTTTCGGAGTTGCGAGAAATGAGGCTGGAGGATGGGCGAGCGGTTTGAAAGAATCTTTGGCCGTGATCTCGCGAGAGGTTTGGAATAGCATGAGCGCCTGGCGCTGCATGGCGTCAAGATTGCGCAATAGTTTGGATTGGTGTCCGGCGCGGCGATGCCGATAAAGTGCCGTTATTATGCCGTTACTATACCGATAAGTGCGTTTGACTCTCTTGGATCTGTGATGGCGCGGTGCCCACGGTGCTTGCCGCTGGCTTGACTCTGTGATTTGGACGCGGCCTTGTGGTTGGTGCGCTTGTACAATAATGAAACTAAGGAAGCCTCCGTTATCACGTTAAGGGTAAAACTGTTAGCGATCATCGAAAAACGTAGTTTTTTAAACGGCTTGCCGACCGAAATCGCCGTGGGACGGATGGGAATGGATCAATCCAGCGGCTGTGGCGGCCGCAGACCGCGCACTTGCATACGGTCGGCCTCTGCGGAGGTGCCGTCGAAGTGATCGGCGCGATACCTTGATCTGTCACGGAAGGTTGCGACGCCCGCTCCCGATAACGCTGCTGACAACGCCGATGGGAATCCCTCCCCCGTTCGCTTTGCTGGTAGCGACGGTTAGCGTCATGTCGCTGCCGGCACCGCGATTCCGACCTGCATTCCGGACTGCAGTAGCGCTGGCCACGGTCGCAACTGACGCAGATTGTGAACGCCTCCCGACAGGCCTCGTGGGCGCAAAACGGAAGGCGCTGAACGGTGTTCGCGTCGATCTTCATATGTGCCACTCCGAAAATTATGTCATCTGATCGGATGGCGGATTGCCCTTGACTGGGTGTTTCACCGTACCACTTGCCCGATTGGCGCGTAAACCGGTGGAATCTCTGCGGCACATAGGCACCTCTTCAAGCGTCATCTCGTTGATGCCAGATCCAATTTCTCATCCTCGACCCACAGTTCGTTACGCGGGACCACTTTGGTACAGCTGAATTCCTGCCGAAGGGCAGTCGCATCTTATAAATTCGAGAGTCGCTTGGCTGTGCACCCAGCGTGCCACACCATTCCCATGGCGTCGTATAGAGACAAAGCTTCGCTCAGGAACTCGCGCGCTCTTGCCCTGTCGCCGGCCATATCACGGGAACAGAGCATGTCGGCATACCAATAGCGAACAACCGGCCGCGCCACCCGGCACCCGGTCGAGTCCGCGATGTCGATGGCAGCTTGATGGTGTTCCTCTGCACGAGCCCAGTTGCGGGCGCAAGCAGCAGCAATACCGGCGGATGTGCGGAACAGATGCCGCGTGTATAGGCAGAGCGGTCCAGTTGCCACAACCCATTCGGCCTCAGACTGAAGTGCGGCGGCCTCTTGCCTGCGCCCTGCCACCGCCAGCCCCTCAATGACCAAAGAAAGGCAACTGCTGGAACCGATGGTCAAGATGCGGCCCGCAACAGGCAAATAGGCCCGGGCTGCGGTCAAAGCGCTTCCAGCCTCCGGGTCTCCCTGGGCAGCCAAGGTCCAGAACAGGCACCCGCTCAGTTGTCCGGACAAGTAACTCTGCGGCTCCGCTTCCAGACCGCGGCGTGCCCATTGAACGGCCTCCCCCAGCTTGCCGCGATAATGCGCAACGGCGGCGAGCAGAACGTAATCAAGAAAGGCCCAGTGCGCCGATATCGCCGTCGCAAAGTCATGCACCTCCCGCGCTGCTCGTTCCGCTCCTTCGAGATCTCCACGGTGCATGAGCATTTCGGCCGACATAAACCTGTATACCCAAGCTGCATTCTTATGACCGATCCGTTCGGCTAGAGCCAGCGATTCGGCGAGCAGCCCAGCCCTCTGGTCAGCCGATCGACCCAACGACGTATCGCTCATGAACTCATACGTTTCCGCCTCCGCCCAAAGATTGCCGGTCGCGCGGAATTTGGCTACAGCGCTGCTTGCGCATTCCGCCGCAGCTTTGATCTGAGCGGCAAAGTAGTGAACATGTCCCTCGCACATGCGGGCGTATCCAATATCGTTTGACGAAATGTCCGGGAAAGAAGGCTCTAACTGCCCAGCTTCTGTTAGCGCCGCAAACGCAGCTTCCATCTCGCCCTTGACTCCCAAACACACCGCATTCAGGAGTTGAAGCCTATATCTTGCCAGAGGCGCTCGCATCCCGACCGCCTGCACGGCGCGACGAACAACTTCGCATGCGCGTGCCGGATCACCTCGCCACACATGAATCTGACCCAACGAGTGACTCGCTTCGGCAGCCTCCGCGAATCTTTCGTCGGCGTTGAAACGGTTGATGGCGTGGTCGTATGCCTCGATGGCCTCACCCATACGCGACAGGCTGCGAAGCACGGCGGCTCTAGAAGCCACAAGTCCGGCGATGTTGGCCTGCCGCTCACCCCCGGACAGCGCCAGTGCCCTTTCGATATGCGCTAGAGCGTCCTCATGCGCCGCGCTTGACGTTGCCACTCGAGCCGCCATTACCAGGTAAGCAATGGTTCGGCCTGGATCCGCCCCACTGCCAGCCTGATAAGAGTGGTAAGCCAGCGCCGATGCCTGACTCTCAAGGTTCGCAGCGAATAACCCTTCAAGACCTTTAACGATCAGAGCGTGGACCTGCTGCCGCCGCGCTAGCGACAAAGATTCGGCGAGTGTTTGCCGGGCCAGTTCGTGAACAAAACGATACTTTGATTCGCGTCCTGTCCAGTCGGGTTCGATTAACTGCGCGCGTTGTGCCTCATCAAGGGCATCAAGCACGGCATTGGGGTGGGAATTCTCCAGCGCTTCCAGTAAGCGAACGCTGAACGATCGTCCGACAACCGCAGCCACCCCCAACACATGTCGTGTGCGCTCCTGGAGCCTGTCCAGCGCACGCCCGAGGACAAGCCGAACACCCGATGGCACATTTAAGTGTTCGTTCGCAAGGCCGTTACGCCAGGCGCCGTGCTCATCAAATAACTTGCCCTCCGCCCGAAGGTCGAGAAACAACTCCTCAACAAAAAATGGATTGCCTTCGGTTTGATCGAAAACGAAGCTGACGACCTCCGCAGGCGCCGTTTGCCCACTTAACTGATCAAGCAAGGCTCCAACGGCGGGCAAGACGAGCCGTCGAAGTTCTAAACGGGTTACAGATTTGTCCCGAACGCAGCTTTCCAGCAATCGCGCGAAGGGCCGGCAGACATCTGCATCGGCACTCCGATAAGTCAAGACCAGTAGCAACGGAATGGTAGACACGGTCTGCGTGAGGTGAATGAGAAGCAGCAGCGTTGCTTCATCCGCCCAGTGAATGTCCTCGAAGACGGCCACGATCGGCTTCAAACGTGCAGAGCGCTCGACAAAGTCGCGACACGCATTGAACAGGAACCGGCGCTGCTGTTCTGGAGGTAACTGGACCGGCGCTGGAATATCGGCGAACGCTTGTCGCAACGCGGGCATCAGCCTGGCAATTTCAACCGCAGAATCACCGAGCGTTTTCCGGAAGCTGTCACGGGGCAAGAAACGCGCACAGTATTCCAGTATCTCGACGAATGGCGCATAAGGTGGTGCGCCTTCCATGTCGCGGCAGTGCCCCATCACTTCGAAGCAACCGCGTCGGGCTGCGTCCGCCAAAGACACTCGCACAAGGTGAGTCTTTCCAATGCCCGGTTCTCCTCCAATCAGGACGACCGACCCGCGCCCTGAGTGAGCCGCATCCATGGCACGCAGAATGAACTCGCGTTCTTGATCGCGTCCTATCAGGGGCAGGTGGGCCCCTGCTTGCCAGTCATCCGCAACGTTTTCAGTCGCGCCGCCCCTGTCCAGATCGGTTGCCTCTTTAGTTCCGCTGCGGTAATCCTCGTTCAGAGGATCGCGACTTAGGCCGCCGGCTGCGACCCTAGAACGGCTCTGCTTCCAGGACTGCAATTCATCCGACCAGGCATAGACGGACCCACGCCGATCATGCATGTGACGGTGAACGGGAAGGCCTTCCAGGATTTCGTACCTACGCGCGGTCCGCTCCGACACTCGCAACTCAGCTGAAATTTCTTTCCAGCTGTCCAATCGAACCCGGTGGGTCTGCATGGCTTACCGGAGTATAGCGCTCGTCTCATGGCTGGTCAAAAGCGGACAGGCATGATTGTCCGCTGATTTCGGTTGCTTATATCCGGGCGTAACCGCATTATCGACTCATGCCGCGCCCCCAAAGTTTCCTGGCTGAGTTTTTCGAATCCCGGCCACTCACGGCTGGAGGATCGGAACCCCCATTATGAAAGGTAAATGAACAGTGCATATTCGATCTGCAGCAGCTGACCTGTTGCTTTCTAAGAAGGGCATACTTGTCTGTATCCTTGCCGTTTCGGCCGCCGCGCAATCTTTGAAAGCCCCAACCTTTAATCCCGAAATTCCTTCCTCGACTATCATCCGGGAGGATCTCTTTGCGGGCTTCCTTGGGGGCGACAGGGACGGAAACGAAAGGTTGTTGCGAGGTGAGAAAAACCTGGAAATCCTTCTGGCCGAGAGACCGCAAGACAGGCCAGGGCTGACTGCCTGGAAAGGCGGTATTGCGTTCAAGCGGGCAATTGACGCTGTCCAAGCCAAACGAACGGACGAGTTCGAACGTGAATACCGCAAGGCGCTGGCTTTCTATGCGGAGGCAGCGAGACTGGCCCCGAGGGATCTTGGAGTGATGGCGGTCACCGGTGGGGGCTTCGCCATAAACGCCGATCGTCTCCCTGAGCGATATCGTGCCGATGGCTGGAACACCGCGTACGGAATGTATAGCGGGGTTTGGCAGGTCCAGCGATCTGACGTGGACAAGCTGCCAATGCACCTGAAAGGCGAGTTGCTTGCAGGGATGGCACAATCGGCGCAAAGAGCGGGTCATCTCGCCGAGTCTGCCCAGTTTCTGAATAGAATCCTGACCACCATGCCAGGTACGCCCTATGCGGCGGCGGCGAAGAGGTGGGTTGACTCGCCGGAAGTAATCGCAACGACAAACCTTACATGTAAGAGTTGTCACGATGCAGGACGACTGGAGGTACAGATGGCACAACATGCGCAGCGCGAAAAGTGAACGTCACAAGCTTGGTCGACATCTAAAGCCAATCGCAGCGAGCTTCACATCATCCAACAACCCGGCATTACCCTAGCCGGCACAAGTGACGTTCCGGGTCGCTGTGCTTGGCGTTAGCTTCTAAGATTGTGGAAATTATGCTACACCCTGCGTGGGGCTTCAGTGAAGTTGTCAGCACCAACCGCAGGTGCAGATGATCGGACGGATGATTGCGCCTGCGGCGCAGATGATGTTGCTAGGTCGGCCCAACGTCAGCTCTGGTTCGAATCTTGCATTGATCGAGATGTCCTCTCCAGCGCTTTGGCTGAATCGGGTTTTATCAAAATCAGGCCTGATGATCCGGTTCCGGGTGGGGCGAGCGTCGTCGAGATGGTTGAGGCTCTTCTTCCTTCTTCGCGCAAGGCTCGGGTCCCAGATTACATTGAAGTTGAGGTTCCCGCTTACATGGCGGCGCACCTTAGTGGGATTCGTGCGACCCATTGACTGGAGGGAGCTCGTAGCGATTTGCAAAAGTGAAGGATGGTCCTTCGACAGGGAACGGGCGATCACTACATCATGACGAAGCCGGGCATGAGCAGGCCTGTGGTGATTCCAAGAAAAAGCGATTTGGCTGAGGATATTGTGCTGACTATCGCCCGGACGATCAAATTAGACAAAAAGGACTTACGGCGCTATTTGGGTCGTAAGAAAAAACAAAATGCTCCACTTACTAACTCCCCGTGTGATATACCATAACAGTCCACTTTAGCCACTTGGTGCTAAGACTTTATTTTTGGGGAAATAAATGAAAGTAGCTGACGGTATCCACTTTGCCACTCAAGAAAAAGGCGGGCATGTTCACGCCTTTCTCCTGGACGACGGAAACTCACTCACCTTGATCGACGCGCTCTATGACGGGGACGCCTCTCTCATCCTGGACGAGATCAAGGCCATGGGCCGTCAACCGTCCGACTTGAAATACATCATCGCCACCCACGCGCATCGCTCGCACATCGGTGGCATCGCAGCGCTTAAAAAACTGACCAACGCGACGGTCTACGCGCATGAATGGGAAATCGGCATCATCGAAGGCAGCCGGAAGGCCACCAAAGTTTCCATCTTCCCCAAACCGCCGCTGGAGGTCTACAAACTCCAATTCGGCCTCGCTATCGGTTTCGACGACCACGCGCCCTGCAAAGTCGATCAGTCTCTCAAAGAGGCCGATCACGTCGGCCCGCTCACTATCGTCTCTACTCCCGGCCACACTCCCGGCTGTTTATCTTTCTATTGGCCGGAAAAGAAGGCCCTCTTCGTCGGCGACGTTATTGTCACTTGGCCCCGGGTCGAAGCCGGCTGGGCCGGGCTCACACTCGATATGAAACAGAATGTCCAATCTGTTGGCAAATTATCAGACTTCAACAATATTGATATCGTCGGCTGCGGCCACGGCGAGCCCGTCTCGCAAGGCGGGCGGGAAGTATTGCTCAAGCTTCGCGATCAAAAGGTGTAACATGCGATTCGCCAAATCCGCAATACTTTTTGCTCTGCTGTGTCCCATGCTAACGGAGGCCGCCACGGACGAAGAAGCGAAATCCTTGAAGGCTTGCGCCGAAGTTGTGCTGAAAGGTTTTTATAAAGTCGCCGGCACGCGCGAAGTGAGATTCAACGGAAAAGTGGATGAAGCGCGCGCCCTTTGCCGCGGCGGCCAGCGCGCTTTACTCTTCCAAAACACTCCCTGGGTCGATTGGTCCCAATATTGGGGCGCTGGGAATATCTTCTCGAAACCCACCGGACCCCTTGCCTCCGCGGCCCTTCTGCGGGGCATAAACGGCGCGCTTCTCGATCTCGAACTGCAACGTGTCGAACTACTGAAGTTCAACCTCTTCGACAACAGTAAAACCTACGCCGAATATGTCCAAGGCCGCGACGGAATAGCCGGTCCCGCTCTCAAACGCTGGGATGCCATGCGCCTGCCCAAAGACCATCTCAACTATACCGAGGTTGGCGGCGACGGACCACAAACCTGCACCGGCGACCTCCTCCGCTGGCGCACTCT
>Ga0302319_10000894_pt1 | contig 66955 bp, 44 predicted proteins | sample Bog_T0_2_FD_203319 | JGI IMG/M metagenome (GOLD analysis project Ga0302319, IMG submission 203319) | Peat permafrost microbial communities from Stordalen Mire near Abisko, Sweden - Bog_T0_2 | ecosystem: Environmental > Terrestrial > Soil > Wetlands > Peat | place: Sweden: Abisko, Stordalen Mire...
CGGCGGATTTGCTATTACAAGAACGCGTGCCGAAGACCGCCGCGAGCGTGTTCATCGAGGATTTGAAATTGGAAGAATCGCGCACGCCCTCTGGCGAGGGCGAGAGCGTGATGCGCGTCTTCACGAATCCCACGACGCCGGCACCGGAAGTTCATCTGCTATCCAACGGCCGTTATCATGTCGTCATCAGCAGCGCGGGCGGCGGCTACAGTCGCTGGCGCGAACTCGCGGTCACCCGCTGGCGCGAGGACGCCACGCGCGACTGCTGGGGAATGTTTGTCTATCTGCGCGACCTGGGCACCGGCGAATTTTGGTCCACCGCCTATCAACCGACCTTGAAGATGACGAAAGGCTACGAAGCCATTTTCACGCAGGCGCGCGCGGAATTTCGCCATCGTCATGCGGGCATTGATGTCCACACCGAGATCAGCGTCTCGCCGGAAGACGACTTGGAGCTGCGGCGCATCACTCTCACCAATCGCTCGCCGGTGCCGCGGCGGCTTGAACTCACCAGTTACTCGGAAGTGGTTCTCGCCGCGCAGGACGCCGACACGGCGCATCCGGCGTTCAGCAATCTTTTTGTGCAAACCGAATTCGCGCCCAAATCGTCCGCCCTGCTCTGCACCCGCCGCGCGCGTTCCCAGGAAGAAAAACCGCCGTGGTTGCTCCACCTGATGCTAGCCCAAGGCGAGGGTCAGGGCGAAATTTCCTGCGAAACCGACCGTTCCCGCTTTGTCGGCCGTGGCGGCAGCCTCGCCAATCCGGCGGCGATGCAAAACCTTTCACCACTGTCGAACACCGTCGGTTCGGTGCTGGATCCCATTATGGCGCTGCGGCGCACGGTCACGTTGCCGCCCTTTGGCACGGCCATCATTGATCTGGTGGTTGGCGTCACCGAGAACCGGGAGGCCGCGCTCGCGCAGGTGGAAAAATATCAAAGCTCGCGCATGACCGACCGCGTCTTCGATCTCGCGTGGACGCATAGCCAGGTGACGTTGCATCAGCTCGACGTGACCGAGGCGGAAGCGCAAATCTATGGTCGTTTGGCCAGTGCCTTGATCTATGCCGACCCCGCGCGCCGCGCCAACCAGGGCGTGCTGCTCAACAATCGGCGCGGACAAAACGGCCTTTGGAGCTACGGCATCTCCGGCGATTCGCCCATCGTCCTGCTGCGCATCAGCGACACGGATAAAATCGAAATTGTCCGGCAACTCATCCAGGCGCACTCCTACTGGCGCACGAAAGGGCTGACCGTTGACCTCGTCATCGTGAATGAGGATGTTTCGGTTTATCGCCAGTCGCTACAGGACCAGATCACCACGCTGATTTCATCCGGCATCGAAGCGCAAATGCTCGACAAGCCCGGCGGCATCTTTGTCCGGCGGCTTGAACAAATCCCCAACGACGACCGCATTCTGTTGCAGGCGGCGGCGCGCGTTGTGCTCGACGATGAAAAAGGCTCGCTGGCGGAACAGCTCGAACACCGCAGCGTTTTGGAGCCTTTGGTGCCGCCGCTGCGCACCAGCCGTTTCCGGGCCCCGGATTTTCCCGCGCCGCTGCCGCCGCGCGACTTGATTTTTCATAACGACCTCGGTGGTTTCACGCGTGACGGTCACGAATATGTCATCACCCTGCAACCCGGCCAGACAACGCCCGCGCCGTGGGTCAATGTGCTGGCCAATCCATTTTTCGGCACGGTCATTTCCGAAAGCGGCGCGGCTTACACCTGGGTGGAAAACTGCCACGAATTTCGCCTGACGCCCTGGAGCGACGATCCGGTGCAGGACACCACCGGCGAAGCGTTTTATATTCGCGATGAGCAGACCGGGCAATTTTGGTCGCCCACGCCGGCACCCGCGCGCGGTGCGACGCCTTATGTCATCCGCCACGGCTTCGGCTACACCGTGTTTGAGCATACCGAATTTGGCATCGCCTCCGAGCTGTGGGTCTATGTCGCGATGGATGCGCCGGTGAAATTTTCCGTGTTGAAACTGCGCAACGTCTCCGGCCGGCCGCGCCGCCTGTCCGTCACCGGCTACATGGAATGGGTGTTAGGCGACTTGCGGCACAAGAACCTGCTGCACGTGCAAACCGAAGTGGACCTCAAAACCGGCGCGTTGCTCGCGCGCAATTATTACAACACCGAATTCCCCGACCGCAACGTGTTTCTCGACGTGAACGACGCCACGCGCACGCTCACCGGCGACCGCAAGGAATTCATCGGCCGCAATGGCAGTCTGGCGCAGCCGGGGGCCCTGCGACGCGCGCGGTTGTCCGGCAAAGTGGGCGCGGGCCTGGATCCGTGCGGCGCGGTGCAGGTCAGTTTTAATTTGTCGGACGGCGAGGAACGCGAAACCAGTTTTCGCCTAGGCGTGGGCCGGAGCGCGGCAGATGTGCAGATTCTCATCAGGCGCTTTCGTCGCGCGGATGCCAGCCGCGCCGCGCTCGAAGGCGTCTGGGCTTATTGGAACCGCACCCTCGGCGCGGTGAACGTGGACACGCCCGATCCCGCCGTCAATGTGCTCGCGAACGGCTGGCTGCTCTATCAAACCTTGAGCTGCCGCCTTTGGGGCCGCACCGGCTTTTATCAATCCGGCGGGGCTTATGGTTTTCGCGACCAGTTGCAGGATGTCATGGCGCTGGTCCATGCCGAGCCGGCGTTGGCCCGCGAGCATCTGCTCCGCGCCGCCGCGCACCAGTTCCGCGAAGGCGATGTGCAACATTGGTGGCATCCGCCGTCCGGCCGCGGCGTGCGCACGCATTTTTCCGACGACTACCTCTGGCTGCCCTACGTGACCTGCCGCTACGTTTCGTGCGTTGCGGACACCGGCGTGCTCGACGAAACAATTTCCTTCCTCGAAGCGCGCCTCGTGAAACCGGACGAGGAATCTTACTATGATTTGCCAAACAAGTCCGAAGAGTCCGCCACGCTTTACCAACACTGCGTGCGCGCCATCGAGCGCGGTTTGAAATTCGGCGAACACGGCCTGCCGCTGATGGGCTGCGGCGATTGGAACGACGGCATGAACCTCGTCGGCAAGGGCGGTCGCGGCGAAAGTGTCTGGCTCGCCTTCTTTCTTTTCGACGTGCTCACGCAATTTGCAGAACTGGCGCGCTCGCGCAATGACACCGCCTTCGCCGACCGCTGCGAGGCGCAGGCGGAATTGCTGCAATCGAACATCGAGCTGCACGCGTGGGACGGTGGCTGGTATCGCCGCGCCTATTTCGACAACGGCGAACCGCTCGGGTCCGCCACCAATCCCGAATGTCAGATAGATTCCCTCCCGCAAAGCTGGTCGGTCATCAGCGGCGCTGGCGAACCGCAGCGTTCCCGCCAGGCGATGACCGCCGTGGATCAGCGCCTCGTTCGCCGGCAGGATAAATTAATCCAGTTGTTCGATCCGCCGTTCGATAAATCGTCCCTCAATCCCGGCTACATCAAAGGTTACATTCCCGGCGTGCGCGAAAACGGCGGCCAATACACCCACGGCGCTCTCTGGACTACCATGGCCTTTGCGCTCATGGGCGACCACGACCGCGCGTGGGAACTCTTCGCGCTGCTCAATCCCATTCATCACGGCGCGACGCCCGCCCAGATCGCCACCTATAAAGTCGAGCCTTACGTGGTCGCCGCCGATGTCTATGCCGTCGCGCCGCACATCGGTCGCGGCGGTTGGACGTGGTACACCGGTTCCGCCGGCTGGATGTATCGGCTATTGATCGAAACCCTGCTGGGCGTGAACCGCGAGGGCGATCAACTGCGCCTGACTCCCCGTCTGCCGAACCATTGGGCGACTTATAAAATCCATTACCGGTTCCGCCAAACGATTTATCATATCACGATCAGCCATCTACCGGCCGATGCCGCCGCGGAGAATCAACTCATTCTCGATGGTGAAAAGCTGACTATGAAAACCGTTCCGTTGGTGGATGACCAGCGCGAGCATTTCGTCGAATTGAAAGTATACAGCCGGTGAGATTTAAAACTGGCAGTTAGGTCACTCAAATGTTTGAGTTTAGGCTATGCTGCCCCGCCGTTTCTGAGTTCGTGACCTCAACGCCGGGAATCAATACGCTACAAGGCTGAGGGGGCGGGCATGGTAGAGGGAGCCCGAAGGGCGACCGGAACCATGCCCGCCCCCGGCGGCTAAAACATGGCGGCGATTAACAGAAACTGGCCAATTCTTAATCGCTTCAATCTAAACTGAAGTTTAGTTACATTTTGACCGCAAACAGATAAATTGATTTTTATCCTATGAAATTCAGCATCAACACGGTTCTGTTCGTGTCACCGTTTACCAATGCCGACACGCGGCTTTTCGCCAAGTTCAAAAAGTGGGGCTTCGATGCCGTTGAGTTACTGATTGAAGACGCGGCACATATTGATCCGACGTTGGTGAAAGACCAACTGGAACGGAACGGCCTCATTTGCGGGTCAGTGGCCGCCGCCATCACTCCTGGACGCGATCTCCGCGGCAGTGCCGCCAGCCAACGCAATGGCGTCAATTACCTGTGTGCGCTGATTGATCAAATGGTGGCACTCGACGCGCGAGTGCTGGTCGGGCCGGTTTATTCCTGCGTCGGACGAGTTGAGGCTTATTCTACTGCAGAAAAAAAACGCCAGTGGGAGTCGGTTGTGAAAAATCTCAAAACCGTCACGCGCTATGCAGCCGAACACGGCAAACTGGTATGCGTGGAACCTTTGAACCGATTTGAAACCGATTTCCTCAACACCATTGACCAAGGGTTGAAACTCATCGCCAATGTCGGCAACCCGGCACTCAAGCTACATCTGGACACGTTTCATGCGAACATCGAGGAGAAGCATCAGGGCGCAGCGATCCGCAGCGCAGGGAAACATCTCGGACACATTCACGCCTGCGGCAGTGATCGCGGGACGCCAGGCAATGATCATATCGACTGGAAATCCATCGCGGCCGCGTTGAAGGCAATCAAATACGATGGCGACATCACCCTCGAATCGATCACGCTGGACGTGCCGCGCATTGCGCGTTCGGCGGCCATCTGGCGGCGCATGGAAAAGACGCGTGATGAGATTGCCTATGACGGCTTGAAATTCCTAAGGAAGACTCTAGCCTAAAGATGGCTCCGTTATTGCGAAAGAATCCGGTAAAAACCCGCTGAACCAGTCACCCGGCTGGCATTGGTGTCGATGTAGCTGTTGATGGCGTTGGCGCCGGGGATGGTGGCGATGGTCAGCCACGTATTTCCCAGTTGGGCCACCCACTGCACCAGGAAATTGTTCGCTGCTGCTCCACTCCATTGAAAACTTACCCCGTTGGTCCCAGCCGAGACACAGCTGATTTGCGGGTGGTTGTCGATCATTGGAACCTTCCCGATACGCCAGTTGTCCGGCACTACCCCAGCGGTGATTTGCACTTCATCAATGAATCCTCGGAATGTCTCCGGGTTCACGTTAACCGGATAGGCGCAGCGTCCGACGAATAAGTTGCCATTGTTTGCCGTCGGCAACGGGAGGAATCCCGCCGGCAGATTGTTCGTCGCGCTGGCTTGCGAACCATCCTGGTTGGCTACCGTCAGCCGCAGTTGCCCGTTTGTCCCGCTCAACGTGTCGCATACCGCCAGCAAATAATGCCACTGACCGTCGGCATAATTGGCTCCGGTCAGGTCAACGACGTTGGTCTGAATCAGACTGCTATTGGCCACGGCAAAGCGCACCCCGCCCGGCCCCGCGTTGTTGACATCAATGCCATAACGAAAGGTCTGCCCGCTGTCCGTGCCTTGAGCAATCAATTCCATCTTGCCGGCCCCGCTACGGTTGCCGTCGGTCTTGAAAAACAGCTCGATCGAGAAGGGACTCGTAAAATCAAATTCATCGCCATACTGATCCTGCGGAAAAAATAGTGCTCCATCCACGTTGGTGATGGCTCCGGCGTAGTAAGAACAATTTCCCGCCGAGTGACTGTTCACGAACATCGAGGCTGGGGCCACATTTGTGCTTAACGTCACCGGCCCGCCGGTTAAACCGTTGAACGTAATCAAATCATCAATCGCCGCAGGCAGGGAACCGGCAGTGTAAATCCCCTGCCCGCTGTTGGTGTCACTGTCTGCTACCCCTACGAAAGTCGGGGTGCCGGCGTTGTTCGGTGGAGTAATCTGCGATTCCATCCGCCAATAGGCTACTTTGTAGGGCGCGTTTATAATCAACGGTGCCACACTGCTCGTCACCGAACCCCCGGCATTGCTCACCACCACCTGGTAAATCGCATTGGTTGCCGCAACCGGAAAGACAAATAGCACACTGTTCGTCGCTCCCCCAATCGGCTGGCCGGTCAAATACCATTGATAGTAAAGAGTGCCGACTCCGGCGGCTGATACGGACAAAGAAACCAGCCCGCCCAGGTTTGCGGGTTTGGATCCCGGTTGCGTAACAATCACTGGAGCAGGCGATAAAACGGGATATGACCATGCCGATTCCTGATTGTCCTGAAAACGATAGAAATTGGTCGTGCCGGTGGCTGGCAGTACTAACGACCATTGAATACCAGACGTGGATGGCACATTGGTCACCAGAACCCATGGAGTTGTCGATGAGATATTGGTGGTGGTATAAAGTGAGTAATACGCCGCGTCTGGGGAGGCGATTAAAATGACATCACCATTGGGATAATTGGTAATCAAAAGCACCGGTTGGGATTTAACACCGGCAGTCCACGGTAAAGCACCAGATTCATAAGCCCCCAGGTCGGGGGCGGAGCCGAGGTAACCGTCGGTGAAACCAGGAATGACCACCCCAGCGTCAATGGCCGGCGCACCAGGCTTCAAGGTAAAATCACGAAGCTGCCAAGCCACGAGCTGGCTCTGGGGCGAACCGGCCAATAAGAGATTGTTGGAGGCCGAAACCTGGTAAAGGTCGTTGGTCCAAAAAGCGGGATCGGGGTTGCTGTTCAGGTTTGACCACGAATCGTAGGCGTAAGCCCCCACGTTGGCGCAATTAAAAAGCGTATTGTTGTAAACGAAGACGCCGGCGGCCGGACCATTGATCCGGATCCCGGAATCGCCACCGCTGTTCCAACAAACGTCATGGTCAATCACGTAATTTCTGTCCCAGGAATCAAGATAGATCAGCGGTGCCGGGATGGGGTAATTGTTATCATGGATCCAATTGTAAGCGATGCGAGTGGGCGTGCCGCCACCCGTCTGACCGTTGATGCCCCAGGAGTAGACAAGTCCAAGGTCCTGACAAAGAAGTCCGGGGAAAGACAGATCGTTGAAGCGGATGTCAGCACCAATGCCTTCGGGTCGGAGAATGTCACGACCCGAACTGTATGCCGTGTTAAACGTGACAATATCGTTGCTACCGTGAAGTGCGAGGCAGCAGGCATAAGTGCCCGAGTAATCGGTGTTAAAAATCACATTGTGAGTAATCCGGTTGCTACTGCCCAACGTGAAGATTCCGGAGCCGGCGGTGTTACCAATCGTGCAATCTCGCACGAGGTTGCCAATGCCATTGACCAGTATCCCGCTGCCCTGATCGGTTCCACCATTTTCCAAATAGCCTGAGCTGATGATCAGGTAATGGCTCAGGTATTGGGCCTGACAGTTTTGCAGAATATTTCCGTTGCCCAGAATCCTAACCGCACCCCCCACCAGTTTTAAACCACTGATAGTAATAAAATTCCGGTAGTAGACATTCACGCACCAGTTGCGGTGTTTCATTTCAACCGTGTGCCCGGAGGGATCGTTTCCGCCAGCGATACGCAGATAAAGCGTGTAGCCAGCCGAATTAGTTTGCAAGAACCACTCATTATCCGCGTCCAAAAAATTCGGGTTCCCCCAGAGCATTCCTTTACCACTGCCAGCGAACCACCAACCGCCGGTTTCGGTTGTGGCGTCCACGGTGATGGTATTGCCGGTAGAGCCAAGCACCCGCGCGCTTTGCCACGCCCAGGCTGGATTTATACCACCCAAAAACCAAGCGCCAGCCCAGTAATTGTCGGGTTTACCGCTCCACGCCGGACTACTGATAACCGCCGCATTCGTGCTGTTCACGACAACACTAACCGTGTTGGGATGTAAAACATCGCCGCTCCCGTATGCAGGATATTGCGCCTGATGAATCATCACGCCGTCCACAAAGACCTGGTTATTGCCGGCTCCTAAATCCCAACCAACCGATGCCTGATAAATGCCGTTTGATGACAAACTCCAGCCGGTCACGACATCCGCTCCGTCCAGAGTGACGACCTCGTTGGAATAGGAGGTAAAGGTGACCGGCAAACCGCTGGTGCCAGAATTCAGAGGCAAAAGCGTCTCATGATAAACCCCGGAACGAATACAACAAGTATCCCCCGCCACAGCCACCGCCGACGCCTGTTGGATGGTTTGAAACGGGGCAGCCAGGTTTGTGCCTGGTAAGCTGTCGGAACCATTGGTTGCGACATAATACGTCGTCGCATTGCCGCGGATTTCGGCCAAACCAATTGCCAGCATCATTAATAAAAAATGCAATCCTGCTGGTTTTAGGTGAATGGACATTTGGCAGGTTTATTATCGGTTCATCGAGCCGAGTTTCCAAATTTTTAAATCGCTTAACCGGACCGAACCACCGCGTGCATAGATGGAAAGGCCCTCGCTGACAGGATCTGGAAAAATCTGGTCAGAAATCACCGTCCGACCGTCGCCGCCGAAAACCTCAATCGATGATATGTCCACGAAGACGTGGAGACGAACCCGGCCATTATCGGTGGCCAGCGGACCAGCGTGGCGGGCCGGGAAATTGGAGTTAAAATCAACACGACCGGAACGCGACCGATCAACAAATACCGACTGTGCCGCGACGTCGTAACCAACCACGGTCTCCTCGTTTGTTCCCATGCGAACCTTCAGGCCAAACTCCGTGGCATCTTGGCATTCAAACTCAGCCACGATTTCGAGCGTTGAACCTCGGATTCCCTGTCGGGATAAATTAAATTCTCCCGGACCGATTTGAGTCGCCGGTAGTTGCCAGCTTTGCCGGCGCAATTGCTCCAATTCGTGGATCGGTTGCTGCGTCAGGTAGAGGTGACCCGCTGAATCCGTTTGCAGGCTCAACTCGCGCGGGATGGATTGTAACCCCTTCCACGGTGTGGTCGGAATGTCCCTGGCATAAAGCCAGTTTCCCATCCATGCGATCCAGATGCGGCGATTATCCGATACCGGCATACCATGCCAGGATCGTGCGGCGTAAAAGTCATCTCCGTAATCAAACCAGTAAGCTGGCCTTCGTTGGCCCAGCTTAGCGGGCTGGTCGGAAAAAGTAATCTGATCCACGTTGATGTGGCCCCATTCTCCGGTTTGCCGGTCCACGATTTGAATTCGAGCGGATCGCCCCATGAATTCCCTGACATCCCAGTTCGCCCAGCGAAGGGCTTCCGAATCCTTGCCGGTCTGGGTTCGGACCATTTGACCATCAACCCAGAGGTTGATGCAGGTCGTTCCGGGATGATTGCCACCACCGATCAAGAACCGGATATATGGTTTGGCAACAACGAATGCAGGCGACGCCAGTGTTCCTTGTCTGTCATCGCCTCCGTGGAAACTATTTGCCAGGCCGCGGCCTCGAAAACCCACGACCGCATTCTGATGGTCGAGCATGCCGTGGGCTGGGCCGTTGCCAAAGGCATCGCCCGTGGTCGTCCAGCTTCCGTAATTGTCCCCTTCAAAATCAGCGAAAACGATTCCTCCCAATTCCCAGTCGCAATTTTTCAGTTGGTCGAGCCAGCCTTGGTCAACATGAAAATTCCGGCCATCGAAATCGCCGATGAAATATTGTCCGCCCGTGGGTTGAACATCCACTTTGAGAACCCATTTGGTGCGTTTTGGATTTCCATTCACCGGCAGCGGAAACATGTCGGGACACTCCCAGACACCGTCGGTCGCACCTGCCGGACCGAAGTCGCTCAATTGCGTCCAATGCTTCAAATCGGGCGAGGCGTAGAAGCGCACCTTGGTTTCAGCTGCCAGTGCCACAACCATGATCCAGCGCCGGTCCGGTTCATACCAAAAGACCTGAGGGTCGCGAAATTCAGTTGAACCAATATCAATCACCGGATTTCCTGAATACTTAGTCCAGGTGCGCCCGCCGTCGTTGCTGTCGGCGAGATTTTGGGTTTGTCGCCGGTCAGTCTGATGCAGGCCGGAATAAATTGCCACCATCGGCGGCTTGCCATTCAAGCCAAAGCCGCTGGTGTTTTTCCAGTCCATCACGGCGCTGCCGGACATGACACCGACGCCATTCTCATTTGTCAAAGCACGAGGCCAATGCTCCCAGTGCACCAGATCGCGGCTAACTGCGTGGCCCCAATAAAACAGATGGTAATTACCATCTTCGTAGATGAGACCACTGGGATCGCCCATCCATCCGGTCGGCGGCGTGAAATGGAATTGCGGACGGTATCGCTCCGAATACGCAAGGATCGCTTGCGCAAAAAGATTGCCAAACTGCGACAACATAATGACCGTCAAAATCGCAGCAAAACTTGAAATCTTCATGGCTAACTTATTGTGCGATGTTGCTTTGTCGCCGGCGTTATTTAAAGGTGACCTATTGCGAAAGAATCCGATAAAAGCCGGCGGAATTTACGAGTCGCGCAGTATTGGTATCCACGAAACTGGTGATGGCATTGGCGCTGGGGATGGTGGCGATCGTCTGCCACACCATTCCCAATTGCGATACCCACTGCACCAGAAAATTATTCACCGCCGCCCCGTTCCATTGGAAGCTCACACCGTTGGTTCCAGCTGAAACACTGCTAATTTGCGGGTAGTTGTCAATGGACGGGATCTTGCCAATGCGCCAGGTGTCCGGCACGACACCAGCGGTGATTTGCACTTCATCAATGAATCCTCGGAATGTCTCCGGGTTCACGCTCACCGGATAGCTATATCGTCCGACGAACAAGTTACCATTGTTTGCCTTTGGCAACGGGAGGAATCCCGCCGCCAGGTTGTTCGTCGCGCTGGCCTGTGTGCCATCCGCGTTGGCAAGCGTTAATCGCAACTGTCCGTTGGTGCCACTCAACGTGTCGCATACCGCCAGCAAATAATGCCATTGACCGTCGGCGTAATTGACCCCCGTCAGGTCAACGATGTTGGTCAGGGATAGACTGCTGTTCGCCACCTTGAACCGGATTCCGCCCGCGGCCGATTCGTTCATATTTATGCCGTAACGAAAGTTCTGCCCCGTGTCCGTCCCCTGCGAGATCAATTGCATGATGCCAGAACCGTTTTTGTTGCCGTCGGTTTTGAAAAACAGTTCGATCGAGAAGGGACTGGTGAAATCAAACTCGTCGCCATACTGGTCCTGAGGAAAGAACAACGCGCCATCCACATTGGTGATTGCTTCCGCGTTGTAGGAGCGGCTGCCAGCACTGTTTCCGTTCACAAACATGGAAGCCGGGGCCACGTTCGTGCTCAACGTCACCGGTTCGCCGGTCAATCCGTTGAAGGTAATCAGATCATCCACGGCGGGAGATAAAGTTCCAGTGGTATAAATCCCCTGCCCGCTGTTGGTGTCGGAATCCGCCACGCCGACAAAAGTTGGAACCCCGGAGCTATTCGGAACCGTGGCCTGAGATTCCATCCGCCAATAGGCCACTTTGTAGGGTGCGGTCACGGTCAACGGAGCGACACTGCTGGTGACGGAACCACCGGCATTGCTGACGACAACATAATAACTCACGTTGGTCGCCGGAACGGGAAAGACGGAAAGCGTGCTGTTCGTCGCCCCAGCCACCGGTTGGCCGCTCAGATACCATTGGTAAGACAATGGCACGGTGGTTCCAGTGGCCGTGACGCTGAAACTGGCGGATCCGCCAAGATCGACCGTGGCGGCCGGACCGGGTTGGGTGGCGATGTAGGGCGGTGCGGCGGGCCACGCGGAACCGAGATTATACAGGTTCAGGGAAACCAACTGCGCACCGGTGCCGCTGGCAACCAGGCTTATCGGCTGTTGACCGGCAACGGGATTGATGCTCATGGGCATGTAAAGCAATCCGGCATTGGCATATATTTCCAGAAAGCCGCGATCCACCAGAAAATGCAATTCGACAATTCCATTGCTGGGACTTAAGGCATTGGTTATCCCTTCACAATCAATCCGCTGGGTGAGGTTGTTATAGGTCACCGGGGTTCCACCCAAATTACAAACAACCTGGCTACTGGTCCCCAGTTGAAACTTGGCATCCAGTTCAAAGGCTTCGCCGGTCGTATTAGACATGACGTTCACACCGTTGGGAAGAGCTTGCGCCGGCCAGATATTGGTACTGGTGCGTAACAACGCAACTTCGTTCACTGGGTTGACGTATATCAGCGGCGTCGAACCGGTGGTCTGCAATGTCAGTTGCACGGGAAAATCCATGCCACAGTTAAAGGGCATGTTGGGATAGTTTCCCGTGGCGTTCGCCATGAGAATGCGACGTCCGTCCGATGCCGGCATATTATTGAATGTCTGTCCGGCGGCGAAGCAGTTGCCGCCGCGAATACTAAAGGGACCGTATTGCGCCGTGAACGAATTGCCATCAAACTGACCCACATAATAATGCCCCGCCCCGGCGTAAAAAATCCATTTGAGATTATTCGTATTGCTGTCGAGGGGCAGTTGGAACAGCTCCGGCACCTCGATGACATTGGGGAAAGTGAACGTGGAGGTCTGGGTCCAGTTGAGCAAATTGGTCGAGGAAAAGAATCCGAAATTATTGTTGGCGAGCCAGAACACCATGCACCATTTGTTGGCGGCCGAATCCCAAATGACCTTGGGATCACGATTGTCGCCCTGCACATTCGGCACGACCGGATTGTTGGTATATTTTATCCAAGTCCGGCCCTGATCCAAACTGTAAGCCAGACTCTGGCTGAAAAGCTGACCCTCGGACATGAGGTTGTTGTTGCCGTGTCCACCCGCACTGGTATAGAAACTCACCAGGGCATTCGTGCCAAACCCGGCGCTGTTGTTCCAATCCACCACCGAGGAACCCGACCATGCCTGTCCCAGCGCATCGGCATAAATCGCCTCCGACAATTCCTGCCAATGCACGAGATCCGTGGTCACGGCATTGCCCCAATTCTGGTTGCCGACAGTGACATCGTAGGGGTTGTGCTGATAACACAAATGATATTCGCCATTGTAATAAACCATGCCGTTCGGGTCGTTATTAAAACCGCGCCGGGGGGTAAAGTGGTAGATGGGACGCAAGGCCTCCTGATAAATGGGCACGGTCGTGACCGGGGCACTGGATTGGATAAAATCTGAAAGGTGAAGCCCATTGGTAGCATCCACCCGCACCACCATCTGCGTGTTTTGGTAAGCGGATAAATCCAGGAAAGCGTAAAAGTCATAATTCGACGCCGTGCCGAGGGCAACGTTAAATTCCTGCACGGCCAAACCGTTCACCAGCAAAGCCACCACATGGTAAGAATTGGTCAACTTTACAGGAAAATTAATGAATTGGTTCGTGGGTATGATGACACCCGTGGTCAGGGACGTATCCGACTCAAGAATCTGGTCAACATTGAGATGGCCCCAGCCACCAGTGGCCGAATCCACGATGCGGATCTGCGCGGTCTGTCCGAGCAGATTGCTGACGTTCCACTGCTCCCACTCCAAATGTTCCCATTCACCCGGGCCGGCCGCGTGTTGAACCACCTGCCCATTCACCAGCAGGTCTATGCGGGTTTCGCCGCCATACCCGCCTTCGGCTCGATAGCTGCCGCCGCCAATCAGAAATTTGAGATAATTCCGCTGGATGGTGAATGATGGCGACAATAAGGCACCTGTGTTGGTGTCACCGTTTAAAAATGTATTCACCAAACCATTGCCGAGATAGCCGTCAACGGTCTGCTGTCCCGGCAAAGTGCCTTGCGCCGGGCCGGCACCAAAACAAGCGCCTGACACCGTCCAAGTGCCACCCGGGAGGCAGGCGTAATTCGCTTCCTCAAAATCTGACAGTACGATGTCCTGTGCGTAGATGAGGGGAACGCCAAACAGCAGGAGCACCCAGAAAATAAAATTGCAATTGTAAATGCGCATAATAGTCGCGGCCTAATTCGGTCGTTATTGTGATAAAATCCGATAAAAGCCTGTCGAACCATCCACCCGGCTGACATTGGTGTCAACGAAGCTGGTAACGGCATTGGCACTGGGCAGGGTGGCGATGGTCTGCCACACCGCTCCCAACTGCGCCACCCATTGCACCAGAAAACTATTCGCCGCGGCCCCGGTCCACTGGAAACCCACCCCGTATGTCCCAACTGATACACCCTGGATTTGCGGGTGATTGTCGATCGTTGGCAGCTTGCCAATCCGCCATGTGTCCGGCACCACCCCGGCAGTAATCTGCACCTCGTCAATGAATCCCAAAAACGTCTCCGGATTCACGCTCACGGGATAGGTATATCGGCCAATAAACAGGTTGCCATTGTCCTGCGCCGGCAGCGGCAAAAACCTTGCCGGCAAATTGTTCGTTGCGCCGGCCTGAGAACCATCCTGGTTGGCAATCGTCAGCCGAAGTTGCCCGTTCGACCCGCTCAACGTATCGCAGATGGCCAGCAGGTAATGCCATTGCCCATCCGCATAATTAGCTCCCGTCAGATCAACAAAGTTTGTCTGCCCCAGACTGCTGTTGGCCACGGCAAACCGGACCCCGCCCGCCGCCGATTCGTTCACATTGATGCCATAACGAAAAATCTGCCCGGTGTCAGTCCCCTGAGAAATCAGTTCCATCTTGCCCGCCCCGCTCCGGTTACCGTCGGTCTTGAAGAACAGTTCGATCGAGAAGGGACCAGTAAAATCCATTTCGTCACCGTACTGATCCTGGGGGAAAAACAACACCCCGTCCACGTTGGTGATTGCCTCCGCGTTGTAGGAGTGGCTGCCAGCATTGTGGCCATTTACAAACATGGAAGCGGGCGCAACATTTGTGCTCAGCGTGACCGGATTGCCAGAAAGTCCGTTGAAGGTGATCAAATCATCTATCGCCGCGGGTAACGTGCCAGTCGTGTAAATCCCCTGACCGCTGTTGGTATCGGAATCAGCAACCCCGACGAAGGTGGGTGAGCCGCCGCTGTTCGGCGCAGTGATCTGCGATTCCATCGGCCAATAAGCAACAGCGTAGGCACCGAGAACCGTCACGGCCACCACGCTGCTGGTCACCGAGCCACCGCCGTTACTGACCACGACGTTATAATTTAAATTCGTCCCGCTGGCGGGAAATAGGTTCAACACGCTATTGGTCGCGCCAGCCACCGGCTGGCCGTTGTTGAACCATTGATAGAAAAGCGGGCCGATACCCGACGCGGTGACGCTCAATTGCGCAGACCCGCCAAGATTAACAGCTAATGGTGCAAGAGGAGTAATAATCGTCGGCATTGAGGACGAGGAAGACAAGCCCCAGGCAGAACCCAGATTATAGAAATTGAGCGCAACCAATTGCGCCCCGCTTCCGCCGGCCACCAGGCTAATCGGTAGCGCCCCGGCGGTGGGGTTTACATTAGCTGGCATATAAACCAACCCGTCGTTGCCGAAAATTTCCATGATCCCGCGATCCACCAGGATGTGAAGGTGCACCACACCGTTATTTGGAGTTAACGGCTGGCTGAAACCGGAGCAAGTCACCTGATGTCCAATATTGTCATAGACGACCGGGTCGCCGCGCAATGTGAAGGTAATTTGGCTCGCGGTGCCCGGTTGGAAGAGCGCGTCGACTTCGCAAGCCTCACCGGTCAGGCCGCACAAAACATCAACACCGTTGGTCATCACCTGCGCCGGCCAGGAATTGGTACTGGTGCGCAGCAACGAGATTTCCCGGACTGGATTGACATACATCAAAGGGGTTCCTGCCGTCGTGACGAGCGTAAGTTCTGCGGGAAAAGTCATGGGTTGATTAAAGGGCATGCCCGGATAGTTTTGACTTCCATTGGCCATCAAAATCCGGCGATTGTCGTTGGCGGGCATATTATTGAACGTCTGCCCCGCCCAAAAATTATTTGCACCGCGAATACTAAAAGGCCCGAACTGGGGTGTGAAGGTGTTGCCATCGAACAATCCGACGTAGTAGTGACCCAGGTTGGTATAGAAAATCCATTTGACGTTGTTGGTATTGCCATCCACCAGCAAGGGAAACAACTCCGGGCATTCGTAAGCGTTGGTAAAAGTGAAAGTGGACGTTTGAGTCCAATGCCTGAGATCGGTCGAGGACAGAAAGGCAAAGTCGTTATTGATCAGAAAAAGCGCCATGACCCACTTGTTGCCCGGCGCATACCAGATCACTTTGGGATCACGGTTGCCGGCCGCGATATTGGGCACGACTGGATTGTTGGTGTATTTGGTCCAAGTCCGGCCGAAATCGAGGCTATAAGCCATGCATTGGGTTGAGGGCAGGCCAATTGACATGCGATTCTGCCCGCCGGCTGAACAATAAAATGCCACCAGCGCATTGGTGCCAAATCCAGCCGAATTATTCCAATCCACAAGGGCGGAACCGGAAAATTCCGTGCCCAGATTATCGGGATATAGAGCTTCGGGAAGCTCGGTCCAATGCACCAAATCCGTGCTGACGGCATTGCCCCAGTGCATATTGTCCCACGCCCAGCCATATGGATTATGCTGGTAAGAATAATGATACTCGCCGTGATAATAAACCATCCCGTTGGCGTCGTTGACCCAACCGCGGCGAGCCGTGTAGTGGTAGATTGGCCGCAACGATTCCTGGTAAATGGGTGGATCCGCGATGATCGTGTTGGTTTGGATAAAAAAAGTCGCCAACTGATTCGAAGTGGCCAGTTGTGAATCCACGCGCACCAGCAGTTCCTGCCCCTGAAAAGGCGTCAGATCCATGAACGCCCAGAAGTTCGTGGCGGTGTCGGCCAGTTCCACATTCATTTCCCGCACGACGAGCCCATTTTGCACCAGTTCCACGAGATGTTTTGGGGCCCCGGTCCGGATCGGCAGATTGAGGTAGGGTTGCGTGGCCGTAAAGACATTCGCCAGCGACGCATCCGTTTCCGTGATTTGATCCACGTTGATGTGGCCCCAGCCGCCCGTGTCAGAATCTACGATTTGAATTTGAGCCGTCTGGCCGAGATAGGCGCTCACGTTCCATTGCAACCAATCCAGATGTTCCCGATCGCCCATGCCAACGGCTGAACGGACCACCTGTCCGCCAACCACCAGATTCATACAGGTTTGTCCCAGGTGATTTCCGCCGCCGATGATAAATTTGATATAGTTTTTCTGGATGGTGAAGGCCGGAGAGGTGAGCGTGCCCGTGCTGGTGTCACCGTTCAGATAGGTGTTCACCAGTCCATTTCCGAGAAAACCGTCCACGGGATTTTGACTAGCCAATGTGCCTTGTGCCGGGCCCGGGCCAAAGCAGGTCCCGGTCGCCGTCCATACACCACCCGGCAGCCAGACGTAATTCGATTGCTCAAAATCAGACAGCAGAATGTCCTGGGCGTGAAGGGAAAAACAAGCAAGCCCGACCGATAAAACTAAAAATAATTTCTTCAAGTATTCTTGCCTTCAAAAAATAGGATTTTAACCGCATTCAGTATCATGATCTGAAATTGGCAATTAAATTTCGACGGGCTGGTTGAAGTAAAAATTTATTCTTTACCGTCATTCTGCCGACCTTACCCAACACACTCACAGCCAAACCGAGCAATGCCATCGTAGAGGTGCCTGGTTCCGGAGCCACACTCACCGTCAAATTGTCCATGACAAATATGGACGTCCCATCGACCGGCGAAAAAGTGGCCTGGTTGATTCCGTCAAAATTGAAATTGATCAAAGCAGGCCCAGTTTCATTAAGCGTATAAATCTGGTCGTAGGCTCGATCTGTGCCAACAAACCCTTGGACCTCTGTTTGCATCCCATCAGAAAAAGCGGAAGTCAAATAGGCAGAATTCAAGTTGAAAGTTCCGCTGCTGCTGACCGAGGCGGTTCTGTCGAACTGATCGTCATTGAAGCCAACATTATTGGGCGAAGCAATTCCGTTATTATATCCGGAAACCGGTGTGATGAGCGAACCGTTCACCACACCAAAACCCAGCCATTGAAGATTTTCATAACCATTCGGAATGTTGATAAAGCTGCCACTTCCCGACCCGGGCGAAAGATCATCAAATGTAACCAATGTTCCCGCAAAAGTATATTGAAAGGCTGTGAACGATAAAAACGCGGCGCATAACAATTTTAATTGTGTTTTCATAAAGTCGGTCGTTTTGGTTTGGGTTTCGCTGAAAACCAAACCTCGCATCTTCCCACGATTTTGCAATATGCGCTTGACCGCCCGCGAGTATGCCCAACCTGCGAAATGTCAGGTTTTCGATTCAATTTCTTTGCCAGGATGTATTCAAGGGCCAGACATTCAGCGAATCAACTGTGGCGCCGCGTTCAGGCCCAAAAAATTCAATGCCGCGACTGCCGGCGGAGGGATAGACCAGCACGGTGAAAACTTTCTCGCCGTCGTTCACGAACACTTCCACCGAGCAGGCATCCACGAAAACGTGTAATTTGACTTTGCCATCGCGCACGGCGAGCGGGGCGTCATACTTACCGGAGAACTTCGGGTTGAAACTCACGTTGCCCGAGTGAGTGCGATCCACGAACACGGTTCCCTGACGGCGATCCACGCCGATAACCGTTTCCTCACCGGCACCTTTCAAAAGTCTGATACCTTCCACCCCGGTGCTCTGCGGATTGAATTCCACCTCAAACTCAAGCTGGTTGCCTTGGATGTGATTCTGCGCAAGCCAGGCGTTGGCTTCAGCCAGATCGCCGCCTTTGAATTTAAAATGCTGGCCACGCAACGACTCCATTTCGCGCGCCGGTTTCTGCACCAACCGAATGCCATCGGCGGTTCGCCGCAAGCCGGCTTCCCGCGGAATGGACATCGCGCTGCGCCACGGCGAAGTGGGAACTTCATGGCCATATTCCCAGTTGCTCATCCAGCCGATCCACAGACGGCGGCCATCGGATTTCGGGACGTCGCTCCACGAAACTGCCGCGTAATAGTCAGGACCATAATCAAACCACAAAGCTGATTCAGTTGCAGGCCTTGCAGGTTGATCGGCGAGTATGATTTGATCCACATTAATGTGGCCCCAGCCTCCAACGGCGGTATCCACAATCTGCAAAACCGCCTTTTGCTTTTCAAACTCACTCACGTTCCAAGATTTCCACGCGAGCCGCTCTGCGTCGTCGCCAGATGCAGTGCGGACGACTTTTCCGTCCACCAGCAAATCCATCCGCGTTTCCTTTTGCGAGCCGCCACCGATGAGAAAATTCAGATAGGCATGTGTGATCTCAAACTCCGGCGAAGTCAGCGTGCCGGTGGTGGCGTCGCCGTGATAATAGCTGTTCACCAGACCATGACCCATATAGCCGTCCACGGGATTTTGATCACCAAGACGGCCTTGCGCCGGTCCCGGACCAAAGGCCTCGCCAGTGGTTTTCCAATCGCCGTAATCTTTGCCTTCGAAATCAGCAATCACTCGGCCTTCCGGCGCAAAGGCCGGCATTGGCGGCAGTAGCGAACCAGGATCCGCGGTGAACTGTTTGCCATCAAACTGGCCGACAAAATATTGTCCACCCGAACCACCCGCGATGCTGCCGGGATTCATGTTCACCGCAAGCACCCAGCGCTTTTCGTCCGTGCCCTGCACCGGCACCTGAAACAGGTCGGGACATTCCCAGACGCCGCCGGTTCCTCCCGCCGGGCCGAATTCGCTCAATAGTGTCCAGCTTTTGAGATTCGATGAACCGTAAAAACGCACCTTGTGTTGCGCCGATAGCGAGACGGTCATGATCCAGCTTTTGGTCGGTTCATACCACTGCACCTTGGGATCGCGGAAATCTTTCGAGTTAAGGTCGATGACCGGGTTGCCGGCATATTTTGTCCACGTGCGCCCCTTGTCATTGCTGAAGGCGATGCACTCGAATTGGACGCCATCGCTGTCAGCCCGGCAGCCTGTGTAGATCGCGACCATCGGCGGCTTGCCATCTTTGCCGAAGCCGCTGGTGTTGCTCCAGTCAATCACCGCGCTGCCCGAAAAAATCATCACGCCATCCGCCTCCGGCAGGGCGAGCGGCAGATGCTTCCAATGAACCATATCCGGGCTGACCGCGTGACCCCAGCTCATGTGACCCCAGGTATCGCCAAAAGGATTGTATTGGTAAAACAGATGATATTCGCCCTCGTAATAAACCAAACCGTTAGGGTCATTCATCCAGTTTTTCTCCGGCGTGAAGTGGAATTGCGGACGGAACGGTTCGGTGTAATACCACGCTGGATTTGCTGCGGTGCATTCCCGCGTAATCACAAGACTAGCCACCAGAGCCATCAGCCTGCCCGAACGGCGAACCAGTTGCCGGCGCAAACCGGCGAGATGCCAGGCCCATTTATGGTCGCGTAGCAGACATTTCAGGTGCAATATAACGCGACCTAAGCGATTCCCGGTCAGTTTAAGGGCGGTCTCGGTTTTCATGGTAATATAAATTAGCTACTTTTAACGGCAATTGTTTGTGAAGTTTTAAGGGCGTCATTGCGGGCGGCAAATAGCTTGGAAAATTTCTCTGGCAATGGTGGTGTGGCACCGACACAGGAACAGACATGCCGGGCAACCTCATCGGCGAGAGTGTTGATTTCGTCCAGCTCCATTTTCTGGAGCAGGCCCAAAACCAGGCCAGCCGTGAACGAATCACCTGCGCCGATGGTATCCACTATTCTAATTGGCACCGAGGAATTGTCCGACCATTGCCCAGCGCGGAACAACAGGCTGCCCGCCGGCCCGCGTGTGAGGGCAACCACTTGCAAAGCAAATTTTTCCGCCAACTTTTCCACTTGCTGTTGCGGCGAACCGGTCAAGTTGAACATTGCCGCTAGAATCAGCAGTTCGCCATCGTTCAACTTGAGCACATTGGCGAGCCGAAGGGATTGTTCGATGATTTCGCGGGAAAAATGATTTTGCCGGAGGTTGATATCGAACACCCGCAATGAATTTGCCGGGGCGGCGGAAACCAAGCGTTGTATGGTGGTGCGTGAAATTTCGCCCCGTTGAGCCAGGCTGCCGAAACAAATTGCATCCGCTTCACGAATGGCCTTGAGTGCTGGCTGCGTCACGGCCAGCCGATCCCACGCCACATTTTCGTGGATGATATAATTAGGAATTCCTTTTTCCGATAGGGCGACTGTGACCGTCCCCGTGGGTACGGTGTCATCCACTTGGACAGTGCCGTCGGCAATGCCCCGTTCCTCAAAAAGCTGGAGAATATCCCGACCCAATTTGTCGTCGCCGACGCGCGTGACCACACAGGCAAGGGCACCCAGCGCTCGGGCATGAAAGGCGAAGTTGCCGGGTGCGCCGCCGAGTTTCGGGCCATCCGGCAGCAAATCCCACAGCACTTCACCAATTCCGATGATTTTGAAACTCACAGCGTCTCCACTTCCAAGATAATTATTATTCTTCCAACTTCTAGCCGGTGCTACAGCCGATCTCCGAGTGTCCCCCCAGACCAGGCATCCAACAGGTTCACCATGTCGGCGAAGGCGGCGGAACGACCGGAACGGACGAAATGGCCGCTGGCACAATTACCGGCCAGCAGGAGGCCCGTATCGTCAAACTGCTTCAGGGCCGCAGACAAACAGCCGGCACCAAAATTGTCGCCCGCGCCGGTCGAGATCAGCGGCTCGCGACAAAACGGGCCCGGCACATAAACCGTGCCGGCAGCGCTGGCGCAGGCGGCTCCATCGTTGGGATGAATGATCACGCGATCCACGGTGATGCGCGACCGCAGGAAGGCGGCCAGTTCGGCCACGGATTCCGGGTCTTTGCGGCCGTGAAACGTTGCGCCGAAAACCTCACCCATCTGCCAAGCTTCTTTCAAATTGAAACTCAACAAGGTCTGACACTGATTGGTGATTGCTTCCATGCGTGACAACAAATCCTCACGGTCGGCCAGCGGGCGGTTTTCAAATTCGGCTAGATCCATGAAAAAGAAAACCTCTTTGGCGGGCACGCCGAGTTCGGCAAGTCGGGCTGCGAGATTGCTCCAAACCGTGCCTGCATGGGGTAGCTTGCCCCAGTTGACGGCGCTGATAAAGCGGGCAATTTTCAATTGTTCGTCGAGCGCGGCTTGGCCGACACATTCAAGCAGGCGTTCCCAAGTCACTTGTCCGCACGCGGCCATGTCACACAACATGACCTTGCCGTCGGTAAACTCCAGACAGGTGGTGTGCGCGGGAGCGGCGAGGGTGTGAAGCCGTTTTGTTTTGTGGCCCAGCGCAGCCTGATAAATCGGCAGCACTTCACCGCTGCCCATCGCTCCGATGTAGGTGACGTCAATCTCGCCGGCGTGAATGTCATGAAGTGCGGCGGCAAAAAGCGGGCCGTTACCACCGAATTTGTCGCCCAGATACTGAACTGAATAGGAAGCGGCTATGCCTGCTGCAGCCGCGACCTTCGGACCAAAATCAGCCATCGAAGCTGGCGTTTGCAGGCGGACAAATGTGTCAATGAAGCCGTCAAATCCGCACAAGCCGGAGAAGCGAGCGGGTGCGGCGATGGCTACCTTGGCTTTGAAATCCACAATTGCCGGAGCCAACGCATGAACGTCGCGATAAATTGTCAGCCCGTTGGACTGCGGCAAATGCTGGCGCGACGGAGGTGGAGCAGAAGGCGCAATGCCTTCAACCGCCCAACCATTGGTCTGCTTTGCTTTGGTGCTTTCTACATTTGTCATTGATGTCTTCATCTTTGATTCGTTGGAGGTGCATCGAAACCATGGATCTGCGTTTTCCTCATTCAATTCCCAACCGTTTCTGCATTTGTTCCAAGGGGACCCCCTTCGTCTCTGGCACCATCGTTTTCACCCAGATCAATTGCAAGACCATCATAAAGGCGAAAAAGGCGAATACATAGCCGGGCGGGAAAGCCGAAACCATCTTGGGAAAAAACGTCGTCAACAAGGCGGCGAACACCCAATGAGTTGAACTCCCCAGCGTCTGGCCTTCGGCGCGATGGCGGTTCGGAAATATTTCCGAGATGAATACCCAGATGACCGCGCCCTGGCCGATGGCATGAGCGGCGATAAAGGCAAAGATACAAGCCGGCACAATGCTGTAATGTTGGGTAAAAAATGCCCACGCGGTCAACCCGAGCGAAGCGATATAGCCAAACGAACCAATGAACAGCAGCGTGCGCCGGCCGAGCCGGTCAATCAGCGAGAGTCCGACGAACGTGAAGATCAGGTTGGTCACCCCAATGCCGACCGATTGCAGCAAGGCCGCTTTCGCACCCAGCCCGGTCATCTCAAAAATGCGCGGCGCGAAGTAGAGGATGGCATTGATGCCGGAAAGCTGGTTGAAGAAGGCAATGAGGAACGCCAGCATGATCGGGATCCGCAACCGCCAGGTCCAAAATTTACCGATGCTCACACGCTCGGAAGAAGCTGCAACGATCGCATCGGCATCCGACTCAACCTGAGCCGGCGTGACTTCCGGTTCAATCAGCTTCATGACCCTTATGCCGGCGGCACGGTCGCCCTTGCGCCCGATCAGCCAGCGCGGACTTTCCGGGATGGCGAGGCACATTACGGTATAGATAACGGAAGGAAAAGCCGCAACCCCCAGCATCCAACGCCAGGCATTTTCGCCAATGCCGGCGAGCAGCGCGTTGGAAGCAAAGGCGATGAGGATGCCGAAAACGATGTTGAACTGGAACATCCCTGCCAGACGTCCACGATAGGCTGGCGGTGCAATTTCTGAAATGTAAAGTGGCGCGGCCACGGTGGAAATACCGATGCCGATACCGCCAATCACCCGCGCGGCGATGAACATGGCGACGCCGTTGGCAAAAGCGCAGCCGAGAGCCGAGATGACGTAAAGCACACCGATGGACAACAAGGTTTTCTTGCGACCGAAGTGGTCGGTCGGCCAGCCGCCGAAGAGGGAACCCAGCACAGTACCGTAGAGCGCCGAGCCGATGGCAAAACCGTGCAATCCGGGGCTTAACCCCCATAGCGCCTGAATTTTCTGTTCCGCACCGGAGATGACCACGGTATCAAACCCAAACAAAAAACCGGCCAGCGCCGAGACAATGGCCCAGAAAAAGATGCGGCGGTTAAAGACTGGAACTTTTGCGGTGATGTCCGTTGGTGAAGTTGCGATGGTATTCATTTCGGATGCGTTTACTGCGGTGTCCGGGTAAAAACAATGACTAATTATAATATTTTGCGGTCTCAACGCCTAGCCGCCAGCCTAAGTGCGCAATTGGGACCGCAGTGACTACCAGTTATGATTGTGAGCGTATCAGATTCCCTTGTTGCGGACGCTTACTTCTGGCCAAGAGTTTGTACGGGATCCCAATATTGCGAGTTGATCGGACTGGAAGGAGACGGCGGATTAATATTGGCATCCCGCCGCGATTCAGCATGGCCATCCGCAAACCCTACATTGCCAATTCCGGGCCATTTTCCGCCGTTGTGCCGAGTGGTGTCAATCCCTTCTTGAGGGCCATCCGGACCTACAATAGTTATATTCATACAGGCGTTAGGCCACCACAAACTGGCGCTTGCAGACAGGTCCAACGGTTTCGGGTTCTTGTCGCCAAACACCAAGCAGTCCGTCGGATGAAGAATGGCGCTGCGCTTGAAATTCTGATTTCCGACAACTCGATAACCCTGCACTGAATTTACCTGGGGTGCCGTATTGGGCGAGAAATCCAGAAAGTAAGAATTGTAGCCATAACCCACCAGGTCGAAATTAAAAGCCCACTTCCAAACCGCCCCGCTGCTCAATTTTATCGGCCCATTAACCGCCGGGTCATGAAACGATTTATAATAATTCGTGGATCCACCACAAATAAACGCGCCCCACCAATTATTGTTTTTGTCGATTGTATCCCATTGACCATTGGCATTGCCCAGGCAGGTCGGAAACTTGTCGTTGTTGTCATCCGTATACATCTGACAGTATAAGATCATTTGCTTCTCATTGTTCAAGCAACTGATCCGGATTGCCTTGCTTTTGGCCGAAGCCAGCGCCGGCAGCAGCATGGCCGCCAGAATGGCGATGATCGCAATAACCACCAGCAATTCAATCAGGGTGAATGCGCTAAGAAATTGAGCTTGATGCTTTGTGGTGTTTGTTTTCATATGTTGACCTTACTTTTTACAGCTTATTTTTCAGTATAAAAGGCCGGCCTGCGGATTTTATGGCCGCAGGCCGGCTAACCCCATCAACCAACCTTAATGTTTAACACGATAGAATTCCGTTGAGCCACTCTTGGCAAGGATTGACTGGAAGTTACCTCCACCCAGCGAGTTAACGACGGCAGCCACTGCCGAGTAGGTTCCATTGACCGTCGTGGAACTTACCAGCGAGTAGGATGAAGCCAAGGCTGCCGGCGCACCCGTGAAGTTGATCGTCACGGTTCCGCCGCTCACCGAGATGCTGGTGATAATGGGCGGCCCGGCAACATAACCCAACTGACCGCTGCTGGGCGTGATCAAACCTGACGAGACCTGCACTTCGTCAATCGCGCCGATAAAGGTGCGCGGATCAGTTTGAGCACCATCAGTAAGCGGATACCGATAGCGTCCGACAAACAAATTCCCTTCAAACCGCGCCGGCAAGGGGCTATATCCGACTGGCAACGCGAACGTGGCATTCGTGCCGGTGTTGTCTGAATTAGCCACGGACAAGCTGATCTTGTTGGCGCCGGCATCATACTGCGCCAGTAGGTAATGCCAGTTGCCATCGGCGTAATTCTGGTTGTTCAGGCTGACCGACTGAATGCCGGCGTTGGTGTCTTCAAATGACGGTCCCACCGGGGCGACGGCGAAGTTGTTGATATTGAAGTTAACCGCACCCGCACCCGCCTGATTTAGATTGAGGCTGTAACGAACCGTGTTGCCCCCGTCGGTGCCCTGACTCAGCAGCGACATGGTCCCGGTTCCACTCTGGTCGCCGTAGGTTTTGAAGAACATTTCGACTGAGAAAGAACCTTGGAAATCAAACACATCCGGTCCAGCAGGATAGAAGACCACACCGTTCACGGCCGCAATGAATGAAGGATCGAACGCATTCGTTGAACCGTTGTTGCCATTGATGAACATCGAAGTCGGCGGGACAATGTTGGTCAACCCAATTCCACCATTGGCTCCGATACCGCTCGTGTTGGGAGCATCATTGAACGTAATCAGGTCGTAACTTTGTCCAGGAATCAAGTCGTCAACGGTAGCTTGCGGATAGGTGACGGCTTCCGTGAAATTAAAGCCCCACCGGGTAAGCGGGATCGCCTGAGCCACGGTGACTGTGACCGGCGCGCTGGTGGCGGTAATTCCACCGCAAGGAGTTGAAGCAAGCAACTGATAAGTGCCGGCCGTAGCGAGAGAAGCCGGGAACAAGTTGAGAGTGATATTGGTCTGACCGGAAATATTGGCGCCGTTATGCTGCCACTGGAACTGCAGGGGGCCGCCCAAGACCTGAACGGGCCACGCCGCGGGGGAAAGGTTCACAGGACTGCCGACCGCGACCGCATTGGTCGAAGCCGTATTGTTGAAGACCGGGGTATTGCAACCGCTTGCGTTCGCCATTAACTGGCTGTTCGGCAAAGACACGTCAGAGTAGCGTAGCTGATTGATCTGACCGTCAAACGGAATGTTCTGGCCCTCGTCACAACCAATGAACACAGGACCCTGACTGCCGGAACCACCCGGATTGAGGGGCACAGTGATATAGGTTGAGGTTTCTGTGCTGGTGCCGTCATCATTCACCACGAGCATGTCCATGGTTTCGGTGGCCGTATTGAAACGGCAAGCGGCATAGTGCCAATGGCCGTCATCTAGGCGGTGACCGTGGTTTTGCGCCGCCGTGATCCGGCAGTCAATGCCGAAAACCGCCACGTTCCAGCTCCAAAAACGAATAGAACCAATTTGATTGGTATCATTATTTGCATTGTCGTTCAAGTAAACAAACGCATAAGCCGATTGGTGATGATCAAAAATAATCGACTGCACCTGCGTGCCCGTCACCGGATCATTGGTGGTATCCGATTTGAAATATACCTCCCAGGTAAAATCGGGCCCGTTGAAATTATTGCCATAAGTGATGTTATCGCAGATGAGACTGCCTATGGTTGTCGGATACTGGTCAGCACCACAGTCCCACGAAGCTCCACCCGCATTGAAATAATTGTTCGCATTGAACATCGAGGCGGGCGGCACGCTGGTGGAAAACGTTGGCGGATTCGCGGCCAAGGGTCCCTGCACCCAAAGATCCTGTTCGGAAACCAGAACTCCAGGAACAGTGCCGGGTATCACTCCTTGACCGACGTTGGTGGCCAGATCCAACATGCCAATCCCCGATGGGCTCAATGCAATGGGGGCGGTCCCATTTAATTTCCAATAGGCAACGGTAGTTGCGTTAGTGTCAGCTTCTTGGGCGATGGCGGCTCCCGCACTCAAAATGAGCGCAGCGGATAACACTGCCAACTTTATGTTTTTCATTTTCATGACTGTTTTGTTTGGTTTGTTGTTTCGATTGTCAACCGTTCCAGCCCGTCCAGAAAAGAATCTATTCGTCACCACATCTCGGAATCATTCTCAAATCGGTCATCAAGCAATTCATCGTTTCGCCATGATGGGCCAATATCCAGTCGCTGGGATTGATTCTTTTTTAACTCACGACGGTTCCCCAAGCAAACGCTGACTATACAGGAATGAAAAAAGTTGTCATGACAACATTGTTTACTGTAATTACATACCTAGTTGAGAAAATGCCAAAAAATGCCAAGAACCCTAGGGCTCATCGCACGAGGCGTGTGAGATAAAAGCGTTGCGCGTCCGCGCCCCGCCCAGTCCGTGACGGACACGGAATTGTTGGTGGCGGTGATGGGGCTGCCCAGAAGCCGGTAACAATAACTGAATTATTTCCGACACTATTGACACCTGCGTTGTTGAGTTAAAGATACGGAAGTCCGGTGAAATGAACCTCGCGCACGCAATTGTGGCCAGCATCAGTAAAATAAAAATTGCCGGCGACATCAAGGTGTTCGAATGAAGGGAAATTCACACTCGCGTTGGTGGCCGGGCCGCCCTCTCCAAAATAACGCCAGTATTACTGCCCGCCGTGGGGTAATGATATTGTTGGTCAAATTTGTACCGTTGAACCGCCATTGATATGAATGCGAACCGACGTCAGTCGCCACGATCCTCAAGAACGCGTTGCCGCCTAAAATGAAAGTTAGATTGGCCGACTGGCCGGTGATAACCGTTTGGGCTTCGGCGGTAACGAGTTAAGCAATGCGCCAAGGCGGCAGACTCGTATCAGGACAAAGCAGACTTTCTTAGACAGTTTGGCTGGCGATGAAAGTGAACGCCGTGTCGTCAACCAATTTTAAATCAGCGGCAGGTTTATTGTTGTTCTCCGAGCAACCTCATGATCTGGGGATCTGTGAGGTTTTCGCTGGTCACAACCGCAACACCCGTGTCAATCAGCCGGGGACTAGATTGCCCCTTGTTATGCATGGCCAACGCCTTAACCCCTTCGTAGCCCATCTTGTAGGGATCTTGCACGATAATTGCCACAACCTGCCCGGATCGCAGACCATCAATCAGTGATTTATCTGGATCAAAGGCCACCATTTTCACTTCCGCGCGCTTCTGTTCCTGAAGCGCCTCTAGTGCGCCCACAGACATGTCAACATTGCAGGCGAAGAGGCCCTGCACATCGGGATGATTTTGCAGCATTTCCACTGTCACTTTTTTTGCAATTAACGCCGAGTCCTGGCCCGACTCAGATTCCACGATTTTGATGCCCGGAAAATCATTCGAGATGGTATCAACAAATCCAGCCACACGCTTGACAGCAGCATGGGAGCCAGCAATATGCCGGACGACGAGAATATTGCCTTTGCCACCGAGCGCGTGTCCCATTCGTTGCGCCGCCAGCACGCCGCCCTGATAATTATCCGTGGAAGCGAACGAAACGAACTTAACGGCATCCAAGCCGGAATCAATGATGGCACAAGGAATCCCCAATTCGTCGAGTTTGTCAACGGATGGAACTAAATTCTGACGATCCACTGGCGCGAGCACTACCCCCTCAACATGACGGGCAATAGCCTCGTCAACAATTTGAATCTGGCGAGCACTGTTGGTTTCACGATCCGCACCATCCCAGATGATTTCGTAACCATAGTCCCTGCCAGCCTCTTGTGCTCCGGCGAAAACCGACTGCCAATAAACCGTATTTGTTAATTTAGTGATTACGGCGATGACATGCCTTGGACCAACGGGCATTTCAGTCGTGACCGATTCTTTTTCGCAACCCGAGCCCAAAACAAATGCCGCTATTAAAAAAGCGGCAAACGATAAAACATTTTTCATAATTTTAGGTTCAATTCCAGTTTCATTCGAACGCAGATGGTTGCGCCGGCGATGGGATGATTGAATATAGGTATATTAAGTTCGTAACAAGGCCTTTGGCAAATCTAAAGTAGACAGGTTGGGCAAATGTTGCTATTACTACTCGCAAAGCTGTCATAACCAATATGACCCGATCAATTCGTTGCCATGAACCCAAAATCCAAGCACAGTGAAATCAGCCGGCATCTTGAGACTGAAATTGCCAGCGGCAAATATGCTGACGGTTCGCGGTTGCCCAGCGAGATTCAACTGGTCAAGCAATTCAAGGTCTCCCGCCCCACGGTCGCAAGGGCGTTGCGTGACTTGGAAGCCAAGAACATGATCGAACGTCGCGCCGGATCCGGCACCTATGTTCGGTCAAACCATGAGCGCAATCCAACATCGCGCATTCTGGGATTGCTCCTGCCGGGGCTTTCAACCACGGAAATCTTTCAAATCATCTGTGGTGAAATCGCCAATCTGGCACGCGTCAATGAATATGGTTTGCTCTGGGGCGGTTCCACCAACCCGCGCGTTGATACTGATGCCAGCCTTAAGCATGCGGAGGAAATCTGCAAACAGTTCATTGAGCGGAAAATCAGCGGTGTCTTTTTCGCCCCTGCCGAATTGCAACCCGGCCAGGGCAAGGCCAACACCCATTTGGCGGAATCCCTCCGAGAGGCGGGCATTCCGGTCGTGCTGTTGGATCGCGACCTATTGGATTATCCAGGGCGGAGTGATTTTGATCTCGTGGGTATTGACAACATGGCCAGTGGTTACATGGTCGCCGAACATCTCATCAAACTGGGATGCCGGAAACTAATATTTGTTGCTCGTCCATTTTCGGCAGCCACGGTAGACGCGCGGATCGCGGGAGTTCGAGAAGCGATTGTGCGACATAAAATTGAGCCAATCGCCAATTGGATTCGCTACGGCGATCCCGCAGATCTGAAGTTTGCCCGGTCACTGGTGGCCGGCAGGCAGGCAGACGCCCTTATTTGCGCCAACGATGACACGGCGGCGGTGCTGTTGCGCACCTTGGAATCAGAAGATGTGCGCGCCCCGCGCGACGTCCGCGTGGTGGGCTTTGATGATGTAAAATATGCCACGTTGGTTTCAGTTCCGCTCACCACGATTCACCAGCCTTGCCGGGACATTGCAGTCATGGCTTTCCGAACAATGTTAGAACGGTTGGCTGAACCGACGCTCCCCGCCCGTAGCATATGTCTAACCCCAAGGCTGGTCGTCCGTGAATCCTGCGGCGCCTATCTTCCCCGCCCAAAAAAAAGCTAAGTCAGGTGACGTGACTTTGCTTTTTCGGGCCACCTGATGTGTTAGTCTGGGACGCAAGAAAGGACCAGACGCATGAAAGGCAAACGATACACGACGGAAGACAAGATTCGCATCCTGCGGGAAGCACGAATACGGTCAAAATCATCTTTAGCGGCATCATCCAACAGAGTAGCGACCTTAAAACCTAGAACGACGTTTCCCCCCAGCCTGCAAGTCCATGGTTTGCCCCGCTAGTCAATCCGGGTCGCAACTCAGCCTCTCAATTTCAACCGCCGCAAACCAGGAAATGGCTGCAGGAATTGTCGGCGGAGCATCCTGTAATGGTGATCGACGGATGTCGGCGTTGCTGCGCCGGAAAGGCTGGGGCACGGGTGATTGAATTCTTAAAAAAGATAATGAATATCGTACGTTATGCGTGTTCAAGCCAACCGGTCTGACTCGCCGGGGACAGCTCCGGGCATTGTGCCAGCCCGGAATCGCGCCGGAAGTCCCCTCCCACGATCTCCATCTACAATATCATCACCCTCATTTAACCGCGACCATCACCCTCGACCACATGTTTTCCATTCCCATTTCCATTTTTCCAACCATTGAGGAACAAGGATGCATCCGTCAATTTTTTCTCCAAGCTCTGCACCTTGCGCAAATGCTCGAAGGCAAGTGCATTGGCGGCGTCGCGTTCCTTTTCGGTACGAGACTGCAATGCCTTGAATTGTTCGAAGGTGGCGCGTGTTTTTTCTTTTGCTTCAGTTTCCCATTGAGCCTGCGCGGTCTGGAGCGCATCCGCTTTCACGGCCAACTGGAAGACCAAATCGTCCTCGCGCTGCTTGGCCTTGGCTTGGGCTTCCTCGTGTTTTTGCTGCATCTCCTGGCGCAGTTTCGATTCCAGCTCAGTGGCGGCGCGAAGACCGGCATCGGCCAACTCTGCATCGCGCCGGCGCAACTCCTGCTCGCTCTTGGACTGCAACTCGACTCGGAGGGAGTTCAACTTCGACTGCCATTGTTCGTCACGTTGGCGCAAATTGGATTGGAACAATTCTTCTTTCTGCTGCAGTTCCGCCATCCAGCGTGACTCAGTGGCGCGGGCACGGGCATCTGCGTTGCGCTCCCACTCCTGCTCGTGACTGTGCAGGTTCTTGTCCCACTGCGTCTGCAATTCGGCTTGCCGGGCGTCAAACTGCGACTGGAGTTGGTGCTCGCGCTGGCGCATTTTGATCTGAAAAACCTCCTCCTTCTGCTGGGCCTCATAACCCAAACGGGTTTCGGCGGCATGAACACGCGCCTCGGCCTGACGTTCAAATTCCTCCTCGCGCGCGCGCAAATCTGCGGCCAATTGGTTTTGCAACTCGGTTTCCCGCGCCGCAGCCTGGGCGGTCAATTCTTTTTCGCGCTGCTTCAGCACTGCGTGAAACGCCGTTTCTTTCTGCTGCAATTCCTGCCGCAAGCGGGCATCGGCTTCGCGCGACTGCACATCTAGCTGGCGCTCATGTTCCGATTCCCGGCGCCGCAATCCCTGCTCAGCCTGAGCTTGCACGTCACTTATGCGGCCTTCGGCCTGCGCCTGAAGTTGTTGCTCGCGCTCCTGGAGTTTAACCTGGGCCGCCGCTTCCAGTTGTTGGATCTCCTGGTGCCAGCGCACTTCCTGATCTCGGGCACGGGCTTCTAATTGGCGCTCAAGCTCCGCCTCACGGCGGCGGGCGTCCTGCTCAACTTTATTTTTTTCCTCCGCCAGTCGGATGTCAAATGCGGCGGACAATGCCTGCTCGTTCTTCTTCAAGCGGTGCTCCAAATCCTCTTCCCGCTGGCGCAGCGCCTTTTCAAAATCCAACTGCTGGCGTTCCAGACGTTGCTTTTCGAGGCGACCGGCTTTCTCGCTTTCACGCGCGGCGTCCTCCTGGGCTTGAGCCAACTTGAGGGAAAAGGATTCAGCCTGATGCTTAAGTTGTGATTCGGCCTCGTCGCGGTCGTGCGCGGCTTGCCTCAAATCATGCGACAACTTGGCCAATTTTTCGACACCAGCGAATTCGGCATCGGTCATTGCGCGGCGGGTCTGAATAACCTGGGTTTTGCATTCTTCAGACACCTCCATCAGCTTCTTGTGATGTTCCTGAATCAGCGCTGTGCGCTCGGTTTCGGCGGCGGCTCGCTGGTCGTCCAACTCCTGGCGCAATTGAGTCAGGCGGTCGGACCAGGCATTTTGGCGCATCTGGATCTGTCGTTCAATCTCCGACTTCTGCAAATCCCGTAAGGCATCTTTCTCAATAACTGTTCGGTTGAGTGAATCAGCCATGCCAGCCAACTTGGCGACCCACTCTTCCTTGCGCTGCTTGAGTTGCTCCGCATTCTCCGCTGTGGCAGCGCGGATGGCGTCTTGAGCGGCCTGCAAGCCGGCTTCCTTGTCGGCCCGTGCTTGCTCTGCAGCCGCATTCGCAGCAGCCACCGCTTGCTCCGCATTAGCGTTCGCGACAGCCACCGCATCCTCCGTGGCAGCGCGCGCGGCAACCACCGCCTGCTCTGCGGCAGCGTTCACGGCAGCCACCACCCTATCGTGTTCTGCAATCTGGGTGGATGCTTCTCTGGCGATGCGTTCGGCGCGCATAATTTTTTGCCGGCCGGCGCGGGTGTAAAGCTCGTGCAGCCGGCGACCAAAAAAGCCGAGACGATAAGCCGGGCGCTTTTTCTCAGGCTGGAAAATCGTGGAGAAACCAATCTCAACCAACAAGGTTGGCAGGAAGGCGACAATGAATGCCAGTACCGGATAAACCCAGATGCGCACCATGCTGATTTGGTCAGTATACAAGTCCCCGCGCTCCTTTGCGGTGGCTTTTATGGAGACGGGGTGCTGCCCCATCAACAAACCGCGCACGATTTCCACTGTGGTGGCGATACGATATACTTGGGTATTTTTTATGGCGGCCTCACGCGCTTCATAAAACCCTTCGGCATTTTTGACATGGGTGTCTATTTCCTCGTTAATTCCGTCCATTTTTTGAGCGGCATCCTGAAACTCCTGATTAACTTCATTTTGTTTCGCCGTCCATTGCGTGTCCAAAGCAGCTTGGGCGGCCAGCAATTCTGTGCGCTTGCGGTCAGCGTCCTCGCGCTTGGTGACGGAGCGACTATCAAATTCCGCGCGCAGCCGGTTGGCGTCGGATTCCACTTGGGCAACCGCGTCACGGCGCTTGCCATTGACGGCGAGCAGTTCGGCTTCTTTAGTGCTGATTTGAGCCTCAATATCGGCGACCTCTACTGGTTTAAGAAATGTATTGTCTTCGCGCACGGGCGGGACACCAGGGTCAGCGGGTTCAATCATTACCATGCGCTTCAAATAACTGGCTTGATCATACTCCGCCTTGTCCTTTTCATACTCCGTTTTCTTATTGGTGTAGGCGGCCATTTTCGCATTATAGGCATTGTCGATACGAGCTTGTTCCGCGTTCCATTTGGCAGCGAGGGGTAACTCGGTTTGGCGACGGGCGCGCAAATCAGCGATGGATTTGGTGAGCTGTTCGGTGTCCGCATCAAACTGCTTGATCAAATTGTCCTCGCGTGATTGCACTTCGGAAAGCTGCTGCTTCTGATAATCAGTCAGGGAAATGGCGTCTTGGCGTGATTCATCATTACGCTTGATCTGCTCCTCCAACTCGGCATCGGCCTTGGCCTTCGTCGCGGTCAGTTCAGCGAGCTTGCGATCACGGTCGGCCTTTTTTGTATCGATGGCCGCCAATTCGGCTCTGAGCTGGGCAATTTTGGTCTCCTCTACATCTGCCTGCGAGAGCATCTGGCTTGCTGGCGTCAGGGCAACGCCCATCTCATATACTGCCATGTCCTTGACCAATTGAAATGTGAGCAGACAAATCACGGGCAAACCCATCACCAACATCACACCTTTCTGCCAGCCACTGCGGGAAGCGGTCCAAATGGCCAGCGGCAACTTTAGCAACTCCACCGCTAAAATTGTCGCACCAATTGGGCCGATGCCAAAAAATGTGACACCCATGCCTTTGGGCAGACATACGACCTGTTGATATTTCCAACCCGTTGCCAATATTACGAACTCCGTCACGGTCGCCATGACAATCAATGGCAGTGTTAAATACGAAATACGTTTGCTTTTCAAATGCTGCCACGGGGAAAACCCCATAGTTTGTACCGGCGCGGAATCGGGGGAGGATTGCGAATTCAATAAGTTGGAATTTTTCATAAAAAAATACTATTAATGCTGCAATTGGCCGTTGGCTTACAGTTCAAGTCGGTGCGAAATTGTTCCTCCTATCCTCCCATTATGGCAATCCAATGGTTCCATTAAGCGTTTTCCGCCACGTCTTTTTTTACCACACGCCACCTCAGCAAATTGTGTGCCAGCATAAGGGCGGGAGATGCAGGTGTTCAGCCTGCGTTTCGATGAACAGTGGCAAGAACGATTTGCTCGGCGGAGGCGCGGTCCTTGGTTTTCAAACTGAAACGCTGGCCGGTCTCAGAATCAACGCAGTAAAATTAATTGCCGTGTTCGCCTCGGTGGATCAAACGGAAACGAGGTTTCATAGGGATGGGGCGCAGCCTACAAGAGAAGAAACCGAGTCGTTACAGTGTAACGGGCAGGATAGCCGCATATTTTTGCACGTTCCGCCCACGCGTAGCGGTAACTGTGCAAAGTCACGCCGTTAATCCCCAACCGTCGGCAACGCTGACCAAACTCCGTCGCCCGATCTCCGGCACGCTCTTGCGACAGATACCGAAACAACATCCCCTCGGCGGGCAGGTCTTTGAATAAATTCAGCGCCTCGCCACCTAAGCGTCACGTCAGGAGCCTTCTTGACAGAGCAGCTGCAGCTGCGGATTTGGTGCCAACCACAATTTACGCGAAACCGTCGCCAGCCGAACGAGCCGGCCAAGCCAAACAAACCGGCTGTCAGCAGGCTTACGGGTGAAGGTTCGGGGGCAGCCACTAATGTTGGCGAGAACACCGGGGTGCTGTCTCCGGGGTTGTCTTGGGTGAAAGTAATCCCGTTTACGTAGGCCACGGATTCACCGGAGGGCGAGGTGGTGATGGCTGACGGTGTGGCCGTGCTGACAAAGGTGAAGGTTCCGGACTGGCCTGGTGCCAGCGCAGTGCCTGTGCTGTTGACCCACTGGATTGAGTTGCCGTCCAAATCATTGGCCCAGCCAAGTGTATTGGCGGCGCTCGTCGGGTTGTGTCCCAGCGGCAGATTGTTGCCGCTGGTCGTCCAGGCATACCAAAAGCTGTTGAGACTCGTTGAACCCGTATCCTGCAACAATATCGTGTAATCAAAAACGCCGCCGCCAGCCGCCACATCGGAAATTGTGGCCGTAGCGCCTTGTGCAAGGCTGGAAGTGGTGGAGGCGGCCAAGCCTGCGGCAACGACAAGGGCAACGCGGATGGAGAGTAACTTCGACACGTTCTTCATATTGATTTCCTTTCAGGTTTTGTTTTTTTCGTCTTGAGTTTCAATGCAAATTTAGTCCTTTGCATACGGGTAAGAGGAACAAGTTGTAAAAATGTTCCCAACAAATAAATTTATTTGTGAAAGGATTAAAATGCGCTTCCAAAAAATCTAATCCATTCGCTGAAACCCGTTGAATAACAGCCTCGGCAGCACGAGTTCAGCCTTATAGTGTCCACACAACGTTAATCGTTATTGTTGGTTGCCCGGATATAAAATATCTCCGTTTTTTTTATTGGGATAAACTTACTTTACAGAAGGTGAGAGCATCGAACGCTGAAAAAGCTACCAAAATATTTTGGGATTATGTCTTTGACGGAAGTGAAATAAGGCTTCCCGCTTGAAATAACGGTTTAGGAGATTAACGGCGAGACTTGCGACCAGTGGTGAATACTTTTTCCTAACCTTTGCGCGGCTTTGACCGTGATCCGCGTTGCAACGTTTTATCCGGCAGCCGTCGGCATTAACTTTTCCATAGGCCGGCGGTTCCGGTAGGACCAAAACTGGGCCAGTTGTCAACCCATCGAACACTTAAGATTAATCGCTGATTTTATCGGTGCAGCATTGACATGACCGAATAACCAACGTAAATAAATTGATACAGATGACCTAAAGCTTCCGTCTCCATTCAGGCGATGAACACCCAGCATTTTTCCAGAAAATCACCTTCCATAAATGTTGCGAGGTTGTCCGGCTTTACACTGATTGAGTTGCTGGTGGTGATTGCGATCATCGCCATTCTCGCAGCGATGCTGCTGCCTGCGTTGTCCAAGGCCCGGGGACGGGCGGAAGGCATTTCGTGTCTGAACAATACGCGCCAGCTTGCCCTGGCATGGCAGCTCTATGCTGATGATCACGAGAGTTTCCTCCCTTACAACCTCGGCATGAGCGGCTCGTCATTTCGGACCAACATTAATTGGGTCAACAACGTCATGACGTGGGATTTGAGTTCAGACAATACAAATCTGGCCACGATTTCCGGTGCGAGCCTCGGTCCTTACAGCGGCAACACAAGCATTTATCACTGCCCTTCCGACCGTGCGTTAAGTGCGATCCAGCGCGCCACCGGTTGGGATCGACGCATCCGCAGCTACTCAATGAACGCCATGATGGGAAATGTCGGGAATTTTATGGCCAACGGCGTGAACATCAATAATCCCAATTTTACGCAGTTTTTAAAAATCACGCAAATCGCGCGCCCTTCGGAGATTTTTGTTTTTCTTGATGAGCACCCGGACAGCATCAACGATGGCTATTTTTTAAACAAGGATGCCCATGGTCCTTCCGGTTACGGAAATTATGGTACCAGTGAGGAATGGATACATTTGCCCGCTTCATACCACAATAATGCCGCAACCTTTTCCTTTGCCGACGGTCACGCCGCATTGCACCGCTGGTCGAGATCGAACACCATTCGCCCGCCCGCGCCGAACACCGCGAATCTTCCCATCGCGATCCCCACCTCGCCGGCCGATGAGGGAACCGACTTCGACTGGATCTTGCAACACATGAGCATCGAAAACTGACGCCCACGAATATGCCGATCTGGATTTTCATCAGAGATATTGTTTGAGCATCTGCTCATCACCTTCGGTGCCGAGCAGATAAAGTCTGTCTCCCTCCGTCCAGGTTGCGGTGATCAGCCGGTTGACTTTGGAAAATTGCGGTAAACTTCCAGCGGGCAATCCCCTCACTGAAGCGCGGTCAACCACGAACAGCCAGAGGTCGCTCTGTCCGCCCGGCGCGAGCGGCTTGCCCGTGCGGAAACAAATCATCGAAACTTTTGCGCCCTGCCAGCCTTCGACCGCACAGCCGGCCAGCGCCGTCTTTTTGAGCGCCGCCGGTAAAACGAAATCTGCCGGCGCATGGTTTTGCGCGAGGTAGGCGCGGATTGGTTCGGAATTGTTTGTCAGCAAATCCATCGTATAGCCGCGCAAGGCAACGCCCACCATCCGGTTCTGGTAAATGGCCAGCGTGTCATCATGCCCGCGAGGTGATAACCAGAACGCGGCGAACGCCATCAGCAGCACCAGCGCGGCCATCGCCGCCAGCGCAAATTTTTGGCGCCAGTAATTCATTCTCTGCTGTGCCGCCTGTTCAGAGATGATTTGTTCCTTGAGCCCAATCGGAGCGGTGATCTGCCGGAATTTTTCGCGCAGCACAAGCTGACGGGCGCAATGCGCTTCCAGCCACCGCGCCAGTTCCGGGTCGAGCTTTGCCAGCACGAGTGCCTCGGCGATTTGCGGGTCGTCCGCGTCCGCCGTGCCGTGCCGATAGAGAAGTAAAATATTTTTGGCTTCGTCGCGGTTCACAAATTGATCTGGTTGGGCGGTTCCATTTTATTGACCGTCAAAAGTTCGTGCAACCGCCCGAGCCCGCGGGCCAGGCGCGACTTGACGGTCCCCAACGGCACATCAAGGCTGGCGGCGATTTCATTGTAAGACCAATCCTGCAAATAAAACAAGGCGACGGGTGCCTGGTAAATCTCGTCCAGCCGTGACAAGGCGGCCAGCACCTGCGCGGTGTCATGGCGGTTGACTGTGGCCGGCGGCACCGAAGGAAGTTCTTCTTCAGCAGTATCCAGGTCAACGTGACTGAACCGCGTTTGCTTCCGGCGCACGACGAGAAATTCGCGGTGAAGGGTGGTAAACAGCCACGTTTTCACTTTTGATGCGTCACGCAATTGATGGCCTTTGTTCGCCCAGATGCAAAAGGATTGTTGCACGAGGTCGCAGGCGTCCGCCTCGTCGCGCGTCAGGCTGAAAGCGAATTGATACAGCGGCTCGTAAAAACGGGCCACCAGACTTTCAAAGTCCAGGCTGTCAGCCATAGTGCGGCATCAAGGTTAAGAGTGAGCAGTGCACCATTTGTTCCATCAAATTTTTCCGGGAACAAATTTCGTCGCGACGCATCTTACCTGAAAGTATCTATGACATTCCTGCAAAAACAAATGCTAACCGTTACTGTGGCGGCCTTGCTGGTTTGTGGCGGTGCATTTTCCGGCCTTGCCGCCACCGCCACGGTGCAGGTTGGAACCAACGGAAGGGTCTTTACTCCGGCCACAACCAATATCGCTGTCAACGACCAGGTGATATGGATTTGGGGTGGTCCGGCCACAACTCCACATTCAACGACCAGCGGCACGGTGGTCACCACCCCAACCTCGACCAATGCCATCCCCGACGGGCTGTGGGATTCGGGCGTGGTGGCCGGGGCGCACTCTTTCACCAACACGTTCAGTTCCGCCGGCAGCTTCCCCTATTATTGCCAGGTTCACTTTAAGGCCGGCATGACCGGGGCCATTTTTGTCGCCGCCTCCAGCCTGCCGCCCACCATTGCCATCACCAATCCCGCGCCCGGTGCCGTTTTCAGCGCGCCAGCCAATGTGACCGTTCAGGTCACCGCCTCCGACCCGAACAACGGCGGCTCCGTGACCAATGTGCAATTTCTCATCGGCCCGGTCACTTTGACCAACGAAAATGCCGCTCCGTTTGCTGCCATCGCCAGTGGCCTGACGGCGGGCAGTAACACACTTTCCGCTGTAGTCACGGACAACTTCGGGCTGGCGGCGACGAATTCGGTGACCATCAGTGTCGTCACTCCGTTGCCACTGGGTCTCAGCGCAGCGGCGCAATCATCCCCCACGAGTTTCCAGTTCAATTATGCGGCGAACGTGGGGTTGACCTATGTCGTCCAACAGTCCACCAATCTGGCCTCGGCAAGCTGGATCGCGCTGGCCACAAACATGGCCGCCAGCAATCCGGTGACGTTTGTGGACACAAACGCAACCGCGAACCCCGGATTTTACCGCGTCGTCCGCCTCCCCAATCCATGAGACTTCGCGCCTGACTTTTTGAATATGAGGTTGCTGCCAACAATCGCCAACATTTGGTTGGGCGGCTTGCTGGTTTTGTTCAACGCCACAGCGGCTGAATCTCCGTTGCCTTCAGACATAACGAATGCGCGGACCTTTGCCGCCCAGGGCGTCGTGGAAGCGGTCAAGCCCGGCGAACGGACTATCGTCGTCCGGCACGGGGCGATTTCAAATTACATGGCCGCGATGACCATGCCGTTCACGGTTAAACCCCCGGACGAACTGGCCGGCATTTCCGTCGGCGACGAAATTCTGTTTCAACTTCATGTGACGGACACCGAAAGCTGGATTGACCAGATTGTAAAAATTGGAACGGCCCCGCCGGATAGAAATAAAAAACCAACCGCGCCAGATGCGCCACCGGCCGTTCGTCCAAACAGTCCGCTGCTGGATTACAAGTTCACGAATGAGCTGGGGCAGGCTGTAAGCCTGAACGGCTTTCGCGGCCAGGCGCTGGCCATCACATTTTTTTACACGCGTTGCCCGCTGCCGGAATACTGCCCGCGCTTGTCGAAAAATTTTCATGAGGCGTCGCAAAAACTGGAATCCATGCCGGGCGCGCCGGCCAACTGGCATTTTCTTTCGATTTCGTTTGATACGGAATTTGATTCGCCGGCCATGCTCAAAGCCTACGGCGAAAGTTATCAGTATAATCCCAGGCATTGGAGTTTCCTGACGGGACCGCCGGACAAAATCGCCGAACTCGCGCGCGGCTCGGGTGTGACATATGAAACCGACGACGGCACCATCAATCATAATTTCCGCACGCTCATCATTGATGCCGCCGGCCATTTGCAGACGGTTTTTCCGACCGGCGGAAACCTCTCCGACCAGATTATGGCTGAAATCATCAAGGCCGCCGCGGTGACAAATCAATTCATGGCGCAAAATCAAAAGCGGTGAAACCGAAACAAACGCTGGTTGTGGCGCTGGCCGTTGGCATTTCCGCCAGCGCTGCGCTCCTTCTGGTTTCGTGCGACACCACGCCGGGCAGCGTGGTGGTGCCGCTAGAAATTCCCGGTGCGCATTACGTCGGCAACCAGGCCTGTGCGGACTGCCACAGGGACATTGTCCGGGAATTCCCCGCCAGTCCGCACGCGCGGATTCATTCTGAAACTGCGGCGATGGCCGGCCAGACCGGCTGCGAATCCTGTCACGGGCCGGGCAGCAAACACATCGAATCCGGCGGCGGCAGAAATTTCATCATCAACCCGCGCAACGACCCGGCATCGTGTTTTCAATGCCATCTCGACGTCAACGCGGAATTAAACCTGCCACATCATCATCCGGTCCTCGAAGGCCACATGAGCTGTGTGCAATGCCACGACACGCACGGCGGCGACATATTCAAACCGGCGGGCTGGCTGGCCATGGCACGGCAAAATGAAGGCTGCGCGCAATGCCACCGCGACCAGACGCGCCCGTTTGTGTTTGAACATCCGGCGCTGCGCGAGGGCTGCATCACCTGTCACAACCCGCACGGTTCGATCAATGACAAAATGCTCGTCGAGAGCGACCCGAATCTTTGCCTGCGCTGCCACGCACAGGTGCAGGGCGCGAATGTTCCCGCCGGACACATTTACATCGGCAACATTGATCACAGCACATTTCTACAAACCGCAACGTGTTGGGCTTCCGGCTGTCACACGGCGATTCACGGTTCCAACGTGGATCCGCGTTTGAGGTATTAAGCGCAACCCGAAAATTTGAATGAAATTATTTTCATCAAATGTATTTGGAACGCGCGCGGTGTTTTTTCTGGCGGTTTGCCCGGCATTGGCGGCCGCCGAAATTCAAACGAATCAGCTTCCGCCAGCGACAGATATAAAAATTGATTTCGACCGCGACATCCGGCCCATTTTGGAAACGTCCTGCGTGCGCTGTCACGGGCCGGAAAAACCGAAGAGCCGCTTTCGACTCGACAACCGCGACTCCGCGCTTAAAGGCGGCAACGAAAATGACAACGACATTGTTCCGGGCGACAGTTCCAAAAGCATGCTCGTCCATTATGTCGCGCGGCAGGTGGCGGACATGGAAATGCCGCCGACCGGCAAAGGCAATCCGCTGACGCCGGCTCAAGTTGGCCTGCTGCGCGCCTGGGTTGACCAGGGCGCGAACTGGACCACGACAAATCAACCGCCGCATGCCACCCTGACTTTCGCGCCGACACTCCGTGGGTTTGATGTTTCGGGTAATAAATCTAAATTCCGCGAACTCGGAGGTGTGAACACCGGGTTTTCGGGCGGGGTGGAACAGTTTTCATACACGCAGCGGGTGACGCCTGATGAAAAGATTTCCGTGACGGGGCATGCCATGGTCGCCAACCAGGATTTTGAATTGAAATATGCGGTGGATAGAATTGACACGGGCTTCATCCACGCCGGCTTTGATGAATGGCGCAAATATTACAATGATGTCGGTGGCTACAACCCGATGGTGACGCCGTCGGAGTTCAATCTGAATCAAAATCTGTATGTGGACTACGGAGACGTCTGGATTGATTTCGGTCTGACTTTGCCGCAGCGGCCTCAAATCGTCCTCAGTTACGAATATCAATTCCAAAACGGCAAAGAATCAACGCTGGACTGGGGTTATGCGAACGGGAAAAATATTTATCCGGCGACACAGGCGATGGACGAACAGACGCACATCCTCAAGCTGACCGTGACGCACGATTTCGACGACTGGCATCTGGAGAACAATGCGCGCGTGGAATTTTACAGCGAGAACAACAGCGGTGCGGAGCCGCAGATACAGTTTGGCGGCACCACGCCGGACACGTTCGTCAACACGCAGGACAATTATCGTTCCACGCAGGGCATGGAGACGCTGAGCCTGGAAAAACAAATCCGCGACTGGTGGTTTTTGTCGGGCGGATTTTATTATTCAAAGCTCGAGGGCAGCGATTTTTTCAACCAAACCACCCTGATACCAGCGTTTAACATCAACAATGCGTTGAGCAGCCAGCAAATCACCCTGAGCCGGGAATCGGAAATTTTCAGCGTGGCCAGTTTGTTCACGCCGCTGGAGTATCTGACTTTTTCGCTCGGCTCGCAAAATGAATGGACGCAGCAGGGGGGTTTCGGCAACAGCGTTCCGGACCTCGATTTGGGAGCCAACTCGCCTATCAATTCCAACTCGGATTTGTTCAAAGCCAGTCAGAACGCAGACTTTCGCTTCACAAACATTCCGTTCACGGTACTTTTTGCCGACGCTCGGTTGGATGAGGAAAGTGTTGACCAGTTTCAAGACCAAGACCCGGCTGGCCCGTTGGCAACGGAGAGCAAAACTGACGCCACGAATTTTCGTTACGATTACCAAGCTGGCTTCAACACGTCGCCCTGGCGCTGGCTCACCTTGAATGCGCAATATCAGTATCAATCCAGCGACACCGATTACAACTATCCGGTGGATGTGGCGAACGGCGTTTCCGGCGTGACGAACGGCTATCCGGGATTCATCCTCAATCGCAAAAACAAAACTGGCCAGTTTGAGGCCAAGCTTGAATTGCGGCCGACGATCTGGTTGAAAACGACACTGACTTACCAGATCAGCGGCACGGATTATTCGTCAACCACCGACCCGGCTTACGATTTTGGCCTGTTGCAACTGGTTTCTCCCGGCGGCCCGATCATGGACGGACGTTACAACGCGCAGACTTACGGCCTCGGCGCCACGCTTACGCCGATCCAGCGGTTGTATTTTTCCGGCACCTTCACTTACAGCCAGTCGCGTCTGACCACGGCCGCCAATAGTGATCCGTCCATCGTGCCTTACAGCGGCAATGTTTACATGGTCACCACGACGGTGACGTATGCGTTGAATGCGAAAACCAGCCTGCAAACCAACTACTCTATTTCGCGCGCCAATTACAGGGAAAATAACGCGGCGGCGGGAATGCCGCTGGGAATTGATTATACGCGAAACCAATTGATCGTCGGCCTGACCCGCCAGATCACCAAACGCCTGACCGGCGCGATCCATTACGAATTTTCCCAATACTCCGAGCCGAGCAGCCGCAACGTGAATAACTTTACGGCCCAGGGAATTTTTGCGACGCTCGTTTATAAATGGCAGTGATTGTTCCCTTAAACATAAATTTAACGGGAAAACTCTTGCAAAAAAACCTTCGTCGTTTGGGATTGCCTTTGACGCAATCATGAACACCAATGCCAATCCTCATTTATCGTCGGAAACGTGGCCGGCACGTCGCTGTGGCGAAATTCTTCTGACAATTCTTCTGACAGTTGGCCTTTTTTAGCCGGTTTTTGGCGATTTTGAAGTCCCTGCGCCGGAAGCTGTCGTTGTCCACCAACGACTTATGAAGTTGGCTCCAGAGGTAGGACTCGAACCTACAACCACACGGTTAACAGCCGCGTGCTCTACCATTGAGCTACTCTGGAACGCAAACGGAGGCATAACTTACAAACCGTTGCTCGTCGCGTCAAACCGATTCATAATTAAATCTGGCAGTGCGGACAATAAAAGGTGCTTCGTGCCGCCTGGATGATGCGCTTGATCGGGCGATGGCAATGAATGCAGGGCTTTCCCGCACGGTCATAAACCCGCAACCGTTCCACATAATAATCCGGCGTATCAGGTGCACGGCCAAAATAAAACAGCCCGTCGGACCTGCCACCGATGAAATTCAGCGGCACCGTGCTGCCACCGGCAACCGCTTTGGTCAAAATTTCACGGACCGACCGCCGGAGTTTTTTGACCTGCACCAACGTCAATTGATTTGCCGGCCGTTTCGGTGAAATGCCGGCAAGGAACAAGGCCTCGCTGGCGTAGATGTTTCCCACGCCCGCAAGGAGTGATTGATCCAAGAGTTTAACCTTGATGGCCTGACGCGAACGCTTCAATGCCCGGGCAAAGGCCGCCGGCTGAAAATCATCACTCAAAGGTTCCGGGCCCAGTTTTAACACCGCCGAAATATCCAACGTTATCCGCCCAAAATAACGGGTGTCTTCATAGATGAAATTTTGCCGGCCCAGATCAAAAATCACCGCCGCATGCTTTGGCAGCGACACACTTTTTGGCGTTACAAACATCCTTCCCGTCATTCCAAGATGTCCGAGCAACATCACGGGTTTGCCGGCGGTCGGGGAGCGAAGTTCGAACAAAAGATATTTCCCGCGCCGCGACAGGCCCGTGAATCTGGCACCCACCAAAACTTTTTTCAACTCCCTCAGCAAAGTCGGTCTCAAAACTTTTGCCCGCCGCACCTCCACGGCGCGAATGGTTTTGTCACGCAACAGCGGACGCAGATGACGCGCGAGGACTTCGACTTCCGGGAGTTCGGGCATGAAGAAGTTTTGCGGCTAACTGACCAGCGTCCCGACCTTTTCGCCCATAACGACACGCTTTAAATTATGCGGCCGGCCGAAATCGAAAACGATGACCGGCATCTTGTTGTCCATGCAGAGCGAGAACGCCGTTGAATCCATCACCTTCAACTGCCGTTGCAGCGCATCGAGATACGAGATTCGCGCGAAGCGTTTCGCCCGGGGATTTTTCTTCGGGTCGCTGTCGTAAATGCCGTCCACCTTGGTCGCCTTTAAAATCACCTCCGCGCCGATCTCATTCGCACGCAACGCCGCCGCTGTGTCCGTTGAAAAATACGGGTTGCCCGTGCCACCGCCGAAAATCACCACCCGGCCCTTTTCCAGATGCCGCACCGCGCGCCGGCGGATGAACGTCTCCGCGATCTGCGCCATCGTGATGGCGCTTTGCACGCGGGTGGGACAGCCGAGCTTTTCCAACGCGTCCTGCAACGCCAGTGCGTTGATGACCGTCGCGAGCATGCCCATGTAATCGCCCGTTGCGCGTTCAATGCCCCGTTCGCTGCCGCTCAGGCCGCGGAAAATATTACCGCCGCCGACGACCACGACCACCTGCACGCCAAGTTCGCGGACCTCGTGGACCTGTCCGGCCATGTGCTGCACCGCCTCGGGCGAAATGCCGACGCCGTTCGCGCCGCCGAGCGCCTCGCCACTCAACTTGAGCAGGATGCGGGTAAATTTGGGTTTCTTGGCCGTTGTCATAAAAGTTGAAGCGCACGCAGCATCACGCAATGTTTAACAGCCTCTGAGCCGGGCGTCAAATGAAAGACACCCAAGGAATCAGCATAAACAAAAGGCGTCCATTGCTGGACGCCTTTGCCATTTCGTTTGGAAAAATAATTCGTTACGCGTTTTCGCCGACTTGGAAGCGCACGAAGCGGCGGATGGTGATCTCATCGCCAAGCTGCTTGGCGACCTGCGCGACATGTTCCTTTACGTTGACTTCGGAATTGCGTTTCACAAAACCCTGGTCCACGAGGCAGTAAGTCTGGAAAAATTTGTCCAGAACACCGGCCAGGATTTTTTCCATCGCCTGCGGCGGCTTGCCCTTGAGCCGGTCGGATGACGCGGCGATCTCGCGTTCCTTGGCGATGATTTCAGGTGAAACCTGCTCGCGCGAAACGGCGTGCGGATGGCCCGCCGCAATCTGCAATGTGATGTCGCGCACGAGCTGCTTGAACTCTTCCTTGGCCGTCGTTTCCGGCTTGCCCGCGCCGACTTCGACCAGCACGCCTACTTTCGCGCCGGTGTGGATGTAAGCCGCGACGAGGCCGTTGCCGGAAACTTCAATGCGCTGATGGCGTGAAATGACAATGTTCTCACCAATCTTCGCCACGACGGCGACGCGGTCGGCTTCAAGGTTCGCGGTCGGATCCGCCGCCAGTTTCTTCGCGATGTCGTCGCAGAACGCGCGGAAACTTTCGTTCTTCGCCACGAAATCCGTCTCGCAGTTGATTTCGACGATCACACCGACCCTGGCGCCGGGCTGGATGTGCTGGGCAATGACGCCTTCGTTGGCCGCGCGGCTCGCTTTTTTCTCGGCGGACGCAATGCCCTTTTTGCGCAGATAATCCATGGCGGCTTCAATGTCGCCTTTTGCCTCGACGAGCGCCTTTTTGCAATCCATCAAGCCCGCACCGGTCATTTCGCGGAGCTTACCGACATTTGCCGCAGTGATTTCAGCCATAAAAAATTGAGGGTTGTTCGTTGAACGTTGGAAGACAGGGCGCAAAAAATTCCGCGACCCGGCCAAAATGATTTAAGCCTGAACCGGAGCCGCCCCGGCGGCCGCAGCTTCAGCGGGCTGGCCTTCGGCCGCCGGCGTAGTTTCCGGAGCATCCGCCTTGCGCGCCCGCTTGGATTCATATTCCGCCTGCGCCTGGGTGATGACCTGGCTGACGGTGGCCATGATCATGCGGACGGAACGGATGGCGTCGTCGTTCGCGGCGATCGGATAGGTGACGAGATCGGGATCGGAATTCGTGTCCACGAGCGCAACGATGGGGATGTTCAGCTTGCGCGCCTCGGCCACGGCGTTGTGTTCACGCTTGATGTCCACGACGAACATCGCGGCGGGCATTTTGTCCATCGCGCTGATGCCGTCGAAGTATTTGTGGAGGCGGGCTTCCTCGCGGTGGATCATTGCCTGCTCCTGCTTGACGTAATCGTTGATCGAGCCGTCCGTGTTCATCTTCTCGATTTCCTTGAGGCGTTTGAGGGACGTTTTGATCGTGTTGTAATTGGTCAACGTGCCGCCAAGCCAGCGTTCGGTGACATAAAACTGTCCGCATTCCTTCGCGGTTTCCTTGACGCATTGCTGCGCCTGTTTTTTGGTGCCGACAAAAATGACTTTTCCGCCCTTGCGCACCGTCGTGGCCAGAAAATCGGTCGCGGCTTCGAGCTGAACAAGCGTCTTCGAGAGGTCAATAATGTGAATTCCGTTGCGCGCGTCAAAAATGAACGGCTTCATCTTCGGGTTCCAACGCTTCGTTTGATGTCCGAAATGGACGCCTGAATCCAGCAATTCTTTTACACCGATGCTTAACATAATTTTCCTTTGGTTGAGACCCTGGATTTTCCAGAGCATCCCGCGGAACACGGGATTAATTTTAATGTTGTTGTGGCCGCTCCGCACCCACACGAGCGCAAAATTTTAAGGCCGTTTTCCCCTTTTCCAAACCGCCAACTTTATGGTTCAAAAATGGTCGAGAAGAATAACAGGGCCACATCAAATGGCAATCCCTATTTTCCGCCTGAAGATTGCGCAATGCCCGGCCAGGCACGATTGTCGCATTATTTTGTTTATTACGGAACCGCGTGCCGCAATGCCGCAATTATACCAATAAAATTGTTGTTGGAAATGCGTTGGCGGTCACGATTTCCAACCTGACTTGCGGGACGATTTACTATTTCGCCATCAAAGATTATAACGCGGACGGAATTGAAAGCGGTTTTTCAAATGAAGCCACCTACAGTCCGACGGCGGGCTCACGTTGAGCTCGGGAACAAACCCGGGAGATCTCATGGTGCCATCATTTCCGGTCGTGCCGGCCCATTGGTATGAAATCCAAGCCTCGGCAGACCAGCAGTCTTGGAACACCATCGGGCAGACCGGCATGGCATTATCGAACAATTGGGTTCATTTTGGCGAACCCGAGACCAACGATTTCCCGTCGCGATTTTATCGGTTGGTGCTTCATTGATTAACAGATGCTTGCTTCTTCGGGCAAAAGGCCTCTGCCGCCGTGAATAACGCCAGCCGATTGTGCAGCGCACACGTCAGAAATTCCGAGTCCAGATATTTCTGTCCACCCAAACAACCAGAAAGCCGGTCGGGCTACCGCGTTCGCCCGCACCAAGTGCAGGTATAAATGCCCCGCGCATCCAAAACGAAAGTGGATTTGACCGCGGCCGAAGCGCAACAATTACAGGTGGCCACACAAACGCCAACCAAAGGCGGAAGGCATAAAATCTCATTGCCGCAGGAAGCACAAACGATCTTGTCCCTCTTTATCAAAAAATCCACGTCATTCTTCGGAGAACACTTGCAGGCCAGGTTTCCCAAAGCGCCGCAGGCCAAATTTGCCAGTCCCCCCTTGCCTTGATTACCGGGCAATTGCTTCGCCTCTATGATGCTGACTGCTGACATAATTTAAAAACAACTAAAATCCGCCAACCTTCACCGCACCAAAGAAATGGTTCCAAAAGAACATCTGCATTAGAATCAAAAAAATTGATCTTGTCAATGACTTGCTGGGTTTTGTCAATAACTTGCATACATTGTGAATAACTTCGCCATGCCGTTAATTTTTTCCACATCCTGTGAATAAGATTTCCCGCTTGCGAATATTCCAAACAGGAAGTGAGCAACTTATCGCTGATTGTAAATATGTAATGATTGTAAATGTTATGCCCGTGGCTGATAAAGGAGTAGCAAGAAAAACAGTGAAGCGCTTCAGAAAATGCAGCGTGAAATTGGGCTTAAAAGGCCAGCCTTGCAAACATGGACACAAACGTCATACAAGAAACGGTAAGAACCGAAGGGGCACCTCGCCCTGCGCGACGGGCACCCATGTTTGGTCAAAATGAACTCGAAGTCAGTTTTTCATCGGAACAACCATTGGCTTGCTGTGGCGAGGAATTGAAGCCTTTCTGGGCCGATGACGGGCGCTTTATGTGTGCCTGCATGCGCTGCGGTCAAAAATACACGGACAGCACGCAAGTGCGTTATGGCGGTTCTCCTTGGATCGGCGTCGACTTGGATGGAACGCTGGCGCATGATTCAGGAAAGAAGGGCATGGACGAAATTGGCAATCCCATCAAGCCGATGCTGAATCGCTTGAAGAACTGGATTGCGGAGGGGAAAACCGTGAAAATATTCACCGCCCGTGCCTCCTCCCCCAGACAGGTGGTCATGATTAAAAAATGGCTTGCCAGTTATGGCTTGCCGGATTTGGAAGTGACCAATGTAAAAGACCTCCGAATGATCGAACTCTGGGACGATCGTTGCGTGCAGGTGATGACCAATTCCGGGGAACCCGTTGGCCAGAAGGCGGCCTTTCGCCGTGACCGGCCGGCGGCCATGCACAGTTTGGCTGGCCGGCCAGTTTCATCCGGTCTCTTATCCCGTTTGAGAATCTTCTTAACATTGTGATGAATCTATTTCAAACATACGAATCCAGGTGAATTTATGCGCATTCAAGCAAGCTCAACCAGTTTAATGGAACCGCTTTTCTGCATGTTTTGGTATGCTGTCTATGCGCTGGCGCTGTTCATCCTTTTTGCCACAAGAATTTGGTCTGCAATCGGCATTCAAGTGGCATGCCCCCAAAAAGCCCAACAAACAAAAACCACTTAATAACTATTATGCGGGCAATAACAAACACAAATGGGTTGATGAAACCATTTGGGTGCATCGTCCTCGCTCTGGCACTTTTTGGACTGCAAACCAAGGTCAGCCATGCGCAAGGCACAATACTAACGCCGGGAAGTTTGGTTTTTGGCGTCGGCGAACTTGGTCCGGTTGGAGGAACTTCCATTGCCTCACTCAGTGAACCTTTTGCCTCGTCATCCTTTTCCGGGATTCTTAATTCAAGCGTTATTAGCGGCGACACCAGCAACCCGTTGGGTGGTTTGACGTTTATTTACCAGTATTCCATCAATACCGGCCCTGACTCTTCTGGAGGAATTTCATTGGGCGGCTTTGGCAATTTTCTGACCGATGTAGGTTATCAAATTCCAGCCACTGGAATACCTGCTGCTGTTGAAAACAGGAGCACGAGCGGAAACAATATCGATTTTTTCTTCAGTTCAATACCAATTGGCCAAACCAGTGCTTTGCTGGTGGTGCAGACCGACTCCCAATCCTTTGGTTTAAATACTTCGACCGTCTTGGACAACACCGGATCACCCAACGTCACCGAATATGCCCCCATATCCGTGACGCCGACACCAGAGCCGACGACGGTTGGCTGCTTTCTACTTGGATTGGGTATTTTGGCCTGCACGCGGCCTTTGAAAATGAAGCGAATATAAAGACTTAAATCAATTGTACTCCCGAAAAAAACCACCGGCGACAGAAATATAAACTGAATATGAAGACTGAAAACTTAAGACTGGCAATCATTGCGGCCGCTTTGACCGGGGCGATGAGCGCCAGCGCTGTGACCCTCACATTTAACGGGGTGGATCCCGGAGAAAATGTGACCCTTCAGGTGAGCGGGGGCATCACCATAAATCCAGGCATATTTCCGGCTGGAATCTGGAACCAAACAATTGACGGGGTGCCGACACCGTCCTTCTGCATTGACGTCGCGCGCGATATTTCGCTCGGCCAGACGTTAACCGACTACAATTATACCGACCTTTCGCTTGCCCCACTGAATCCCGCCGGTCCCATGGGCGTTCAGGCCGCAACCGATATCGAGAAACTTTGGTTTGCATACTATCCCGCCGCCACCGTGAGCGACCAGGACGCGGCGGCACTGCAGGTGGCCATCTGGGAGGACGTTGCCGCAAAGGTGGGCACTTACACGGTCATCGTGAATGGCAATAATTTGAGTGATCCGATTTACAGCGAGGCGGCCAGCATGTTAAGCAATCTCCCCAACATCACCGGTGAGGCAAGTCTGGTGGGTTTGATCAGCCCTGACGGACAGAATTATGTTGTCCCGCTGCCCACTCCTGAACCCACCACACTGACATTGGCCGGTTTGGGCGGTTTGACCGTGCTGCTGTTGCGCCGCCGGAAATAAGAAATATCCGGATAAAATCTTCGTTCGCCAACCCAAACCATCACTCAGAGATGGTTTGGGTTGTATTTTTCGGTTTTGGCATCACAAAAAGCGAAAACCCACTGCCTCGACGCCCTGAAATTGCAGCTTCATCATCCGTCAGAATTTTTTCCGTGCGACTTGTCAAAGACGTGCGGCTGCATTATCGTCCGCCAATGTCGTTGAAGAAACATTTTGCCTGGCTGGCGCTGGTCTTCTGCATTGCAAATTTTGCGTCCGCCGACACGCTCCAGCTCAAAGACAAGGCCGCCGTCACCGGCAAAATCCTCGCCGAGAAACCGGATGCCATTGTCATGGATGTCGGCTACACGGTGCTGGTCGTGCCCCGCGGTTCCATCGCCGGCATCATAAAGACCGATGCGGCTGCGCCGCAGACCTTGGCCGTCGCGAATCCGATCGCCGGCGTCAACGTCGCGCCACAATTTTATTACGCCAACCTGCTCGCCACGCCCGCGCGCGACGTAAGTTCGCTCGTCAAACAGATCGGCGAGGCGGTCGTGCAGGTTCGCACGCCGGAGGGCCTGGGTTCGGGCTTTTTCATCAACGCGGACGGTTATCTCATCACCAACTTCCATGTCATTGAGGGTGAAACAGAAATTTCCGTGGAAGTTTACAGTCAGAAAGACGGCCAGCTCGACCGCGAAACCTACAAGCAGGTCAAGATCATCGCCATTAACAAATTTCACGATCTCGCGCTGCTTAAGATCGAGGACAAAAACGCGCCAAAGTTCAAATTCATAACGCTCGGCAGCTCGGATGCGTTGAATGTGGGCGACGAGGTTTTTGCCATCGGCAGCCCGCTGGGCCTGGAACGCACGGTGACGCAGGGAATATTGAGCACCAAAACGCGTGAACTGGAGGGCGAGCTTTACCTGCAGACCAGCACGCAGATCAATCCCGGCAACAGCGGCGGCCCGCTCTTCAACCTCGCCGGCGAAGTCGTGGGCGTGACGAACATGAAAATCACCTTTGGCGAAGGCCTCGGCTTTGCGATTCCGGTGGAACTGGTGAAAAGTTTTCTCGACCACCGCGACGCATTTGCCTACTCAACCGACAACCCGAACAATCCGTACCGCTACCTCGAACCGCCCAGCCGCACGAAACACCAGGTCGATGAGAAATAGACCCTCTTCGCCACGCAACCTTTCGCCGTAGTTTAACTTTAATTGATTATGACAAAACTCTTTCGCCCGCTTTTTCTGGCCGGATTCATAACTTCGCTGGCTTTCGCCGCCGCCTTGCGCGCCGCGATTCCCCCCGCCGAAAATCTTTTGCCGGCGGACACGCTGTTCGTCGTCACGGCGCCGGACTGCGCAGAGCTGCGCACCGCCCTGAACCAGTCGCCGCAAATGCTTCTGTGGAACGACCCGGCCATGAAGCCGTTCCATGACAAGTTCGTGGGCAAGTGGAGCGAAGCGTTCATAGCGCCGCTGGAAAAAGACCTTGGCCTGAAACTGGCCGATTTCACCGAACTGCCGCAGGGCCAGTTCACGTTGGCCGTCACGCAAAACGGCTGGAGCGGCACCAGTGATCAGACACCCGGCCTCGTCCTGTTGCTCGATGCAAAGGAAAAAAGCGGCCTGCTCAAAACCAATCTCGCCACGCTGCAAAAAAAATGGGCGGATGCAGGCAAAACCATCCGCACGGAAACCATCCGCGATGTCAAATTCTCCATTTTGACACTATCGAGCAACGACGTTCCCGCCTCTTTATCCCGCCTGATTCCCAAGCGCCAGCCGGTCACGGAACTCGGCAAGGAAACCCCGCCGGCCAAACCGGGCGAACTCGTCATTGGCCAGTTTGAATCGCTGCTGATCGCCGGCAACTCCATTCAGGCCGTCGAACCGGTTGTGGCACACCTGACCGGCGGTTCCGCACCCGCGCTGAACGACAACGGCATCTTCGCCGCCGACAAGCTCGCGCAATTCCGCGATGCGCCACTGTATTACGGCTGGTTCAACGCGAAAACTTTCTTCACGGTGCTCTCGCACATCCCGCCGCCGGAACCGAATCCCGACGCGCCCAGCCCCGTGCCGCAAATGCCGTGGGACAAAATACTCACCGCCTCAGGCGCCCTGGGATTGAGGAGCGCAAGCATCACCTGCCGCGAAACGCATGACGGCTCGCAGGTGAACATCTTTCTGGCGGTGCCGGAGGCGGACCGCACTGGCCTGTTCAAGATGCTTGCCGCCACCCCGAAAGATGCAAACCCGCCGCTGTTCGTGCCCGCCGACGCGGTAAAATTCTGGCGCTGGCGCGTGGACGGCCAGAAAGACTGGGCCGCGCTGGAAACCATGCTCGGCAGCATTTCGCCCGTCGCGTTGAGCAGCTTGAACACCGCCATCGCCATGGCCAACGCCAGCGCGCAGCAGAAGGATCCGAGCTTTGACCTCCGCAAAAACCTCATCGGCAACCTGGGCGACGATTTCATCAGCTATGCCAAGGCTCCGGCGGGGAGTTCCATCGCGGATTTGAACAACGCCCCCTCCATTTTCCTGTTCGCCTCGGCCAACCCCGATCAGACCATCCTCGCCGTGAAAAGCGTCGCGTCACTGATGTACGGGCAGGCGGGCGCGGCGGAACCGCGCGATTTTCTCGGCAAAAAAATTTACAGCATTCCCCTGCCCTCGCCGCGCATGGCGGGCACGACGGCACCGGCGCATTCGCTCAACCTGACGACCAGCAGCGGTTATGTGGCCATGAGCACCGACACGTCGATTGTGGAGAATTTCCTGCGCAACACCGGCGCCCCGGCGAAACCATTGCGTGAAGTGGCCGGACTGAACGAGGCGGCGCAGCACATTGGCGGCGCGGGCAGCGGCCTGTTCGGCTACGAAAACCAGCGTGAAATCATGCGCGCGGCCTTCACGCTGTTGAAAGGCCAGTCCGACAATGCAGCCGGGCTGGGTTCGATGGCCGCCCTGCCAAAGAGTTTCCGCGACTGGATGGATTTCTCACTGCTGCCGGACTATGACCAGGTCTCGAAATACTTTTTCTTCTCCGTCTTCGGCGGCAGCACCACGGTGGATGGCATCTCCTTCAAGGCCTTTGCCCCGCGCCCGCCGCTGCTGAAGTAACGCGACAATTGTTAAAAAGACCAATCGTTGTACCGGCCTTCCGATACAACGATTTTCAATTTAAGCATCAACGCCGACTCATTCCTGCGGATAGACCAGAATCCGGTTGTGTACCACCACAATCAGGTCGTTTTTCTTGTCGCCGGTGACATCGGCCACGAGCGCCTCGCGCGGTTCCGGCAGCGCGTTGTCGCGCCCGCGAAACGTGTGCTGTTCAAACACCTGCCAGCGGTCGGCGGGAACCAGCTTGTGCTTTGAATCAAAGGTCACGATGTCGAGGTAGTTCTTCGCCGTTTCCAGAAACACCAGGTCTTTGCGCCCGCTGCCGGTCAAATCACCCGCCACCACGTCGTTCAAGAAGCCGTCCTTGATGGGCGTTTCGTAACCGTCGAGCGCGGTGAAGTCCCATACATCGCCGGCCAGCGCCAGCCAGGCAACCGTGTTCTGGCCAAGAAAGCCGACGCTCTGGACATTTTTGCCGCCGATCGCAACCGGCTGCACGCTGCTGAAATCCGTGGCCGGCAGTTCCACGTTGCGGACGACCTGCCAGACACCCGTGGCATCGCGCTCGCACAAGGTCAGTTGCTTGTGTTCCGCATCGAACAAGAAAATGGAGGGCGTGACATTGGTTCCGTTCCAAACCGCCGTCGCGCCGACGATGCGCGAATCGCTTTCGGCGCCGTTGATCTGGTCTTTCACGCGGAAAACCCAGCCCGGCTGGTTCGTCGAGCCTTGAATTTTGTCCCCGTGTTCCAGCACGACGGCGCGCACAAAATTTTTCTGCGGCAGCAGCAACTCCGGTTTGCCGTCGCCATCCACATCCGCCGAGGCCAGCCACGGCTGCTCCAGCGCACCGCCGGGCGGATCCACGTCCACCTCGTCGAAATCGCTGCCGGTTTTTTGCAGCAGCACCTTCACTTTTTCATAAGGGATCAACACGACCAGGTCCGCCAGCCCGTCCTGGTTCACGTCCTGAAACGCAAAGGCCGCCGGATTGGATTTGAAGCCGTCGCTCAATTTTTGCGATTTCATCCTGCCGTCGGCCGAACGTGTGACGAGCGACCGCTGGCCGTCCTTGTCCACGATGATGGCGAGCGTCGGCTTTGCGCCGGGCTTCAACGCGCCGACGGTCATCACTAGCGGTTTGCCGTCGAGCGGCAGCAGCGTCGGGAACGGCAGCCGGCCGTTCTTGTCGAACTGGGCCACCCCGACCGCGCTTTCGTCCTGGCTCAAAAGAAAAATGGTGGGCTTGCCGTCGCCGTTCAGATCCGCCGCCGCAATCTGGCTCACACCTGCCAGCGTCGGAAAGGTTTTCGGCGACGCCAGTGAGCCGTCGGCCTGCTGCAAATAGACGGAGAGCTGGCCGCTCGCCGGCTCGGCCACGAGCAGGTCAGGACGGCCGTCGCCGTTGACATCCGCCCACAACAGGCCGCGTTGCGCCGCGTCGGTCTTGTTCAGCGGTAGGATTTGAAACTGGCCCCGATGAAACGCACCGGACAAGACTTCCGCCGGCTGGCGCGAGAACTGCGAGACTTCCGCGCGCCCGGAACTTTGCGCGATGGTCACGATGTAATTTTTCGCATCGCCGCCCAAATTGTCCGCGTCAAACGAGCGGAACGGTGGCACCTTGAAATAGATTTCTGGCCCGAGCTGGCCGCCGCTGTTTTGCAGCCGGAAACGGAGCGGCGTCGGGCTGTCAAAATCCACGAGCAGCAGATCATTTTTACCGTCGGCGTCCACGTCCACGATCTGCACGGCCTTGGGCGTGCCGGAATAGGAAATCTTCTGCGGCTCGGCCAGGGTGTGATCCGCATTCTGGGCGAGAAAATAAAGGGAGCCATTGTCGCCGAGCAAAACCAGGTCGGTGCGGCCGTCGCCGTTCAGATCGCCTTCGGCCAGCGCATTGGGGTTCATCTGCCCGTCATCAATATGCCAGACCTTCGGATCGCTCCAGCCGTTCGTGCCAAGATTGTAGATCACCTCGAGGTCCTTGTTGTCGCCGTAAAACGCAAGATCGGGCCGGCCATCGCCGTTCAAATCCGCCACGACCAGTGCCCCGATGTGTTCGTCCACTGGAATCGAATCAATGCGGAAGCGCGCGTCCGGCGGCAGTTCGTTGAGTTCCAGTTTGCGCGGTGAAGACGTGGCCGCTTCGTTCATTTTGCCCGTGCGGTTGTAGAGCAGGTTGATTTTGGAACGCAGATTGTTGACCACGATCAGGTCGTTCAAGCCGTCGCCGTCCAGGTCCGCCGCGTGCAACAGGGCGATGCCATCATCAATCGGATAGAATTCCGGGCCGGTGAACCCCAGGCTGTTTGTGGCGACGCCGCCATGAACGGAGGCGACAAAGGCCAGGACCAGCGCCGCGACAACGGCACAACCGGAACATTTCAATGCTTGCATAAAGTGGCGGCAAGCTGCCATCGGCGGCGGCACTTGGCGAGTTTTTATTCGCCGATAAAATGCAGCGCGACGCAGCGGGCATGGCCGTGCGTGCGGTGTTCCCACAAATAAATCCCCTGCCAGGTTCCCAGCACGGGCCGTCCGGCGCGCACGGGCATGCTCAAGTTCACCGTCGTCAGCGCGGTGCGGATGTGCGCGGGCATGTCGTCGCCGCCCTCCGCCGTGTGGACAAACAACGCATCGCCGTCGGGAACCAGCCGTTTGAAAAAAGCCTCCAAATCGCGCCGTACATCCGGGTCGGCGTTCTCCTGAATCAACAGCGAAGCCGAGGTGTGCCGCACGTGAAGCGTCAGCAAACCGTCGTTGGACTTGTGTTGCGCGAGCCAGCCTTGGACTTCACGCGTGAATTCGTAAAGGCCGCGTCCACGCGTGACGATGGTCAGTTCGTGGAATAACTGGTGCAACATCGGAAAATCATTGGGCGGCGGGCAACGCGCCTTTTCCCGCCAGCGCCTTTTCCAGTTCGGGATTGTGCGGCTGGCCGGCGTCGAGCGCCTTTTGATAATGCCAGCGTGCCAGTTCCACCAGCGGCGGATTCTGGCTGATGTAAATCGCGGCGAGATTGTTGTGAGCGGCGGCGTAATCGGGGTTCAGCTCAATGGCCTTGCGCAACGCGGTTTCCGCCTGCGTCCGCAGCCCTTTGTGGCTCAAGGTGACGCCCAGATAATTCTGGATTTCCGGATTCTGCGGATCCAGTTTGGCGGCGCGGCTCAAGATGTCGAGCGCCTCGTCATATTTTTCCTGCCGGAATTTCAGATAGCCCAGCGTGGCGACGTTGAAGGCGTCGTTCGGATCCTGCGCGATCGCCGTCTTGATGTGTTTCTCCGCGCTGTCGAGCTTGTCCTCCTGCATTTCGATGGCCGCCAGGTTGCCAAGCACCAGCGCATTGTTTTCGTCCTGCTGCAAAATCTGGAGATAATCCGACTCGGCCCGGTCATACTGCTTGGCCGTGAAAAAACTTTGCGCCTCGGCCACCAGGCCCGCCGAACCGGCGGGCAGTTCCTTGACGGATTTTTTCTGTGGCTCGTCGGCGACGGGTTGCGGGGCCGGCTGTTTGAACAAGGCCAGTTCCTCAGGCGTGTATGGCACCGCCTGCGCCTCGTCCACCGCCAGCCGCTCGCGCAAGTTCCTGATTTGATTCATCAACCGGTTTGTTTGCGCCACCAGATCCTGTTTTTTGGAGCCGTCAAGCTTCTTGTTCGCCACTCCAAGCCTGACCAGCAGATCATTGCGCTCCTGGGTCAGCTCGCGGATGCGTGCCTGATTGTCCGCCTGGTCCGGCGCGGGCGGCAACAGGGTGGCGGCATTGGTGGCCGCCGTCTGCAACTGCCGGATGCGCTGTTCCAGCGCCGCATTTTCCAACTCCTTGACCTCCGTGTCCGATTGCAAAGCGGCAATCTGCAACCGCGCCTGCCTCAATTCGAGCCGGGCGGCTTCCGACGCGTTCGTCGCCAAAACCCTCAAGGCCGCAAGCTGGTTTTTCAGCAATTCGTTTTCCGCGCGCAACGCATCCATCGCCCCGGTGCTGGTGAGTAGCGACTGCACCCGCGTCTGCAATGCCTGGTTCTCCTGCGCCAGCCGGTCCGCGCGATCCGTTTCCTCCGCCAATTTTTGTTTTGTCCCGGCCAAGGCGGCTTGCGCCAGCATCAGCGCGTTTGGGTCCGCGACCGCGACCGTTGCGGAACGTGGTTGCACGGCCTGTACTTTGAGCGCGGCATTTTCCCCCGTTAACGCCTGGATCTGCGCCTGCGCCCGGGCCAACGCGTTCGTGTCTATGGTGGTTGTGGCGTGACCCTGCCCTGTGCCCGCCTTGAGCAAATCGTTTTCCTTCATCAACTCCAGGATTTGCGCCTGCGCGGTGGCAAGCTCGCCGGTGTCCAGCATCGCCGGCCGTGCGCCCAGGGCTTCCTTCAACTTGACGGACAGCAGCGTGTTGTCCGACTGCAGGGCTTGAAGCTGCCCGCGCAAATCCGCCAGCTCGGTGTCAACGGCGGCATTGGAAGAACCAAGATTTACCGGAACGGCATTCGTCCCGTTGATGGACGGCCCGGGTGGACTGGCCTCCGTGCTGACCACGGTCGGCGACGGAAGCTGCGTCTTGAGATCGGCAATTTTTCCCGATAGATATTTCAACCGGAATTTGACGATTTTCGGATTCCAATCCGGAAACTCATTTTGAAACTGCTGCAACTGCACCTTCGCCTGGGCGTATTGCGGGAGCGCCGGGCGGAGGGCGCCGGAATCGGCCAGGCCATCGGCCTGCTGAATGATGCCGTAAATGTTGAGGTATTGGTCATCCGCGCTTTGCTGCGCCCGCGCGGCCAGCAACCCGGCGGCAAACAACAGAACCAACCCTGCAGCGATGTGTCTCATACTCCAAGAGTAACCCAACCGTGCGAGATTTGGCAACGCCCCGCGCAACCAAAAAGCACCGTCACCATTCCGTCATGCGGCGACCATTGACCTGCAGCAAATGTTTTGCTAGATTCCTGCTCCGTCGAGCCATGAATAGCGCATTGCATCAACATGTGCTGGTTTTGAACCGGTTGTGGCAGGCGGTCAACGTCTGCACCGCCCGCCGCGCCCTCACCCTGCTGTTTCAAGGGCAGGCCCAGGCCGTCATCAACGGCGACGACGGTTCGTTCCGCACCTTCAATTTCCATGAATGGCGCAACCTTACGGAATCCGCGCCGAACGATGAGTTTGTCCACGCCATCTCCTTCCGCATTCGCGTGCCGCGGATTATTTTGCTGCTCATGTATGACCGGCTGCCCAAGAAGGAGGTCAAGTTCACGCGCCACAACATTTTCGAACGCGACAAAAACACCTGCCAATACTGCGGCGACGTTTTTGACCGCAAGGATCTGAATCTCGACCATGTCGTCCCGCGCGACCGCGGCGGGCCGACCTCGTGGGAAAACATTGTCTGTTCCTGCATCGAGTGCAACACGCGCAAGGCCAACCGCACGCCCCAGGAGGCCGGCCTGCATCTCATCCGCAAACCCAAGCGCCCCAAATGGCGTCCCTTCGTGCAGATCAGCTTCACCCTGCCCCGGCACGACAGCTGGAAACATTTCATTGACCTCGCCTACTGGAACGTGGAACTGGGCGAAGACGTGGAATGACCCGTGAATGGTTGAATGGAAAATCGTTGCGGCGTTGGAACGGCTCGCGGCTCAACCCAACTTCAAATGGCGCTTATGCCTTCGCCGAATTTTTGGCGGATTCGATCAGTTCCCAGAACTTGGGGTTTTCCTGAAGCGTTTCATCCTCGCCGGTTTTCAAACCGGAACGGAAAAAGAAATCTTTCAACGTATGCCGGCTCAGGATGCGATGGACCAGCACGCCGAGGTCGTGCCGCTCAAAATACACGCGGTAATCGCCCACGCGGAACCGGTGCAGTGTCCGGTCGCCCTGCTCCAGCTTGCCAAACTGGTCCAGCTCCGTGCCGCGCACCTGCTGCGGCAGCCCACGAAAATCGCCGAGGATTTGCAGTTGGAGTTCCTTGGGCATCCGCGCCAGTTCCGCCGCGCCCGCCGGCGTAAAGATGATCTGAAATGAATTCATTGAGTGGTGCGTGTCAGTTACCCATCTGCGAACCCATTTTAGCAAGAAATCCGTCGCTGACGACAGCAAAAAAAACCGGAACGGGAAACCATTCCGGCCTTTTTTGTTTTGGCAGCGATCATCTCCCAAGTGCCGGAAGCGGAGCGAGGGTTTTATTCGCAATCTGTTTCAAATCAGGTGAAATATCCTTCCCGCCCTGAATCGAAGTTGCTTCCCCGCCTGACATCGGTGGCGGTTCGTTGACGGCCGCCCAAAAAACGCCGAGCTGTTTGACCGCCTTCATGAACTCGGCAAAATCCACGGGCTTTACCACGTAGGCGTTGACGCCGTGCTTGTAAAACTCGATCAAATCCGGTGTTTCGCGCGAGGAGGTGAGCGCCACGACCGGAATGGTCAGCAAGTGCTCGTCCATCTTGATGGCCTTCAACACCTGGAGCCCGCTGACCTTCGGCATCTTGTTGTCGAGAAGCACCAGGATGGGATTGCCGGGCGGGCGATCCTTGAATTTTCCCCGGCGATACAGATAATCCAGCGCCTCCGCGCCGTCGCGGACAACCGCGACCTTGTTGGCCAGGTGGTTCTCCTCCAGCCCGGCCAGCGTCAATTCCACATCCTGCGGATCGTCCTCGACCAGCAGGATTTTTTTGATCTCCATCGTTTTATTTTCCATTGATGCCTTGATTTTGATTGGGGATTGAAAAGTAAAAGGTTGCGCCGCCGTCAATCTTGCCTTCCGCCCAGGCCCGTCCGCCGTGCCGCGTGATGATGCGCTGGACATTGGCCAGCCCGATGCCCGTGCCCTTGAACTCGTCCTGGCTGTGCAGGCGCTGAAACACGCCGAACAGTTTGCCAGCATATTCCGGATCGAAACCCGCGCCGTTGTCCCGGATGAAGATGACCGTCTCACCCTCTCCACTGGGAGCGCAGCCGATTTCAATTCTGGCCTCGGTGCGGACGCTGGTGAACTTCACCGCATTGGAGAACAGGTTGACCAGCACCATCCGCAGCAGGGCACGGTCGGCCCAAACCGGCGGCAGCGGGGGAATTTTCCAGACGATGTTCCGCTCCTTCGTCTCCGCCTGAAAATCGTCCAACGTTTCCCGAACCAGTTCGTTGAGATTGACGTCCGATTTTTTCATCACCGCCCGGCCGACGCGTGAAAAATTCAGCAGGTCATCAATCAAATTGCCCATTCGTTTTGCCGACGAGGAAATCGTGGCCAGATATTTGAGGCTTTTTTCCGAAAGCGCCGGCCCGGCGTCGTCTTGCAGCAGGGCGATGAAGCCGAGGATATGGCGCAGCGGTGCGCGCAAGTCGTGGGACACGGAATAACTGAACGCCTCCATTTCCTCGTTGGCGGCCTGCAACTGCGCAGTGCGATCGATGACGCGTTGTTCCAGTTCGAGATTCAACTGGCGGATTTTTCCCTCGGCCGCTTTGCGTTCGGTGATGTCATGGAAGTAAACAGACAATCCTTCTCCGGACGGAAAGCATCCGCACTCAAACCATTTGTTCAACGGCCCGGGATAAAATTCCTCGAAGTGGACCGGCCGGCCGCTCGCGACGGCGCGATGATAGCCCTCAAAAAACTTCGAGTCCTTCGCGTGCGGGAACAGCTCCCAGATGCAACTGCCGATGAGCTGCTCCCGGGGCAAGCCGGTCATGCGGGCGCCTTGTTCGTTGAAATAGGTGAAGCACCAGTTCTTGTCCATCACCAGCAGGCCGTCGGTGATGCTTTTCAGCACGTTCTGCAATTTTTCGTGAGCCTCGTGCAGCTCCGCCTCGGCCTTTTTGCGATCCGTGATGTCGCGCGTCACTTTCGACGCGCCGATGACCTTGAGGCCGGCATCTTTGATCGGCGAGGTCGTGATCGAGACATCAATCCGCCGCCCGTCCCTGGTCAGCCGCTGGGTCTCAAAGTGCTCCACACTTTCACCCTGCTTGATCTGCTCGAAAATCTGGTTCTCCTCCCCCTGAAGGTCGGCGGGGATCAGCTGCATGATGGAAGTCCCTATAATTTCGCCGGCCTCATAGCCGAAAATTTTCTGCGCACCTTTATTCCAGCTCGTGATGACGCCGTCCATGTCTTTGCCGTAGATGGCGTCGTCGGAAGATTCGACGATCGCCACCAGCAGGCCCGAGACTTTTTCCGCCCGTTTGCGCTCCGTAATGTTTTTGAAAAGGACGGCAACTTTGCGGCTCTCTGAATCACCAAGCCGGAAGGCATAGACATCAAACCAGCGGTTCAACGCCTTGGCTTCGTTTTCAAGGCGCACCGGCTCGCCGGTCAACGCCACATTGCCGTAGGTTTCAAACCAAAATTCTTCGTGATCCGGCACGAGTTCACGCACCCGTTTTCCCAGCGCGCCGGGAATTCCGCCCTGCTTTTCGAAGGCAGGATTCATTTCCAGAAAGCGGTAATCATTGGCCTGCCCATGCTCATCAAACAACACTTCGATGACGGTAAACCCTTCATCAATGGAATTGAACAAGGTGCGATAGCGTACTTCGCTCGTGCGCAAGGCCAGTTCCGCATGTTTGCGCTCGGTTATTTCGAGGAGCAGTTGCGCGTTCAGATTCTCCGTCGCTTCGGTGAGTTCATGCTGGCGCACCGAACTGAGCATCAACGCCTCGTTCATTGCAAGCCGCGTTTCATTGAGCCGCGTAATCCCGGCAGCGCTGAGGTCGAGAGTCGCCAGGCCGGCGGTCTGGCCATCTTTGCCTGATATTGGCTTCGCCCCCATAAATCTATTTCGTCGCCTTGGGTTCCGGCGCGGACTCTTCCCGCTGCCCGATGCGCTGCGGGATCCCCGTGGTCAGCGCGGCATAATCGGTCTGGCGCGGGAGGATGACCACCACGCCCTTGTCGGTGATGATATATTCGCGGATGTCCTTGCTGTGATTGCCGCCGCGCATTTTGATCACGACCATCACCTTGCGCAGCTGGCCGTCAATCTCCACATAACGCATCCGGATGATGTCATCGGTGAGAAACGAAACCGCGTAGTGGCTGAACTGAAACGAGGTAAAATTGTCCTCTACCTCGACCGTGCTAAGAATCGTGATACCCGCGCCCGTCAGCGCCCCGATCATCCGGTAGAGCGACTCGCGGAAGTCCTCCCGGAATCCGGGTGCCAGCGCCATCTCAAAACCGACCAGCGAATCAATCACCAGCCGCTTGGCCCCCACCCGGGTGATGGCATCGAGAATTTCCTGCATGGTTTCATCCACCGAAAGGTCGAGCGGACGCAAGTAAAGAATTTCCAGCTTTCCCGTGTGTTGCGGCCTGGCCAGATTCAAACCAAAACTGTCGGCGCGCTGGGTGTAGCCTTGCGGGCGCTCTTCGAAGATCGCCATGATGCCCGCATCGCCCTGGCGCAATCCTTCGGAAATAAACTGCGTGGCCAGCGCCGATTTGCCCGTGCCCGAAGGCCCGGCCACCAAAACACTGTCGCCTTCAAGAATGCCGCCGCCCAGCATCGTGTCCAACTCGGGAATGCCGGTGGAAAGCCGACGCGTCCGCGCCGGTTTCGTCTTGTTGTTGACCAGACCGAGCGTGCGCGAGAAAGCCTGCATCCCATCCTCGCTGATGCGGATGGTGTGCAAACCCGGCACCGTGGCCTGTCCGCGCAATTTCATGACCTGCATTTTCCGCACCACGGAATTTCGCTCCGTCACCTGCCAGAGCCAGAAGAGTCCGTCGGAGACGGTGAAAAGCGGATTGTCGCGCATCTCCGCCTCGACATATTCGCCCACCAGAAACGTGGTGGCCTGCCAGCAGGTGAGAAACTGCGCGAGCCGCTGCATGAACGATTGCATCTCCAAATTTTGCGCGCCCCCCACTGCCTGGCGCTGCACGGTGCGAAAAGAATCCACGACCACGAGGCCCGGACTGGCCGCCGTGACCTGGTTGATGATTTCATCGAGGACGCCGTCCGCGCCGCTTGCCTGCAGCACGTCGGCCAGATTGATGAAGCGGACGGCGCTGCCCAGCTTGGATTCGTCGAAAAAGGAGAATTGCTGCTGATGGCGCAGCATTTTCAGGGCGGGTTCGCCGAGGACGGTGAAATAGAGCGCCGGTTTTTTCGGCGTGGCATTGGCGAAAACGATCTGGTGCGCCAGCGTGGTTTTGCCGCAGCCCGGCGTGCCCGCGATGACGTTGAAGGAAAATTCCGGGATGCCGCCGCCCAGGATTTCATCCAGCCCGCGCACGCCGGTCGGAAGCTTGTGGATATTGACCTTTGCGGGCTGGCCCCGGGATTTTTTCGGGAGGCCCAATTTGGCCGCGCTATTTGGCTTTTTCATGTTTTGCCTCTGGTTTGGTGTCTGCCTCTGGTTTCCAAAGACAAATCGTTGAGCGGAACCTTCGGCCAGACCTCGCGGACCAGGCGCAAGGTTAAATTTTCACCGATGAAGGCCAGCAGCAGTCCGAGCAACTGGGCCAGCAGAACCACCCGGCCCTCGAGAAATTCAACCGGCTTGAGGTGGGCGCGAAGTTCCTCTAAACCCTCCAGAGACCCATCCTCTTTCACCTGCGCCGCGCGCAGCCAGGGAACTTCCGCGCCGGCCAGCGCGAGGGCGCGGGAAAGGAGTGCCCGAAAACCGCCGTTGCCCATCAGTGCCGCCAGATGCGGGCGCAATTTTTCGGGAACCGGAAAGGCTGCGGAAGTTGTGGTCGTGGAAGATTTGTCATCCTTCGTCTCAAAAACAATGAGCCGCTCGGCGAAATGCCGCATTTTTGGGGTGGCCCGGTTCATTCACAGATACTTCGGGAGCAGCGTCGCTTTGCCGCCGTCGTAGCCGCCGTCCGGGTGCAGGACTTGTTTCACCGTCGCCAGCAAATCATCATTGGAGAACGGCCGCTCCAGCATGGCGTCGGGCTTCAACCACGGCTTGCGGACAAATTCGTTCACCGGCAAAGACCGGGTGGCCATGATGACCGGGACGCCCATGTTTGCGGAACGCAGCTTCCCAATCATTTCCACGCCGGTCATCCGGGGCATTTGGTTATCGGTGACGACGAGGTCGTAGTCATAACTCTGTAGCGCCTCCCAGCCGGCGGCGCCATCCGTGACCGCATCAACGTCGTAGCCGGAGCCGGCCAGCACCACCACGCTGAACCGGCGGGTGTCATTGTCGTCGTCCACCACCAGAATCCGCTGGGATGCGTTTGAAAGGTATTGGACGGGTGCGCTGGGCAGCACTTTAATGGGAACGATATCACCGTCCCGCACCAAAGCGGGTGGCTGATCTGCCGCTTCCTCGGGCGGCGGTTCAATTTCGCTGATGGCCTGCAGGATGACGGGGAAATCCTTCTCGACGCGGATGCGGGCGTTGTCCGCCGCCAGCAGAACTTCCTTCACCGTTCCCAAAAATTCCGCAATGGAATAGGGCTTGAGCAGCGTGGCATCGGGTTGGAGCCAGGGATGATGGATGAATTCCTCCTGCGGATAGGTGCCGGTAGCCATGATGACCGGCAGGGTCAGGCGGGCGGCATAAAGCTGCTTGAGCAGTTCAATGCCGGTCACCTTCGGCATGTCCTGGTCAGTAATCAGCAGATCGTAGCCGTTGAGCTGAAGCGCGTCCCAGGCGACCGCCCCGTCCTCGGCGGCATCCACTTTGTAGCCGGCATCAACCAGCACTTCGGCATATAACTGGCGGAGCAAAGGCTCGTCATCCACCACGAGAATGCGGGGCGGTGGATCGTTTTCGCGTTGCCGCCGTGAGCCGGCCGCCGCCGTTGCCGGCGAAACTAGATTTCTCATATCCATAATACAACCCTATCCCGAACTGGGTCAGGGTGGCTATACGGTGTTTTCCCCATACCCTCAAATCTGACATTCAAGATCTCCCCTCGCGCAACCATGCAGGATGACTTTGCAATCCCCTTGGTCTTCACTGCTTGGAATCAACCAATAGCGCGCGCCATCCGCGTCTGACGCTCCAGACGCGGTCAGGTGCCCGGGTGGGGATGTTCAAGAGCGGCGTCCAGGAAAAGGTATTGGGACGGATCCGGACGGCCCCGGGTTGGCTAACCCGCTTCTTGTCGCCGGCAGTTTCAAGGGATGCATTCACAACGCCTGGCTTTGAGCGGATCGGGGCGGCTACCGGACCTGTGGCACCGGAATGTCGTTTGAATGACCGAGCACGCCA
>Ga0302319_10000895_pt1 | contig 66944 bp, 68 predicted proteins | sample Bog_T0_2_FD_203319 | JGI IMG/M metagenome (GOLD analysis project Ga0302319, IMG submission 203319) | Peat permafrost microbial communities from Stordalen Mire near Abisko, Sweden - Bog_T0_2 | ecosystem: Environmental > Terrestrial > Soil > Wetlands > Peat | place: Sweden: Abisko, Stordalen Mire...
TTCTAGTATCGACAGGAGGGCAGCCGAATCCTTGACACCGAGCGAGGACAGCGTGTGGTGCTGGATCGACGCGTCGAGTCCGTCAGGAATTGTGTCCAGCAACGAAAGCGCGTCGTCGGAGCGATGCGCGTGCAGCACCGACGAAAGCAGAACACCTTCGCGTACTCGCCACTGCGTCACACCCACCACCTTTCGATCCTGAAAAAACACCTCACCAGGACCCTTGCCTGCGAAACAGATCACCTGGTGCGATGCTTCGCCTTCCAGAGGACCGTCATGTACTTCTAGATTGCTCCCCACCAGAGGTGCGAGAGCATCCCGCCACCAAAATCCCGCGCGACGAGCACTCAGCCTCACGTCTTGGTCCCAACGAGGATCGTGCGCCGGTATCCACCAGTCGACCCAGAGATCGTCTGGTTGGAGCAGCACAAGCCCCCCGCCCCCGCGCCGTCGACGAAGCTGAATAGCACGTCGCTGCTTCTCACGAATCACGTCGATTGATTGACTGCTTCCAAGTACAACTGTCGGCACATCGAATCGAGGCTCAAACAGCGAAGCACTAGCTATTCGGCGAAGAGCGTCGTAATCGTAAAGCGGCGTGACGTCATCGCTCACGAGGCGCGCGGAAGGTACGGCGCCCAGAGCGGGTCTGGATCGGGCACGTGGCGCCATCGCCACCATGGACCGTCCGGCACTCGAGGTTCGAAATGCATACGCCAACCGATTTCTTCGAGTAGGCGATCACCTTTTTGCATGTTATGGCGTCGACACGCCGCAACCACGTTCGTCCACTCGTGTCGACCTCCTCGACTTCGAGGCACCACGTGATCAATAGTGTCGGCGTGTTCGAGGCAGTAGGCGCAGCGATAGCTGTCTCGAAGAAGCAGTGAACGGCGGGTCAACGGTGGGGTCCGGACTTTGGTCGGTAACTTCACCATGTCGTGAAGTCGCACGATGGAAGGAATCTCAACCGTGACGGTTGCTGATCGACAGACTGGAGGTTCATCTGCGGTCACGATTGGTTCCGCTCTACCGGCGAGCATCAACACCACTGCGCGTCGTTCACTTACCAATTGCAGTGGTTCGAAGGTGGCGTTGAGTAAGAGGACGCGCCCCATCGGCTAAACCTACCGTCCGACCCGTTGGCGAATCGACCATTTCGAGGCCGCGACCATCTCTTCAAGCGTCGGCAACGTATCTCGGCTGCCTGTAGCAGTCATCATTCGAAACTCCCAGTAGGGGGATGACGACAGTGGAAGGAACGGTGCGTGGAACCACCACTGGCGACGACGCAACCTCCACGCTGAGCGGAGAAGTGGCAACGCATCCCAGGGGTGCAACGTGACGTAGGTCACAATTCGGCGAAGGTCTCGATGCGTCATGACGACTCACCGCGCCAACCCACCAGCGCCGCTCCGAGAATGGGTCCGTCTGCTCCTAGGGAAGAGCGACGAATTTCAACATTGGATGAATAAGGCAACGTCGCCACTGATCGGGCGGATTTGTTGGCCACCTCGAAAAACTCATCTCCGTAGCCCAGCGCCACTGAACCTGCGACGTAAGAATGAGAAAAGTCGAGGACGGCCGACAGCGTACCCAGCGCGCGACCGACCAATTCGGCACAATGGCGTCGCGTCGCTTCGTCGGCTTCCTTCGCAGGACGACCCGTGAAATCTTCAATGGCCCATCCAGAGGCTTCCGCTTCTAGGCAACCGTACGAACCACAAGAGCACAGTCGACCCGGTTCTTTCACTTTCAGATGCCCAATATGGCCGGCGTTTCCCGTTTGACCGTCGATGAGCCGACCGTCGAGGACCAAGGCTCCGCCGACACCCGTCGAGACGACGAGTGAAGCAAACGACGTGTCGTCAACCGCCCCTCCAAAAAATCCTTCGGCGAGGGCGAGGGCGCGCGCATCGCCGTCGATGTGCACTCGAATCCCCAGTTCATCAGTCATCAATCCCAGCAGCTCGAAATTTCGCCACTCTGGAATGTTGAGGGGCGACACGGTCGCTCCGCGACTGGTCATTGGCCCCGCGCAGCCGACCCCGACGAACTCGAACGCGTCGTCAGCCTTTACCTCGCTTATTAGGGCAATCAACGCGCCGAAGAGATCCGATGAATGCTCGCGAACTTGAACTCTACTGCGGGAGAGTATCGAAGAATCTGGTGCGACGATGGCGCACTCAAACTTTGTCGCTCCAATGTCGACTGCGAGGCACGGGGCCGCGTTGAGCGCGACCCCGGCATCAATCATTCGCTTTTGCGGCGCTGACGCGACAACCAGTCGCGAAGCGAACGGGTCCGTGGACCGTAGTTCGCATGGGCATCGTCACCTTGGGGTGTACGAGTGATGTCTTGCCACGACGCTCGACCCAGGAGTCGAGCGTTGCGCTCAATCACGACGGCTGACACAAACATCAGCGCGACGCCAAAGAGTCCAAGCAAGGTGGACTGTGAAAAGAACAAAATGAGAATCAAGAGTCCGGCGACGAAACCAGCAATCCCCCAGCGCACTCGTCGACCGCCGTGCGAGTACACGTTGGTCTCGCGAACGTTCTTCGCGAAACGCGGATCCTGCTTGGAAAGTGACTCTTCAAGTTCAGCCAGAATCTTCTGCTCATGCTCTGAAAGTGGCATCGCATCTCCTTCCGTCCGCTCCTGGAATTATCGTACCGTTTCTGGAAGGCTAATCGCACACAGGAAAATTGACGAGCGTGTTACGAATCGAAAGGGGGATGGTGGCGGAGCAAGAACTACACGTCGCGGTAATCTGCACCGGCAATATTTGCCGCTCCCCCATGGCCGAGGTTGTCCTGAACCAGCTCGTCATGGACGATCCCTCGCTGGCGTCTCGGGTATTGGTCTCGAGTGCCGGTACGGCGAGGTGGCACGTGGGCAGTCCTATGGATCCAAGGGCGCGAGCCGCTCTTGACCGAGCCGGATTTCGTGGGCCGGGAACGCTCGGGGCTTTCGCCGACACGAAGTACCTGGACGCGCAAGATTTAATCGTCGTCATGACACGTGAACACTTCAGCGACGTTCGCGATCGACTCTCGAGCGGACGTACAAAAATTGTCCTATTGCGCGACGTGCTTGACCCCGACCTGTTGCTCGACGTGCCGGACCCCTACTACGGTTCCCACGAGGATTTCGATGCGTGCGTCGCACTCTTTAGGCAAGCGGGTCAGCGTTTGACAGCGGAATTTCGTCGGCGATTGGATGCATACTCGCGCGAAGTTTGATCTCGGGCAAGGTGAGTGAAAGAAAGACCGCCAGAACCCCTACCGGAATCGCCCACAAATACGCACTGCGAATGCTCCCCGCGATTTCTCTCAAGACGACGAACAACTCGTTCACCGGCTCTGACTTCAAGAGATTTGGCGTCCAGTGCGACGGCAAAGGGAAGCCTTTTTGAAGTGCCCCACTCCCTACGTCGGTGGCGTATCGATGGGCGAGTTCATTGGTGTAGAGAGCGCCGAAGATTGCGGTGCCGAAGGACCCGCCGATCGACCGGAAAAAGTTTGCGCCGGCGGTCGCGGCGCCAATATCCGAGGTGTCCACCGCATTTTGCACCGCAGTGACCAGTATTTGCATCACGAGGCCGATGCCCGCACCGAGGATCACCATGTAGGCGGCGATTTTCACACTCGACGTGCTGACGCCAATCGTGGCGAAGAAACCCAGACCAACGGTCATGATCGCTGTACCCGCTATCGGAAAGGGTCGATACTTCCATCCCCGGGCGACGAGTTGACCCGTGATGATTGAGGCAGCAAAGAGACCGACCATCATGGGCAATAGGCGAAGACCGGAACTGGTTGGCGACGCGCCTCGGACGTCTTGGAAGTACAGAGGAAGAAACGTGATTGCCCCGTACATCGCGAATCCGACGACGAAGCCAATCGCCGAGGCGGACGAGAAGACTCGGTTCGCGAACAAATGTGGCGCGATGATCGGTTCCGATGAACGTCGTTCAGCCATGATGAAAATGACCGTGAAAATGACGCCGGCGACGAGCAGCCCGATCGAACCAGGCGAAGCCCAGGCGAATGACGTGCCACCGAGTGAAGTGAACAAGATCAGCCCCGACGCCGCAATCGTCAAGGTGACGATCCCGAGGTAGTCAATCACATGATGAACGCGCGCTCCGGCGCCCGGGAGGACCGCTGCGGTGACGATAAGTGCAACAATGCCGACTGGAACATTGACGAAAAAAATCCATCGCCAGGACCAGTACTCGACAATGAAGCCGCCAAGCAATGGCCCGATAACGACGGAGGCACCAAAAACGGCTCCGAAGAATCCCGAGTAGCGGCCCCGATCCCTTGGCGGCACGATGTCCGCAACGATCGCTTGAGCACCCACCATCAAGCCCCCTCCGCCCAATCCCTGGAGCGCGCGAAAGAGAATCAAGGTGATCATGTTGCTCGCTAAACCACAGAGCATGCTCCCGACAAGAAAAATGATGATCGCCGCTTGAAAGTAGACCTTGCGTCCGTGGAGGTCGCCAAGTTTTCCCCATAGAGGCGTGCTCACCGTCGAGGCGAGAAGATACGCCACTACTACCCATGACAAATGGTTCGCCCCGTGTAAATCACCAACAATCGTCGGAAGGGCCGTCGAGACGATGGTGCTGTCAAGAGCAGCGAGCAACATACCAAGCATCAGAGCTCCGAACACGAAGTAGAGCTCTCGCTTTGGCATGACACCTGGAATCTGCTCGCTCATCGACCCACCACTCGAAGCTACGTTGCCGCACTTTGCGACCATCAATCCGAACACCCTAATAGAGGGGCAAAATTCGCCCGTACATGGTTACGAACTGCGTGAATGAGTTCATAGTCACGCGACATCACCCAACCAATGATTTACGTCGAGGCGACCTACCTAATGCTCGAACTCGATAACTAGATAAGTTGTCGACTGGGGGTTTACATGAAGACTCGACTCACCGACTTACTCAACATTGAGCACCCGGTCATGCTGGCAGGCATGGGCGGTGTTGCATACCATCAACTGACCGCCGCGGTGTCAAACGCCGGTGGCTATGGATGCCTAGGGGCATCGACCATGTCGAGTGAGCAACTTGCATCGGAAATCGCCGCGACAAAGGCTCTCACCACTAAGCCGTTCGGCGTCGATCTCCTGACAGCGTTCCCAGACTCATTGCAGCGCAATGTCGAACTTTTGATCGAAGGAGGCGCCACTACTTTTGTCGCGGGATTGGGTGTGCCGCGCCACGTCATTGACCTGTGCCATCAACACAATGTGCTCGTTATCTCAATGTGCGGCAAAGTCGCTCACGCGAAGCACGCGCTCGATGCAGGATGTGACGTCGTCGTAGCCCAAGGTACGGAGGCGGGAGGGCACACTGGCACGGTCGCCACGATGCCTCTCGTGCCACTCATTGTCGACGCCGTGAATGGTTCGATCCCCGTCGTTGCGGCTGGTGGCATCTTCGACGGACGAGGCTTGGCCGCGGCGTTGGCACTCGGTGCTGACGGTGTCTGGATTGGCACCCGGTTCATCGCAACACCAGAGGCACGAGCAATTCCTGGTTTTAAAGATGGCATCATCGCGACCAAGGAGGACGGCACAGTTGTCTCGCGCGCCTTCTCGGGAAAGACCATGCGAGTACTAAAAAATGAGACCACCGAGCGCTACGAAGCCGACCCGGGCTTACTTCGGCCATTCCCAGAGCAGCTTGGCGTGTCGTATCGAGACGGAACGTTCCACTTGGGCGGCGACGAAAACACGCAAGGAGTGGACAGTTCACGCGAGGGATACCCCGCCGGACAAGTCGTTGGCGCCATTGTCAATCTCCAACCGGCTGCAAACATCGTCCGTGACATGGTGAGTGACGCGACAAAGATTCTCGAACGGCTTTCGTCGCTTTAAGCGAGCCACGCTGGTATCTGGTCCTAGGAGGACCCATGGAATGGAAAGGACCGTCGTCGTCGTAATCTCGTAGCATGCCCCGCGAAGTGGACACGATCGACGAAATCCTCTCGACCATACGGAGCGCCGATCATCGCGTGACTACTGCAAAACGGACTGTCGTCGAAGTCCTCGTGAGTGCCAATGAACACATGACGGTTGAAGCGATCACCGCTGCCGTCCAGCAACGGCGTCCCGAGGTCAGCCCATCGACGGTCTATCGCATCCTCGAGGAATTTGAAGAACTCGGCATCGTCGTACACGCACACCTCAGCCAAGCGGCTGCGGTGTTTCACCTCGCGGGTGCAATTCACGGCCACCTTACGTGTGACATCTGTAAAGTCACTTTTGAAATACCTGCAAGCCATTTCGACGCACTGAGCAAGGATCTGCTCAAGACCTTCGGTTTTCAGCTTGATCGCCACCACGTTGCATTGACGGGTACGTGCGAGAAGTGTCGAGCCACGATAAACGGTCCAAAACCATAGAACCTCTTACTGAGTTATTACTTCACTTGACCAACATGACCAATTCTCGTCACTAGAGTTGGGTTCCTGCCCATGCTCAAAATTGACCATCTCACGAAGCGTTACGACGAGACCATTGCGGTCAATGACCTTGACTTCGAAGTCAAGCCCGGCGTGGTCACCGGATTTCTCGGACCTAATGGTTCGGGTAAGTCCACAACCATGCGAATCATCCTTGGACTCGACCACCCAACGAAGGGTGACGTCACGATTGATGGGAAAAAATACGAGAATCTAAAGTCTCCTTTGCACGAGGTGGGCGCCCTACTCGACGCAAAAGCGGTGCACCCCGGACGCACGGCTCGCAATCACCTCCGAGCACTCGCAGCGTCCAATCGAATCAAACCGTCGCGAGTGGACGAGGTCCTCGAATTCACGGGCATCGCATCGGTTGCCAACAAAAAGGTGGGTGGATTCTCGCTTGGTATGAGCCAGCGCCTCGGTATCGCCGCGGCGTTACTGGGCGATCCTCAAGTTCTCTTGTTCGACGAACCCGTCAACGGGTTGGACCCAGAGGGCATCCGATGGATTCGAGAGTTCTTCCGTTCTCTCGCCAAAGAGGGCCGAACAGTCTTCGTGAGTTCGCACCTCATGAGTGAAATGGCGCTCACCGCTGACCAGATCATCGTCATCGGTCGAGGAAAATTAATCACCCAAGGATCGGTCGACGATTTGACCGCTACCGTCCAGGGCACGGTCCTTGTCCGTGCATCGAACCTCACGACGCTCACCAAGGCGCTGCTCGCGAAGAAGGCAACGGTCCAATCAACGAGCGACACGACGATCTCAGTCAGTGGGCTTGCTTCGGACGACGTTGGCCAGATTGCGTTCAATGCGGGTGTCGTGATTCACGAACTCACACCGCAGCGAGCGTCGCTTGAGGAAGTCTTCATGGAGTTGACCGCCGATTCGCTCGAATACGGAGCTTCCATGCCCGGAGACGTGTCGCATGAGTAGCGATCAGAATCTTCAGGCCGTCGTAAAGTCCGAGTGGATCAAATTTCGCTCGGTTCGATCATCGGTGATGGGCGTCAGCGTATTTTTCGTTCTTACACTCGGGCTGGGTGGGTTGATCTCATGGGCCGTCCGAAGTCATTGGAGCCAGACTTCGTACGCCGACAAAGTCGTGTTTGATCCTGTGTCCACGAGCCTGGCTGGCATTCTTTTCGCCCAGTTTGCGGTGGGGGTGATTGGCGTGCTCTTCATCACGAGCGAATATTCGTCGGGGTCGATTCGAACAACGCTTGCGGCGGTACCAAATCGAATTCGTCTCGTGTCGGCAAAACTCATCGTGTTGTTGCTTTCAATCATCGTTGTGAGCGAGATCGTATGTTTTGCTACGTTCCTGCTCGGACAAGCGGTGTTCAAGGGCGTCGTCCCTACCGCGTCGCTCGGTACCGCCGACGTTCTTCGGTCGGTGCTTCTCGCAGGCCTCTATCTCACGCTGCTCACCGTGCTTGGCTTCTCCCTTGGTCTCATCGTTCGCCAGAGTGCGGCCTGCATCAGTATTTTTGTTTCGGTGTTGCTTATCTTGCCAATCATCTTCGTCTTCTTGCCGACGAGTTGGCAAAACTCCTACGAGAAATACTTCCCGTCTGAACTCGGGCGCTCGATGATGTCACCATTTCCATCTGCGCATCACCTCGGTGCGTGGAACGCGACCGTTGTCTTGCTGATCTACACCGCAGTTGTCTTTGGCGCGGGTTTGACACTTATGCGACGCCGCGACGCTTAGGAGCTCGGTCCTAGTGTGACGTCATGGAACTGACACATGCACTACGAAGTACCGGATCCATTCGCGAGTTCACAGACCAACGAGTGAGCGACGAAGTACTCTACGAGATCCTCGACGATGCTCGTTTTGCTCCTTCCGGCGGCAATCGCCAAGCGTGGCGCGTCATTGTCGTCGAAGGTGAGCGACGCCAACAATTGCGCGAGCTCTACCTCGATGGATGGCACGACTACGTCGCGCATGTTCTCTCGGGCAATGTCCCATTTTCGCCGCTCGCGAGCGAACAAGAACGAGTTGCCGCGTTTTCTAAACGAAACGACGCGATTGCATTATCAAATCCCGCCGGGTTCGCTGAGACGATTGATCGAGTGCCCGCGATGTTGGTCGTGCTCGCCGACCTTGGTGCGCTTGCGGCGACAGACCGCGACCTCGATCGTTATCAATTAGTGGGCGGCGCATCGGTGTACCCCTTCGTGTGGAGCATATTGCTTAGCGCCCACGAGCACGGAATTGGAGGTGTCATAACGACGGTACTGACATTGCACGAAGCCGAAGCTCGCGAGGTATTACAAATTCCCGACAACTACGCCGTGGCGGCACTTGTTGCTCTGGGCGTTCCCGTCAGACGAGCGACCCGACTGCGACGTCGGCGCGTCGAGGAGTTCACCACTCGCGATACCTATGACGGTGAGTCATTCCGGCGCCACGACGTTCATTAGAAGGCAAATAAACGGGGGCACCGCTAGAGGACTTTGGAGAGGAAATTCTTCAATCGCTCCGATGTCGGTGTGACGAGGATAGTGCGTGGGTCGCCCGACTCTTCGATGATGCCGCCGTCCAAGAAATAGACCGTATTGGCTACCTCGCGCGCGAAGCCAATCTCGTGGGTCACCACGATCATGGTCATCCCGCTCTTCGCGAGGTCCTTCATTACTTCGAGTACTTCGCCCACCAATTCAGGGTCCAGAGCCGAAGTGGGTTCGTCGAACAACATCAGTTTCGGATCCATCGCGAGTGCTCGCGCGATGGCAACACGCTGTTGTTGTCCACCAGATAATTGACTCGGGTAGTTTTTCTCTTTGTCTTGGAGTCCAACTCGAGCCAGCAACTCGCGTGCCTTTTTGTTGGCGTCCTCGCGGCTCGCGCCGCGCACCTTCATCTGACCAATGGTCACGTTGTCGAGGACACTCAGATGTTGGAAAAGGTTGAACCGCTGAAACACCATGCCAATACGCGAGCGATTTTCGCACACGCGCTTGTCCGTAAGCTCGTACAGTTTCCCATTTCGCGCCTCGTAACCAACGAGTTCGCCGTCGACGCGCAATTCTCCACTGTCGTGTTTTTCGAGGTGATTGATGCAACGTAGCAACGTACTCTTGCCCGACCCCGAAGGACCAATCAGGCACGTCACTTCGCCTCGAGCGACACTCAGATCCACCCCTTTGAGGACTTCGATCCCGTTGTAGGACTTTCGCACGTCACGCACCTTCACCATGGGCTCACTCACGCTGGCACCTCGACCCCTCGGCGGGTCCGAAACTTGGAAGCGACACCTCGAACATCACCACGCAAACGTTGTATGGGTGTGGGAGGCGGCGTGCGCAAGGCGCCTCGAGCAAAACGTCGCTCCAGATAGAACTGGCCAATCGAGAGGATCGTGGTAACAACCAAATACCAAAGGCTGGCAACAATGAGCAGCGGAATTATCTCGTAGTTCGCAGAATAAATATTCGTCGCGGCGCCGAGAAGCTCAATCAACCCAACCGCACTGGCGAGCGACGTTGTCTTCAACATCGAAATCACTTCGTTACCCGTAGGCGGGATGATCACGCGCATTGCTTGGGGGATTGTCACCAGGCGCAGCGTTTGGCGCCGCGTCATGCCGAGTGACGTTGCCGCTTCAATTTGGCCCTCGTCAACCGAAATAAGACCCGCACGGGCAATTTCGGACATGTACGCGCCTTCGTTGAGTCCTAAACCGAGCGCGCACGCATCGAAGATTGTGAAAGAAGTGTTCACGTTGATGTGTACGTAGGTGATGTGCGAAAACGGTATTCCAATCGTGAGCCGCGGATAGACCGCACCCAGAAAGCTCCAGAAAAATAGTTGCACGAAGACAGGCGTACCGCGAAAGAACCACGTGTAGACGAACGCGACGGTCGATAGAACCCGGTTCCTCGACATACGCATCACCGCGACCAGGAGACCCAGCACGATGCCGATCACCATCGCAATGACGGTCAACTCAAGCGTGATCCTCAAACCGTGGAGAATTTCGGAAGTGAAGAAATAGTGACCCACGACATTCCAGCTATAACGCCACACCATGACGTGATGGCACGACGTCGCGGCGTTCGCGACCTTGCAGGTGATCTTGGCACTCGCAACGCGAAAAAAGAGCGTGTGCGCAAGCATCGCCAGCAGCAGCCCGAGCACCGCTACGCTGACCCACTGGCCATAATGACGAACGGGGACGACCTTGATGCTGTCGTCCCCGTGGGTAGTCATGAGCTGACGATCCTGGGTGGCCTAGGAGATCGCCCCATTCAGTTCGATCTTCGACAGGGGCAGTGCGCCCGCGGTGACGCCCCATTTACTGAGGATTGCCCCATAGGTGCCGTTGGCGATCAACGTCTTCACCGCCGCTTCGATCGCCTTCGCGAGCGCCAATCCAGCGGGCGTCTTCGGGGTGGCGATGCCGTACGGAGCCACTTCGATGGCGCTACCTACCAACTTGAAGGCGCCGTGTGACTGCGAGACGACGTAACCCGCCACTTGGCTGTCGAGGAAACCGAGTTGTGCTCGTCCCGAGGAGACCGCGAGATTGGCACTGGTTTGCGTCGGATAGGCCAACACCGTCAATGGCTTCGATGAAGAGCAGGTCTTTTTCGTGTTCACGGCGTCAGATTGCTCGGTGGTGCCGGTCTCGACGGCGACACTAAGGCCGCACAAGCTCGAAAGTCCGCTGAATTTCACACTCGAAGTGCTCTTCGCGTACACCGCTTCCCCGGCCTGGAAGTAGTCCACAAAATTCACCTGTGCCTCGCGGGCTTTCGTGTCGGTGAACGACGAGTTGCCAACGACGTACTTACCGGCCTTGATGCCCCCGATGATGCTGTCGAAGGTGACGTTGTTCTCATTGACCTTGACGCCCAACGTTTTGCCGATCGCCTTCATGAGATCAACGTCGAAACCGACCATGGTGGTGCCGTTCATCGATTCGTCCGGCGGATAGGTGGCGTCAGTTGCCACCTGCAATGTGGTCTTCGCCAAGCTCGCGGGAACTAACTTCGCGTCACTCGCGTTGTAAAGGCCCGATATCCCTGTCGCCCCTGCCGATCCGGCGATCAGCGTTGACGCGAGGAGGAGGGACGTGACCCCGGTGAGTACCAGTGCTTGTCGCACCTGGCTGATTCGCAACATGGAGACTCCTTTTTCAAATCCCGCCACGACTGGCGTCTGGCTTCTATTGATACCAGAAATAATGGCGCCTCCGAGTCAACTAGGTAACGCCTGCATGAATTGCTCTAGGCGTGCACCATTTCGTCCGGACGAAGCACGTGACGAGGTAGCGAGCTAAAGACCAGCACACCAACGACCAGCGCCACCATGCCCGCGACGAAGCAACCTCGATGAAATCCGTCCATGAAGGCGGTGGTGACACCGTTGACCAAGCTGGCGTGGATGGGTGAGGCAGACGGCACGTGCGCAAGGACCATTCGTGACGCCTGCATTGAACCTTCGGCGACTTTGAGCTGTGCACTGCTCAGCCCTAGGTGGAGCAATGCGTGACGAATTTGTGGGGCAAAAACCGACGAGAACACTGAGCCCACCACGGCGACACCGAGCGTGCCACCCATCTCACGAGTGGTTTCATTCACGGCGGCCCCCGCCCCGAGTTGCTCGGGGTGCAGTGATCCCATGATCGCCGCCGTCGACGGCGCTCCAATGAGGGAGAATCCCAGGGCGAGCAGGACCATGGCTTCGATGACGGGCCCGAAGTACGCAGCGTGAGGTCCAATGGAGGTCATCCAGAGCAGCGCCGCCGCCATGATGATAAATCCAACGCTCACGACGAAGCGAGCGCCGACTCGCAGGGCAGCAACGGCGCCCAGCGGAGTGAAGATCATGGTGACGATCGCGAACGGCAACGTGTGTACACCCGCCGACAACGCCGAGTAGCCGTGGATCAATTGAAAATATTGCGTCACGAGAAAAATGAATCCGAAGAGGCAAAAAAAGCTTGTCGCGATCGAAGCCGCGCCCGCCGAGAACGATCGATTACGAAAAACCCGTACATCCAAGAGTGGGCCCTCTCGACGTAGTTCGTATCGTACGAACATCACTAGGAGGAAAGCTGAAGCGCCAAACAGCACGAGTGTCGATGAACTGGTCCAGCTCCAATCCGGACCTTGGATGATCGCGAGCACGAGTGCGGTCACGCATCCGGTTCCTAGGGCGAGGCCGAGCACATCAAATCGACGAATCTTTGGACTCCTCGATTCGGGCACGACCAGTTGAGTTGCGATCAGGGCGATAACGACGATTGGAAGATTCACCAGAAAGATTGATCCGTACCAGAAGTGCGTGATGAGTTCACCGCCGATAATTGGTCCGATGGCGATCGCGACACCCACCGTCGCGCCCCAGATACCGAACGCCTTGGCGCGCTCCGTCGTATTGCGAAAGGCCGTCGTTAAGAGCGACAGTGTGGCGGGAAAGATGAAGGCGGCGGCGGCACCCATGAGCGCACGCGCGGTCAACAAGGAGGAAATGTTGTTCGAGCGAGCCGCGAGAAAAGAAAATATTCCAAAGAAGAGCAGCGCGATCTGCATAACGCGCTTGCGCCCGAATCGATCCGATAATCCACCGCCCGCAAGCAAGAGGCTCGCAAACGGTAGCGAATAACCATCAACAATCCACTGCAAGTCCGAGTTGGTCGCGTGTAATTGTCTCGAGAGCGTTGGTAGGGCGACGTTGACAATCGTGTTGTCGACGGCGACGAGCAGCACCGCCACGCACAACACACCCAGAATCAACCAACGTCGATCGTGATCGGCATCCGTCATGCAATCCCCCTCTAGAACAACGTTCCATTAGTATAGAACGATGTTCTATACTCGGTCAAATGGCAACTCGTGCGCAGCGCACCCCATCCCAGTTGATCGAGCCCGAACTGATGGCGGCGGCGCTCGAGATCTTGGGCGAGTCGGGACCCGAGGGCTTCACGATTCGCGCCATCGCTCGGCGGGCCAAGGTCGCGCCTATGGCTATCTATAACCATTTCGCAGGTAAAGACGGGCTGCTCGAGGCGATTTGGATTGAAGGCTTCACGTTGCTTCGCCGCGACCTCGAAGTCACGTCGATCAATCCCAACAACAAGTTTTTTGATACTGCGCAGGCCTACCGCAAATTCGCCCTCACGCATCGATCGCACTACACGGTGATGTTCATGCATCGCTTCATTGGCTTCACACCCTCGCCCTACGCAGTGACGGTGGCGCTGGCGACGTTCCAAACGCTCGAGCGACTCGTCAAGTCGGCACAGACTGTTGGCATCTTCAGCGACTACAACGCTGTTGATGCAGCTCAGATGTTGTGGTCGACGTGTCATGGCTTCGTCTCACTCGAAATGCTTGACATCAATTTCGCGACAAATCGTGATGAAACATTCCTCGAATTCATTCGAGGTGTCGAACGCGGTGTCGCGTACTCAAACAAGTAGAAACTCGGCGGGCCAACGTCCTGGCCGATTGGGTCGAAGCAACATGTCCGTGTACTCTCTGCGCAGAAATTCTTGACGCCACACCAACTGCTCCTGCGCAGCCTCGAGTACGCGCGAGGGATCACGGCACTCGCTGCGCCATGTTGGGTCGAGGGCAAGATCAAAACATTTAAATGAGCCGTCGCCAAATTGAACGTACGCAGTGTCATCGCCCACCGAAACGGCGAGGTTTTGACGTGAAAGGTTGCGGTCGACCGTGTCATGTGGCGTTGCGTCATTAATCCAGTAGGTACGGTAATCCCACTCATAGTGCGCATTCGTGCGCCACGGCACGTGGTCTCCTCGAAGAAGGGCCGACAAGGACACTCCGTCGCATTGAGCAGGCACGGCAACGCCAATTGATTCACACAGCGTTGGCAGCAAATCCACGTTTTCCGTGAATGCGTCCACGCTCCCACCCCTATTCGTCAAACGCGGATCGCGCCATAGACCGAGCACGTGATAACTCTGTGGAAAGAAGCCAAGTTTTTCGATCAGTCCGTGGTCGCCAAGCTGTTCGCCGTGGTCCGACGTAATGATTACCAACGTGTCGTCCCACTCCCCGCGCGCGTCGATCGCGTCGACGACACGGCCCAGTTGAAAGTCAATCTCTGAAATCATGCCGTAATACTGGGCGCGTAGCTTTCGCATTTCCCCCTCGTCGGTGGGTGCAGCACTCGCGGATACCGACATGGCGATGTCATGTATCGGGTGACGTCGTTCTCTCTCCACGGCTGCGACTGGCATCTCGACATCGGCAGGGTCGTACTTCGAGGCAAAGCGACCCGCCGCGGCGTAGGGCGGGTGGGGACGCAAGTAGCTGAGGTGCGCGAACCATCCACTTTCTTGATCCGAGAGCCATTGTACGAATCGAGTCGTGAGAAAGCCGCTCAGTGAGTCTTCGGCTGGCCGCAATGGTTCACCGCGCAATGCGGGGGCCCAGCCGTTTTCAACCTCATAACCCTTTTGACGAAGGTACTGAATCCATCCCGCCTGACTCTCTGGCAAATAGAGACCAACTGAAAAACCCGGCAAGATACCGTCGTAGTTGTCGAGCCGTGGATCATCGAAACCCGTAGCGCGTCGTGGGTCCAGGCCTTGATCGGTGTAGCCAAACAGCGTCGGGTCATAGCCCGCCTCACGAGCCACTTTGGCAACGTTGGAGAACTCAGCGTCCAGGGGGGTTCCATTCGCGACGACGCGATTGTTCATCTGATACGTGCCGGTGTAGAGAGCTGCTCTCCCCGGTGCACACGGAGCGGCTTGCGAGAAGTGTCGCTCGAGACGCACACCCTCCGAGGCAATTCGGTCGAGCGTCGGCGTTGTTACGAGCGCGTGACCGGCGGCGCCGTACGAGTCACCGCGAAACTGATCGAGGGTGATGAACAGTACGTTCACGCCGAAGCATGCTCCACAAAATGGTGCATGTGTTCAGCGAGATCATCGACGATTCGCAAAGTCTCTGGGACCAAGCCACCGAGCCGAAGGAAACCATGAATCATGCCCTCCGCTTCGAGAATCTCGACTCGAACACCAAAATGCTCGAGCAGTCCGGCGTACGCGAGTCCCTCATCGCGTAGTGGGTCACATTCGGCGACGAGCACGATCGCCGGAGGAGCACCACGCAAGTCTTGGAACATGAGTGGTGTGACGCGCGGATCCGTGTGGTCGATGGTGGCACCGAGATACTGCTTGTAGTCGTACCGCAAATGCTCGAGATCGAGCATGTAGCCAACGCCATAACGATGGGCCGAGTCGGTCACCAATTCGGGGCCCATCGTGGGATAAATCAGCACCTGCGCGGCGACGCCAAGTTCCTCGCTTCTGGTCAGGGCCGACGCTACCGCGGCGAGCGTGGCACCCGCGGAATCGCCCATCACGAGCAGTTCGGCGCCGTCGGGAGCGAAATCACTCATGTGAATCGAAACGTAGCGCAGCATCGATACGGCATCATCGATGCTCGAGGGGAAAAGATGCTCCGGGGCTAAGCGGTACTCAACGGCAAGTATGCGCATCTTCGTGTCGGTCGCAAGGCGCCGGCAGAGCCAATCATGCGTATCAAGATCACCCAGTACAAAGGAGCCACCGTGAAAATATAAGACCAGCGCCGTTTCCTCGTCACCCAGTGGCACGTACAGTCGCGTGCGAAGTTTGCGATCGTCAAAACGCACCTCGAGGTCAGAAATCTCCTGCATGTCATCGAGTTCGCCTTGCAAGGCATCGGCGAGTTCGCCGTACGCCGCGCGCCGCTCACTCACGTCCTGCGTCGAAGGATGGGGCGGCGGAATTTCTCGCACGGCGCGCACGTACGGTTCGAGAGCAGGATGCACCACGTCTATTCCCCCTTTGCTCAAAGACTATTCACTGTCTGCGATACGTGCCGAATCTCGATCGAGCGACACTCGCCTTGCCCGGGGATAACTTTGCAACGTGACGGTCAGAACTGAGAGCGAGTGGACGCTTGTAAGTCAACGCAACGCCCGCAGTGTCCAAACGACCATTGGATGGATCTTCTGGGATCCGCAAGCGGTACGACGCTATGGCGAGCGTGGTCTCCCCGGCGGACTTGGTTACATCGCCGCGCGGGGGGCTCCATTTGCGGGCGCGGGACCGAGCGCATTGATCGCGGCCCTGGGATCAATCTCTGAGGAAGCAATTCGCTACGTCTTTGAACTCGTAACCTCGAAGGACGAGTTTCTTGCCATCTGGAGAGACCGAAATGACGCGGTACTCGAAGGTCTCGCTGCCTACGCGCCCGAAATGCTCAGCGCTTTGCACGATTTTGGACCGCAACTCTGGGATGTCGTCGCGCAGCTTCCCCTGGCGGGTCGTCCATTTGCCGCGAGCCACCTCGATTTATCTCTGCCCGATGACGACGTCTTGCGCGCGTGGCACGCGGTAAATTTCCTTCGTGAGTGGCGAGGTGACACCCACTGGGCACTTGTGGCGACGCATGGTCTGAGTGGTGGCGAAGCGTCGATCCTGCACAACGCGTGGCTCGGGTACGACGCCGATTGGCTCTCACTCTCAAGAGGAAATTCATCTGCCTCGATCGACGCGGCGTGGCGCCAGCTCGAGTTCAAGGGACTCGCACACGATCGCGTCGTGTTGGCCCCCGGTTTAGACCTTCGCCAGCACATCGAGGATGAAACCAACCGCCTTAGCGCGTTGCCGTGGAAAGTGCTCGGCTACGAGACGTCCATCGCCTTTGCGGAACGCTTCGAGCCACCTTGCGTCAAACTTCTCGCTCGCGTTGACGAGACCGCCGGCACCAGATACCAACCAGCGTCGCGAATTCGTTCCTAACGTCGGCTTTCAGAAACGACACGGCGAGCGCCATACTTTTGGAGCGGACGACCGGGCTCGAACCGGCGACCTCGACCTTGGCAAGGTCGCGCTCTACCAACTGAGCTACGTCCGCGTTGAAATCAATAATAGCGGACTTTCATTGTTTGGTCGAAACCCCTTCAGTCTTTGGAGCTCGCAATCAGTGTGGCCGCTTCCTCCAAGAGGTAGTCACGAAGTGATGCCAAATCTGGCATCGTCTCGGCACAACCAAGGAGTCCAAATTCGAGATGCTCTTCAAATCCCAATACCGTGATATTGAGCGAGAACGTGCCAAAGAGGGGGCCCACCGGTGCTGCCGATGCCACTCGATGTCCGCTCAACCACAATGGGATGGGAGGTCCCGGTACCGAGGACACCATCAGGTTCGCCATCGGCGGGATGTGATCGAAGAGATTGAACGCGGAAATCACTTTGCCCCCAAGCGAGATTGCCGTGGGGCCTAACACCCGAGGAACATCTTGGAAAATCTTCGCGCGTTTCACGCGCTGGACTCCAACGGTCTTTGCCGAATCCGCAGCAATGGCGCGCATTCTCTCGAGCGGATCGATGATGTCAATGTGCAAGGGAACCAGCATCCCCGAGATCTGATTGCCAAGTTCCGCCGCGGAACCTTCACCGCGGACATTAATCGGCACGAACGCAATGATGTCCTTCTTCGGAACTTCACCTCGGTCGTCGAAAAGCCTTCGGAGTGCACCTGAGGTCGTCGTCATCACAAAATCGGTCACCGACGCACCGTTCGCCTTCGCCGTCTTCTTCGCATCAGCGAGGGACACGCGAAGCCGGTGATATTCCTTCTCCACGCCCGGCGAGGCGTTGAGCGAACAACGCTTTGCTTGAAAGATCGTGGGCTGGTCGGGCGTCATGTTCCTCTTTCGGCGAATCACGATCACTCGCAAAAGGGCGCGTCCGATTTCGTAAAGTCTCGTCGCCCACGAGCGCACGTTCTCGAGCGGAAGCATCGGTCGCTCGCGAACTTGTGCGAACGCCGCGCGCATGATCCCCAGGGAACTTCCGATGAAGGGCCCCTCGTTTGTTTCGTCGGATCGCGGTGCCGGAGCTCGAACGTCCGGCGAGATGTCAAAGAGGCTCGCGAACGTTTCGGCACCCGAAACCCCGTCCGCCAACGCATGATGCACTTTCAGAGCGAGTGCGGCGCGGCCGTCATGGAGACCTTCGATCACCAACAATTGCCAGAGTGGTCTCTTTGAGGGAAGCTGTTGGGAGAGGAACTGAGAGATCAACTGATCGAATTGTTCGCTCGTCCCAGGCGCAGGTAGTGCGACTCGAATGACGTGTTTGGAGAAGTCGAAGTTCTTAGCAGGCACGAGAATTGGCCACGTCATGTCGAAGGGAGCGCGAACTATTCGTTTGGTCAGCACCGGGATCTCATGAATCCGAGCGGCAACGTTGGACGAAATGAGATCAAAACGCTCCTTGGGATCAGCGACGTCCCCAAAATCGAGTTCAATCACGGCACCAATATTCATTGCGGTGCCAGGCGTCTCCAACAAGATGAACGCGCTGTCGAGGGGATCGAGATACTGATTCATCGCCCCGTACTTCCAAACCCTCCGTCGCCACGTGACGCCGCTGGCAGGTCGTCAACGATGACGAAATGCAGTTCATCGACCGGCAGCACGACAAGTTGCGCGACGCGGTCACCTTTATGGACCAGGTATTCATTCTCCGGGTCAAGATTGATGAGGGCAACTTTCACCTCACCGCGATACCCCGGATCGATCAGTCCAGGTGCGTTGGCGCACGTGACACCATGCTTTGACGCAAGTCCGCTTCGAGGTAACACGAAGCCTCCGTGGCCCGAAGGGATGGCGACGCAGATGCCTGTGCTCACCAACGCGCGACCTCCTCGTGGCGCCAACGTGCACGATTCGACTGCTACTAAGTCGCACCCAACGTCACCATCAGTCGCGTACCTCGGTAGCACCGCATCAGGGTGAAGGAACCGAGCAAGAATTTCCATAGGGCGAAGGCTACCTCGGCACTTCCTCCCCTCGACCGGGATTGACTAGTGTCGCAACGTGCTCGCGTGGATGGATTTAGAGATGACTGGACTCGAACCGCATCGTCACGTCATCATTGAAATCGCCACGTTGCTCACCGACGATGATCTCAACCTCGTTGCTGAAGGACCCGATCTCGTCATCCACGCCACCACCGAACAGTTGGATCAAATGGATGACTTCGTCACCGAGATGCACACGAAGTCTGGCTTGCTCGACGCGGTAAAAGTGTCGAGCATCTCGGGCGCCGACGCCGAAGCGCAAACCCTCGCGTTTCTCCAATCTCACATCAGCGAGCAGCGAACCGTCCCACTCTGTGGTAACTCAATTGGCACCGACCGTCGCTTTCTCCAGGAGTACATGCCAGAGCTGGAAGCGTTCTTCCACTACCGCAATGTTGACGTCTCGACCGTTAAGGAATTGGCACGCCGCTGGCATCCCGAAGTACTCACCTCGCTGCACGAGAAGTCGAGCAACCATCGCGCCCTCGACGATATTCGTGAATCTATTGCGGAATTAGCCCACTATCGCCAAACGCTTTTTTCCCCTAGCGTCACCAGCGGGTAACGTCGCTCATCATGGCTGAAACACCACTTTCGATCGGCGACGCTACTGCGCAGATGACGGCTCCGGGTCAAATGTTCGAGACCGAACTGGCAACGATCAACGGCGTCGAGTTGCGGGTTTGGAAGCACGCCCCCGCCAATCTGCGCCAAATCCTCGACCTCTCGCTCGCTCACAGTGAGCGTGACTTCCTCGTCTACGAAGATCAACGCATCACCTTCGAGCAGCATTACCGGATCGCCGCTACCATCGCCAAGCGACTTCTCGCCCTCGGCGTAGGCAAAGGCGATCGTGTGGCGATCGCGTCGCGAAACCTTCCCCAGTGGATTTGTGCCTTCTGGGGCGCCATGGTAACGGGAGCCGTTGTCGTGCCTCTCAACGCATGGTGGACGAGCGAGGAACTCGCGTACGGACTCACCGACTCAGGCGCGACGGTGCTCTTCGTCGATGAAGAGCGACTCGATCGGCTGTACAAGCAGCTCGATCACTTGCCTGAACTTGAGACGATCATTGTTATCAGTGACGAACCAAAGCGCCCAGCCCACGTCGACAAGAAACATTCGCGGATCCAACTCGTTGGCTACGAGCAGTTCCTTGGCACCGTCGATCCGAAAGCTGCGCTGCCCGACATTGAGATCCTCCCCGAGGACGACGCCACGATGTTCTACACCTCTGGAACGACCGGAAAGCCCAAAGGGGCAGTGGGAACCCATCGAAACGCGGTCACCAATCTCATGAGCCTCTTCTTCATCGGACAGCGCGCCACTTTACGCTTTGGCACCGGGAATCTCGACGAAAACGGCAAGAGTATTCCAAATGCGAGTCTGCTCAATGTGCCGCTCTTTCACGCCACCGGATGCCTCGCGACGATGATCACCAACACCGCTTCGGGCGGAAAGTTAGTGATGATGCATCACTTTGATGCCGGCAAGGCTCTGGCGTTGGTGGAAAGTGAGCGTCTCACGAATATCGGCGGCGTACCCACGATCGCGATGCAAATCCTCGATCACCCCGACTTCAAAAAGTTCGACACGTCGAGTGTTCGCTCCGTTTCCTACGGCGGCGCTCCCGCCCCGCCCGAACTCGTTCGACGCATTCAAGCCGCCTTCCCCGTTGGTCAACCTGGTAACGGCTACGGGCTCACCGAAACATCCGCTGCGGTGTGCATGAACATCGGGCCGGACTACGTCGAGCGCCCAAAGAGTTGCGGCACCGCGGTGCCCGTGTGCGACGTCGCGATCGTGCCCGAAGACTACGAGGGTCTCGAACCGAGCGACGACCTTCCTAAGGGTCCCGATGTCGTGGGCGAATTATGGATCAAGGGACCCAATGTCGTTCGTGGTTACTGGCACAAGCCCGAAGCCACCTCGAAATCCTTCACCAACGGTTGGCTGCATACCGGCGACGTCGCGCGCATCGACGAAGACGGCTTCATCTATATTGTCGATCGGGCGAAGGACATGATCATTCGCGGTGGCGAGAACGTGTATTCGGTCATCGTCGAGGCAGCGATCTTCGAGCACCCCGACGTTGCCGACTGCGCCGTTGTCGGCGTAGCGCACCCTACGCTTGGTGAGGAAGTCGCGGCGGTGATCGTGTTACGACCGGGACGCGTGGTCGACGCTGACGAGATCATGCGCCACGTCGGTCAACGCCTCGCGCAGTTTGAAGTGCCTACCCGAATCTTCTTTCGAACGCTGGCGCTGCCACGTAACCCTCAGGGTAAGGTCCTCAAACGCGAACTTCGCGATTCACTCCAGGAGCAAATGCTCAGGTCCTAAACGAGGGCGCTGATTGCTTCGAACGTGGCGTTGTCAAGGACGACGTCTCGTGCGGCGCAGTTCTCTTCGAGGTGCGCCACGCTTGATGTACCCGGAATTGGCATGATCACCGGTGAACGATGAAGGAGCCACGCGAGCGATAACTGCGCAACGCTCACGCCTTGTTGCCCGGCGAGCTCGTCCAGCGGGCCGCCGCTGCGGGCCAACTCGCCCCTCGCCACTGGAAACCATGGGATGAAACCAATACCTTCGTGGTGGCAATACTCGACAACGCCCTCGCTCTGGCGATTCGCGACGTTATAGAGATTCTGGACCGTTGAAATCTCGACGATTTTCCGTGCCGCCTTTACCTGCTCAACGGTTACTTCTGACAATCCAACGGCTTTCACTTTTCCTTCATTGAGCAAGAGTTTCAAGAGTCCGAACTGTTCGTCGGCATCAACGCTCGGATCTACCCGGTGCAATTGGAAAAGATCGAGGGCCTCCTGTCCAAGACGGCGAAGCGACATCTCACATTCTTGGCGCAGGTACTCCGGACGACCACAGGGCGCCCATACGTCGGGACCCATGCGTAGTAGTCCCGCTTTTGTCGCGATGGTCACGTGCTTGTAGGGATGCAGCGCCTCGAAAATCAACTCTTCGGAGACGTACGGACCGTACGAGTCCGCAGTGTCGATGAAGTCGACGCCCAAGTCAACGCAACGTCGAAGCACGGCGAGAGCTTGTCCTCGATCTTTGGGATAACCCCATACGCCCGGACCCGTGATGCGCATCGCCCCGAAACCAAGTCGCTGCACCGTTTGATCAGCGAAAGTAAACGTCGTTGACATGGGACTCCTTATCGTTGGGCGTCACCTTAAGGCAAAAACGAAGCGGCCACCCGAAAGTGGCCGCTTCGTGAGTTGTATGTCGTTGTTACTTGTTAGGTTGCGGCGTGACGCGCAAGTAGTCCTTCAGTTTCTTAAAGCCCTTGGGGAACTTGGTCTTTGCTTCTTCGTCCGTGATCGAATTCACGATAATGACGTCGCCACCGTCAACCCAGTTAACTGGCGTCGCGACGGAATAGCCAGCAGTCAATTGCAGTGAATCCAGCACACGGACGATCTCGTCAATATTGCGACCCGTCGATGCCGGGTAGGTCAAGGTGAGTTTCACCTTCTTGTCCGGGCCAATGATAAAGACGCTGCGAACCGTCAACGTATCGTTCGCGTTGGGGTGGATCATGTCATAGAGGTCAGCAACCTTGTGGTTCTCGTCACCAATGAGCGGGAAGTTCAGTGCGGTCCCTTGGGTCTCTTTGATGTCGGCCTTCCACTTCTCGTGCGACGCCACGTCATCGACCGAGACGCCGATGATCTTGGTATTGCGCTTGTCAAAGTCGGCCTTACGCGCAGCGAAACCACCGAGCTCGGTGGTGCACACTGGGGTGAAGTCCTTGGGATGTGAAAAAAGGATGCCCCAGCTGTCACCCAGCCATTCGTGAAAGTTAATTGTTCCTTCGGTGGTCTCGGCGGTAAAGTCCGGGGCCACGTCTCCAAGGCGAATCGCCATGAGTTTGCTCCTTCAGCGTGCGAATGTCAGTCCCTTGACTGAACCCCACCACTTTAGCCACAAAAGTTTCGATTCCTACAAATCTCGATTGGATTTGTAGGAATTAGGTTTCCCCTTGACGCATTGCCTGTGAGACTGGAGCAATGGACACGTCTGATCGCGTCGTTGCCGCATTTGACCTCGATGGTTCCATCACCGAAGGCGGCAGTGTGTGGCGTTGGCTGCGCTATATCGCGGGCACGCGTGCCGTTCTTGGCGCAGCCATCCCTTTGAGCGTCGCTCTCGGCATCGGGGCGCTACGAAGTGGCACGTGGGCGGACCGAGCGAAGGAGCGACTCTTCCAAGCGCTACTCACGGGCCGCGACGCTGACGAGGTCCGTGACGAATCACGAACCTTCGCTCTCTCGCACTTAGAGCGCGCCGGACGAACCGTCGTGCTCAATCGCCTCGCGTGGCACGTCGAACAAGGACACGACGTGGTGATCGTCTCAGCGTCACCACAGATGTACGTGGAGGTCGTCGCTGAAGCGCTCGGAGCGAAAGGGGCGATTGGCACGCGCCTTGCGGTTGACGCGCGCGGAAAACTCACCGGAAGTTACTTAGGGCAAAACTGTCGCGGCACCGAAAAGATGCGACGTCTCAGCGAGTGGATCAGCGAACAGGACTACTCGGGAGAACCCGTGATCTACGCCTACGGTAATTCGCGAGGTGACCGGCGACTTCTTGGCGGCGCGACGCACCCCTTCGACGTGGGAAGGCTCGGTGTCGTGGGGGCCCTGCGTAAGTATCCGCGACTCAAGGACGCGCACCAGTAGCTATAGCTGGCGGATCGATGCGCCAAGTTCGACGATGCCGCCTTCGCGCCCGTTGTAGGTGACCTGGATTGACGCCGCCTGCTCTTTCCAGGCGATGACCGTCCCGTGATGGTCCACGACGCCCACGTTGAGGTCGTAGACGCCGTCGAGCAACGGAATCTGGGGAAGGTCGATACCGATCCGATTCAGCCCCGGCTTGAGGTTGACGGGCGACGCGTGCGCGTCACTGCGACTCACTAAGAGCCCACCACGGGTAAAGATCTCCATCATGAAATTTCCGCTATAGGCGCTCTGGGACGAGACGTTCACGTCAAAGTGAATCCCGGCGCCGCTGCGCACGTCAAAGGATCCCGACGGCGTCGTGATCGAGTCAATGGCGACGTCGGCCTGGTGTCCGATTCGGTCGTGAAACACCGCGTCTTCGAGGAGGTGCTCTCGAAAGATTCGCAGCGAATCCTGCACCGGACCGTTCGCGATCATCAGACCACCGTCAAGCACGATCGCCCGGTCACACAGTGCACGGACCTGGTCGGCCTGGTGGGTGACCAGGAGGATCGAGCGGCCTTCCTCTTGAAACGTGCGAATTTTGTCCACGCATTTCGCCTGGAATCGCTCGTCTCCGACGGCAAGAACTTCGTCGACGACCAAAATGTCGGGATCGACGTTCACCGCAACCGCGAAAGCGAGTCGCACGTACATGCCACTTGAATAGAACTTCACTTGCGTGTCGATGAAGTGTTCAATCTCACTGAAGGCGACGATGTCGTCGAAGATGGCATCGACGTGTCGTTTCGAGAGCCCGAGCATGGCGCCGTACAAGTAGACGTTGTCGCGCCCCGAAAGTTCGGTTTGGAACCCGGCTCCAAGTTCCAAGAGCGCGGCGAGATTTCCTCGAAGTCGAATCTCGCCTGACGTCGGTTGCAAGACGCCACAAATGCACTTCAGGAGGGTTGACTTTCCTGAACCATTATGGCCGAGGATGCCAACGGTCTCGTTGGTCGAAACGCGAAAACTGATGTCCTGCAGCGCGTCGAACACCTCAGTTGATCCAGACTTCGGATGAAGGAGCCGCTCCTTTAAGGATTGACTGCGTTCGTGGTGAATTTTGAACTGCTTCGAAACATCCTCGACGTCGATCACAATCGTCATTACAGCTCCGACTCAAAGTTTCCTTCGAGGCGTCCAAAAATCATCAGCGACGAAAGAAAAAGCAGCACCATGATCCCAAGCAACGTGAGATTCATCGACAAGTACGATGACGCCGACCAATCGGGCAGAATGTGAAGCACCGGGTGGGGTGGCACCGTTGAAAGCACTGTGGTCTTGACATAGAAGATCCGCTGGAAGGTCATCATGATTGGCGTGATCGGATTGAGGAAATACACCCACGTCAAACCATGATCATGCAGGCGCGCTGAGATGGTGTGCTGGTACGAATAGACGACTGGCGACAACCAGAACCACAACTGCAACAAGACCTCCATGAGGTGCTTCATGTCGCGGAGGTACACCGTAACGGCGGACATCACGATGGCGACTGACGCCGTCAAAAGATAGAGCGCAAGAAATGAAATCGGCAAGAGCCATAAGAATCCCCACGCGGGCGCGTGACCAAGCGCGAGCAGAAAGATACAAAGGACCCCGAGTTGAATGACGAAATAAATGACCGAAGCACCCACGTTCGCGAGCGCGAGGATTTCGCGTGGAAAGGACACTTTCTTCACGAGCCCTGCGCGGTCGACGATGACTCCCGTTGCCATGTTGACCGCCGTCATGAACATGTTCCAGACGATCAGACCCGAGAACAGATAGAGGGCAAAGTTTGGATAGCCATTCTTTATGATGACCGAAAAGATCAAATCGTAAATCCCGAGTGTCAATGCGGGTGACAGCATCGACCAGAAAATGCCGAGCGCCGAATTCTTGTACTTGATGCGGATGTCCGAAAAAATGAGACTCGTGAGTAGCTCTCGGCGCGACCAGAGATTACGAAGTCGCGTGCGTAGATTCGCGCGCGCGCTGACCACGCGAACAGGTGCGTCGTCGAGGGACTTTCGTGTAATCCTCGCCGACGTGGCGTCGCTCACTACACCCCTTGACGGAGCGCCGAACGATCAATCACTGCGTCAATGAATCCGTATTCGAGTGCCTCTTGGGCGGTGAACCAACGATCGCGGTCCGAGTCCGCTTCAATTTTCTCCACGGTCTGACCCGTGTGATAGGCGATTCGCTCCGCGAGTTGGGTCTTCATATAGACAATTTGCTCTGCCTGAATGGCGATGTCGGATGCTTGGCCTTGCATGCCACCCATCGAGGGTTGGTGCATCAAGATGCGGCTGTGCGGCAATGAGAATCGTTTACCGTTTGAACCCGCGCACAGCAAGAATTGACCCATCGACGCTGCCATGCCGACGCATATCGTTCGAATGTCGCAGTTGACGTACTGCATGGTGTCATAAATGGCGAGACCGTCGGTGACTGAACCTCCTGGCGAATTGATGTAGAGACTGATGTCCTTGTCGCGGTCTTCGGCTTCGAGAAGAAGAAGTTCGGCACAGATTCGATTGGCCGTGTTCTGATCGACTTGGGAACCGAGAAACACAATGCGCTCTCGAAGAAGTCGTTGATTGAGGTCGTTTGCGCCGAAACTGTCTGCCATTGATGAACTAATCATGCGTCCAATCTAATGGCTGTCCTCGGAACACCTCGGCACAGGACCTAGAGTGGAGAGTCTCGCGGGCGTGGCGGAATTGGCAGACGCGCTGGTTTTAGGTACCAGTTCTTCGGAGTGTGGGTTCGAGTCCCTCCGCCCGCACGTAGCGATTGTTGAACATTGGACACCTGCTAAGGTGGAAACATCGTTTGGCCGCACTTCGCGGTGGAGACCGATTCGACTGTGACATATCGAGTTGGGCTCATCTCAACTTGTAGGAGTCATATGTCTATGTCCTTTGCCGACCTCGGCGTGCCATCGAACCTTGTGGAGCGCTTACGCGCCCGTGGGATCAACGAAGCCTTCCCCATCCAAGAGGCGGCACTTCCCGACGCCCTCGCGGGGCGAGACGTCGTAGGAAAGGCCGCCACCGGCTCGGGTAAGACCCTGGCATTTGGTCTTCCTCTCATGGCCCGCCTCGGAAAAGCCCGTCCCCGTAAACCGCTAGGTCTCGTCCTCGTGCCCACGCGCGAGCTCGCCGCCCAAGTGCAAAAAGAACTCGCCAACCTCACTGACGACCGTGGACGGCGCGTCATCTGCATCTACGGTGGCACCTCGTACAACGTGGCACGAAAAGCCCTGAACTTTGGAGTTGATGTGGTCGTGGCGTGCCCGGGTCGTCTCGAAGACATGCTCGAACAAGGTGCACTCGACCTCTCCTCGGTCACGACGGTTGTCGTCGATGAAGCTGACCGAATGGCGGACATGGGATTTCTTCCCTGCGTGCGCCGCATCGTAGGCGCGACACCCAAGGATCGCCACGTGATGCTCTTTTCGGCGACCATGGGTCCCGACGTGAAATCTCTCGTACGTGAATTCACCAACGACGCTGCGATTCACGACGTCGTAGGAGAAGAAGCGCCAAGCGACGTTGACCACTACTTCTGGCGCGTACCTCGCGACCAGCGTCCTCAGTTTGCGGCCGACATTGTCGAGCAATACGACCGCGCAATTTTCTTCACTCGAACTAAACACGGAGCCGACCGTCTCGCGCGCCAACTCGAAGAGCGTGGCGTGTCGGCGGTTCCATTGCACGGCGACCGCACCCAGGCGCAGCGTGAGCGCGCACTACGAAGCGTCAAGAGCGGTCAGATTCGCGTTCTCGTCGCCACGGACGTCGCCGCACGAGGTATTCACATCGACCTCATGCCCGTCGTCGTTCACTATGACCCACCCGCGCAGGCGACGGACTACTTGCACCGTTCGGGCCGCACTGGTCGTGCGGGCGCAACGGGCGCCGTGATCTCGTTGGTGGGAGAAGACGTCATTGGCCAAGTGAAGCGCTTGCAAAAGGCTCTCGGACTCGCCTCAGTCATCGACACTCGTGAAGATGCCGTCGCCATTCGACTCGGCGCGGTCGACGACGCGGTCGCCGCTGAGCGACTTGACGACCGGGGTGCGAAAGCTCGACCCGAGCGCTCGACGCACGTCGAACGCGCTCCGCGTTCCTTCGAACGACGAGAGCGACCATTCTCCGAGCGTGTGGCCCGACCCGCCCGTGCGGAGCGCGACGGCAGCGAGCGTGGAGCACGCACGTTGCGAAGTCCACGCAGTGAGCGCAGTTTCACTGAGCGACCTCGCGTCGAGCGTGGAGCAAACGAAAGAGGGTTTGTCGAGCGCCCTCGTTCCGAGCAAGGCGTGAGAGAGCGTCCTCGCACCGAGCGGACAGCTCGCAATGAACGAGGTGCCAGTGAGCGACAAACGGGCAACGACGCGCGGTTTTCGGCGCGCACGAGCTCCACGCGAGCGCGCAACAACGAGGCAGTCGTGAGTTTCTTCAATGACTCCAAGGGCTTCGGCTTCGCGAGTGACGACAAGGGCGACGACCTCTTTATTCACTTCTCCAATATCGTCGGCGACGGTTTCAAGTCGCTGAGCCAAGGCCAGAAGATCACTTTCGAAGAAGCGACGGGTCCCAAGGGACGCGAAGCGCGCAACGTGCGTGTCGTTGGCGGCGGGCGTGAGCGTCGCTACTAGGCGTTGATGTCGTGAGCGAGAAACCCTTCGTTGATCCTCACCTCGGCCCCGCACCCGATGATCTACTCATTGAGGAGATCACGGTGGGTACAGGTGCCGAGGCGAAACCTGGCGACACTGCTGTCGTGCACTACGTGGGCGTGGGCGTAAGCAGCGGCGAAGAGTTCGACGCCTCGTGGAACCGTGGCGACACGTTTAGTTTCCCTCTTGGTGCCGGACACGTGATCAAGGGTTGGGACCAAGGTGTGGTTGGTATGCGAATTGGTGGTCGACGTCGACTCGTGATTCCTGCGCACTTGGCGTATGGCAACCAGGGCGCCGGAGGCGTTATCGCACCCGGCGAGACGCTGATTTTCGTCGTGGATCTCGTCGAGCTTCGTTAGACGAACGGCGGCGACGTGACGTCGGTCGCCAACATCCGCTGATAGTCGCCGTAGCGTTCACAGCAGATTTCTGCCAACAGACGCAGTCGGTCATTGGGATTACTCAGACTCAGTACTTTGAATTGGTCTAACACCGACATGGGCGTCATTGAACACAGTTGCCAACTACGCACCCAAGGATCGGCGTCCATCTCACAATTCGTTTTGACACATTGGTCCGCCATGACTTCGCTCTGCAACGTGCGAAGCGCACGCACCGCGGACTCGGTGGACTTGAGCAGGGTGCCATCGACCGAGACGTCGTCGCAGCATCGCTCCTTCGCCACGGCCCTCGGGTAGGGATCATCGGAGAGCCAGGTGGCGACTTCAACACACGAAATCCCCTCGACCATGATCAAGGTCTTGCCGTCGCTTAAGCAATGCTTGCCCAGAATCTGGACGATGGTGCCCACCGAGGTGCGCTGGTCGCCGCCACCCACTTCCGGGCCACGTTCGATGAGGCATGTGCCGAACTGATTCGACGACGAGATGTCGTCGAGCATTTTCTTGTAGCGCGATTCAAAAATACAAAGTCCAGTGACTTGGTGGGGAAAAACCACCATGCCCAAGGGGAACATGGCCAACTGTTGGGTCTTCACATCTCCACCCTAAAGGTGAACATTGCGTGAACGTACTTATCTCGAGGCGAGTTGCACGGCGAGCGCACGCAGTGCTCGAGCGCGGTGCGACACAGCATTCTTCTCCTCACTGGTCATCTCAGCGAGTGTACGTCCGCGGTCCAGATCGGGCACGAAGATCGGGTCGTAGCCAAAACCCTTCTCTCCTTGGGGTTTCAGCGCGATCGAACCCTCCAGGACACCTTCAACGCTAAATGAGTCGCCCCCCGGATAGGCAGCGCAGATCACGGTTCGAAAACTCGCCCGACGCTGCGACGCAGGCACGCCGTCGAGCTCGCCCAACACTTTTCGCACGTTGTCGTCGTAACTCGCCCCCTCCCCGGCGTATCGCGCGCTGTACACACCTGGTCGTCCTCCGAGATGCTCGACAAACAGTCCCGTGTCGTCGGCGAGCGCAGGGTGACCCGTGGCGTCAACCAGGGCACGGGCCTTGAGGAGTGCGTTTCCCTCGAGGGTGTCCTCGGTCTCCTCAACGTCGGGCACCGACGCCGGCCGCTCGAGCACCACGATGTCAAATTCTTCCAGAACTGCCTTCATCTCATCGGCCTTGTGCGCGTTCGCGGTCGCGAGAACGAACATCGTCACCTCGGACGCGGCGTCGGCGCGATAGCGAGAACCTCACGCTGCGCGCTGTGAATGCGGCCGATTCCCAATGCGGCGAGATCGAGTAGCGCATCGAGTTCACCACGGCTGAAGGCCACCTGTTCGGCCGTACCCTGGACCTCCACGAAACGACCCGATCCGGTCATGACCACGTTCATGTCCGTGTCGGCTCGTGAGTCCTCCTCATAGGGGAGATCCAACATCGCCACGCCGTTAATGATCCCCACCGACACCGCCGCTACCGAATCACTCAGCGCATGTTCCTTGATCGTGCCGGTCTGGACGAGACGAGAGATCGCATCGTGCAGTGCCACGTAGCCCCCGCAGATCGACGCCGTTCGCGTCCCGCCATCGGCTTGGAGGACGTCGCAATCGACGGTGATCTGGACATCGGGGAGCAACTCCAACGCGGTCACGGTGCGAAGCGAGCGGCCAATGAGTCGCTGAATTTCTTGAGTTCGACCTGATTGCTTTCCTTTGGCGGCTTCTCGACTCGCACGTTCTAGAGTCGAGCCCGGCAGCATTGAATACTCCGCCGTCACCCAACCCTTACCCGTGCCGCGCAGCCAACGTGGTACGTCTTCTTCGACTGATGCGGTGCAGAGCACCCTCGTGCGTCCGAAACTCACGAGCACTGAACCGAGGGCCATCTCGGTGAAGTCTCGTTCGAATGAGAGCGGACGTACCTCGTTCGTGGCGCGTCCGTCGGCGCGGGTTGATGACATTGGACTCCTTCGCAGCCATTCGTCTTGCCCAACAAAGGTAGTTGAGAACGATGCTGAAGAGGAACTAGAAGTAGATGATCTTCTTCGCGCGCTCGACGACGTCGTCGATGTCGTCACTCCACGCGCCAGTCGAGAGATATTTCCAGCCGTCATCGCAGACGATCGTCACGATGGTGGCGCTTTCGCCCTCGTCGATGAGCGAGGCGCATTTGACCGCGCCCGCCATGATGGCGCCGGACGACAATCCGACGAAGAGTCCGACTTCGGTCATTTTCCGCGTCCATTCAATTGACTCACGAGGTCGAACGACGACTTTTCGATCCAGCAATTCAGGTCCATGATTGTCGATGAATATCGGAGGAATATACCCATCTTCCAGACTTCGAAGACCGTCGACCATCTCCCCGCTCGGTGGTTCCACGGCCCAAATCTGGACCCCAGGTTTGGATTCCTTGAGGAAACGACCAACACCCATCAAGGTGCCCGACGTGCCGAGTCCGGCGACGAAGTGAGTGATCTCAGGAACATCACGCAAGATCTCGGGTCCCGTCGTTCGGTAGTGCGCGGCTGGATTCGCGGGGTTCGCGTATTGGTAGAGAAACGTCCATTCCGGATGCTCGTCGGCCAGCCGTTGCGCGAGTCGAACCGCGCCGTTTGACCCCTCGCTACCGGGTGAATCAATAATGTCCGCGCCCCAAGCGAGCAGGAGTTGGCGCCGCTCGGGCGAGACGTTCGAAGGCAAGACCACCTTCAGGTGATAGCCGCGCAGGCGACACACCATCGCAAGGGCGATGCCGGTGTTTCCCGACGATGGCTCGATCAGAATTTGATCGGGCTTGCCCGGGATGAGAACGCCATCTGCTTCGGCGGCGTCTATCAGCGACAGCGCGACGCGATCCTTCACCGATCCGGCGGGATTACGGCCTTCCAACTTCGCGAGAATCGTGACGTTGGATTTCGGCGACAGGGCGCTGACGTCAACGATGGGTGTATCGCCGATGAGCTCGAGCACGGACGCGTAACGCGCCACTAGGCGGCACCGCCAGCCACAGCGGGCAGAAGGGTGATTTCGTCATTGCTCTTGACCGGCGCATCCAATCCACCGAGGTAGCGAACGTCATCGTCATTGATGTAGACGTTCAAGAATCGGTGAAGACTTCCGTCGTCGTTGAGCAGCTGGGTCTTGACGGCTGGATACTCTCGACTGAGTTGTCCTAGGACGTCGCCAATCGTGTCGCCTTCTACCTGGAGGGTTGTTGCGCCGCCCATCGAGGGCCGCAGGACGGTGGGGATTCTCAGCAATGCCGACATGACGTCTCTTTCGAGTAAATGACTAAAACCTGACCAACCGTGTCAACTTTAGCGCGACCATCCCTCCGCGTGTCAGTCTCGCCACCCGCGACACCGCGCACAAAGGGCACATTGCGCGAACTTGAGGCAGGAACCTAGTCCGCTCAAATCTGTCGATCCAGTACGTCTTCCTCGCGCACGGTTTCACCTTGGATGTGAAAACTTCGAACGACAGTGGGTAGTTCACGAAACGAAACGAGGACGTAGTGCCACGCGGGGTCGGGGGCTTGGCGAATATCGGTCGGACTCGGGTACGCCTCTGAGTGCGTGTGCGAATGAAACACGCCAAGGACCTCAAGGCCCTCGTCGTCAGCCCGGCGAAACGTTCGCAACATCACCTTCGGATCAACTTCGTACACTTTCGCCGAGTGAGCAAAATTGTCACTCGCGACCACGTCAACTACGAACGCGTCATCACCTTCAGAGGTACCGAGGAGGAGTCCACAGCCCTCTTCGGGCAAGGCTCGAACGCACGTGGCGATCATTGCGTTGCGAAGATTGGTGTCGAGCGAAAGCACACACTCAATTTAGGCTTTGTCAATCGCGCAACGCTGTTCACTAGCCTGTAGCTATGGCTCGAGCCAAGCAAATACAGGAGCGACGCGCGAAGGCGAAGGCCGAAAGCGCCGGTGGGGACCGAGTGGTCGCCACGAATCGTCGCGCCCGCTACGACTACGAGATCATCGAAAGTCTCGAGTGCGGCATCATGCTGACCGGATCGGAGGTGAAATCACTTCGCGAAGGGAACGCACAGATTGCCGACGCGTATGCGCGAATTGATGACGGCGAATTGTGGCTTTTCCAGATGCACATCCCGCCATGGACCTTCGCCGTTGGATTCGGGAGTCACGATCCCGACCGAAAACGAAAATTGCTCGTGCACCGTCACGAGATCAAGAACCTCCACGAACAAACCCAAACCCAACCGCTGACGATTATCCCTCTCAAGCTGTACTTCAAAGACGGACGGGCCAAGGTCGAGTTAGCCCTCGCCCGAGGAAAGAAGCAACAGGATCGGCGTCAAGCGCTCGCCAAACGAGACGCCGAGCGTGAAATGGCTCGCGCGGTGCGCAATGCCGAGAAATTCTCCTGACCATCCTTCGCCGTCGTCGGGTACGATGGAGTCGCGACTAAATGAGTCGTGTAACTACGAGGGGATGATTGGTTTCGACATCAGTCGTCGAGGTGAATGAAGCGAGCCGTGGTCTCCGGAACCACGTAAAAGAGCCGGAAACAATAAATAAACGCCAAGCCTCAGCTTGCGCTTGCTGCTTAGGTAGCAACGTCCGCCTGGACCCAGCCCTGCGGTTCAGATATCGGGCGTCATAATGTAGGGCTTACCTTCACGGTTCGTTAGTGATTATGAAGGAACATTTCAGCTAACTAAGGATTGTCGCGAGTGCCAGCAGTGGCGACAATCCCTACAACCTGCTGATGGCTGCGCTCGGAGAAGAATCACTAAGGAACTGATGGACCTGGGTTCGATTCCCAGCATCTCCAAGGATTACCGAGGGTCGCCTCGGTGGTTGTTGGAGATGAAATCACCTCGCTGTTGTCATACAACGCAATCGCATCGCATGCCCACTCGACGGCGTCGTCGATTCGAATGCCAGTTCGTTCCAGCCGTGTCCGTGACTCGAGATTGCGCATTCTGTCTTCGCTACGAATTCTCCTTCGATGTCGAATGGTTTTCTCTTTCCTACGACCACAACCGATGTGGTCGTCGATTACCCACTTGTTTCAAACGTTGGAGCACCAATGCAAGTGCCGCCGGCAAAACTCCAATCCCTCAACGACGATCTAATTCGACAACGTAGGTTGAAGGCCCACTTTGGATTCGCGGCATCAGCATTGCCGCGAACTAGTCGTTACTAGCGCTTGACCGCCTGCAGCGTGTAGGAAGCTGCGAGACGACGAGGGTTGTCGCGCAATCGATACTCCCCGCCGCCGATATCCTCCATCGCGTCTCCAAATGGATTTGACGGGACGCTGTCGTGTTCTTCGAAGCCAGTCAGGTCGAGTCCAGCCAACATCAGGGCGGTGATGATTTCGCCAAGTCCGTGATTGAAGGAGAGGAAATCAGGTGAGATCAATTCCTCTTCGTGTTCGACGTAGGAGTGTGTTTCAGTGAACGGCACTCCTTCTGTCTCGAAGTAGGGATATTCGAGGGTGAGGAGACCGTCGGGGCGAGGGTCTGACAGGGCCCAGAGCACTGGGTGATACTCGCGGAGAAAGAGGCGACCTCCGGGTCGAAGAAGCTGCGCGACGACCTCGGCCCAATGGAGAATATCGGGCAGCCAACAGAGCGCTCCGATGCCGGTAAACACGAGATCGAAGCCCTCGGCACCTAGCGCGTCGACAGCGTCATACACGTCACTCTCGACGTAGGTCACGTTCGCACCGACCTCGCGGGCAAGCATCCGTGCGGCGTGCACTGCGCTGGGCGAAAAATCGATTCCCGTGACACTTCGTGCGCCGAGGCGCGAGAGCGACATCGTGTCAGTTCCGATGTGACATTGCAGGTGCACCACGTCGAGTCCCGCAATATCACCGAGTCTCGGCAGGTCAAAGCACACCACGTCGGACAAAAAGGACGGGTCGCTACGAAAATGATCGAGGTCGTATCCCTTGAGGTGATGAGGGACTCTACTTTCCCAATTCGCTTTATTCACCTCGAGGTAATCATCCACGGCTCGAGTATCACAGCATGTGACGACGCAATGCCAACCTTTGTCCGGCGTGCGTCGTCGTGTGGAGAATCGATTGGGCCGCTGTGCGGAATTCTTAGGCGTCGTCGAGATCCGACAATTCACTGCACGGGTCATTTCGCGAACATCGCATTCCGAACATCGTCAAGGACGCATGAACTGCACGTCGATGATTGTTGACGATGCCTAGCTGTGACAACCCAGGACGTTGTCCCCGGCGGGATGGATTAGCTGGTCCCTATCCGACGTCTCTAGAGCTCGTGGTGACGTCAACACGAACGTCACATCGCTGCGCGCTCACAGACCGCCATGCCCAGCGCTTCGAAGTGAGCGGCGCTCTTTCAGTCGATGCGTGTCGCGACGTCCTCGAGCGCCAAACGCACGGAATTGAGAAAGCCGAGCGGCACGAGCGGCGACAACCTTCACACGGGCGGTGCAGGATCATATTGAATCCCGCGACGAACTTGTCGGGCGCGCTCGATGCTTACGAGTCGAGCGACCAGATGAAGCGCCATGTCGATACCCGCCGACACGCCCGCCGACGTGACGACGTCGCCATCGTCCACAAAGCGTGCATCGGCGTCCACCAACACACTCGGATCAATCTCGCCAAGGAGTTCAAGGGATGCCCAGTGTGTGGTGGCCGGGCGACCCTTGAGTAGACCGGCTGCCGCGTAGACCAACGAACCAGTACAGACGCTCGTCATCAATGGCGTGTTCGGGCGCTGTCGACGCAACCAATCGAGCAGCGGTGCGTCCAAGAGGTGGGCGCGTGTTCCACGCCCCCCGGGATACATAAGCACCTCAAGGTCACCGAGTTCGCTCATCGACGTGTCGGCCGTGACGCGCAGACCCCTCGCGCAGCGCACCATCGTGTCAGTGCGTGAAAATGACACCACGTCAAAGCCGTCATCGGGAAAGTGGAGCGTCCACCATCGCAGTACCTCCCACGGTCCAACGGCATCAAGTTCCTCCATCTCATCGAAGAAAAAGATGCCTATCTTCTTTCGTTCAGGCACGTGCTCCTCTTTTCAATGGAACGACGAACGATGCAGGGCGCAGCGGGTATTCTCACCTTCCAAGCGCTTCGACGAAATTCAACGGCGTGTCAACGGTGACGAAGAAGTGCCGATTACCTCGCAGGTTCAAGGAGAGCGCCTCGCCTCGACGAGTGACGAGCGCGGCGCGATGAAAAAGCCGCAAACTACCGCGATATCCCAAGCCGCCCATCTGCATCAGCGTCAAATTCTCCGCCGTTGCCGACTCGATCTCACCGCGAGCAAATTTTTGGTGCACCAAGCCCCCGGGACCGTAGAGAATCTCGAGGCGGCGGCCACTCGCATCTTCTACGACTCGCACCACGACGCGAATCGAAACGAGAAAACAGAAGAATACGACCACGAATCCCACGCTCAACACCGCTGCAGCGAGAGGTGGAATGCCTTGACCGCTGCCGATGTCGGCGACGATCAGCGCCGTGGCGACAAACACGGCAATCGCGACGCCTAAGACAATCGTCACACTCGTCGAACGCAGGCGCTGTTCAAGGAGCACGGTGGGTGTCGCCACCATCCAAGATTACGCGAACATGTTGCTTGAATCAGGTCGATCCCGCCAGAACGCATCGGCGAAGTCGCGCTTGGTCGTCACCGTAGACGGGTGTTCAGGAATCTCGAGACTCACGCGGATTGATGCGAACCTCGTCGCCTTCACGAGTTCATCGCGGCGGTACGCGCCTCGCTCGATTCCAGAACAAAGGAGCCTTCACCATGGACGAGCGTGGTATCGATCGCGCTACAAGAACCGAATAACGAAGTGAGGGCCATCGATGACGCGCACCTGGTCGATTCGTCAATTACGCCGCCCTCACTTGATCTTTGCTGAGTCCGAGCGTTCGCAAGAAATTACGGACCTTGATAACTTGATCTTCCGTGAGGTCACGCGTCCGAGTCGAACCAAACGAGAACGTTTCGCCTTCCACGGTGACCGCCCAATTCCCTCGATGCGTCTCGTGGACTTCGCCAAAGCGAGCGAGCAACGAACACACGTCGTGCCACTGGATGTTGTGGTTCAGTGGGTGACAGAAGAGCTTCTGGGCAGTTATGCGGTGGTGGTGATCCAACTTGATCGACATAGTCAACCCCCTCAAGGGCCGAGGTGTTCTGCCCTCTCCAGCACTCTCCCCCTTCTAGGACCCCATGTCAAGGAGCGCGACGAGCTCGACGTGTTCGGTCATCGGAAACAGATCGAAGACCTTTAATTCGGCCAACCTAAAACCCCCGTCCAAGAACGCCTTTAGGTCCCGAGCGAAGGTCGCCGCGTCGCAGGACACGTACACGATCCTTCTCGGCGCTCGACGCAGCAGCGCCTGAACAACACCCTTGGCGAGTCCATTCCTCGGAGGGTCGAGGACCACGAGATCGCTCTCGCTCACTGCGTCGTTAATCGCGCGCGCACTCACTGACCATTCACGCACCCGAACGTGGCCGAGTCCGCGTGCGTTCTCTCTCGCGTCGCGCGCCGCGTAAGGCGACGACTCGACGGCTGTGACGCGCCCACTCGCCCCAACTATGTTCGCGAGTGGGATCGTGAACAAACCAACGCCGGAAAAGAGATCCACGACGTGATCACCCGACGTCGCTGCGGCGAACTCGACCACAGTTTCAAGAAGCATCGTCGGTGCATCGCGGTGTGATTGCCAGAACGACCGCGGCGAAACCGAAAAATAGTGACCCCGCACGCTCACGCGCGACTGCAGCGACGGTTCGAGAGGCTCCGCGCGAAGCGAGCACACTTCAAAGGTCGTGCCGCGGTGGGTCTCGTGACGCACGAGCGCGAACGGTTCGCCGTCGCCAATGGCTCGTAACTCGACCTCGCTGGCCCCATGCCACGTTGTTGCGAACGCTGGCGTGAGGGCGTCATCAGCGACCCAGCATGACGAAATGGCGACGAGATCGCGCGAACGCGACGAACGTAAACACAGTTCGCCCCTCTCGTTGACGGCACACCGCAGTCGAGTTCGCGAACCTTTCGCATCAGTCGGCGCAGACTCCAGGACGAAGTCTCTATGAATGCCCGCAATACGTTGTAAGTGTTCTCGGACCAGCGTGGTCTTCCAGGAAGCTTGCGCGACACTGGACGCATGCTGGAGATCACAGCCACCACAACCTCCGGGATGAGCGTAGCGACAAGGGGCGCTGACTCGTTCAGGACTCGCCTCGAGGATCGTCATCGCGTCGCCTCGAGAGAACTTTGACGACGTCTCAGTGACCTGAACCTGCACGGTCTCGCCGGGCAACGAATGTCGCACGAAAACAACCCGACCGTCTTCCAATCTTCCGACGCCCCCACCAGTCGCGGGTCGCTCAACATGCACCGTTTCGAAGGCCCCCGAGGGCTCCTGCGTTCTCTCGCCACTCACCGTTTCAGCCTAGGTGAATGACGAATGTCGCCGATCTTCAGACCGAGGCGTGGCGAATGAAGATGTCGACGAGCGACGCTGCGCGAATGCGCGCGTGAGGAGTTTCTTTCGCCGTCCGCGCTAAGAGGTCCTCTCGCGAACCGAGCTCGCGTGGTACCTCGTCGCCCGCTTCAAACCAGTCGCGCAATTGCGCTTCATCCACCTCGGGATGAAACTGCACGCCGACATCGCGACCAACGACGAAGGCCTGGACGGCATTGTTGGTGCGGGCCCATGGTGTCGCCACCTCGGGAAGAATGCAGTGGTCGAAGTGGAATTCGAACCAAGGTCCAGATTCGATCGGCGAATCACCAATGGGCTCGACGTCGTACCATCCGACCTCCGGTACCCGCGACGCTTCGACGACGCCGCCGTGGAATCGGCATAAAGCTTGGGCGCCGAAGCAAATACCGAGCATCGGTATTTGCTTCGCGGCGGCGTCGCGCATGAGGGATAGTTCTCGCCCGAACCACGCCTCCTCGACGAGAGGGTCATACACCGCACTTTTCGAACCCAAGATGACCAGTACCTCGACGCCTTCGAGTGACGGTGTAGAACTCTCTTCATCCATCATCGCAACATCAACCTGAAAACCTCGCGACCGGAAGGCGTCACCGATCAGGCCGGGATTGTCCTCGCGATGGTGGCGTATGAATAGTGCGCGAAGCATGTGCGTCGTGACGTTCCTCGACCAATCAGCCTTCGGGTAGCGACCAACCGAGCGAGGTCGCAATCTCCTTGCAGGTGGGACACAGTGGGTATTTCTGAGGATCGCGGCCGGGCACCCAGACCTTGCCGCACAATGCACGTACAGGCGTCGCGTTGATCATCGCCCCGACGACGGAGTTCTCCAATGCCACGAACTCACCGTCTTTGGGGGTATAGCCCTCAAGCACAATGTGAGTAAATCGTTCGTGATCTCCTTCGTCAATCTGGGGCGAGGAGTGGACGACGACTTTCGTGTCACTTTGGATGGTCACGACCATGATTTTATCGAGATGAAACTAGGTTTAAACCTGTGAAGAAACGTCGGCGCGTGACCCCTTCAACAAGACCCGTTGGGCGCGTCGCCTCACACTTCACTCGCGAGGGGACTCCAAAGAATCCATACCGCACCAAGGCCGAGGCAGAAAGCGCAGCACAACTGGCGTGGACGCTGAACCGCGCAGACTTGAATGCGTATCGCTGCGACTATTGCTTTCAGTGGCACATTGGAAAGCGTTTTCGCGATGATTAGCGAAAACTCATGAAAAAGGGCAAGATGGAGGAACTTGAAATGAAAGGTTCTCCATGTCGGTCCAGGCGTACATCTTGATTCAAACCGAAATCGGCTCGAGCGAAGCTGTCGTCCACGCGACGCGCGCGGTACCCGGCGTGGTCGAAGCATTCGAGGTCACCGGTCCTTATGACGTCATCGTTCGCTGCGGTGCTGAGAGTGTCGATGACCTGGGCAAGTTCATCGTCGGAGCGGTGCAGCGCGTGCCGGGAATCACCCGCACACTGACTTGCCCGGTGGTCAATATCTAACCGAAGGCTCCCTCGGACTTCAACTGCTCTATCCGTTCGGCACTGAAGCCCCACGCCGCGAGTCCGTCTCGTGTTCCAGATCCAGGTGACTGCGCAGGTGTACCAATGGCGCTGGACGTCTTGGAAAATCGAGGGGCGGGATTGGGTTGCACGTCAATGTCCGTGGTGAACACTTGCCGAGCCGTGTTGTAGCGATGCGTCGCCGCCTCGCGAGGGGAAAGCACTGGCGTTACGCACGCGTCTTCTGCCTCGAAGACCTTGGTCCATTCGTCGCGAGTCTTCGTGGCGAAGATTGACGCGAATCGCCGCTTAAGTTCGGGCCACTGTTCGCGGTCCATCTGTTGAGGCAACACTTCGTCTTCGAGTCCGAGCCCCCGAAGGAGTTCTGCATAAAACTTTGGTTCAATCGCCCCAACTGCCATATAGCGCTGATCGCTCGTCTCGTACACTTCGTAGAAGTGCGCTCCCGAATCGAGGAGGTTGGCCCCTCGTTCTTCGCGCCACAGTCCCGCGTTGATAAATGAGTGCGTCATGGCGAGCATCGACGCGGAACCATCCACCATCGCGGCGTCGACGATTTGCCCTTCCCCCGTTGCGCGTGCGTGGAGAACTCCAGCGAGCACACCAAGAGCGAGGAAGAGCGATCCCCCTCCAAAGTCGCCCACAAGATTGAGTGGCGGGACCGGCCGTTCGCCGGCGCGACCCACCGGCCAGAGCGCGCCCGACACGGCGATGTAGTTGATGTCGTGTCCCGCGCGCTGCGAAAGTGGCCCGTCCTGTCCGTAACCAGTCATTCGTGCGTACACGAGCCGCGGATTTCGCGTCCACACGTCACTCGGACCAAGACCGAGACGTTCGGTCACGCCAGGACGAAATCCTTCGATCAGTGCGTCAGCTCGTTCACAGAGCTCGAGGACGAGAGAACGCCCGGCTTCATTCTTGAGGTCTACCGACACCGAAGGTCGCGAACGATTGAGTATGTCCCACGAAGGCGTCACGTCAGCATCCGCGTTGCCTCGCTCTAAACGAAGAATGTCGGCTCCCATATCCGCGAGCAGCATGCACGCGTATGGCCCCGGGCCAATGCCGGCGAGTTCAACAATCTTCACTCCATGAAGCGGCCCACTCACGATGTCAGTGTACGTTCAGCACCAGGAGTACTCGATTAATCCCACCAAAGGTCGTGTCCGAGCACACCTTTTCCGATGAGTCCGAGTTGTACTTGGCTCGTTCCTTCGACGATTGTGAGCTGGCGCGCGTCGCGGTAATACAACTCTGTGGGGTGATCTTCCATGTAACCCGCCGCGCCAAGTAACTGCATTGCAAGTCCCGACGCCCGGACCGCGACCTCGGACGCGACGTACTTGCACATCGACAAGATTGGGACGTACTCCTTGGAAAACTTTCCCTGATCGGCCATGCACGCTGCCCGGTACGTTAAAAGCCGCGCTGCTTCGATGTCGGTCGCACACTTCGCGATTTCCCACTGGATGCCCTGGAACTCGGCAATGGTCTTTCCAAACGCGGCTCGCTGCTTTACGTACTCAACGGCGTACATCAACGCGCCTTCCGCAAGACCAATCCCGCGAGCGGCAACAATCGGACGCATCGCGTTGAGGGACTGCATGATGAGCAAGAAATCCCCACCGATGACATTTTCGGGTGCGATGCGGACGTTGTCGAAGTGCAGCTCCGTAGTGTCGATCCCCTTGACGCCCATCTTCTTATCGACCCTGGGACGCGTCACGCCCTCGCTCTGAGAATCGACGATGTACGCGCCAATGTCCGAGTGAAGTCGCGACGCCGGGTCTCCCTTCTTCGCGAAGACGACGAACCAATCAGCTTGCATGCCCCCAGATATCCAACATTTCGTCCCGCTCAAGCGATACCCGCCCTTGAGCATCGGATCCTCCACGACCCGACTCTGCATGCCCGCGACGTCCGACCCAGCTCCCGGCTCTGAAAGACAAAATGCCGCTCGCTGTGTCCCATTGGCAATTCCCGGCAGGTACCGCTGCTTTTGCTCTTCGGTACCCGCAATCATGATCGGTCCAGTCGGAAGACGCGTGAGCAGCAACATCAGACCGAGCACGTTCGAGTACTTCGTCACCTCTTCAATCGCGAGGGTGAGTCCCATGATCCCCGCACCGGATCCTCCGTATTCCTGAGGGATGCATAGACCCAGAAGGTCGGCTTTTCGAAACTCTTCGAAGATATCTTGCGGATAGATGGACGTCGTATCGATATCTCGGGCGCGCGGCTTAATTTTCTCTTGGGCGAGCTTGCGTACTGCATCTCGAAGCGCGAGCAATTCATCGGACAGTTCGAAATCCATACCACTCAAGTTAGCCCTGGTGGTGTGCCAACATTGGCGCATGGACCGTTTCGATCGGAGCGAATCGCTTAGCGCGATGAAGAGCGGTACTTATGACGTTGTCGTCATTGGCGCAGGCATGACCGGTGCGGGGGTAGCGGTGGACGCCGCATCTCGCGGACTCAAGGTTGCGCTGATTGACGCTGGCGATATCGCCTCAGGAACCAGTTCCAAGTCGTCCAAGATGGTCCACGGTGGACTTCGCTATCTTCAGCAAAAGGAATTTCGCCTCGTATACGAGAATCTTCGTGAGCGACAGCGGCTCTTAGAGAATGCGCCGTTCCTTATTCGCCGTCTCCCTTTCCTAATTCCTCTCTTTGGAAAGAACGGTGTCGCATCGAAGACCCTCGTGAAGGGTTACGCGACCGCACTTCGTATCTATGACTTCACTGGTGGGTGGCGAATTGGATCGCGCTATCGAAAGATCTCAAAACAAGAGGCGCTCACACATCTTCCAACCCTGAAGACCGACCAACTCGTGGCAGGTTTTCTTTATCTTGATGCACGAGGCGATGACGCCCGGGTGGCGCTGACACTCGCGAAGACCGCCGCACTCGATTTCAACGCCGACGTCGCCAACTACGTGCGAGCGATCGACGTGCAGTATGACTCGCATGGTCGCGTTCGCGCCTTGACGTGTCGAGACGAAGTGTCGAAGGAGACGTTCGTCGTCGCGACAACGGCCCTCGTGAACGCGACGGGCGTCTGGGCTGACAGTATCTTCTCCATGGCGGAGCACGAGTCGTCACATCGCATCACGCCAGCCAAGGGTATTCATCTCTCCGTGCCGCGCGCGCGGCTACCCGTCGACGTCGCTGCGGTGCTCACGGTGCCCAACGATCGGCGCGGAATCTTCGTCGTACCCTTCGAAGAAGCCCCTTACACCTATATCGGGACGACCGACACCGCGTTCGACGGCGATCTGAATGAGCCGGCGTGTACGCCTCAGGACGTTGCCTATCTCTTGGACGCAGTGAACACGTGGACCTCGTCGAATCTCACCCCCGAGGACATCACTGGCGTGTGGGCGGGGCTTCGCCCCCTCCTCGCACCACGTGACGGAACAGCCTTGAGTGAACGTACCGCCGACCTCTCGCGACGTCACCAAGTCACGGACACTGAGGACGGCGTGATCCATATCACCGGAGGTAAGTGGACCACGTATCGGCAAATGGCCCAAGACACCGTCGATGCCCTGGCGCCGTACGTGAAAAAGTTGGGCCGCGTCCAGACGAAGAACCTTCGGCTTCATGGTTACGGAACCTGGAAACCGACCTCGCGTCTCGAAACACATCTGTACCAGCGTTACGGTGACGACGCGCGTAAGGTCCTCGCACTGATCCGAGAAGACGCCTCATTGGAAAAGGCTCTCATCGATAATCAGCCCTACATCGCCGCGGAGTTCGTCTTCGCGGCGTCCGAAGAAATGTCGACGTCGCTCGTCGATCTCTTGACTCGACGAACCAGGGCCCATCTCTTCGACGCACGGGCCACGCTCAAAGCCACGCCCGCAATCGCGAACGTCGTCGCCCCGGTGTACGGATGGTCCGACGAGCGTCGAATCGATGAAGTGCGCGAATACGAGCAGCTCGTCGCGAGCGAATTGTCCGCAGCGGGACTGGCTCTCTAGGGTTCGTTGATGACCAAACCGTCAATGCCGAACGAGTACCCGAGCGGATCATTTGCGAGCGGTGTCCCAAAACCAGCCCCATTGGCACTACTTGACGAACTCCAACGCGCTCGATTGGAGTTCGAGACGTCGAGTGACGCTCGAAGCGACCACGGTCGAGATTGGTGGCCTCTTTCCATTGCCGACGTCGCCGTGGGTCGCGTGCCTCATTGGCCCGGCGTCGTCGTAAAACCCCGGTCCAGCGACGAAGTCAGTCAACTACTTCGCATCGCAAGCACGCATCGGATACCAGTGACAGCGCAAGGGGGACGTTCCGGTGTCCTCGGTGGGGCGGTTGCCCCTGATGGCGGCGTCGCGCTCGATCTGACCAAACTCGACGAGGTGATCTCACTTGACGAGATTTCGGGGCACGTGCGAGTCCAAGCCGGCGTCTTTGGACCAGAGTTGGAAAACTTTCTCAACGCGCGAGGATGGACGGTCGGTCACTTTCCCCAGTCATTTGATCTCGCGACGGTGGGTGGTTGGATCGCCTGTCGAGGGGCGGGACAACTCTCAAATCGGTACGGAAAGATTGAGGACATCGTGCGCTCGTTGACAATCGTTCTTGCGAACGGTGACGTCATCGAAGTTGGCTCCAACGCCCCACGACAAGCGATCGGACCCGACTTACTCTCGCTCTTTGTTGGGAGCGAAGGGACGCTCGGTGTCATCACGGAAGCGACGTTGGTCGCTCGTCGTCGCGCTCGCTTTGAGGAACGCGCTGCATACGGCTTCTCCTCCTTCGAGGAGGGTCTCGAGGCGTGTCGACGAATCTTGCAGCGCGACGCCTCGCCAGCGGTACTTCGTCTCTACGACGAAACAGAATCACAGCGGAACTTTGGGCACGCGAACTGTGCGCTCATCGTCCTCGACGAAGGCGAGGAGTACTTCGTCCACGCCACGATGCACATCGTCGGCGAGGAATGCGCTGGCGCGACGGTACTCGACGTATCGCTCGTAGAGCGTTGGATGGAGCACAGAAATGACGTGGGAGCTCTGGCACCCCTTTGGGAGCGCGGCGTCGTCGTCGACACGATTGAAGTATCCGGATCGTGGGCGGTGTTGTCCACGATGTACCGCAGCGTGGTCGAGACGCTCGCGAGCGTCGAGGGCATGCTCGCCGCGTCGGTGCATCAAAGTCACGCCTACGTCGACGGCGCCTGTCTGTATTTCACGTTTGCGGCGAGGCCCGAGGATAACGCTACGTTGTTGTATCGTCGCGCGTGGGACCTCGCGACGCATGCCGTACTCGCGAGCGGTGGTGCGCTTAGCCATCACCACGGGGTTGGAAGGAACCGAGCGCGCTTCGTCGCCGAGGCGCTGGGTCCGAGTTTCGCGATTCTTGTCGCCATGAAGTCTGAGCTTGATCCGCTCAATATCTTGAATCCAGGTGTGCTCGGCATTGGCGGCGTGCCATGGTGAAAGCCCTCGCCATCGACGTTGGAAGTACGTCAGTGCGCACTGCACTCGTGAACGCCAAAGGCGTTGTCTCCAATGTCCAACAGGCACCGCTCAGTGTGAGAACGCCCAGTCCAGGAGAAGTGGAACTCGACGCCGTTGAAATCAAGAATTTGGTGTTGACGCTGGCCGGTCGAACAATCGATGAAGGTGGAGAATGCGATGTCGTTGGCATCACCAATCAACGCGCGACGACAATTGTCTTCGATCCCGAGACTGGTGAACCCGTCGGACCATCGCTCAGTTGGCAAGATCTTCGCACCGTGATCGATTGCTTGGTGTTGCAAGGACAAGGACTGCGTCTCGCGCCAAACCAGTCGGCGACCAAGATTAAGTGGCTGCTTGAGCACTCGAACAGGCCAGCGCACGAGCTGAAGTTCGCCACCATCGAGACGTGGATCGCGTGGCACTTGAGTGGTCGTTCGTTACACATCACCGACCGCTCAAATGCCGCGGTGACCGGACTCGTCAACATCGGTGCACAAGGATGGGATGCGAAGTCGATTGCCCTGCTTGGACTTGATTCCTCGATGCTTCCTCGCATCGTCGATACCATGGGTCGACATGGCGTCGCGTCGGCGCTTCAAGGCAGTCCAGCCATCACCGCGCTCGTGGGTGATCAACCCTCTTCCCTGTTTGGTCAGTGTTGCGTGACGAGTGGGGTCAAGATCACCTTTGGTACCGGCGCAATGCTCGACATGGTCTTTGACGGCGAGACGCCGAGCACAATGACACCATTGGACTCAGGTTGCTTTCCAATCGTCGCGCGCAGTTCGAATGGCGTCACGACGTGGGGCATCGAAGCTATCGCGCTCGCTGCGGGTTCGTGCATCGAATGGCTGCGTGATGGTCTCGGATTGATTAAGAGCGCTGGGCAGAGCGAGGAGCTGGCGCGGTCAATCCCGTCGAGCGAAGGCGTCTGGTTCGTGCCGGCTCTTTCAGGACTCGGTACGCCACGTTGGGATTTTGGCGCGCGCGGCGGCTTCTTCGGTTTGAGTCGTGGTTCGACGAAGGCGCACATGGTTCGAGCGGTACTCGAAGGGATCGCGCACCGTGGCGCAGACCTCGTGGAAGCGGCCCAAAGGGAAACCGGCGCGGTGATTCCCGAGATTCGCGTCGACGGAGGTATGACGGCCAACACGTTCTTCAATCAGTCGCTCGCTGACGTCACAGGAATACCTGTCACCGTGTCGCCAGAGCGTGAAGCAACGACTCGAGGCGCTGGACTTATGGCATTGGTAGGCGCTGGACATATGTCGTTATCCGACGTCGAAGGAATCTGGGCGCCTAAAGACGTGTATTGGCCGTCGCTCGGTGAGGAGGAGCGAACGTCGCGACGCGCGACCTGGGCTTCGATGATTCAACGGGTGGAGGGAACAATTCCCGAGTTGAGCTCGGTCGCTTTCTAGGCTTCCCACGGTGCCAATGACAGGGCGACCTCGAGAGTGGTAGGTGTATCAAGAAGGATCTTGGACAACATGAGTGCGCGCGGTTGACTCAACCCCACGACGCCCGTCACGATGCCGTCGCGCGAATACAGCGCCAGCCACTTTGCGTCATCGAGTGAGCCACGCACCATTTGTGCGACGTCGCTCGGACGCGGGTGCCCGAGCATTTGGATCTTCTTTCCATACTGATCTGACCAGAAATAGGGGATCATCGGCGCGATTGGCGCGGCGCCCGTCATGAGAAAGTGCGCGAGGTGTGCAGCGTGATCCACTGCAACTTGCCAATGCTCAATTCTCACTTGCTCGGTACCTAATGGACCGTCCCATTGAAAACGTACGACATCGCCAATTGCCCCGATTCGTTCAGTTGCCATCAAGTCCTTCGAGACGACGACACCGTTGTCGATTGACAGTGTCGAACCTTGGAGCCATTCGGTGTTCACGACCGCGCCCGCTCCTTCGATGACTGCTTCGACGAGTAAATTCTCGCCATCGTCGAATGAGACCACGAAACCATGGTCGTGCGCCGTCACGTCAGTGATGTGTTGTCGTGATCGAAGTTCAATGCCAGCGTCCTCAGCCAATCCTTCGAGCCAAAGCGACACGTCTTCTCCGAGGACGCCAACTAGGGGACGCGTCGCCGCCTCGAGGACGATCGGAACGAAACCGCGCGTACGTAAAGCGGTCGCGGCTTCTGCCCCGATAAAACCGCCACCAATAATTGCGACAGTGCTTCCCTCGGCGAGTGCTGACAAGGATTCGTTAAGACGCTCGACGTCGTCACGGGTACGAATGGTGTGAATCTCGTCTTCAGCACCGAAGGAGAGTCGCCGAGCCCGAGTACCCGTCGCCACCACCACGTACGTACCTCGCACCACGGTGCCGTCTTCAAGCGTCACGGTCGTCGCTTCAGCGTCAAGCGAAGTTGCTCGAGTGCCAAGAAGCAACCTCACGTCATTACTCGCAATGAGATCGTCGGTCGCGAGGAGCGTGTGGCCCACGTCCCATTTGCCAACCAGCACGTTCTTCGAGAGCGGTGGACGATCGTAGGGAGGATGGTGTTCCTCGCCAATCAAGGTAAGCTTGCCGTCAAAACCTTGCCGACGCAGCGCTTCACTAAATCGCCAACCGGCAAGCCCCGCCCCCACTACGATGACGTGATCCGAGGACCGTAACGGACTCATCACGCAAACAGTGCGAACCACTGCTCGCGCGAGCACGGTGCCAGAACGAAGTTGAATTCGCGCACACTCGCCATATTTGCGCTCGCTTCACTCGAATAGAGATGACCCGGAAACAAGAAGACGTCATCGCCCACTTGTGAGAGTCGCTGGCTAAGCGTCACGTACATCTCTTCGGGATCGGATCCGGGAAGATCGGTGCGACCACAACCATCGATGAACAAGGTGTCGCCACTCAAGAGGTGTTGTTCCACAAGGACACACTGACTTCCGGGCGTGTGGCCGGGCGTGTGAATCAACGTCACGTCCATCCCCCCGACGCGAAGGACGTCCCCCGATTCGTGCGCGACCAACGAGTCCACACCAACGCCCGTCGTGCGCGTTACCCATTCGACCTCATCACGCTGTACGTGCACGGGCACGTCGAGCGTTTCTAGAAGCTGGCGAATGCCTGGAATATCGGCACCGAAGGCCTCTCCACCAACGTGATCGGGGTGATAGTGCGACGCCAGGACTCCGGTCACTTCCATACCATCGGCGCGCACCAGCGACACGAGTTCGTCGGGTCGATACGCGGGATCGACCAGCATCGCCTCGCCCGTTTCGCGGTCACCCACTGCGTACACCAGGTTCAACATTTGTCGTGCTGATGGATCATTACGTGCGAAATCGCGCCCCGACAACCACTGGCGAAAGTAGAACCGGCTGTTCATTCTTGGTCTGCGGCGCGGGCGATGCGGGGCGTGAGTTCTTCGACTTTCGCCTTGGTGGCATCAAGTCGGGCCTCGAGGGATTCGATAATTTCCGTGGCACGCTCTAATTTTGTAAAGAGGTCATCGACCGAGACCTCGCCTTCGTCAAATGACGCAACGATGTCGTTCAATTCAGCCGCGGCCTCATTCCAGTCCCCTATTGTCATCGTGTCGTTCCATCCTTTGCGTTTATCGTTGATTGAAGCGATCCATCGCTGACGCGAATTTGAAGCACGTCGCCCACATGCACTGCGTCAATCGAGCGTACAAGGCTGCCTCGCGCATCGGTCACGATGGACCAACCTTGACTTAATCGTCGCTGCGGATCGTACGCACCGAGGAGCCGCCGAGTCGTTTCAAGCAAAGAACTCGCGGCATCAACAAGATGCTCCGCTTGAAGATGCAGACGTTGTCGAACTGCGCCGAGGTGACGTGACTCGCCGCGGAGCCGATCGCGCACAGCAAAAATCATCGTACGGCGTCGTTCTGCGATATAGACCGTCGCCTCATCAACGATGGCTTCAGTGGCACTGAGGAGACGTTGTGCTGGCTGGCGCAGATAGCGCTGGTCCCACTGGACCACGATGTTGACGATGTCCTCGCCGAGCTTGGTTGGCGTAATGGCTCGCGTATGTGCCACGAGGTCCGCCACCGATTCATCTCCCGTGTGTCCAATGCCCGTGAACACGGGCGTGCGGGCATTTGCAATCGCGCGCGCCACGCGCTCGTCGTCGAAGCAGATGAGGTCGCCCTTGGAGCCCCCTCCGCGAACGATGCAAATAACGTCGACACCTGCGTTATCAAGGTCCTCAATGGCGGCAACGATTTGTGGTGGCGCTGATTCTCCTTGCACCGCGGTTTTCACCAACGAAATGAGGAAGGAGTAGCCAGACTGGAGGAGTTGGCCGGTGAAGTCGCTGTATCCCTCGGTGCCCGGGCTCGCCACGAGTCCCACGCGCAGCGGCACCGGCGAGAGGGTTCGGGTCTTGTTCGTTTCGAGTAGTCCTTCGTCCTTCAATCGAGCGATCAATTCCTGGCGACGACGGGCAACGTCGCCGAGCAGCCCTTGTACATCAATCCCGGTCACCGTGAATCCGATACGTCCTTGAGGTGCGTAGAGATCCACGTACCCGAAGCAATTGACGATCGCTCCCGGCTCGAGGGTGACGCCATCGTCGGCGAGTTTTCGCTTTAGAGGATTCCACTGAGAAGCCCAACAGTGCGCGTTCAACACTGGACGCTTGGCGTCGCTTGAGGTCGAGCCCGCGTCGACAAGATCAAGATAGAGATGCGTCTTCTCGTACACCTTGGCAACTTCACCGCGAACCCACAGCGGGCGACGACGACCGAACGCGGCTTCGAGGTGCGTCGTAACAAGATCGTAAAATTGCGCGACTTCAAGGACAGGCTCGTTGGCCACGGCATCATCTAGAACCACGAGGCGAGGCTACCGCCCGATGGTGACACGCGATCGACTCTTGTGGGAAATGATTTCGTGTGCAAGAATTGTTGCGGATAGTGAGTCGACTGGGTGGTCGCACGTCTCTTGAGGCGTGAGGAAAGTCGGGGCTCCAAAGGGCAGGGTGCTCGCGAAACGTGAGTCGCGGTGACGTGCAGGACAGTGCCACAGAAAATAAACCGCCAACGAATCGGGCGACCGAGGACTGGTAAGGGTGAAACGGTGCGGTAAGAGCGCACCAGCACTTTGAGTGATCAAGGTGGCTTGGTAAACCCCACCCGGAGCAAGATCAAACGTGGGAGCGCGTGGCCCGCATGTCTTGGAGACAAGACACTCCCGAGGTAGATCGCTCAGATGGATGGCCGCCCATCCCTCCGAAAGGAGGGTGGACAGAACCCCGCTTATAGGTCGACTCACTATCCACTAACGCATCTTGAGAGAGCACGACCCTTGCTGCACTTGCCGTACCACGAACTACCGGTGAAAGAACCGGGCGAGCCGGACACGCGGTCTCCCCTGCGCTTTTTGCTCTGGCTGGCCCGCCATCAGAAGAACCTGCTCTTTTGGAATGCCTTCTTCGGCATTGGTTGGATGGTGAGCCAAGCATTGTTGTGGGCTGCCGTAGGCGCCGCGATCGATCACGGAATCGCTCGACACAGCGAAAGTGGTCTGTTGTTGTGGGTCGCCATCGTGATGGCCCTCGGACTTTTTCAGGCTATCTGCGGATCCTTGCGGCACCAACTTGCGGTGACTAATTGGATGAACGCGGCCTATCGCACGGTCCAAGTCATTGGGCATCACATTGCGCGCACCGGCAACAGTGTGACTGACGAGATACAGTCCGGCGACGTCGTCAATACAGTCGCAGCGGACGCCATGCGCATTGGTGGCGCGTACGACGTTCTCGCACGTTTCCTTGGTTCGATTGTCGCTTGGATCGTCGTTTCAATCATTCTGCTTTCAACATCAGTCGAACTCGGTCTGATCGTCCTTCTCGGTGTACCAATACTGGCGACCCTCACGGTGCCCCTGATGACCCCTCTTCACGCTAACCAGGCCGCACAACGAGAGGCGGCGGGTCGCCTCGCCGCGCTCGGATCCGATACCGTAGCGGGTTTGCGGATCCTACGAGGAATCGGGGGAGAAGAAGTCTTTCTCGGTAATTATCGACGGCAAAGTGATCTCGTTCGTCGTGCCGGGAATCGCATCGCGACTCCGCAGGCCGGTCTCGAATCAGGTCAGGTTCTACTACCCGCAGTGCTCACTGCCATTGTCACGTTCCTAGGAGCTCGTGACGTCATGCGCGGAACGTTGCAACCGGGCCAACTCGTCGCCTTCTTTGGCTACGCAACGTTCCTCACGACGCCACTTCGCACGGCAATCGAGTACGTGATCTCGACGACGCGCGCCTACGTGGGGGCCGGAAGAGTGCTTCGGATTTTGACCGTCGAGCCACTCGTGAAGGAACCGGAGAATCCGCGCCCCTGGCCGGATTGTGTCGCAGTACTCGAAGACGTTCGAAGTGGCATCCGGTTGAAGCAAGGTTTGCTCACCGCCGTCGTCACCGAGAACGCCACCGACGCGTCCCTGATTGCTGATCGCCTCGGGAGATTCGCCGCCGACACCGAAGGCATCATGCTCAACGGCGTCGCACTCGACGAGTTCTCCGTCAAGGACACTCGAGCCAATATCGTGGTCAGCGAAATAGAGCCGCGTCTCTTTTCTGGAGAGTTGCGCTACGAATTGGTACCCCACCGAGCGACGAGTGACGCCGTAATTCGTACAGCGCTCGACGCTGCGAGTGCTCTCGACATCCTTGACGCTCTTGATGACGGCTTAAGTACCTGCGTTGAAGAGCGAGGTCGTGAATTCTCGGGCGGTCAGCGCCAGAGACTCAGTCTCGCACGAGCCTTGCTACGCGATTCTGACGTTCTGATCCTCGTCGACCCAACATCGGCGGTGGACACGCACACGGAAGCTCGAATTGCCCTGCGTCTCAGCGACGCTCGTCGCGCACGTACGACGCTTATCACAACTACCAGTCCCCTCCTGCTCGAGCACGTCGATTACGTATACGTCTATCGAGAAGGACGCGTCGTCGCCGAAGGAACGCACGCGATGCTCGCGGCACAGTCAAGCGACTATCGGCACATTGTGCTGAGGGAGGATTCGTAAGTGAATTCACTCCCAATTGCCGATTTCAAGACGGTACGAATTTACGCACGACGTTTACTCACCGAACACCGGAAGAAATTCGTCCGTATGCTCTCGTTGTACTCCCTCGCCGCGGTGATGGGGCTAGTACCTGCGTGGGTCATCGGCGAATTTACGAATTTCGCGACCGACCGCACATTGACGTCTTTTCGAATCGTCGTCTACGTCGCGATCCTCTTGGGATCATCGCTTTCCTACGCGCTCCTGTCATTTCTCGCACGACGGCGAAGTTACCTGCTCGGAGAAACCATCTTCGCCCAGCTGCGCGAGGAATTCCTCGCGAGCGTCTTGGAGCTACCGCTCGTCGAGGTCGAGCGAGCGGGAACGGGTGACCTCCTCAGTCGGACGACCAATGACATTGAAGCGCTTTCGCGCACGGTTCGATTCGCTCTTCCAGAATGGCTCGTGGCATTGGTGCAGGCGCTGCTCACTTTTGTCGCGATGTTGATCATTAGTCCCCTCGCGAGTATTGCTTCGCTGATCTCTATACCGTTTCTCGTCTTTTCGACGCGCTGGTATCTTCGTTACGCCACTCCCGGCTACAAGCGTGAACGGATGAGCTACGCCACGATGTCGGGCACGGTTGCGGAGACCACCGAGGGGGCGCGCACGGTTGACGCCAATCAACTCGGCGACCGCCAGGCCCAGCGCATCGAGGGCAACATCAGAGAATCGTTCTACGCAGAGATGTACACCATGCTGATGCGTATGGTCTGGTTTCCAATCGTCGAGAGTTCCTTCGCTCTCGCGGTTGCGGTGACGCTCGGTTGGAGCGGTTGGCTCGTCTTGCACCACAACATCACGATCGGCGCCGCGACGACCGTGACGCTCTACGTCGTCCAAATCAACGATCCCATTGACCGAATCATTTCGTGGCTCGACGAACTTCAAATGGGTCAATCCTCGCTCGCTCGACTCGTTGGCATCTCAGTAGTGCACGACACGCGTCCCGTCACGTCGCGCACACCATCGAGTGAAGCACTCTCGATGCGCAACGTGCGCTACGCGTATCGACTAGGCCACGATGTTCTCAACGGCGTGTCGTTGAGCATCCGCCCGGGCGAGCGTCTCGCCATCGTGGGACCTTCTGGTGCCGGAAAGTCCACGATTGGACGTCTTCTCGCCGGCGTTGATTCTCCTCGCGTCGGATCGGTGCGAGTTGGCGACGTCGAACTCTCGGAGATGCCCTTAGAGGTTCGGCGCCGTCATGTCGCTCTAGTCACCCAGGAACATCACATCTTCATTGGCTCAGTTCGTGACAACCTGGCGCTCGCAAATCCCACGGCGGGCGACGAGCGTATCAGCCGAGCTCTGAGTGCCGTTGACGCACTCGACTGGGTGATGCAACTTCCGAAGGGTCTCGACACCGAATTAGGGACCACCGGGCACCAGATTGCGCCGGCGCAAGCCCAGCAAATAGCCCTCGCTCGCCTCGTTCTGGCGGACCCGCACACACTCGTACTTGACGAGGCGACGGCACTCCTTGATCCTCGCGCGGCACGTCACCTCGAACGTTCCCTGGCGGCAGTGTTGAAGGACCGTACGGTCGTCGCCATTGCGCACCGACTACACACGGCGCACGACGCCGACCGGGTTTGTGTCGTCAACGACGGCAAGATCAGCGAATTGGGAACGCACGACGAACTGGTGGCGCTGAATGGCGAGTACGCATCGCTGTGGCGCAGTTGGCGAAACGAAGCATCCCTCGACTCGTAGGCTTACGTCGTGGCGCAACCCCTACGAAGTGAAGAGATCGTCTCGTGCGTGCATCGCGTGGCACTCACGAGAGGTCAACCTTTCGAATACCTTCCGGTGGGCGTTTCCAATGAAATTGCGAGACGCCAGCGCGACGCCGACACACACCGCCAGGCGACGCTGCAGGAAATTTCTCTCGCACATCCCGACGCGGTCGAAGCACGGAGCGTGAACCACACGACAGATCTCATGCGCGAGGGTGTTGCCCTCATCCTTCGACCCAAATTGAAACCCGATGTAGAAGGCCAACGTCGCGGCGTTGCTCACGTCCTCGTGCGAATCGGGCGACACAACGATGTCTTTACCTACGCGCCCATAATCATTAAGAACAATGAGATCGTCGAAGCCGCGAGTACCCGCCGACTCCTCGAAGGTTCCCTTGATCGACTCTTGCCAAGCGATGCGACGTTCAGCGACGGCTTTGGACCTCGCAGCACTTCAACCGTCACGAAGAACGGAATTGCTCTCGCCCACGTGACGCGAGTTCTTCAAGCGACGGGCCATGGCGACCCGATCGGCCGGGCCGCGATCATTGATCGACATCGGCGTGTGTGGTGGTTCGATCTAGCGAGCGATAACTATCCCCGCTTCAATCTGGCGACGTACGACAAGTTCTATCGTGAGCGCCTTGGTGTCCTCAACGCTCACGACTCCTGGCTCAAAAGTGGGGGCGAATTTCCCACGCGTCCCTACTGGCACCGCGAGTGTCCTGAATGCCCTTTCGCCCCTTACTGCGAGGCGCAACTCGAAATAATTGACGACGTGTCGCTCACGAGGTACACGAGCGTCGAGCAACAACTTTTGCTGCATGACCACGGCATCGACACCCGAGCCCAACTCGCCCGATTGGATCCGCAACGGGCGAAACTCGCTCGTACGAAGGCGCCAGTGATTCGAGACGGCGTCGAGCCCGAAGATCATCTGGGCCGTCTGATCGACAAACTTGACGACCTGATCTATCGGGCGCGCGCCCACGGGCGCGCTAGCTCTCTGCGAATCGAAGATCCCGCGAGCATGGGCTGTCCAACTGCCGACGTGGAGATCGACATCGACATGGAGAGTTATGACGACGCCACATACTTATGGGGTGCCTACGTCACACTCAATACGCCCATCCAGGGAATCAAGCCGGGTTACCGGGCTTTTGTGCAATGGGGCGAATTGACTCCAGCAGCTGAAGCGCGAAACTTTTCGGACTTTTGGCGTTGGTTCGAAGAACTTCGTCGCACGTGTGAGCAGCAAGGTCGGAGCGTCGCGGGTTACTGCTTCTGGGCCCAGGCAGAGGACTCCGCGATGAACCGCGCCGTGGCGCAACCGATCGAAGGTGGCCCGACGAACGATGACCTCGAGGCGTTTCGGAACCACACTCCGTCGCAGTGGATTGATCTTCACGAACTCGCCAAACGACAGATCCAAACAACCGGTCCGCTGGGCCTCAAGCAGCTCGCGCGAGAAAGTGGATTTCGCTGGCGTGATGAACATCCGAGTGGCGAGGCATCGATGTTGTGGTACGAAGTCGCCGTCAGTAACGCGCCTGACGCATCGACGTCGCGCCAACGAATTCTTGAATACAACGAGGACGACTGTCGGGCGACAAAGGCGTTGCGCGACTGGTTGAACGGGCCCGCCAAGGTTCTTCCCCACCGCGACGAGCCCCTTTAGACCTTCACTTCGCTCATTAGCATTGCACGGTGGCCTCTTCATCGTCGACGACTCCGCTAAGTCCTCGAACCCAACGCGTCGCGAAACTACTCGGCGCGTTCAACGTGCTTGGGTCGATTGCGCTGGCTGTCGCGAGTGCCGTAGGGCTCAGCCGAATCGCGCGACATTCACTTGAATCGGGACTCGTCATCCTGTCACTCGTACTCGTTGGACGCTGGCTCCTCGCTTCTCTCACTGACGCATGGAATGCCGGCGCCGCGCGCAAGGTCAAGGACTTCTGGCGACGTCAACTCACCGAACATTTGCGTCTTCCACGTTCCGAAGGTGCGCGGAGTCGTGGTGATCTACTCCTGGCGATTGATCATGCGTCAAACGGTCCTCACCTAGAGCAACTCTCGACGAGTGCGCGAGCAAGTGTCCTCGGGCTGGTCGTGGTCTTTTGGGCGGCCGGTTGGCTCAGCACACTTATCACCGTCGTCCTGATGGCGTTGGCCGTGCCACTTTACCAACGAGCCGGGCGACGCAGCGAAGCGCTCGCGATTGACTACCAACGACGCCGCGGTCGCCTTGAAACCCGTCAACTTGAGCTGCTGCAACACGCTCCGGAATTGCGAGCATTGGGTGCCGTACGCTACGGAGCCGATGAGATCGCCGCGTTGTCATCGTCGGAGCATTCGATTGCGATGCGCGCCATCCGCGTCGCCCTCGAATCGTCGCTCGTCACTGAGTTTCTAAGTGGCGTGAGCATCGGTCTGGTGTCAATGGTCGTTGGTTTTTCGTTACTTGAAGGACGCATTTCGCTTGAACACGCGCTCATCGCGGTGCTCGTCACGAGTGACATATTCGTCAACATTCGACGCTTCGGTGTTGAATTTCATCGACGTGAGGAAGCCGAACGATCAATGATGTCGCTCTCAACTCGAGACTCACGCATGATGTCGACGAACGACGACGTGCTGGCGCGAGTAACGAACGTGGTCACGACCGCGAGTCCTCGGGTATTCGATTTCGACGTGGTTCGCGGAAGTCGCGTTCTCGTCACGGGCGCATCCGGAAGCGGAAAGACGACACTGCTGCACACCATGCTCGGTTGGCGTACGCCCGTGTCGGGTCAGGTGATGCTGAGCACGGAGCCGATTGGCTACGTCAGCGTCGAGAGTTCCTTGTTTTCGGGAACTCTTCTGGACAACCTCACGCTGGGTGCAAACGTTGGCGACAACGAGGTTGTCGAAGCGCTCGCCAGTGTCGGTCTACAGAATTCCCGCTTTTCCAACCTCGGCGATTATCTGTTGGCTGACGGTCGAGGTTTAAGCACCGGTGAGAAGGTCCGTCTCGTCCTCGTGCGATCACTTTTGGCGAGGCCATCATTATTGATACTCGACGATATCGGAGGAGTACTCGACGAACCGACGCGACAATCGCTTCGCGGTCTGCTGTCGACGCGACGTGACCTTGCGGTTATCGAAGCGACAGTGGACACTCCCCTACTACTGGCCCCCTTCCAAGAGATTCAAGTGACGCCGTGAACGAAGACCTCACTCGGATCTTTCGCTGGCTACACAGATCCCAACCGCCGCGCACCGAATTATCGCGCGCCATCGTGACGGGTTCAGTCGCAGCGATTACGAATGTTGGACTTCTCGTTGGTGCGGTGGGATTGCTCGTGGAGAGTGCGCGTCGCCCCGGTCTCGCCGCGGTCGCGGGCGTCTTAATCATCATCGAAGTGCTGGCATTCCTGCGCTCACCCCTTCGCTTCAGCGAGCGCGTCAGCTCGCACCGACTCGGTTTTGAAGCGGTAACCCGCTGGCGACGTTGGCTCGTGTCGAACATTGGACGTTGGGACTATTCACGATGGCGCCTCTACGCCGCGGGTGATCTACTTGAACGCTCGCTACACGACACCGATGAACTTCAAGACCTATGGCTACGCTGTGCTCTTCCCGTGATCAATACCACGATCACCATGGTGCTCAGTGACGTGGTGATCGCCCTCCTCCCTCCGCATGACCAGTGGTGGCGCTTCGGCGCGGTTCTCTTCGCAGTGCAGATAATTAGCGCAGCTTTGCTGTTCAATAATCTCCCTCCACTGATCCGAGCAGACCGCACTCTTCGACAATTCAATGGAAACTTTCGAGCGGAACTCGTCGAATTAAGTTCAGTCACGCCCGAGGTCTTCTTGCTGGGCCGTGATGACTTCGTCACAACGAGGCTCGATCACCAGAGAACAGGACTGCAGCGAGCAGAACGACAACTTCGACGGGCGCAACGCCGTTCTGAACTGATTTCTTTGATGAGCGGACTCATTGCGTTGCAACTGTTGTATCTAATGCGACCTACGACGTCGTGGACGTGGCTGGTCGTCGTCGCCCTTCTCAGCATCGCCACTTCAGACATGTTGGCGAGCCTTCGCCACTCCTTCGACGCTGCGGTCGCCGTAAGTGGATCCGGCGAACGTCTCGAGCAACTCGATGGAGGTCCGCAATTGACGGTCACACGGACACCCCACGACACCACACTGCGACTTGAGCACGTGAGCATCTCGGAGGGCGAAGTGCTGCTCGTGAGTGCGGCCGACGCCGTTTTCGCGCCGGGAGTCCACGTCGCAATCGTGGGACCCTCTGGTACTGGAAAGTCGACGTTGTTGCGCGCCATCTGCCGTCTAGACGCTGTGCGGGCGGGCAACATCAGTATCGGAGAGGTCTCGTTAGGCGAGATTGACGAGGTGCAACTTCGAGCGATGCTGAGTTATATACCAAGTGAACCGGGCCTCACGCGTGGTTACGCACGCGACGTGATTGCTTTGGGACGTTCTGGGCATCGCACGATGAGCGACGACTTGGCGTCCCTTGGCATCGATGGCAATGACACGACACGATTCGGAGAACTCTCTCGCGGGGAACGCCAGCGCGTTGCCGTGGTGCGTAGCGCCGTCACCGATCCATCCATCATCGTCGCGGACGAACCAACGAGCGGTCTCGGCGCAGAGGAAACACGAAAAGTACTCGAACTCCTCGCTTCCACCAACGCAACTGTCCTTGTCGCGACACACGACCAACAAGTGATCGACTGGAGTGATGACGTCTACGAATTGGCGAACGGTCGCCTTCGTCGTCTTAGCCGTTGAGCGTGCCCATTGAGCGTTCATGGTACCGATCCCCCGCGACCGCCTCACGAGGAACGGCTGCTTCGAGTTGCGCGCAATCGTCATCGCTTAGATGGATGTCGCCCGCCGCAACATTTTCACGCAACCACTTTCGACGCTTCGTGCCAGGAATCGGTACGACGTCCTTGCCACGCGAAAGTACCCACGCGAGGGAAAGTTGCGCAACGCTGACACCCTTTTCGTTCGCGATGCGTTCTAGGTTGTTGACGAGGGCGAGATTTTTCTCGCCCGCCTCTCCAATGAATCGAGGATTCACACTTCGAAAATCTGTCGGGTCTTCGGACGCGCGATTGGATGCCTCACTCGTGAGGAATCCACGCCCGAGTGGACTGTAGGCGACAAAGCCAATACCTAGGCGCCGACACGTGTCAAGGACTCCATCTTCGGGATCACGCGTCCACAATGAGTATTCGCTTTGCAGCGCCGTCACTGGATGGACGGCGTGCGCCCGTTCGATGGTCGCTGACGAAGCTTCGGAGATACCTAGGTAGCGAACCTTGCCGGCGTCCACGAGTGACTTGAGAGCGCCCCACGTCTCCTCGATTGGTACCGTTCGATCGACTCGATGCTGGTAGTAGAGGTCGATGACGTCCACGCCCAGTCGACGAAGCGAGTTGTCACACGCCGCCAACACGTAGTCGGGCTTCCCATTGACGCCCTTGTACGAACCGTCCTCGCCGCGCTCGTTTCCGAATTTTGTCGCGAGCACCACGTCACTGCGTCGACTCTTGATCGCGGAGCCGACGAGGATCTCGTTCTTGAAGGGCCCGTACATATCGGCGGTGTCGAGGAAGTTCACGCCGAGATCGATGGCCTCGTGAATGGTCGCAATCGATTCGAAGTCGTCACCGGCGCCATAGAACTCACTCATCCCCATGCAGCCGAGTCCCTGCGCAGAAACCTCGAGACCTTGACCCAATTTTCTTCGTTCCACGTTTGCTCCTCGTTTGTGAAGTTGCTCACAACCAGTGGTTTATTGGCAACTTTTGACAGAGTACTGCGCGCGCGCAGGGTATTTTCTTCTCTATTGGCTGGGGGGGCCAAACATCGCGAGCCCGCTTGTTCTGTTCACAGAACGAGCGGGCTTCGTTGTGTACGCAACGCAGTCACCGCCCGAGGGCGACACGTAGGGTTGTGTCATGAGCACGGTGCCCTTGACGCAATCTGCGACACCAGCGAAGCGACCTCTCCTGCGTGGCTGGTTGCACGTGGTGGGCGCGATCGTGCTGCTTGGTTGTTCGCCAATATTGTTCTTGCACGCGCGCACGGGGTCCCAAGTGGGTTGGATCCTTTGTTACATCGTGGGCGTTGGATCCATGATGATCACGAGCGCCCTCTTCCACCGAGGTAATTGGTCCCCCACGCAGCGTCGCGCGTGGAAGCGAGCCGATCATTCCGCGATCTTTCTGGCGATCACCGGCAGTTATCTCGCGATTGCTGGTTTAACCATGCACGGCAACATTCGCTTGGTCTTGCTACTCATCATTGGTCTTGGTACGGCAGTCGGCATCACGATCCGTCAGCTCGCGCTCGGTGCGGGCGAATGGGTCAATACCCTTCCCTACCTGGTCGTAGGTTGGGCCGCCGTCGTGGTCATGCCGCAGATTTACCGAGGTGGCGGGCCCACGTGCTTTGCCCTCGTTGTTGCTGGCGGACTGGCCTATTCCGTAGGCGCCGTCTTCTACGGAGCGAAACGACCGAGGCTCGCACCCGAGGTATTTGGGTATCACGAGCTGTTTCACGCGTTTACCTTGTTGGGCGCCGGATTGCACTTCGCCGCGCTCTACCTCGCGCTTCGTTAACTAGCGGTGCAGTGGTGGCACCACGTTGAAATGCACCAGCATTGGTGCCCCTCGTCGTGCGCCAATCGTCGTGATTGAACCATTGTCCAGTCGGGTCCGCCACGCGACCGAACCCGAGACGCCGAGCGCCCACACGGTCGCTGACTTGATGGGTGACACGTGACTCACGATCGCCAAGTGCTTGTGGGCTTCATACAAGAGACTCTCGGTGTCAGCGAGAAGCTTGTCGAGCTCTGCGTGCACTCGAGCATCGACCGACGCGAGTGATTCACCATGACCGAGCGCGAGCTCGTGGTCGGATTCGAAGGCTTCCCACTGCTCGGCACTCACGACACTGATTGGTTCGCCTTCGAGGTCGCCGTAGTCAACCTCGATGAATGTTTCCTTCACTTCGAGGGGCACGTCAGGCAGTGCGAGCCGCGCCGTTGCGCGCGCGCGTTCGAGCGGTGATGTCCACACTTCCTGAATTCCCCCGAGTAAAGGTCGCAGGGCGCGTGCTTGTCGCTCTCCAAGTTCCGTCAGCTCTGGATTGCTGCGCCCGACGAGGAGACCCTTGGCGTTGGTGGTGGTCTGGCCGTGGCGGATGAGGACGATCACGCCAACAGCAACCTTCCGCACTCGGGACAGGCCATGAAGACGTCGTCCGGCTGGGATTTCCACCGATCGAGGTCGAGCGGTGACAGGGCGATGCGACATCCGTCACATCGCCCGGCGTTCACTTGCGCGGCACCCGACGTCCCAACGCGCGCGAGCGCCATGTCGTAACGCGTCAGCAGCTCACTCGCCACGTTGCTGGCCTTTTGTTGACGCTGGACGCGCAAGGAGACGAGTTCCTCGTCGAGTGTCCTCTGGAGTTCAGCGATTGTCGACTGGAGCGTCGCGCGACGAGCAATGCCGGGTTGGGCGCGCTCTTTGACGAGCGTGACCACTTCTTGCAATGGCTCGAGCGCCAGCAAGAACTCGAGCTCGCGGTCCTCGCTTTGGCCAAGTAACGCCTGCACGTGGTCGAGTTCAGTCTGTAGTGCGGCGAGTTCACGAGCATTGGCGGTTGACGAGGCGAGGGTCGTCGTAAGGGCGCTCGCGCGCGCGCGAAGACGTTGCGCCTCCTTCGCCGCGTCGTCGTAGGCGCGTTCAATGGGCGACAACGCCTCCTCGGCTTCGTGCAGTGCCTTCACCAGCGAGCGGAGTTCCTCTTCGACGCCCCTTAATTCCTCAAGTTCAGGCAAATGGTTTCGCTGCGCACTCACGCGCTCGATCCAGCGGTCCGCTTCCATCAACTCGCGGACGGCGTCACTCTGACTCACGGTGCCAAGTCTGGCACGTCGTTGTCGACGTACCACTGAGCGAGCTTCGCCAACGCCGGAGCGAGCGCCGGCTCACATCGTTCTTGGGCCCCCGAAAAACTGAACCAATAGACGTGAGGACTCTCCCCCTTAGGTGGACTTGGTTCTAGCGGCGGCGCCTGGACGACGTATCGCAGGTCGTAGTGCGTATGGCCCCGAGGTCCCGGGTGCACGTCCACGTGAAATAAGAGTGCGGGCTCGAGATGACGTACCGCGAGTCCCGTCTCTTCGCGTGTTTCGCGCAACGCCGCTACCGGCGCGCCTTCGCCATTGTCGACGTGACCACCTGGTTGCACCCATATGCCGAGACGTCGGTGGCGATGCAAGACCACGCCGCGCGACGAGATCACGAATGCCGATGCGGTGACGTGATGATCGTTCAGTCGTTCGTCGAAGGGATCACACGCCCAGTCCAGGCGTTCCAAGGTCGCTCGAATGGACGAGGACTCGCGTTCGTCGACGGGTTCAATACGGGTGATCTGTTGGCGCAACTCATCGTAGCGATCCATCACTGTTGGTCAAGAAGTCGCCGGACGGATGCTGGCAGTGGCACCGCACCGCTCGACATGGCGCCATCGGCGCTGGGAATCGGGTCGCCGAATTGAAGCCGTGCGGGTACGGTACCCGACCAGATCGGAAGCTCGAGGTCGTCATTTGCGTCGTCGGTGGGACCCGAGGAGATTTTCGCCGACGCCTCGTCGATGCTGACGGCGAGCACCAACGTCATACGAAGTTCCTGTTCGCTCAAGGCTCGCACCTCGAGGGAACGACCAGGCAGAACAGCGTCGACGAAGAGATTCAGTACTCGACGTTTCTCGTCGCCCTCGACAAGGCTCGCGGCGCCCACGACGATCGCCGAGCGGTAGGCAATGGAGGATTCAAAACCACTGCGAGCGAGGCGCAGACCGTCATAGATCGTGACGCTGCAACACACGCGACGAGATTCGAGCACCGAGCGAAAGATTGCGTTCGATGGACTGCCGTGAAGATAGAGGGTGCGACCTTCGCGAGCGTGCAGGGTCGGCACCGCCATCGCGAGACCACCGACGACACCAGCCACGTGGCACATTCGTGCCTCGTCCAGGATCGAGAAGATCGTCGCCTCGTCGTAGCGCGCCTTGGCCGCGAGACGGCGAACCTTGGTGTGCGGCCCGGGCCCGAGGTCCGAACTCATGCCCGTAAATCGCCACCAAAAAACGTCCTCGCGAGACCCGCGACCTCGACGTTCTTCTCGAACAGTCGCGCGTGCATGACGCCACCGCGCGACGACGCCTGGCGAACCGAGACCACGGGCGAGCCACTTTTTTCGACCCACCACGGCGACACCGAACACATCGCACTTCCCGTGACGTGGTCTTCAGCGAGACCTAGTCGCGGGGCAAACACGCGAATGGAAACGTCGACGTCGGGGCCACCGTGACACGCGGCGATCACCATTGAACTGGGGACGAGAAAAAGGCTCATTGGGTCCACCGCGAGTCCACAAAGTGTTTCGTAATCCTCCACGACCGCGAGCACGCTTTGCGCTCCCGCTTGGAAAACCTCGCGCACGGGACCCAGGGTGCCGTTCAAGACGGACTCGTCGAGTGGTTCGATATACGAACGCGGAAGGTCCACGCCCAGCATTCCGTCGCGAAGACGCCGCCCCGAGAGCACGCCTGAACGAGTCTGGAAATAGAATTCGCCGCCGGGCACGCCGAGTTCGGTCAATAATACGTGCAGCGTCGCGAGCGTCGCGTGACCACAAAGATCGACTTCAACGGTGGGCGTGAACCAGCGCAGCGACCACGTATCGCCTACCCGGCGAATGAACGCTGTCTCCGAGACACCGAGTTCGAAGGCGATTTGTTGGAGTTCGTGGTCCTCCATTGGACGCTCCAGCAAGACCACCACCGCCGGATTCCCGCGTTCTGCCGAACCTATGAACGCGTCAACCCACCACAGACGGTGACCAAAGCTCACGTTGACCGATTCCACTACAAGAGACTGCCACATCGAACGTGGCAGGCGGCGTAGGGTTTTGGAGTGCGTGTCGCGACGTTTAACCTTCACGCCGGCGTCGATGGCTGGGGCCGACCGACGCACGCCCTCGAACATGCGTGCCGACTAAGTGCCGACGTCCTCGTCTGTCCTGAGTTGTGGCGCGGTGACGACGGGACCGATTTCGTTGCCACTCTCGAGGGTCGCTTGTCAATGAAGGGAATCTTCGTGCCACTCGCCCGCGCCGAACGCGTCACCAGCGGGCACGGCTCGCGGTCCTGGCAACCTCTCCTCGCCCATTTCACTGGCGAACGAGGGCTGTACTTCAACGAGTACCGAACTCCCAAACCCTTCCAGCGAAGAGCCCGTGCGAGCGTCCCCTCCGTTGAAGCGGGCGACTGGGGACTCGGCGTTTTCACCACTCTGCCCATCGAGTCCCTGCGCTTCGAACCCATCGAACGCCTAAAACGCGAGAAATCACGACGTGCACTCATCGTCGCAGAATTAAGCGTCGAGGGGAAGGCGTTCTTTCTTCTGGCCGTGCATGGAGCCCACCTTACGCACGGTTCGTATCGCCAGTACCGGCGCATCAACGCAATAGCGCGTTCCCTCGATCCCTCCGTGCCCGTGATCCTCGCGGGTGACTTCAACTGCTGGCGACCACTGCTGCGGCTCTTGTTGCCAGGATGGTCAACACTCGTACGCGCAAAAACGTGGCCCGCGCGCCATCCCCATAGCCAAATCGACCACATACTGGGGCGGGGGCCGTGGGAGACGCAGGGGGGGGACGCGAGTGACGGGGGCAGCGATCACCGCGCTTTGGTCGCCGATGTTCGCCTGCGGCAGCCAATCGCCTAACTCAACTGGACACTCTCGTCAACCACGACCAAGGTCTTGCCGTGATTTCCACCCGTGAAGAGCAAATTGAGGGCCTCGGGCGCGTGTTCGATTCCTTGCACCAAGTGCTCATGATGTGCGAGCGTTCCCTCGAGCACCATCCCCGCAAGGTCCATCTGTGCCTCTTGGAACCGCGAACCGTAGTCGAGTACGAGAAAACCCTCCATGCGCCCACGTCGCATGATGAGCATGGACGTATTCGCAATGCCGCGACTCTTCTCCATGGCGTTGTACTGCGAGATCGCGCCGCAGAGAACGACACGCCCCTTCATCGCGATGTTCGACAACACCGCATCAAGAATCTCGCCACCCACGTTATCGAAGTAGAGATCAACACCTTTCGGACACGACTCATGGAGTCGTCGAGCTAAATGGCCTTCGCGATAGTCGAGGCATTCATCAAAGCCGTACGACTCAACGACCTCGGCGCACTTTTCGGGTCCCCCCGCAATGCCAACAACTTTTTTTGCCCCACGAGCTTTCGCGATTTGTCCGGCGACCGATCCCGTTGCCCCCGCCGCTCCCGAAACGACGACGATGTCGCTCTCCTTAAATGCGCCAACGTCGAGCAGACCGAAATACGCCGTTATACCTGTGAGGCCCACCACGTTCATCACTGTCGCGAGGTCCAAACCCATCCCCTTGGGAATAACCGAGAATTTGTTCGAGTCGTCCGCGATAACCCACTCCTGCCAACCCGTCACACCACTGACGATGTCGCCCACGTGATAACGAGCACTGTTGCTCTCCACGACGACACCCGTCCCACCTGACCGGATGACCTCACCAATGCCGATCGGCGGTAGATAGCCCGGTGCGTCATTCATCCACGTTCGAATGGTCGGATCAATGGACAACATGCCCACTTTGATCAGCGCCTCATCGGGTCCGCACACGGGAACAGGTGACTCAACGAGTGACGTCGTCGAGTCGTCAACCATGCCCTCTGGTCGTTCCAGCAAAATTATCTGTCGGTTTGTCATCTCACTCCTAGGTCGTTCCCGCAACGATAGGTCGACTTCATTCGACGCGTGCACGCACCCCGCCCCACTTGCTACATTGCAGTCGGAGGCGACCAATGACACGAGGAAGAAGTCTGCGTTCCCAGTTGTACCGCGACGCGAGAATCATGGGCGACCTCCAAGCCGCGGCGAAGGGTCCGGGCGCCTACGCGAAGCGATACGCGCGACGCAAGACGTACGCGAAGACGAATTCGGCTACGCGAGCCATACTGCGGGCGCTCGGCCTCTCACGTTAAGAAGGGCTAGGTGCTTGAAGCGTAGAGACGATACCCGATCCCGGGCTCGGTACGAAAATAACGAGGTCGCGCCGGTTCTGGTTCAAGTTTGCGTCGAATCTGCGTCACGTGACGTCGTAAGGACTCTTCCTTGCCGAGCTGCTCGTTGCCCCACACGTCGTTGATCAACGCGACGTCCGTCACCAAACGCCCTTCTGAGTTGACGAGCACGTCGAGAATTTTCCATTCGATCGGCGCAAGTTCGACTGCCTCGCCACCTCGACTCGCCGTGCGTTGGACTAAGTCGAGCGTGAAATCACTCGTCGTCAGTGTCGTAATTTTGTCGTCCACGGGGCGAAGTGACGCCCGAACTCGCATGAT
>Ga0302319_10000896_pt1 | contig 66938 bp, 61 predicted proteins | sample Bog_T0_2_FD_203319 | JGI IMG/M metagenome (GOLD analysis project Ga0302319, IMG submission 203319) | Peat permafrost microbial communities from Stordalen Mire near Abisko, Sweden - Bog_T0_2 | ecosystem: Environmental > Terrestrial > Soil > Wetlands > Peat | place: Sweden: Abisko, Stordalen Mire...
TTCAACTCGAAGATCCAGATGATCAAGTCCTGCGCACGGGGATTCCGCACCTTCGAAAACTACCGCATCGCCATACTCTTCCACTGCGGAAAGCTCGAACTCCACCCACTATAATCGGCGAAGAACCCGATTAATTTTGCTGGATCGGTGAACCAGCCGGGACATTTGAAAAACTATTCTAATGCCTCGTAGTCGTCCATGGCGAAGCCGTGGGCAGCAAGGTGCTTGGGTTTGAGAACTCCTAGCCGACACATTTTGCGGATTATCTGATCTCAATTAGTGGTGTTACACCGGGTGTCCTTATGGCAATTCATGGCATCGCGGTAATGCGGAATTCCGCGCATTTAGGGGTCGCTAACCAAGCGGACATGCTGATTAGCTTCACGAACGTTAAGATGCCTTCGCGATTAGCAGACCATTTTAGCACAAAAGGAAGCGGGCGTCGGTTGTCTTTCGCACTGTTGTTCTTATTTTTCATTTTTTGCCTCCGGTTTGGCGTGCTTTCGCTTGGTGCAGCCAGCAGTTTCGTTAAGTACACTGGGTATTGGACAACGTTGCTTTCATTGTTGGCGTTTCTTTGGCTTCTGATTCGCGCGATTCGCAATAAACTTCCGACTTGGAGACAGCATCTTCCGGGGTTGCTTTCGGTTCTCGTATGCGGGGGTCTCTTGCAAGCGAATGAACCGCATCGGTTACGTGTGATGTTCGATGAGTATGCGATGCTTTCGACATCAATGAACATGCATTTCACTCGCCACGCATCAGTTACGAGCACGGGCCAAAATGCCAATGGGCAAATGCAGTACACGGGCGACTATGTCGATAAGCGACCATTGGGGTATCCGCTTTTGGTTTCATTTGTTCACGATGTGATTGGATATCGACCGATGAATGCCTTCATCGTGAACGCGGCGGTGGGCTTCGCGTTTCTAGGGGCGGTTTATATCATAGGAGTTCTTCTCGGTGGCACCGGACTCGGGCTGCTTGGCGTTTTGCTTGCCACGGGTTTGCCGCTTGTGGCGCAAACGGCGACGGGAGGCGGACTCGATCTCTTGAGTGCGGCCATGGTACTTGCAGTACTGGCTCAAAGCATCCGGCATTTGCGTGCGCCCACTCTGGAAAACTCGGAGCTTCTCGTCGCCGCCTACGTGTTCGCGGCACAGGTTCGCTACGAATCGCTCACGCTCGGGTTCTTGGTTGGCGCGGTGGTTACCCTGGGTTGGTGGCGTTCTCGGCGGATGGAGATGTCCTGGTCAATGGCGTTATCGCCTCTTTTATTGCTGACGCCAGTGCTCATCAATTTCGTGTATGTGGGCAACCCTGGGTTCTTCGAGAGCCACCGAATGGGAGTCGAGTCCTTCAGTCGCACATTCTTGGACCGGAATTTGAGCGAGGGCATTTATTTTCTCTTCAACTGGGACGGACGGATGGTCAATTCTCCGTTGCTGTCCCTTGTTGGCATCGTCTCGCTGCTGCTGTGTCTGGTGAAGTTTGTGCGTATGGCCCCGAAATTGTTGAAGGACGGTGATCCGCTGCTTGCTGTGATCGGTCTCATCGCGTTCGGCCTTGGATTTGCTGTTCTCACCCTTTTCTATTTCTGGGGAAGATGGACGGATCCGATTGCCGCCCGGCTCTCGTTTCCCCTCCAGTTGGCGTTGCTCATCTCGACCCTTTACGCGGGCACTCTTCTCCTGGACACGCCCCGGCGGCTGCGAATCGCACAGATTGTGGCCGGTATTTTTATTTTGGGCTACACTTTGCCGGCAAGTGCCCGACATCAAGCGACGAAAGATATGTCCGCTAGCTACGAGGCCTCGTGGTCTGTTGATTACATCTTGGCACACTGCGATGAAAGCACTCTGGTTCTGAGCGCGTCGTCACTGCCCTTTGTATGTAATGAGCGCCCAGCAGTTGGATTCGCGGTAGCCGCCCACAATGAGGAGTTGCTGAAGTTACAGTGGCCAATGACACCCTATCGACAAATACTCGTACTGCAGGACTTGGTATTCAATACCGAGACCAAACAGTGGGAGGTTTGGCGGGGCTCTAACCTTACTTCAACACTACCCGGTATGGTGCTCGAAACGGTAGCCGAGCGCGTCTTCGTTAGCGGCTATCTCGCGCGCATTTCGCGCCTAGTTAGCTACGAGGCACAAGCGAACACTTCCGCCGTTGCAGCTCCCGCACGATAGCTCGGCTGGGGTTACGGACCTTCCGAGACAGGAGTAAATTGCTTGCCGCAGGAGGAGGCCCGGATGGTCGGCGGCGGCCTTCTACGTTAAGATGAAACGCGACTAAGGATGGCATGGCTTGTGCCCCGCACGAAACGTGTCTGACGTTCGAGTGCCGGGGTCATTGCACCGGAAGAGTCTGTACGACGGATACCGGTGGAGCGTTAGCTGCGATCGGCCCCGAAAGCGTGTACAATTCGAACAGAAAAGTGCCGCCTTTTCCGGATGAGTCAGTGATCGCAACAGTGTAGCTTCCAGGTTGGAAGTTTCCATAGTTGCAAGCGGAACCATGCTGCTCCCCTCCGGTCAGTGGAAACGCACCGGCCGAGGCGTATACCGATGCAAACTCGAGATCTAGGCTGCTTCCCGCGTTGATCGTGTAAAATACGGTCATTAAACGCCCTTTCGAATCATAGATCTGCATGCTCGGTGACGGTGCCGGATTTGAAATGCCGAACGAAATTAACGTAGGACCCACTGACCGGAATAAAAGTGACGACGGCACCCCCGTTTGCACCACGAAACCGAAAATATAATTTCCGTTTGGCTTTAGGTCGACACGCGCGGAAACATTTGTGACGGCCTGAGCATGCGAGATGCTGCACGAGCATAGCATCAAAAAAGCGAATAAGGTGCATCTGAATGTTCCAGGCGTGAACTCCGGCCTGGATCCCAGGGTACAAACCGTGCGTGAGGCGGTGCGCGCTATGACTTGTCAGCGGCGGTGTGAAATGAGTCTTCTTCTGGCGGAATGAAAGTGACCGGGGGATCGGTGGATTTTCTTCCCCATTCCAAATAGAAAGTTCTACTTCGCTGGGGTGGATCTTCTTCCCTCCGGAAGTGTTCTTCGGAACGGCTGAGGTCGGTTTGGCCTGGGAGCAGCTCGCCGACACGGGCGTCGACGATCCGTTTTTTTGAGCAAAATGGGCGGGAGCTCTTCCAAGGGACGGACGACTCGACATGTCGTGAGAAACTGCCCTCCGATAATGAGCGTTATCGGAGGAAACGTTGCAACGGCTTCTGACAGCCATGCCGCAGGCCCGCGACCACTCCGCGCTCAGTCCTTCGGGGTGATCAGCTTCACCTTGGAGAAGTAGGTTCGATACCGGGCGACATCGCGCGTCACCAACACCAAATTCGCTTGCTCGGCATGGGCCCCAATGTAGAAGTCGGGCAGCGGAGAAGTCCGGCTGCCGCCAGCCCGGCGGTAGGCCAAAAACGCCCGGCTTGCACGGAATCCCGCTTCATACGGCAGAGGCAGGCGCTTGAACAGGGTCGGGCGTAGCCAGTGGTCTAATTCCTCCCGCGACCCGAGGGCCGCCGCCAGCTCGGCATACAGGATCGGGTTGATCGCGATAGGCCCCTCCGCGGCTGCCTTCCGGAACTGGGCCTGTGACCACTCCAGCCATTGCGGATCGGCTGTCAGGATGTCCAGCAGGACATTCGTATCGAGCATCCTGGCCATCAGTTTTCGCCTCTGGTCAGCCGCATTATCTCTGCCGTAGTCCGTCCTTTCACCGCCCCGGTTGCCTGCCGCAGCCAGTCCTCGGCTGGGCTCCGGGTCCGGCGCTTGGGCAATAACAGCACCTTATGCCCGTCCGCCACGAACTCCACCGCCGTGCCAGGCTTCAGCCCGAACTGGTTCCGAATCCGCTGCGGAATGGTGACTTGTCCCTTGCTGGTGATATTCATGCCTCAGAGTAATACCAACCCAGGTAATACCGCAATCCAAATCTATTTGCCTCGAGCCCTAACCCGTGAAGCAGGTTGCAGAAAGCTTTCGTGCTACGTACGCGTTTTTTGAAACGATGCAAAAGGGCTTTTGTTTAGACCGATTCGAAATCCTCGAAAATCTAGATGCAGATCCCAGAGTTAATTTTCTGGTTCTTCGCTAGTTTCAGTGGAATGAGGGACTCTTATGTCAAGGCGGCTTAGGAGGGAAGGTTAGGCCGCACCGGCAGGTCTAGATGACCGGCTGTGAAGTAGAGCATGGCGGTCAGGTTCTCGCGGCTGCGGTAGCCACGGGCCTTTCGCTTTGTGGCTGAGAAGACGCTGAACAATCCTTCCATGAAGGCGTTGGTGGTGCGGGCCTCCCAGTGAGCGAGGATGCCGTCGAGGTGACGACGGATCATCCCAGCGCAATCGGCCATTTTCCAGAACAGCAGTGGCCCGACGCGCTTGGCGGTTCGCTCGACCCAGCGGCACCATTGCAGGAGTTTCTTTTTCGCGAGGACGCCGTCATTGAGTGCGTAGATGTCCTGGAGGACGAGGCGCATCTGATAGGCCTTGGCTGTGAACAAATTGCACTTCTTAAGCGAAGCCAGGTGCTCGGCTTGTCCCTCGCTCAGGTTCTCTGGATTCTTAAGCCAAAGCCAGCGCGTCTTTTGCAGTTGGAGCCGCTTGGTCAGCGTCGTCTCGCTGCTTTCGCGCCGGCGCACGTGGTCGACCGCCTCGCCGATCTTCGCGATCACATGGAACGGATCGAACACGATGGTGGCCTGCGGGCACACCTTCTTCGCGCCAGACTGGTACGCCGGGCTCATGTCCATGCTGGCGTGCTCGATCTGCGAGGCGTCTGCGTGGTGCAAAATCAGTTCCTCGGCAAAGCGATCCCAAGTCTCCTTATCCCGGCCAGGCGTCGCAAAGAGCACCTGGCGTCGCGCAAGGTCCGCAAACACCGTGAGGTACTCGTGCCCCTTGGCGACCGCCAGCTCGTCGCATCCGACGACGCGCACCTCGGACATGTCCACCATCGCGTACGCTCTGGACACCTGCTCGCGCAGCATCCGCCAAAGCCGCGTGTCGGTCTCGCCGAGCACTTCACCGACTCTCCTCACCGGCATCTCCCTCATCAGCATCAGCGCCGCCGCCTCAAATCCGAACGTGAAGTGCTTCGACAGCCCCTCCCACGGCACCGGCACACGGAAGACAGCATCCGTCTTGCGACTCTTCGCCCTCGGTAGGCGGCACCGGATCTCACAGCGATACTCGAAGACGTTCAAGTGCCGCCACGACAGCTCCTCCGTATGGTCGTAGCAAAAGACCTCTCCACCCTCTGAACAACGCAGCCGCTTCCACAGCTCAGGGGTCTCTTCCACTTCGATCACCACCTCCTTGCCGATGCCATCTCCTTCCAGCTTAACCCGCTTCACCCTCCACTCGTCGCCCAGGTTCAGCAGCCGCTCGAACATTTGCTCAGGTTGCATCCCCCGATGCTTCCCAAGCAGCCGGGCTTATTCCACTGAAAACAGCGAAGAACCGGCTTTTTATTCTTCGGGTGAAAAATGGTGAAACGCAACCGGCTGCAATCGTCTTACCGATCAAATTCTAACATTGGGCGACAATGAAAGACCGAATCCTGCTAATTGTGCCGAACTCTGAAGGTCGTGTGACGCAGCCGCCGTCACACAACCCTGGTTGAACAAGCCCTGGAGAGTGGGAGGGGAAGCCCCGTCCAACAACGTACCGGATCCGACGCTGTCGGCTGCGGCAATTAGTCTGCGGCTGCGGCCATAAGCGCGGATCATTAACAACGTTCACGCGAGCCATCTTGACGGCAAGTGCCTCACTAAACATTGTGGGCCCCATGACGCTCCTAGCGATAAAGAATGAAATGAAGCGACTCAAGTCGCGCGAATTGAAAGAGCTGCAGTTGTACCTCATCCGCTTGCGCCACAGCACGCCCGAGTGGAAGCGCTCCACGGCAAGGAAGATTCGCGCCGTTCAAGCCGGGCGTTACGTGACGGCGGAGGCGCTCGAGAAGCTCATTGGGCGGTGAGTGAACTTGCACGATTCCTTGTCGTGTATGAGGAAGAGGCGGTCGGGTATATCGTAGCTCAGGGGCGCCGAAAAAGCAGGAAGATCGCGGAGATCGCCTTTGCGATCGCTGCAAGTCCGTTTGCTGAGCCTGACTATGTGCTGCCAGACGGAGATGGACGCCCGATTGCCCACGTTGCCACCGATGGCTACGTGATAAGCTATTGGGTCGATGCTCCGGTGAAGCGGATCGTGATCGTCGAGATTGAGCCCGACAGATAGTCGAGGGCCGGTGGCTTGGGGCTCGACTCCGTGGTGCAAGACATTTGTCTTGCGGAATGGAAAAACGAATGCCTTCTTTCACGTTCCGCCTGCCACTGATGCTTTCTCGCAAGTTGCGGGCGATCTCAAAGGTCTACGGATCGCAGCCGGGTCCTTTCGTACGGGACCTTATCGAGGCAACCATTGAGGGCGGACTGCACAACCAGCTTTTTGAGCAGCGTCTCAAGGCCGGGATGGAACGGTACAAGGATAAGCCGGTGCTCTTGGGCGGCAAGGACGCCGGTGGCTTCACGGCGCCCGGAAAGCCGGCCGAGAAGGGCTCCAAGCGGGCGAGACAGGGAAAGGAGCCTCCAGTGGCGTGAGCGGCCCACCAGGGCAAAAAAAAGCCTCCCAGATCGTTGGCGCGAGCGGGGGGCGGAACTGACGGAGGTCGCTGACACGGCTACCGAAACGGGAGAGGGCTTCATTGTCAATTTCCCGGTGGCCAACCGGGCACACGGAGAAGCCGCTCATGGCGTTGCCTCGACGTCCGGGGAGCGGCTCGGGCAGGCCGCCGGAGGCGGCCGCCCGACCGCCCCCGGCGTCTCTTGTCTACAAGTCATAACTCCATCCAAGGAGTCCGAAAATGAGGCTGAAAGGCTCCAAAAGATACTCGTCAACCTGAACGGGTCAGCCAGGCGTTCTGCCTTCGCCTTGCGAAAGGACGCAATCGCCATCGTCAACAAGTGGGGCGTGGACAAAACGGGCTTCCTGACCCTGACGTTTGGCGGGGGCAAGGAGGGTCCGTCAGTTAAGGAGCCTCAAAGGCGTTTCGACTCGATGCTGACCAATTTCCTGGGGGAATTGTTCTCGGGCGGCATCAAGGTCCTCGAACGGGGAGCGGCTAACGGGAGGGTTCATTTCCACTGCCTCGTGGACACTGGTTTGGACGTTCGGACAGGGACAGATTTTGGTGCGCTCGCGCGGGGCGAAAATTCCTCCCTCAACGCTGAATGCAGGTTGATTTACTCCCACCTCAAAGCAAGGGTTGAAGAGTTTGGGTTTGGTCACCGGGTCGAATTCATGCCCATTCGGACCTCGGACGAAGGGATCGCGAGCTACGTCAGCAAGTACATCGCCAAACACGTCTGGCAGCGTCGTCCGGAGGACGTCGGCGCACGTTTCAAGCCTATTGGGGCAATGCTAGGGCAAACCGGATTTGCTCCTGTCAGTTCTCTTGGGGCGGTCCCAATGCTCTCGGTTCATGGCTTTGGCGCAGAAAGCTCGGGGAATTCTCGGTCATCAACGGCGTCTACGCCACGGAGGAATGGAAGGAAAGGCTAGGGCCCCGGTGGGCATTTCACCTTCGCGAATACATTTTTGAGCACCCACTGACGCGTTGGCCTTCGGTTCGGCATTTCGATGCCGATTCGGCAGCCGTTGCTCAGTTCAGGTCCCGCGAATTCGATATCCGGCACCGAGACCCGGATCTGCTGCCGTTGGTGGTCTTCCGTGAAAACGAGGTCCTCCGGCTGGACGAGACCTTTGCCCTGGTTGAGCTCAGCGTATTCCGGACCGTGGTCAGGCAGCTGGTGGCCGTGGAACAACCGATTCAGGGGGACCGGGCATGGGTGAATGATCGCGGAGGGCCCTGGAATTCGCAGAATCCGTGGATTGTGCGTTGGCAGACAAGGATTCTCTTTCCTCTGGACATCCTAGGCCTTATCGCACAATATACATTATGTTAAGTAGCAAATAAGGCAAATTGTTAGGGAATTACGAAAACACACAGCGACTGGCCCCTTCTCAGGGCAGGATGCAAGACGAATCTTAGGCCCTTGACAGGGCGATTGGCGTAAACGATTGTACGCCAAGAAAGGCCAAATTAGTCATGAGAACCCTTCAAAAAAGCGCCGCCGCCCTCGAATTCAGACTGCCCATCGAGAACGCGATCTTTCACGCAACGCAGACGGAGCCGCTTCGCAATAATACGGATCAGCTCGCAAAGCTCTTCACGCGCATTCTATCGACGCGCAAGAAGATTTCGACCTCGGTCCTTACTGAATTCCTTTCGATACGTGGAGACATGGCAAAGCCGCTCATCGAAGCTAGGAGTGGCCACGCCATGTCCAGTGCGGTTGCAGGCGAACGCCTAAAGCTCAGTGACGAAACGATTCGTGCCCGGGTAAAGGAGAACAAGCTCATCGGGTACTTCGCCACCGATGAGAACAGGAAGCTTCGACTACCCGAATGGCAATTTTACGGGCCGCACACAATTCATGTCTGGGTTCAACCGCTCATTGAGGCATTTGGTGAGAATGGATGGGCTCTGATCGACTTTATGACCGTTCCAAGAACGGGCATGGTCGCAGACACTCAATTCAATGGTGAATCGCTCCTGCAAAGCCTCCAAGCCGGGAATGCCGAGGTTGTAATCACTGCTGCCCAACGAGCTAACCCAGCATAATCGTGGGAGCAGACCAAGGAGAGGCCAATCTAGCGCCGGCCACCCTCTCGGCCGGATCGGTAAAGGGTACAAAGATAGACGCGGGAAGGCTATGGACCAGGATATCGCGCCTTGGTCCAAAATACTTCTCAAACGATCCCGATGTTCGCTTTGCCACCCCTGGAATCCCAGGAGGATGCCTGTACCTTGGCGAGGATTCAGTCACTTGCTTCTGGGAAGTGTTCAACGGCACAATCACAGGCGTGGGCACAGAGCTACGTATCAGCAAAACGAAGATCACCGACCGGAAGATACATCTCGGAAAGCTTAAGCGAACAATCGAAGTCTTCGATGTGGCGAATGCGGCCAATATGGTCCGTATCGGCGCCAACGTAGTCGGCTGCTTCAACGGCTCCTACAAGATCGCCCGCGGATGGGCTGAGCTGCTCTACAAATCACACCCCACCCTAGACGGAATACGGTTTCCTTCCGCTAGGGCTGGCGGTGGGACAAATCTCGCCCTATTCGGCGGACGGGTCCAACCGGCGGACATCGAATTCAAACCGGACGCGACAGACCTTCTCGCCGATCCCGACATCGCAAGACTGATGCTCACAGTAGATATTGGCCAGATTTAGACACATCCACTCATCGGGCTCGCCCACGGCGCCGTACCAACCATGAATCGGCAGTGAGGCTCAAGACATAACGGAAATGTCAATTTCCGTTATAATGCTCAGCACGCTATTCCAGCCTATTTGAGTGGGAACGAGCTGTGAGGGATGGTGTAATGAGCGATTCTCCAGTGATATAGGGGAGATTGTTTCTGTAGTTGACGAACATAGACACTGGTCTACCTTGTCCACCATGGCAACTATGACTCGTACCGCGCAAACCCGCGATCACGTCCTTGGACTCATTCGAGCCCAAAAGTTGCCCGTTCCGGACTTACTGCGCGTGACATGGGAGCGGATTCAGGAAACCAATCGTGAAAATGTAAAGGTATTGACCAGTTTTCTGGCAAGTAGGGCAGCTTCCAAGGACGGCGCCCTCGCTGCAGCCGCGGGCGAAGCTCTCTCAACCGAGGCCGTCATGAAGCTCCTTCGCCTAAGCAAAGCGGGGGTCCACAAGGCCAAAGATGAGGGGCGCATTCTAGCATATCAGGAGCCAGGTAAACGCTTCTACCTCTTCCCGATGTTTCAATTTGAGGGTTCCGCGGTTGCCGCGTGGATCCCGGACCTTATTGATGTCATTGGAAACGGCTTTGCGGCGATCCACTTCCTGACGGTGGAAAGGAAGAGCCTCAAAGGGAGCAGTTTCCTTAAGGACATTCAGGAGAACGTGCCGGCGGAGGTCCGTAGCGCCAAGGTGGCAGAAATGCTCAAGGTCGCACGCGATCTTGCAGGCTAAGCCATGGCAGGTCGACCGGCTGGGCGCGGACAACCGCATTTACCGCCGCCCGCGGCAGAGTTTGCGAAGTGCGCCCCTGATTTGCTGTCAACATATCCCTCAAAGTGGATGCGCCTAGGAGCTGTTGTCCGTCCGAGCCCATACGATTGGGACGATCGTGCCGTCAGTCGATTTTCCCACCCGTCACATCCTTTTAAGATTCTCTATCTAGCCGACAGCAAGGAAACCGCTTTCTGGGAGGTTTTTGGCGCGAAAATCGAGGACATGCCCGTCGATAACCGTGCCCTCTATGCCAAGGCGCAGCTCGAGACGCGCAAATTGATAGAATTCAAAGTGGAACATGTGCTTCGGCTTATCGATGTAACCCAGGAAAAAACAATTCATGACCTTCGGTCGAACGCAGGAACCTGGCTGGCGCCGTATAAACACTGCCGAGCATGGGCCCGGGCATTAATGGATCATCCTAAGAAATTTGATGGATTCATTTACCAAGCGTGTCGTCGTGGAGCGACGGCTAGGTGCCTCGCATTATTTTCTCGTCCGGATGAAGCGACCATGGAGAAGCTTGTGCTGCCCCTAACCCCGCTGGGCGGGCCGTCTATCCTAACCGATCCTGATATCCTTCGCCTGCTGATTCAAAACGATATCGACCTGCGGTGAGATTCGTTAACCCCAGCTAAGTCATTTCAGCAAACGATCAGCAATCTATATTATGTTAAGTAGCAAAATTGCGGGCAAATTCTGCCCTCGCCTCGCTCGCTGCCTCTCTATGCGTATGTCCGGTGTCCATTAAGTCGAGGCAATCTCAGACCATGGCAGTTCAGGCCTTAACGGATGGATGAAGCAACGAATGCACAGCTTTGAGGAGGACCTCGGCGGTAAAAGGCTTAAGGAGAAATGCGTGTGCCAGCTCCGTAGACGCCTCGAATCCTGAGTCGGATGTATTGCTCTCGGCCAATCCGCTGATTACAAGGAGTCGCAGATCAGGACAATGCCGTGTGAGAATTCGGGCGAGTGAGCCTCCGCCGAGATTTGGCATGTCGCGATCGGTTATCAGGAGCGCGACCTCGGTCGTTTGTGCATTGAAGAGACCAATTGCCTCCACACCGTCGCCAGCGCTTACGACGCTATAATTGTGTTTCCTAAGTATCTCACCGACCATTTCGCGGATCGGCTGGTCGTCGTCCACAACGAGGATGAGTTCATTTTTGCCAGCCAGTGCAGCGGCCGCCGGCTCGCCACCGTTATCGGACATCTTCTCCATTGTGGCCGGCAGGAATACGCAGAAAGAGGTGCCATTGTCAGGCCGTGTGTCGAGGGTGACAAAACCGCCGTGGTCCGCAACGATCCCGCGCACGGTGGATAGACCGAGACCGGTGCCTTTGCCCGGGCTCTTCGTGGTGAAGAAGGGCTCCCAGATGTGTGGAAGTACATCGGCCGGGATTCCGCTGCCAGTGTCGGCGATTTCGATGAATAGCCAAGCACCGGGCCGCGAACCGAGCAACGCGCGGGCCTGTTCCTCGTCGAGCTGCCGATTGGCCGCGGAGATGCTCAAAGTGCCGCCCTGCGGCATGGCATCGCGGGCGTTGACACAAAGATTGAGGAGGACTTGGTGGATCTGCGCGGAGTTGCCGAGCGTCAGCCAGAGACCGGAGGGAATATGGTGCTCAAGCCGGATGGATTTTGGCAATGTCTCTTGCAAGATATTGATGATCTCGCGCAAAATAGGCATTACTTCGGTGAGCTGGAACTCGCCGGTGTTGGCGTGCACAAACCCAAGAATCTGCTTTACCAGTCCGGCACCGCGCGCGGCGCTTTTCTCGAGTATTTCGAGGATTTTCAAATCTCCTGAAGTGGAAAGACTCTTACGAAGCATCGGTGCGGCGAACACGATCGGGGCGAGCACATTATTGAGATCGTGAGCGATGCCTGCTGCGAGCATTCCTAAGCTCTCCAACCGCTGTGTTTGGAGGAATCTTTTCTCGAGCTCTTTTTTCTCCGTGACGTCGATGAAATAGTTGAGGCGGGCGCGCGGCCGGCCTATCTCATCCCGAACCAGCGTAATATGGCCTTCCACGATGATTTTACGGCCGTCGCTGGTTTTCAACCTCAGTTCGCCGTTCCAAAATCCGTCTCGCTCAACCGCCGCACGCACTCCTTCCACTACGCCGACATAATCAGCGCCGAGCAACTCTTCGGGCCGGTGTCCTATCACCTCGGCCTGGGTCCATCCGAAGATCTTTTCGGCTCCTCGATTCCATAGTGAGATCTTGTGGTCGCGATTTACGATCATCACGCCTTCGTGTGAGTTTACGAGGATATCATTTTGTTCACGAAGCCGGAGATCGCCGACCTTGCGCTCAGTGATGTCGCGAGAAATCCCGATCAAGCCCGTGATGTTGCCCTGCGCGTCGCGCCGAGCCACTTTGGTGCTGGAAACCCACGTAATATGGCCGTCGGGCGAAATCTGCTTCTCCTCGGCGCCAATCATTGGCTCGCCGGTCTCCATGACCCCCTGCTCGTCGGCATATGCCTGTCGGGCCTGCTTTTCATCGTGTACATCAAAGTCGGTCTTGCCGACCGCCTCGGTGGGATCGTGGAACTCATAATGTCGCGCCGCGGCGCTGTTGATGCGGACAAAGCGACTCTGCCGATCCTTGAAATAGATGTGGTCGGGTATCAGGTTGACAAGGTCCGCGAACATTGCCTGCTCCAGCAGGAGCGCTTTCTCGGCACTCCGGCGCGCCGTGATATCGCGGATATTGCATTGGATCACATTCTCGTGGTTAGCCTGATAGACGTTGCTAACGAATTCCACGTCGATCCGGCCCCCATTGGCGGTTTCTAGCGGCTTATTTTCGTAGCGGATGTATTTGTTTCGCTGCAATTCGGCGAAGCTAGCCTGATTGGCGAAGATGTCCTTGAAGAATCCCAGATCCCAAATTTTCTTTCCAAGGAACTGCTCGCGCGAGAAACCCAATTTCTCGATCAAGAACGGATTCACATCCACCACCATCCCCGTGTCGGCATCGAGGATTAGAATGCCATCTTTTGCTGACTCGAAGAGCCGGCGATACCGGAGTTCCGACGCGGCGAGCGCCGCCATTTGTAGCTTCAGCGCGGGCCAATTTGGGTCGTACTGATCAGACTGTCTCATTTTCAGGTTAGCTTTTCAGCTCGAGCGCAAAGCGAACTGGGCGGTGGTTCCACTTGGCGAGCCGGCGATTGGCGTACTCGCCAAGTGCGCGCCGGACAACGACGGGAAGACGAGTCAAATTGTTCTTGAGCACGTAGTCGTAAGCCCCGGCCCGAACGGCCTCGAGTGCGCGCTCCCCGTCGATAGTGCCCGAGAGAAAAACGAATGGGATCGCGGGCGGGCGCGCGTGTGCAAGCGCAAGGGCCTCGAGACCGGAAAACGCGGGGAGCGAGAAATCCGAAAGGATGAGATCGGACAGCTCGGCGGCGAGGCGAGAGAGAAAAACGCCTCTATCGGTGACTGTTGAGATCGGGGAATTCGGCAGCGAGGGCGACGGCGGCCATCTCGGCGTCAAGAGGGTTGTCCTCGAGATGAAGGATCCCCATGCCTGCCATCGCCGCCTCTTGAATGTTTGCGTTCTGCTCTCCACCCATGACGATACCACGACATAGCACGGCCTGCTATCATACCTTGGTATAATGTATCGTCAGCGCCTTAGGGGCTCGTACTTCGGCATTGCCGCCCACAAAATCCGCGCCCGGCTTTCCCGCCGCGCCGGAGTTAGCTGGGTTGGCGCGCAACCGCTGACCGGGCTGCCGAGACCATGATGTCTAATTTTTCCGCGATCCGCACTAGATCAGGAACAGACGTTGCACCCATTTTCTTCATCATGCTGCGACGTTGGATCTTCACGGTTATTTCCGCAGTGCCAAATTCCGCAGCGATCTGCTTGTTGAGCATGCCGCGAACCACGAGTTGCATCACTTGGCGCTCCCGCTCGCTAAGCGAGTCTTTACGCGAGGAAAGTTGTGTCATTTCTCGCCGTTTCTCGATCGTTCTGCGATCCATCTCGATTGCCCGCTCGATCGCCGTCAAGAGTTCCGTATCGTCGAACGGCTTCGTTAGAAATTCGACCGCCCCACCCTTTATTGCCTGCACGCCCGTTCGGATGTTTCCGTGGCCCGTTATAAAGATAATCGGAAGGCTGAACTTTTTCGCTGCCAGTTCACGTTGAATCTCCAGCCCATTTTCGCCCGCAAGACGAACGTCGAGCACGACACACGCTGGGACGTCTGGCAGAATGGATGCCACAAACTCCTTCCCGCTCTCAAAAGTCTGGACGTTCAGTCCAGTCGACCGGACCAGACCGTCGAGCGCCTCGCGCACCGCTGGGTCGTCGTCCACCACGAACACGATTGGAGCATTATTTTGCGCTCTCATGAGGGGTCATTTTGCCGATGGGGAGGGTGAAAGTGAATCTCGCACCATGAGGATGGTTTGCTGCAGCCCTAAGCTCTCCTTCGTGGGCTTCAATAATCGACCGGCTTATTGCCAAACCCAATCCCAAGCCCTCCTGTTTGCGCGTGTTGAAGGGTTCAAACAGCCGTTCAGCGTCCGCGGGATTGATTCCAGCTCCGGAATCCTCCACGAGCACCTGCACCCAACCTGACTCGACTCGTTTAGTGGTGATCGCGAGGCTGCGCGGGCCATCGTCCACTTCGGCCAGCGAATCCATCGCATTCATCATGAGATTCAAAATTACTTGCTGCAACAGGACGCGGTCCGCATCCACAGACGGGACATCTGGTGCCAAATCCAAGCGCAATGAAATGTTCTGGCGGTCCAATTGGGACCGGGCTAGCGCGACACTTTCCTGCACGAGTTCGTTTAACTTGACGGCTGCTCGCGATGGCTCCGCCTTTCTCACCAGCGTGCGAATTCGCCGCGTTACCTCACTGGCGCGAGCCGCATCGCGGGCAATTCTCTGCACCGCTTCGCGCGCTTCAATGAGATTGGGTGGACTCGCTGTGAGCCAACGAGAAGCGGCGTTCGAGTTGGTCACGACTGCGGCGAGTGGTTGGTTCACTTCATGCGCAATCACGGCGGTCAGTTCGCCGACCATCATCATGCGCGCAACCCTCGCCAGCTCGGTCTCGGTTCGACGCAGTTTTTCCTGGTTGGCTCGCAGATCCTCGATATCGGTGTTTGACCCGAACCATCGCTCGATTCTGCCTGCCGCGTTCTTCATGGGAATGCCGCGACACAGAAACCACCGATAAACCCCGTCCGCTCGCCGATGCCGTTCCACTTGTTCGTAGAGCTTTCCAGTGATAACCGAATCGTGCCACGCGGTCAGCACTCGATCTTCGTCGTCGGGATGCAACATGCGCCGCCATCCCTTTCCCTGAACTTCTTCCAGCGTAAGTCCCGCGTACACCCGCCACTGGTAATTGCAGTAGTCGAGCGAGCCATCCGCTGGTCCGCTCCAGATTTGCTGGGGAATCGTGTCGAGCACCGTCCGCGCATGTGCTTCGGCTTGCAGGAGCTTCTCCTCCATAAGCTTCGAATCCGTGACGTCCCGACACACCGTCAGAACATGCGGTCGGCCGTGAAACGCGAGCTGTGCGGCAGCGGTCTCGAGCCAGCGCCAGGCTCCATCGCGATCGCGGACTCGCCAAGCCAGCCGCTCTCCGATTACGCCCGCTATGATCTGTCTCCACCATCGTTGCGCGAGATCAAGGTCGTCTGGATGGGTAAATTCGAATAGACTGCTTGGCTGGCGGCCATACAGGCGCGCCACAGACGGGCTTCCATAAACGCTCCTCCCACTTGTCTCGTGAATCCGGATGAAATCATTTGCGTTTTCTGTCAGGACGCGGAGCAGTTCGCCTTGTGGTCCAAACTCGTCCTGCGCGGGCGCGGACGTTACCGCATCCGCATTGGTCCGAAACAAGGGACCAGAAAGGTCGGGAGGAATGCTTCGGCTCGGTTTTGGATCTTTCGAACTCATGCGTTAGGCCGAGGGCGAAACGTTCGTCCAGCTTCGTTCGACTCTGTGTTCTGAAATCAATCGTATTCCTGGAATCTCTTGCCGGCAAGACGGGGATACGGTCCTCTTATCGAGGCCGGAGTCATATGCAAGTTGGCTTCCCCAAGTGGATACAAGCCCCGGTCTCGAATCCCCTTTATTGATGGATAACAACTTACATTGACCATCGAGGTCAGAACCCAGAGCCTCTTGAGGCCTCGGATCGAGCCATTCACATGATGGCCAACTTACGCCGTCAACGCACGAAAACCCAAAGAGCGTTACAGTCGCGGATAAGGGCCTATCGCTTAGTTGGTTAAGGGATTGAATTCGGACCAAGTCGTTCAAATCGAGCGTAATGTAAGTCGAAGCAGCTTTTAAAGGGACACTGACGAACACTGAATCCTGCAGCAGGTCGGATAGCCTTTCCTCTGTCTCGGTCCCGCCCTTCTCGGGGGCCAATGCGAACAAAGTGCGAAACTTCGCATTGGGGGCGAAGCATGCAGGAGCTGCCTGCGATGCCGGACGTGCCCATAGTACGGTTTCGGGAGCCCGCCGGGGTGGCCCCAGAGGGTCGACCGGCAACTTAATAGCTCGAGCGGACTCTCACCGCCTCTTGGTGAGGCCGTTCTGGCTCATGACCGCCTTCCCGTCGTGGTACCACTCAAGGAGCAGTTCCTGCGCACGGTACCTCGGCCGGCTACCGCCCTGAGAATCGTGAATGAAGATCCTGCCAGTGGTCGCCCATCTCTAGCGCATCCGGCGCCGGTTGCAGCTCAATGCGCAACGAAATGTATACTCATTACAGACGATGATTCTTTGGTTTGCGGGTTGCTGGCCGCTTCGTTGGAGGACGCCGGGTATCAGGTCAAAACAGCAAAAGACGGCGAAGCTTCTTGGGCAGAGTTATTGGACAACCGCAACGACCCGCTGGTAATCGACTACTGTCGGCAGTCGAGCCGTCGACCATTTCCCGCCCCGGTTTCCGTAAGATCGTCTACTCCGTTCGAGTTTTCAGACACAACGGCGCCAATCCGTGAAAGATCACTCCAACTGGGTCGCCGGGCAGTGCATTGCCCATCATGGCGACGGATGGAGCGATATACGTCGTATTTGGGTCGGTTGGTTTATATAATAAAAAGACTTTCCGAAACTCGTGAGAAAACAAACCACCCTTTGCCAACAATAAGAAACGAATACCTCCACGCCGCGCTCAAGATTATCGACGATCCGAACATCCTCGTGAATGTGGTTTCCCTCCGCGTGAAACAGCTCAGACGCGGCAATCGCGCACTGGTGGAGTCGCTGGAGAAGCTATCCGCCGAGGACACAGCGTTGCGCGAGATTGCCGAAGGCAAGATCAGTTACGAACTGGCGACACCGGAAGAGCTGGCCCGCCGGTATCCATCGCAAGCGCGGCCGGCGATAACCGCATTCACTGCAGCAACGCGATCTAGTCGCTAAACCAAACTCCTATGCCTAAACTCAAGATTAGACCCGTCGGTGATCACATCCTTGTTCAACACATCGAGGAGAAAGAGCAAGTCCGAGGCGGTGTCATCATTCCCGACAGCGCCAAGGAAAAACCGCAGGAGGCGAAAGTGATCGCCCTCGGCACCGGCACGAAAACGAAAAACGGCGAGGTTATGCCTTTCGAGGTGAAGGTCGGCGACAAGGTCCTCCTGGCCAAATACGGCAGTGCGGAGGTGAAGCTCGGCGACCAGAAATATACGTTCGTCCGCGAAGACGATATCCTCGGCGTCATCGCCTGAGCCCTAGCCGTTCTGAGGCCGAGTCATTGAGCGCGCCTGTAGGCGTCGAGCGGCTTCCGCAAAGCTAGTGAGAAAACCTAGGCAGATACAACATCCTCATATCCCGGATGTTGCAATAACTGGCTCCACTAACTTAACAGATTTATTGTCAATACTTACAAAACTATCTGGAAGTCCAGCCTCGCGATATAATCAACGACCCGCGTTAACCCGGTGTCATTCGCATATATATCTCGCATATATATCTCGCTTTGGTTCCCGACATCTATCACGCCCTTCCTCGATAACATACGACCCGCTCGGAGTCTCATCATTGGTGAGTCAAGAGCGTGAATCCGTTTTGGAGCGCACGCATTTGCCTGCGATAGCGGAGTATCTCGGGATCCACTTTGCCCCCATTTGGATCCATGAAACTAACACAGCTATTCCGTAGAAAAGCCAAACCCTTGGCTGCAGGCACGGTGGAGGTCATTACCGAAATCCGAAGCCGAAAGGCGTTGTTCAAGGCTGGCGTGCTGCAACGCGCGATCTGCAATAGCGCCAACTTTTCGAGCATCTACACGTACGCGAAGGGCGTCATCCAAATCTTTAACGTCGGCGCCGAGCAGATGCTGTGCTACACGGCCTCCTAGGTGATGAACAAGATCACCTCAGCCGACATTTCAGATCCGCAGGAGATAATCGCGCGCCAAAGCACTCAGCGCCGAGCCGGCGACCACCATTTTGCCGGGCTTCGAGGCTCGGGTCTTCAAGGCCTCGTGCGGCATCGAGGACATCTATGAACTGGCCTACATCCGCAAGGACGGCAGTCGCTTCCAGACCGTGGTGTCCGTCACGGCGCTGCGCGGCGCACAGGAGGCCATCATCGGTTATTTTACCAAATCAATTAAGGTCAAAGATTTCATGGACACGCTGAACGCTGCATTGGAATTTGCAGAAAGACCGGATGTGCAGAGCACATAACGCAGAGCAGATGCCATGATCAGTCGAGAAGACATCCTTCGGGCCAGTATCCTGATCGTTGACGATCAGGAGGCCAATGTCTCCCTGCTGGAGCAAATGCTGAGCGGTGCAGGCTACGTCTCCATAGCTTCCACGAAGGATCCGCGCGAGGTCCGAGAACTTTACCGTATTAACCGTTACAGCCTGATCCTGCTCGATCTTAAGATGCCTGGCATGGATGGATACCAAGTAATGGAGGGCATGAAGGAAATCGAAGCCGATGGATATCTTCCCGTTCTCGTGATAACTGCCGAACCGGGGCAAAAGCTGCGAGCACTGAAAGCCGGGGCGAAGGACTTCGTCAGCAAACCGTTCGATCTCGCAGAGGTATTGATCCGAGTTCACAACATGCTCGAAGTCCGCCTGCTGCACTTGGAAATCAAGAAGCTCTTCAATCAACTCGTCGCGGACGAGGTCCTCCTGAAAAAGGAAATTAGCGAGCGCAAACAAATCGAGGAAGCGTTGCACCGCTCGCAGGAGCAATTGTCCCTCCACGCCGGACAACTCGAAGTACAGGTGGCGGAGCGCACATCGAAATTGGCTGCGACAAACAAGGAGTTGGAAGCCTCCGTCTCTTTCATTCGAAGGGCCAACGAGGAGAATCAGGCGCATTTTTTCGAGTCGAATATCATGCGGGGACAACTCAGCCAACTGACGCGTCAGATCATTATGGGCCAAGAGGAACTGCGAAAGGAGATCAGCCGTGAACTGCATGACGAGGTCGTTCAAACACTGATCGGCATCAACGTCGAATTGTCGGCCCTGAGCAAAGGAGCCACCGTGGGTGCGCATACCATGAGGAATATTTCACGCACCCAGCGGCTGGTCGAAAAATCCGTCATCGAGGTACACCGATTCGCTCGCGAGCTACGGCCGGCGATGCTGGACGACCTCGGTCTGATCCCGGCACTCCATGCGTATTGTAAGGACCTGACGGAGCGAAAGAAAATCAAAATTCACATGACAGCCTTTGCTGGGATCGAGGCATTGAGCTCTGATAAGCGAACCGTGCTGTATCGCGTAGCGCAGGAAGCACTCAACAATGTCGCGCGCCATGCGCACGCCACCAAAATCGATATGAGCATCAGCAAGATATCGGGTGCGGTCCGGATGGAAATTAGCGATAACGGGAGGTCATTTCTCGTCGAGAAAGTCGTTTCGGCTATAAATCCCAAACGCTTGGGCTTGGTTGGCATGAAAGAACGGGTTGAAATGGTCGGCGGAAACCTGACCATCGAATCCATACACGGCAAAGGCACGACTGTGCGCGCCGAAATCCCATTCACCGCGAAGGAAATCCCAGTCTCGCGGACCGAAGACTAATCTGATCTCCGGCTTCGAAGTGCCGAAAGGCGGATGATGGCAGCGGTGAACGGAACTGCCGACGTCAAAGTCGCCCGCGCTGCTCAGCCGACGATTAATCCGGATGGTCCGAGCAATAATAGTACTGGCTACGAAGAAGGCCGACTGGCTCGCCTGCGAGGTTTGAAAACACTGCCTAGTTAGGCCGCGCCACCGCGCGCCGAGCCATTTCCCATCCCCGCAGTGCTTGGACATTGTCCGGGTTGATTCGCAGAGCTTCCGAAAATTGTTCGGCCGCCTCGACCGCCCGACCGGCGCGATAGAGGGCCACCGCCAGGTTGCGGTGGATTTCGGCGACTTGGGGCGCAATTCGAAGCGCCTCCTGATACTGTGCGATCGCTTCGGCCGTCCGCCTTTGACCAAGGAGAGCGTTACCGAGATCGTTGTGGGCGTCCGCCAGATCGGGCGCGATCCGCAGCGCCTCCCGGTATTGGATGATCGCTTCCGCAATCAGCTGCTTCCGCTCCAGCGCGGTGCCGAGGCCGCAGTGCGCTTCCGCACTGCCGGGGTTGAGCCGCAGTCCCTCTCGGTACTGCGCGATTGCGGCGTCATCTCGATGCTCCCGAAAGAGGATGTTTCCCAGGTTGATATGCGGCTCGCCCAAGGTCGGCTTGAGCCGGAGCGCCTCCCCGTATTCGACGGCGGCCTCCCGCATTCGGCCATCCCGCTCGAGGACGCTACCTAGCCCATTGTGAGCCTCCGCAAATTCGGGCTGGAGGCGCAACGCCTGCCGGTATTGGTCGATCGCTTCCGCAGCTCGGCCGGTCCGATTGAGGGCGTTACCGAGGTTGCTATGGGCCTGGGCATTGCCGGGATTCAGCCGCAAAGCCGCCTCATATTCCGTAATGGCCTCCGGCAGGCGGCCGGCGGTTGCCAGCAAAATCCCGAGGTTGCTATGGGCGAGCCACGCCGCCGTATTGCTTTTCAGGATGGCGCGATAAAGTGTCGCTTCATCCCGGTAGGCCCCGGTCTGCTGCCAAGTGAGCACGGCGCAGGTGCCTAGGATCGCCACCGCTGCCGCCCACGGCGCAAAGTTAGAATGGCCGCACCACTTTCCCCAAGCCGCGGCAGCGACGGCGGCGAGCGGCAGGATTGCCAGATAGGCCCAATGATCGGCAACGTAGGAAAAGAGGAACCCGTAGACATTGAAGAAACCGAGGACGGGCGCTAGCGCGGCGCCTAATAGCAAAAACGCAGCCAGCGGAACGCGTGTGCGCCGCCTCGCCGTCCAGCAGCCCATTGCCAGCGCCAGGACGCCACAGGGGAAAAGATACTGCCACCAGACGCCCGGTTCGACCTGCCAGCGCGGATAAATGAAAATCAAGGGGTGCGGCCAGAGAAATTTACCGAGGTAGAACCAGATCACCCGGCCGGCCAGGAGGAATCTCCCAGCGAAAGCTAGGGCGAACGCCGCGCCCTCTGCTCCGATATATTTTTTCTCTACCCAGGCGCTGAAGAGGCCGGCCGCGGCTGCCAGAAAGAACCACGGAGCCAAGGGCAGGACATCGCGGCGCCAGCTCAGACGGCCCCGCTTCCACCAAAGGATGATGAGAAGCGTCACTGGCAGGGTGGCGGTGACCGTCTTGGTCAAGAGCGCGAGGGCAAACAGGGCCGACGCTCCGACATAGGAAAGCGGACGACGGATGCCAGGCAAAGCGGGACCTGCGTCCGGGATTTCGTTTCCGGCCTCGAAGTGCAGATAGGAGAGCGCCGCGGCGAGGTAGAAGACGGTCGACAGTGTGTTTTTCTGCTCCGATATCCAGGCCACTGATTCCACGCACACAGGATGAAGAGCGAAAATCAACCCCCCGAGCAAAGCAGCGTCAAAAGGCGGGGCAGGTCCGCTGGCCCCGCTGCGTTCAATCGGCGAGCCAATAGGCCCTGCCCTGCCCCATAAACGCCGGAGGATGGCAACAAATAGGCACGCTGAAATCGCGTGCAGCAGGATATTGGCCGCATGATAGCCCGCCGCCGCCTCGCCCCATAGCCGATGCTCCAGCCAAAATGCGCTGTGCAGGACGGGATAATACTGCTCGGTCGCTCCGACCTCGAACCAGATCCGCCCCAGACCGATTCCAGATTGCAGATCGGAACGGGTGACATAGTCGCCGTCATTCCAGACAAACCCGCATCGCAACACTGGCAGATAAGCTGCCAGCGCCGCGGCGAAAATAGGCAGGACGAGCGCTATCGTCCCACCGCGCCATGTCACTGCGGTCCGTTCCGGCGAAAGGGGGCGTCGAGACATGGAATCAAGCTACACCATCCCCCGCGCGCCAGTGGCAAGGGGCAATTCGCTCAGAGATGTATCGTCGTTGACAATCGGACCGCCAGACCGGGATAAGGGACCACCGAATCGCGGCTCGCCGGCTGCCACCAGAATCTCTCGTTCAACACATTGTCGATATTCAGATTGAAGTGGAAGCGCTGCCACCGATAGCTGGCGCCGGCGTTGGCTGCGGTCCAAGCCGCGATGTAGTAGCCAACTTGCTCGGGGACGCCGAGGGAAGTGTAGCCCAGGTTCGGCGTGTTCTCACCCGCCACGGTGCCGTTGTGTTGCACCCCCACGAACACGCTCGCATTTCTAAGGAGGCCATCGGTGAAGTGATAGTTGAGCAGGAGATTCGACATGTTGTCGGGAACATTGCGGATTCGGCGGTCGGCCGCATCGCGCAAGCTCATGTTGGTATAACTGAAGATCACCGAAAGATTCTTGGTGATCCCCCCGGTGACGTTGACCTCCTCGCCGTGGTTGGTCTCGTCGGCATAAAGAGTGGCGATGGTGGACTGGCCCGTGTTGAACAGCGGATTGGTGATCGCGATGTTGTTTTCGGAGATTTGGAAATGGTCGGCGGTGATAATAAGGCGATGATTGAAGAAGTCGCTCTTGACGCCGAATTCATACTGCTTGCCATCCTGCCACAAGGGGCTCTGTCCGGCGATAGACGCGTTGGTCGTAAAGTCACCGTAGACGGAAACATTCGGTAAGACTTTCCCGAGAATTCCGGCCATGTACTCGTCGTGCCAGGGATTGACGTGGGGCACCGCGGTGACGAGGGTTTTGCCGAAGGTGGCGTCGGTGGGAGCGGCGGTTCCGCCGACTTGCCCAATCCCGGGAATATAGATGCCGTTGAACTTATAATCGTTCACTTCTGCCCAGCTCCGGGAGTAGGAGCCGGTAAAGAGCAGACGATCGTTAAAAATACCCGCCTGCATCAGGCCGTAACCCTGAAGATACCATCCGTTCTCCGGGAGATTGGCGGAAAAGGTGGTGTAGTCGGAAAACGATGGGTGAGCTGGATTATAGGGGGTGTAACTTGCCCCGTCGGATTGGCCCAATATGTCCGCCTTTGGCATGTTCGGATCATGAATTGCCCATTCGGTTATTTCGAATTGGTCGTACTCCCAGCCAACGAGGGGCTTGAGGGAGATGCCGCCCACCTCAAAATTTCCGGCGTAGTCGTTCTGCACCTGGATTTCCCGGGCCATGTCGTGATTGTAGTTGGCGACTTCGGCGAGAGCCGCGGGGGTGAGCGGGGCAACCGAGATTTCCACACCGGTGACTGGGTCCCATGTTTCCGCCGGGGAAGCGCTGGGATAGGCGTTGTCCGCGGTATAGTCGTCCCACATCACCTGCGAGGCGAGGCGCATGTTGATCCGGGGGGTCAAGGCGGCGGTCAGCTCTGCCTCCATGATGTTATTCCGGTCATATTGGTGGGCCCAGGTGGGGATTCCATTCCAGCCATCGTACGTGTACCCCGTCTGGGGGCTGTTCGACAGGATGGCTCCGCCGACCGTGTTGGGACCGGACACTTCCTCGCCTTCGTCGCCAACCGCGGACGCTTCGCCGGTCGGAAGGTACGCCTCGCCGATGTACTTGAACGTGACCTTGGCCTTGTCGGAGAATTTATAAGTGAGTTCCACGGCGCCCGTGGCCATTTTCACGGATCCCGGCATATAAGCCCGATATTCCTGATAGTCGCCGATAATGCGGTAGGCCCAGTGCTTGCCGTCGCCAAGAGGCCCTGTCGTATCGAAACCCACGCCTCCGGCGTAATAATTTCCGTATTGCATCGAGATATCGGTGCCGGCCTCGAAGAGCGGAGACTTGGTCAGGAGATTCATCGAGCCCCCGGGCGAGCCCGTGGGTGCAAGAATTGCGTCCGGTCCCATCACCAACTCGGCATGGTCGATCAGCAGCGGATCCAAATTGGTGTGGGGGCCCGCGCCGCTCGGCTGCAAATACTGCGAAAAATCATCGACCAACCTGCCACCTAGGCTTTCGAATCCCCGAAAGTCCATGCGGTCGGAAATCCCTCCCGGGCCTGCGCCGCGGCCCCAACTCATGCCGGCATAATACGTCACGTCATCAACTATCGCAGTCGTACCTAGATCCTCGATCAAGGCGGGCGTGATGACGTTGACCGACATCGGCGACTCGAGAATGCTGCTGGCGATGCGCGCGACCGAAGCAGCTTCGTCTGCGCTATACTGATTGGCCTCGGTGCTCGTGACCTGGAATCGCGGCAGCTGAACCAGATGGTCAGCGGGAAATTCAGAGGAAGAAGCCGAAGCGGACGGGTTCGGAGCCGGTGCCACTTGACCATAACTGGTGATGGAAAGAGCAAGCACGAAGATACTCCAGCGGCAGTGCACCGCCGGCGATTTGATTTGAGTGGTGAGATTCATTGATAGATGGACTGCGAACATTCCTAGAAAATGAATTTATGCGCGTCGCGCGTGACGGACCCATCACCGGGGTGTTACGTTCGGAGAACAATTCGCCCGCGCTCTGGCAATTCGGTCACTCGGCTTCAGAGTGCTGATCAATGAACGCCGCTTATAGTCGTCGGCTCTTTCTTAAGCTCGCCGGCAAGGGAGCCCTCGCCTACCTGGGGGCGCCAATGATCCACGCCGCCTTGGCAGAGACTGTTTCCGGCGGCCTTCCCGGCTCCTTCGATTTCATCTTCTTCACCGATACCCATCTGCAGCCAGAGCTGATGGCGGCGGAGGGTTGCGCAAAGTGTTTCGCAAAAATCGCCGCGCTCAGGCCCGATTTCGCGATCTCTGGCGGCGATTTGGTTTTTGACGCAACCGCTGTGCCAAAGGAGCGGGCGGCCCGGCTTTTTTCTATGTATGCGCAGACCGAGCGCATCCTCGATCTGCCGATTTACCACGCGCTCGGAAATCACGACGTATTTGGGATCGAGCCTAGCAGCGGCGCTGCGCCGGGCACGGTGGGCTACGGGAAGAGCCTCTTTGAGGATAGGATAGGAGCCACTTACCGGTCGTTCGACCATAAGGGCTATCATTTCATTATGCTCGACTCCATCCACTTGACAGGAGACGGGCGAGCGTGGGAAGCGCGCGTCGACGACAAACAACTCATGTGGCTGGCAGATGATCTGGCCAAGAGCGGGCCTGCGGTGCCCGTCATCGTCACGGTGCATGTTCCGTTGGTAACAAGTTTCTATTCCTATCAACCGGTTCAGGATCCCGCCCTCCTTTCCCGTTTGGTCATTACCAATGCGCATGAGGTCCTGGGGCTTCTCGAGCCGTACCCGGTGGTTGCCGTCCTGCAGGGGCACACCCACATCAACGAGTGTGTGCTCTACAAGGATCGCCAATACCTAACCAGCGGCGCAGTTTGCGGCAATTGGTGGAAAGGACCGCGTTGGGGACATCCGGAGGGATTCACCGTGATTTCACTTCGAGAAGGGAAACTGACCCACCGCTACGAGACTTATGGATTCAAAAGCGTCGTCCAAGCGATTGGGGTCACTGGGGCGGGCTCGTGACCGTTCCCTACCCCAGATGATGAAGATTTCCGTGGGCCTTACGTTAGCCCCGTCTGGTGCAGCGAACACCCATGGTGCCAGCTCTCGACCGTTGCCATTCATTCTACGCAGCCAATCCCAAGCTCGTCTGGGGGTATTTCTCGTCTTGGCTACGCACCAAACACCCCCTGATTTCCCCTCAGAGTTGGTTGTCGCCACCGCCTCACGGATTTTCTCGCGGCTGGCCCGGCAGACCCACAGTTCAGAACTTGCCTCGAGCGATTGAATAAGGGTGTTAACGCCTCGGTCTTTCGCACTCTCGCCCGCTCCATGTATCTTTCAGTGAAGCTTCTTGCGGAATCGCTTGGCCTCAGCGAAGGGACTATCCGCTATCGCATCAACGGTGCCCCCGCCGGCAAGAAAGAGGTCCATTTAAATGTCCGGTATTTGACAGGTGGGAACCGTCGTTCGCCGCCGCACAGGTTTGTGCAGACCGCGAACTCACAAGCATTGGATAGGGCGCATCCGGCGTACTCTGCATCTGCTCACGGGAGGCCTCAAGGGGCCGAAGCCCGCCAGTTCAAAGGTTGGCTTTGGCCTTCTCGAAAATGGCCCGCGCCAGAGTCTCGTCGGCAACAAGGATTGCCACCTTGGTCACGTTATTGTCAGCCGCTGTAATTCTGAACTCGACCGGCTTATCATGCGCCGTTCGAGCGATTATCACCACGGAAGATGCTGCCCGGGTCTCGCTGACCTTGGAAAGCTGGAATTGAGGGATCACGCTATTGAACGCTTTGACGACGGAGTCGAGGCCACCGTTCAGTGAAGCGTCCAGTTCGCCACGAATGTAGGCTGCGCTTTCCGATCCCATGGTTACCGAGGGCACGACTTGACCGATTGTGAGCGCTTTCTCTACCCGTGGGGAGAACCACCCATAGCCAAATAAGCCACCATTTTTCGTGTTTGGATGGTATTGCTGCTTTATCACGAGGAAACCCGCAAAGGCGCAGCCAACGAGCACGCAAATGAGTATGAAGAGCGGAAATTTGACTGCAGCCATTCTGTTCAAGCGTAGGACTAAACGATGGCTGGCGCTATGGGGTGTTTCCCGCCGTTTCTGAGTTCGTGACCTCAAACTTAGCCATTATCGATGGGGAGAAGTGCCTGTTCTTCGCGTCCTTTTCCATGGTAAACCGGGTTTTGAAGGCGCGCGACCTGATGACGGCCCGTGGCCCTGGTGGCCGCCACAACGCTCGCTCGCTGATTCCGGTTCGCAAAGAACTGAGCGGCCACAATCAGCGTTGGTGCTGGGGCACCAGCTTCCTGATGACCCTGGAGAAAGGGGTGAATTTGTACCTCTACCTGCTGCCGGAGACAATTGGTGACTTTCCAGGCACCAATGGGGTATTTGCCCCACTTAAAGAGCGGCGCACCGTCTGATAGACTCATACCGCTTCCAACGGGCTAACCTCATGCCTATCACCCCCAATCCGTCTCACAAAGCCGAACCTGCCGCTGCCGGTACGAAGGGGGCGCCGCATGTTAAAGTCAAAGGCAACGTAGAGGTGGCCTCTATCCCGCCGCAATTGCCGGCCGGCGCGCGGTTGCGCACCCTGCTGTATATCGAGGACAACCCGGCAAATATGATGCTGGTCGAGCAGATCATCGCAGAGCGCTCTGACATCAGACTATTAACTGCGGTTAACGGGATTCTCGGCATCGAGCTTGCGCGAGCCTCTAAGCCGGACGTGATTCTGATGGACATCAATCTGCCTGAAGTCAGCGGTGTCGATGCTCTGACAATTCTGCGCGAAGACCCGGCCACTGCGCACATCCCCATCGTCGCCCTCAGCGCCAATTCAATGTTACGAGACATTCAGTTTGGCATCGAAGTCGGATTTTTCAGGTACCTCACCAAGCCGATCAAGATCAAAGAGTTCATGGAAACGCTGAACGTGGCACTGGAATTTTCCGAAAGAACGAATGGGACCCACACAGGTGAGGTCGATAGAGCAGGCAAGAGCCTTTAGGCGGCAGGGCCGTCAAGAGGCTCCCCACCCGGCATCAAGCCGGCCAAACGGGTTTCCGGGTAGCTGTCACGCATTGCCCCGATCGAGTCCCTGAGGACTGAGTAGTAGTGCGGCAAGTCTATTTCCATTCCTAGCCCAGGTCAGGCCCGCCGAGCCGTGGCTCTTCTCCGCGAGAGATGGACAACCAGCGTCAACCACACCAATATTAATTCATCCAGACCGACCATAGGGTGGAGCGAAAACCGAACCCGATCAGCGGAGCAACTTGTCTTTCGCTCGTCACTTCGTGGAACTATCTGTTCCCTATTACGTGGGATGGAGACGTATAAACTAGGATTCGAATGCGCTTCTTAATGGCTATTTTTGCAGGCATCGCGGCGAATTGCATGGCTGCTGGATCGCTCGAAGTCGGGGACGGATCGGACATCAAGGGTATCTGGATAGAGAATGCACAAGTGCGTGTGGAATGTGACCGCGACGCGGCTCACGCACGCGTGATAGACCGCCGCGATGGCTCCTTGGTCATCGATGACTTGAGTTGGTGGATGAGCCCACCATTAGCGACGACGGTCCGAGCCGAGTCGTCAGCCTGCTACGGAACGTGCGGGGCGGGAAAGGAATTGCGCCTGACACGTGTCCGAACGGATGGGCTCGAGGAGGTTCTCATTGTACGTCTGGGCAGAATAGGCTCGTTCCTCGAAATCGGTTTCAAAATCGTGAATCATGGGGGAGCCGATACCCGCGTAATGGAATTCGGTATCCAAGGACGCGGGTTCGCTGGCCACGACCTTGGCGGTTACAAGACTCTTGACGGGGAAAGCGACGGCTATGCGACCCACGTGTCCGAGGACGGCAAGAGAGAGGCCTACAACAACTTGCTCGCCACATTTGGGCTGCCCGGGCAAGGCAAACACTCGTTAGTGATCGGTGGACTGCGTTATCAGGAATTCAAGAGACATTGCGAGATCAGCAGGATGGCGGGCCATTTGAGTTTCGAGGTTGAGGCAAAAGATCCGGTTGGAAAGCTCGTGAAAGCCGGCACTGACTACCAGTTTCAGGACACAATTTATATCGACGCCGTTACTGACAACAGGTTCGAGGCGTTGGAACGGTATGGCAAAGCTTTGGCGCAGGCCAACAGTGTCGATCTCACGGTTCCCAACCTTCCTGCCATAAATCTTTGGTGTGCCCAGGACAAGCGGTTCGGCGACAGCACCTTCAGGAATAACACTCCTGGGGCTGTATGGGTTGCGAATGACGCCAAAAAAACAGGTTTCCTGAAATACAGCGCCATCGCAGTGCGTTTGGAACCGGACGACTATTCCGTTCCGAACAACCAGCAGGGTTGGTGGGATGACGAGCATTTTCAGCGTTATCCAAGTGGACAGTTTTTGCCGCCTTACGAAACAGCGGCCAAATGGGGCGCCGCCATGAATGAGGCGGGGGCAACACCCTTCATCTATTTCCAGACCGCGCGGCGCTCGGAGGACTATTGCCAGAAATTCCCCGAACAAATGCTTTTCAAGGATCCAGCAAGGGCACGGCCGCAGCCGCTCGATTGGTTCAAGGACCGATACTGGAGCTATGATTTCACCGAACCGGGATTCATGCAGCACATGCGCGCAGTGTATGCTAACCTTCGAGGCGCTGGGGTTCGCGGGATAAAATTTGACTACCCGGAAACTGGTTGGGACTGCATAGGAGGATTTGACGATGCCTCCGCAACGACTGGTTCGGCCTATCGCAACATATTCAATCTCGCGTTGGACGGCCTGGGGCACAGAAGTGAGGTCCAGGAGCGGCTATGTATCGCCGGCGACCTGACCCTTGGCGCAATCACTACTATGCGCATCCAGGACGACACGGATAAGCTATATCCGCCGATGGTCACTAAAGCTGGATTGCGTTGGTATAAGAACCGCGTGGCTGTATATTATGATCTCGACGTCAAGAACCCGAATCACGCGGTACCTACAGATTCCATCGACGGGGTTCGCGCCATGTTCACGATGATGACCGTGGTGAGTGCTAGGCTTGAATTGGCGAATTATTTGAGCGAATTGACCCCCCAAGTAAGGCGGGTGATTTCACGGGTTGTCCCGCTTTATATGGGTCCTCGAAGTGCCCGGCCGGTTGACGCATTCGATGGGCGCGAGCAACCCCAGGTCTTCGACCTCGAGATCCAGGCAGGATGGCATCAGTTGACGTTTTATAACACATCCTTGGAAGGCGAGTCCTGGCCAACCGAATGGAATGCCGTCATTAACCCCCTTCATGGCCGCCTGGTTCCCGCAAAGGTAAGCGTCGATCTAGGGCGCGCCACGGACGACGGCGGTTTGGGTTTGGACACCAACAAGCGTTACCATGTCTATGATTTCTGGAACGACCACTACGTGGGACTCTTCAGGGGCTCGGATAGCTTAGCCCAGGACCTTCGTGCGGGCGAGGCGCGCATGATGTCGGTGCATGAAGCTCTTGACCATCCGCAGTTTCTCTCAACCGACCGGCATGTGCTTCAAGGGGTTGTTGATTTGAGCGGCTGCAATTGGCAGCCGCGTCAAAAGAGGCTTGTCGGCACATCCCGCTTGGTCGCTGATGAGCCCTACACTGTCGTTATCGCATCGAATGGCTACGAAGCCAAGGATGCCTCGGCGACGACAGCCGAAGCGTCGCTGCTGGCGAATCCGGAGTCGCGGAAGCTTCTGGACCTGACGTTGCTTTCACACGCTGGCGGCGCGGTGGACTGGCAGGTGACTTTCAAGTAGGTGCCGGTGCCTGAGCGAAGAGTCGTAAACAACCCCATACTTCAGACCGCCGAGCCGGACACGGCATGCATTGGCCATCAGCATGGCCGACAAACTTACTATCCCTTTGTCGCCACAAGGCTAAGAGCCGACCCGTTGGGATTTTCGTGGGCTGAATAGACCAGCTTTCCGAAACCAAAACGTTTGAAGGCCGCGAGTATGTCTTCCAGCTCCATCCAGTTGGAGAAATTGTCGGGTCCGCCAAAAAAAGTGCCGTAGTCAAAGCCGTCGCCGTAGGAGTGTTTGTGCAGCCTGCAATCGAACCCCTTGTACTGGACCGTTGAGACGGCTCCACTACCCGCCGGCCGATCTGGATGCTTTGTCGCGAAATCCTGGCTCCAATAGACGGTCCAAAGCACCACTGCTTTCACTCGTGCGCATAGCAAGTCGATCAACTCGACTGGATCCTTCATGTGATACAGGAAGCCGCATGCCAAGCCCACGTCATACGTATGCCCGATCTCCCGAAGAAATTGGACTCCGTCGCCCAAAAGAAAGTTAACGCGCTCCATCCCCAGGAGCTCCTTCGACACCAGGCATTTCAAATAGGCCTCCTTGTGGGCCTCGATGGCTGTGACTGATAACGCCCCGCGCTTGGAAAGCATATACGAGTGCGCCCCTTCCAATGGCCCCAACTCGAGCACCGAGGATTCCCTCAGATTGATTCCCAGGTCGTTAAGGCAGTTGCAGGCCCAGTCGATCCTCGGATCTTCAAAAAGGGCGTTACTGCCGGCCCTCAAGGCAGAGAAGCTTCCCGGGAACCGGGAAGCCCACTTTCCCTCAAAGATATCTAGCGTTTGCTGAGGGGAAGGTGCCTTGCGAACGTACGGATTTTCCATGTTGCGCCTAGAGGGAGCACCTTTTCCCAGTTTTCTTAAAGAACATTTCGACTATCTGTTGGGCTGTCTGCTCGAAGGACTATACCCCGATTGCCATCCTGCGATAGGTGGCTGAACGCTGGTGTCTCGGAGAATGATCACTGCGCGCGCGGTTCCCCATTGGGCAAAGGCGCAAAGAAGCCCCTTTTAGCGGGAGATTGCATGACGCAGGAAGATCCTTATTTCTGGCCGCCTTTCTCGTTCCATGCTCCGAAAGCCCGTTCCCTCCGGGACCCTCGTCAGGGGCCTCCTGCTCTCGCTGGTCGCGGGGTGCATCAATGCCATCGGCATCCTTCGATTTAGCCTCCAGCCGGTTAGCCATTTGTCAGACAATGTGACCAACCGTCGGCCTCATTGTGCGTCGGGGGGCGACTCCAAATGGAATTGGCGTCGAATTCCTTCAACCGCGGCGCGCGCCTTATGACTCTCGATGGCCCAGTTGCGAAGGACGGCGACCTCCTCCGCTGAGAGCACCTCCGCGTCGCGGGCAAACAGCCGCCTCTCTGCCGACGTTAGGCCCGTCTCCGCGTCGACCTTGGGCGAGGTGTTCTTGTCGGGGATAAGCGCGTAGACTTCGTAGCGGATGAGCGCCAGGCGCACGAGCTGCTCGGGTTTAACAGTGAAACCCGCATCGCGGAGCGTGACGGCATCCTGCGCCACGGGACCGTCGGGGGCGTTGCCGTAGGAATAGATGGCGCTCCTCCACTCCTTGAGCTTCTCTGCCGTGTCCGCCCCGACAAGCTGCACGATCTTCTGGTCAATCTCTTCGGTGGCCTTGCCCACGGCCCCGACGGACTCCGGCGAATCGAGCTTCTGGCCCGCAGCGCGCAGCATGTGTGCCGTCTTTCGGCCACTGATCGAGCGATCGACCATCAGGTCCACGAGCGTTGCCGCCTTTTCAGGGGGTATGGACAGTGCACTAAAGAGGATGTCATAGCGCGACAGGATGCGCCGCTTCTCCAGCTTCCGGTAGAAAGGAGCCCATATGGGGTCGCTGTCGACGGCCGAATTGAACTTGTCGACCGTCTCCGGGGAGTCCGTGGAGCGCACGTCGTTGTTCATGTGGCGCAAGTTCCCGTTAGCTTGGAGAAAAAGCCTGCCCTCGGCGGCAAGGCGCGCATTGTCTGCGGCCCCGAGACGTGCGCGCAGCTCTGCCACTTCAACGGCCTCGCCTGAGGTCACGGCGCGCAGACGAACCGCCTCCCGGTGCAAGAGGATACCCCAGGCAAGGGAAGCGACAAAGGCGGCAAGGAGCATGGCAAGAAGCCAGCTTTTCGTGTTGGACTTTGGGATTGTATTCATTGTGTGGGCACCTGCTAAGGTTTCATGGAACGAGCGACCAGACCGGGAGGTTGATGTCCCGTTCACCCGAGCTTCCGGAAAGATGCACCGTGAGGGAAGCATGGGAGTCGATCCACGCCTGGACCTGGTCCCGGGTCCAATTTCGCGCCGGCTGACCCTCGATCTGGGTCAATATGTCTCCCACCGCGATCGCAGCCGTCTCCGCGGGGCTGTTGGGGATGATGGCGGCGACGCGCCATCCGCCCGCCTCGGCGTACATGCTGATCCCGACGCTGCGCTCCGGGGGTGAAGCCAGCAGGCCGCTCTGCGTGGAGCACAGCCACAGCTTATCCTCCGCCTCGTGGAACACTAAACAGAACGAATGAAGCAGCCCTGTTCCAATCGATGTCGGCCCGTCGCTCACGCCCACCACGGGCTCCTCCTGGCGAACGCCGCCCAGGTCGAGTTCTCCTGCGAGGCGTCCCTCATGCTCCCGCCCGACCTCGCCGGCTACTGCGAGCAGGAAGCCGCTCCGGGGCTCGACCTTCCAGATGAGCGAAGCCGTCTGCTCGGGCGAAAGGTGCAGTCTTTCGTTTGCTCCGGTGTCGATCATCGCCGTGAAGCTCTTCCCCTGCAGGAGCATTTTGACAGTCGGTACCTCGCTCTGCTCGGTTATGGGCAACTCGGCGCGCACCGGAGGCAGGTTCTTTGGCCAATCCGGACTTAGGACAAGCTGTTGACCGGGGAAATCCATGGCGAAGAACAAGTCCGTAAACAGCGTGTAGCCCAAGAGACCATCCAGCACGCGGCTGTCTATCTTCGACTGCAGCTGGAGCGGCACAACGCCGGCGACGACGCCTTCAAATTGCACGGAGCCTATCGTGAGCGTGTCCAGGATGACCCGCGGCATCTGGACGGAGTCGCCGAGTCCGTTAACCGCGAGCACATCCTCGCTATCACTTTCGACGCCGTGCGCCTCCACCGCCGCTGCAACCTCTGGTGAGATGATTGAATACGAACAGCCGGTGTCGATCTCCATGCGAAATGGCCCCTGCCCGTTGATCATCACGCTCACGAACATCCCGTGGCCGGTCACCTCCGCCGGAATGGCCGTTGTCTGGGTAATCCGTGTGAACAGCGGCGCCCCCTCGTGGAGCGTCGAGGCGCAAAGCCCGGCAGACGAAAGGAGCAACAGCGCCGCGCATGCCATGGTACGCCAGGACGCGGCGATGCACCGGGAGCGGAGGGTTCCGATCGAGACTGGCCGCCCGAGCGCGATCAGGACTCCGGAATGATGGTGTCGACGCTTTATCGTGCGCTACAATCGTCGGGAATGGCCATTACGCAAATGGAGGACGCGCATGGGCCGCGTCCGCGGACGCTCATAATCCGGACGTAAAGCGGTAGGTGCCCGAGCCCAATTCGCAGGTGGTTCCGCCGTCCTCGATACGAACATTTGAGACTCCCTCGGCCTGGTCCAGCCGCTTGCTTCCTTCGGCTACCGTCGCTGCCTGGGGGAGCGGGAAATGCGCGGTGGCCGTGGTGTTCGGCGGCACGACGACGTCCCACACAAAGGCGCCGGCTTCGAGGTGCCACGAGCTCACGATTAGCCCATAAGGCGAAGAATGGGTGCCCTTCGCCGACGTGAGCGAGCCGCCGGGACGGGGCCGCAGGACGACGTGCTTGTACGCGGGCTTTTGCGGATCGATCTCCACACCTGCCACGACGCGGTAGAGCCAATCGCCCACGGCGCCGTAGGCGTAATGGTTGAAGGAGTTCATTCCCTTGTCCTCGAAACCTTTCTCTCGTGTCCAGCCGTCCCATCGCTCCCATATCGTGGTGGCACCCTGCGTGACGGGGTACAGCCAGGAGGGCCAATCCTTCTGGAGCAACAGCTTATAGGCCGTGTCGAGGTGGTCCTCGCGAGCCAGGACGTGCAGCAGGTGCGGGGTGCCGACAAAGCCCGTGCTCAGCTTGTCGCCGCGGCTATGGATGTCCCTGAGGAGCTCGTCGGTGAGCCTGGGCCGCAGCTGCGCGGGAACGAGATCGAACTGGAGAGCGACCAGGTAGCTGGTCTGAGTGTTTCCCGCAACGAGGCCGTCGGCGGTGACGAACCGGCGCTGGAATGCCGCCTTCACCTTGGCCGCGAGTGCGTCGTACTTGGCCGCGTCGGATGCGCGACCCAGGATCCTCGCCATCTCGGCGAGAAGGTGCGCATCGTAGGCAAAGTAGGCGGTCGCGATCAGGTCCTTGGGAGTTCCCCCGTCGACATGCCCGCTCCCGTCCAGGGCCAGCCAGTCACCAAAGCCGCTCCACTTGCCGAGGGACGGATGGAGCCTAATCCCGTCGAGTGACTGGGTCACCGTGTAGTGGAGGTAGCGAGTGAGCTCGTCATAGTGCTGTGCAAGGAGGGCCCTGTCGCCGTAGCAAAGGTAGATGGTCCAGGGGCAGATCACCGCTGCATCCGACCAAGCGGGCCCGCCGTCGTTCGAGGGCTTGTCGAGCGCCGGGACGACTTCGGGCACGGCGCCCTCCGGCGTCTGGGCGTCGGCGATGTCGCGCTGCCACTTGGTGAAGAACGCTGCAACGTCGCGGTTCCATGCGCCTGTGCGGATGAAGGCCTGGGCGTCGCCCGTCCAGCCCAGACGCTCGTCGCGCTGGGGGCAGTCGGTCGGGACCTCGAAGTAGTTGCCGCGCTGGCTCCACTGGATGTTGTGCTGAAGCTGGTTGATGAGCGGCTCGCTGCAGGCAAAGTCGCCGGCGGGGGCAATCTCCGTGTGCAGGACGTGCGCCACAAGCCCAGGGGGCTGCGTGCCCGGGCCCGCGGAAAGTCCGCTCACCTCGGCATAGCGAAAACCGTGGTAGGTGAACCTGGGCGTCCAGGTTTCACCGTCAGCGGCTCCCCTGCACGTGTACTGGTCCGTCGCCCGCGCGGCGCGCAGGTTCTCTGTGTACACGCCGCCCTTGTCGTCGAGCACCTCGCCGTAACGAAGCGTGACGGTGGTACCCGAGGGAGCGCGCACGCTCAGTGTCACGCCGCCCACCAGGTTCTGGCCAAAGTCATAGATAAAGCGTCCTGGGCCGGCTGGCCGCGCTGCGGCAACCAGCGCGATGTCCGCCTCGCTCCTCACGGGCGCATCCAGCATCGGCGAGATCTCGATTTCTGGGTCGGCAAAGACCGTGGCCGGCTGCCAGTCGCCGCGCACCGGCAAGGCCCCAAGCCAGCCGGCAAGCTCACGACGGGCATCGTAGGTCTCGCCCATCAGGAGATCGTTCTCGAGGATGGGTCCGCTGGCCACTTGCCAGGTCCCGTCAGTCGCAACCACCTCGCGACTACCGTCTGGATAGGTGACCTCAAGCTGGGCGAAGAGCCTGGGGCGGTCCCCATAGAGGCCGCGAGGCTTCCACGCGACGTGCCCCGCGTACCAGCCATCCCCTAGGATGCTGCCGATCACATTGGGACCGCTGTGAACCAAAGGGGTCACGTCGTAGACCTGGTATTGGACTCTCTTCGTGTAGTCCGTCCAGCCGGGTGAGAAATGGTCGTCCCCCACCCTCCTGCCGTTGAGATAAGCTTCGTAGAGGCCCAGCGCCGTCACGTACAGGCGTGCGCTCGCGGGCTCTCCCTTAAGGGCGAAGGTGTGCCGCAGATAAGGTGCGGGCGATCCGTCCTTGTCCGTTCCGTGCCACGGGGCGCCGATCCACTGTGCGGACCAGTCCGAGCGCTCTAGCAGGCCCGCCTCCCAGCACGCGGCTCCCGCCGGAGACGTGGCCGCGTGGCCCTGCCCGTCCCACACGGTGACCTGCCAGTAGGCCTTGGCGCGGGACCGCAGCCTCTGCCCCGCATAGGGAATCTGTGTCGACGCGTCGCTTTCAACGCGGCCGCTGTCCCAAAGATCCGCCGGCCCGTCCGGCCTTGTGGAGACCTTGATCTCGTAGGCCGACTGCACGATGGCCCGACGGCCATCGACGGGGGCCATCTGCCATCCGAGGCGGGGTGCCGGATCGTGCACTCCCATGGGGTTCGCGAGGTAGTTGACGACGAGGAACAGGGGCAGGCTGAGCTGTGACATGGGGATCGGGCTTGGGGACTTTGGTAAAGGGGCTAGAGCCGAGTCAGCTGTGATTCACTCCGAGATAGTTGCCGAGCCCGACTGTTAGCGTGGAGAGGATAAGAAGCGCGATGCCGGCGCCGATGAGCATGTGGACCCTGCGGCTGGCACCCTTCCACTCGTGCAGGATCCATCCCCACATCGTGCTAAAAATGATGATACTGGCCATGTGGAGCGTCCATGAGGAGAACTTGAAGGCACCCATCTGGGTCTCGCCCATGGTGTAGAAAAAAAACTGGAGGTACCAGGTGATGCCGGCGACGGCACAGAAAAGCAGGTTCGCCCCCACGGGAATGGCCGTCTCGGTGCCGGATTCCGCTGCGGGGCGCAGCCTGCGGCTGCAGTACTGGTAGCCCGTGCGATTGCGGATGTTGAGCACCAGGCACCAGACGACATTCGTCGTGAACCCGCCAAGCAGAACGACGACGAGCTTGGGCAGGCCCGTCCAGATCGCCCCGGTTCCTGCGGCAGCCGAGAGCTCCGAGATCGGCGCCCCGGCGTCCAGGCCGTAGGCAAAGCAGGAGCTCATGACGCCCGAGAACACGGCGACCAGCATCCCCTTCGAAAAGTTGAACTCCTTGATCGCGGCCCTCTTCTTCTCCTCGGACAATTCCCGCTCCTTTGAAAGCCCGGCCAGCGCCGCGATTGCGATTCCCAGAAGGCAGATGCCCACGCCAACGAGGATCACCTTGCCCGACTGGGTGCCGGCGATCGCCATGAGCTGCCCCTTGAAGATCGGGGGCACGAGAGTTCCGAACGCCGCGCAAAAACCGAGCGCCACCCCCATGCCGAGGGACATTCCGAGGTAGCGCATGGTGAGGCCGAAGGTGAGCCCCCCTATCCCCCACAGGGCGCCGAAGAACCAGGTGAAGAACAGGGTCCGCCACGAGGCCTTGCCCAGGACCCCAATGAGATCGTTCGTCATCAGCGAGCCCAGGACCCAAGGGGCGATGATCCAGCTGAAGAACCCTCCGACCAGCCAGTAGGTCTCCCAGGCCCAGTTGCGGACCTTCCTGTAGGGAACGTAGAAGCTGCCTGCAGCGAGCCCGCCGAGCCAGTGAAAGCAGACGCCGAGGAAGGGGTTTGGGGACATGTTTGGGGTCGATTTTGGGGCGGCTATCGTCGGGTTCGCCGCCAGGTGTTGGGAGATTGCCCGAATTCCTTCTTGAACGCGGCAGAGAGGTGGTAGGCCGAGGCGAATCCCAGGCGGCGGGAGATGCTCTGGAGGCTTTCTGGGGAGCTGCCGATCATCCGACGCGCCTTTTCCATCCGGAGCCGGCGGACGTATTGGTAGGGCGCCAGGCCGGTGTGCCTCTTAAATTCCCGGCGGAAGTAGGAATAGGCCACTCCGAGGTCTCGGGCCAGCCTGGGAATCGCCGGCGGCCTGTCGACGGATGCGGAAAGCAGCTTCTCGGCCCTTGCTACAGAGCTCGTCATGGACCGGGCGGGCACACTCTGGCGCTGGGCCTCGACGACCAGCGTAAGGACGTGAAGGCCGAGGGCCGCAGCCTCCGGTGCGAAGCCCGCGCCCGCCGCCCCCAAGCGGTCCTCGATCGCCGTCATCAGCGCCGTCACCTTGCGCGAGTTGGGCATCGCGATGACAGCGCGCTCGGGCGCAAGGGCCCGCGTGGAGAGGAGCGCCTCCGCTGTCGTTCCCTGGAGCTCGATCCAATACTCGGTCCAGCCCGTGTTATTGTCGGGAGCATACCGATGCCAGACCCCAGGCAGGACGAGCAGCGCGGTGCCGGCGCAGACGGGCACCGGTCCGGTCGCCTTGGACTCGAACAGCCCACTGCCCCTGGAAATGAAGACCACCTGGCAGGCCCCGAGAACACGGCCGTTACCCCAGGAAAATGCGTGGTCTGAGGGATGCCCAGAGGGCGGGTACGGAGAGCCTGCCCTGCATGTCTGCCGGCCGCAGCCCGTCACCGCTAGACCCCAGGCTTCGGACTCGGGAGCCTTCACCAGGTAGCGACGGTAGTCAGCGTGCGGGCGCATCGAAGGTCACTTTATGTATGCTACTGGGCACTATTGCCAAAATGGGTCAAGAACTAAGAGGAAGCGGAGCGGAATCGGACGTCGAACTATTCATCGGAAAGTGCCAAATTCTGCATTGAGCCTCTTGTTCCTACCTGCCAACGTGCCCCCATGAGTTGCGAGACCTATACGAACGCCCGCGAGGTCTACGGCAGCGTGGGAGTGGACACAGAGGGGGCTCTCGCGGCCCTCTCCTCGATTCCGATTTCCCTGCACTGCTGGCAGGGCGACGATGTAGGCGGCTTCGAGCGCCCGGGGGCAACCCTGGACGGCGGCGGAATCCAGGTCACTGGCAAACATCCAGGCAAGGCGCGAACGCTCGAGGAGCTTCGAAACGACCTCGATGAGGCCTTCAGGCTCATCCCCGGACGGCACCGCGTAAACCTGCACGCAATTTACGGCGACTTTTCCGGGAAGAAGGTTGAACGCAACGAGGTGGCGCCGGAGCACTTCTCCTCGTGGATCGACTGGGCGAAGGTCCGTGGGCTCGGGCTGGACTTTAATCCCACCTTCTTCTCCCATCCGCTCGCTGACTCAGGCTACACGCTCTCCCACAAGGATCCCGCGGTCCGCCGCTTCTGGATCGAGCACGCGGCGGCCTGCAGGTACATCGCCGCCCGCATGGGCTTGGCCCTTGGGACGGCGGCCGTCACCAATCTGTGGATTCCGGACGGTTCGAAGGACATTCCCGCGGACCGGGCTGGTCCTCGCGATCGCCTCGAGGAGTCGCTGGACGCAGTCTTCAGGCAGGAGATCGATCCGCGTCATCAGCTCGACGCCATCGAGAGCAAGCTCTTCGGCATCGGATCGGAGAGCTACGTGGTCGGATCTCACGAGTTCTATCTGGGATACGCGGTCAAAAGGAAGAAGCTGCTCTGCCTCGACATGGGCCACTTCCACCCCACCGAGTCGGTGGCGGACAAGGTGAGTGCGGTGATGCGCTATGTCCCGGGCCTTCTTCTGCACCTGAGCCGCGGCGTGCGCTGGGACAGCGACCACGTCGTCCTGTTTGATGACCCGACGCGGGCGGTGCTCGGGGAGGTTGTGCGCGGGGACTACCTGGCTCGCACCCACGTGGGGCTGGACTACTTTGACGGAAGCATCAACCGCGTCGCGGCCTGGGTGATCGGCAGCCGCAATACGCTCAAATGCCTGCTGGCGGCCCTGCTTGAGCCGGTGGCGGAATTCAGGAAAGCGGAAGAGTCTGGCGACCTGGCCGCTCGCCTCGCGCTACTCGAGGAGTCAAAGACGCTTCCACTGGGAGCGGTGTGGGAGGAACACTGCCGACGTTTGGGCTCGCCCGCGGACCGCGCCTGGTTCGCCGAGATTCGCCGCTACGAGAGGGATGTCCTTGGAAAACGCTCCTGATCCTTCGATGAAACCCCAATTCCACCACGTGAACCACCTTTGGGATGACGCCACGGCGGCCGCGCTCGATCCCGTCGAGCGGCTCGTCTACCGCTCCAACCTCCTCGGAAGCGACCAGCGGATCACGAACACCGGGGGCGGCAACACCTCCTCCAAGCTCCCCGGTAAGGATCCGTTGACGGGGCAGACTGTTGAGGTCCTCTGGGTGAAGGGTTCCGGCGGCGACCTGAGGACGAGCACCCGGGAGAACTTTTCCTCTCTTTACCAGGACAGGCTGACGGGACTGAAGGTGTCCTACGGCGCCCGCGGGGACCGGGGGCTCAAGTCCGCGGCCGAGGATTCAATGGTGGGGATGTACCCCCACGCGACCTTTGGCCTCAACGCCCGGGCCCCATCGATCGACACGCCGCTGCATTCGTTCATCCCTGCGCGGCATGTCGACCACATGCACCCCAACGCGATCATAGCGATCGCGGCGTCCCGGTCCTGCGAGCGCCTCACGCGTGAGGTTTTCGGCGACAGCATGGCATATGTGCCGTGGGTGCGGCCCGGGTTCGAGCTGGGCCTGGCCATGGAGCGGATTGTCGGCGAGAACAGGAAGGCCCGGGCGATCATGATGGGCCAGCATGGGTTCATCTCGTGGTCCGACGACGACCGCGACTGCTACGAGAGCACGCTGGGTTTCATCGAGCGCGCCGCCGCGTTCATCGAGGAGCGCTACCGCGCCAAGGGCGGTGACCGCGCGGCCTTCGGAGGCCAGCGCCATGCGGCGCTCCAGGGGGAGGCTGCAACGGGCGTCCTCGCGGCGGTGCTGCCGTGGCTACGCGGCAGGATCTCCGGCGGGCGACGTTCGATCGCGACAGTCCAGGCCAGCGAGGGCGTGATGCGTTTCGTCAACTCGAACGACGCGCCCCGCCTTGCAGAGCTCGGAACTTCCTGTCCCGACCATTTCCTGCGGACCAAGATCAAGCCGCTCTATGTCGACTGGGATCCGGCGGGCACGGACCTGGCGCTCCTGAGGGAGCGGCTGGCAGCGGGGCTCGACGGCTACCGCAGGGACTACACGGCCTACTACGAGCGCTTCCGCCGTCCCGACTCCCCGGCGATGCGCGACCCCAACCCCACCGTGGTCCTGATTCCGGGCATCGGCATGATCGCATGGGGCAAGGACAAGTCGGAGTCGCGGGTCACTGCGGAGTTCTATACGGCCGCGATCGAGGTCATGAGGGGGGCAGAGGCAATCGACTCCTATGCCGCGCTGCCGCAGCAGGAGGCCTTTGACATAGAGTACTGGCTGCTCGAGGAGGCAAAGCTCAGGCGGATGCCTGCGGAGAAGGAGCTTGCGAGGCAGGTTGCCATCGTCGTCGGAGCCGGGTCCGGAATTGGCAAGGAGACGGCGCACCGCCTGGCAAGGGAGGGTGCCCACGTCGTGGCTGTCGACCTGGACGAGGCGGCCGCCCGTGCGACGGCCTCCGAGCTGACGAAGAAGCTCGGGGTGGGTATCGGCGTCTCGGGAACCGGCATCTCGGGCTGCGGCCCGGCGATCGGCCTCGGTGCCAACGTCACCGATCGCGCGAGCATCAGGCGCATGCTGGACGAGGTCGCACTTGCCTACGGCGGATTCGACCACATTTGCGTCACTGCGGGCATCTTCGTGCCGAGCGACACGTCCGGGAGAATTCCCGACGAGAATTGGGCCCTTACCTACGCCGTCAACGTCACGGGCAGCTACCTTGTCGCCGACGAGGCATTCAAGACCTGGAAGGACCAAGGTCTGCCCGGAACACTCGTGCTCACCACCTCGGCCAATGCAGTGGTGGCCAAGAAGGGCTCGCTTGCCTACGACACCTCGAAAGCGGCCGCCAACCACCTGGTGCGTGAGCTTGCGATCGAGCTGGCGCCGCTCGTCCGTGTGAACGCGGTGGCACCGGCGACGGTGGTCAAGGGCTCGGCGATGTTCCCCCGCGAGCGGGTGATCGGGTCACTCGCCAAGTATGGCATTGCCTGCTCGCCCGACGAGCCAACCGAGTCCCTGGTTGCCAAGCTGGCGCAGTTCTACGCGGACCGGACCCTGACGAAGACCCCCATCACTCCGGCCGACCAAGCCGAAGCGTATTTCCTGCTGGTCTCGGGGCGCCTCGCGAAGACCGTTGGACAGGTCCTGTCCGTCGATGGCGGCCTCCACGAGGCGTTCCTGCGCTGACCCATGAGAACGGTGCACTGCGCGGCGGTGGACCTGGGGGCGACCAGCGGCCGGGTCATTGTTGGCACCTGGAGGCGCGAAAAGCTCACGCTCGCCGAGGTGCACCGCTTCCCGAACCAGTTCCGCACGCTTTCCGGCCGCGAATACTGGGACCTGCCGTACCTCTGGGCCGAGGTCCGCACTGGCCTCGGCCTTGCACGAAAGAGATTCCCCGGCCTTGTCTCGGTCGGGGTGGACTCGTGGGCGGTCGACCACGCCCTCCTGGATCGCAGCGGTCGGCTCGTGCACCCCGTTTATGCGTATCGGGACAGCCGCACGCAGGCGCTGTCGGAGGAACTAGGCCGTGGTTCCTTTGCAAAGATCTATGGGCTGACCGGGATCCCCAACTATCCCTACAACACGAGCCTGCAGCTGAAGGAGACGCTGGCGGCCTTTCCGCGGCTCGGTGACTCTGTGGCCCGGTGCCTCTTTATCTCAGACTATTTCAACTTCCTGCTCACGGGGCGCATGGCCAACGAGCTCTCGATCAGCAGCCATTCGCAGCTGCTCGACGTCAGGGGCATGGACTGGTCGCCGCGCGCCCTGCGCCATTTCGGCATTCCCCGTCGATGGTTTTCCAAGCCGCGCCGCTCCCCTGCTGCCCTCGGCGCGATCAAGGGGCTGCCGGAGCTTGCCGGCGTGCGCGCGATCCTGGTCCCGGGGCATGACACGGCATGCGCCTTCGCGGCGATGCCGGCGGCGCCCGACGGGAATGACCTCTATCTGAGTTCGGGCACTTGGTCCCTCCTCGGGTTCGAGTCGGACTCGCCTGTTTTGGGCGACATGGCTCTCACCGGAAAAATTTCAAACGAGCGGATGGGAGACGGGCGGTACCGGCCCCTGCGCTCGAGCCTGGGCCTATGGGTGCTGGAGAGGACTCTGCTTTCCTACCGGGCCCGCCCTGGGACGGCATCGGCGTGGGCGAGGCTCATGTCCCTTGCGGCGCGCGTCCCCGTCCCCAAGCGCCTGCTCGATCTCAACGACCCGGCGCTCTTCAACCCGGCGGACATGCGCGCCGCCATCAGCCAGCAGATCGCCCGCCGGGGCGGTAGGGCTCCCAGGGACCTTGCCCGAATGGTGCGTCTTATCGTGGATTCGATCGGCCGCGCCCACGCCGATTCCGTTCGCCTCTTCGAGGAGGTGACGGGGCGGCGCTTCAGGCGAATCCTGATCGTGGGAGGGGGCTCCAAGAATCCCCTCCTCTGCCAGGCTACCGCGAATGCCTGCGGAATTCCGGTCGTCTCCTATTCCCTCGAGGGCGCGGTGACGGGCAACATCGCCAGCCAGCTGGTGGCTCTCGGGATGGTGCGCAATCTGGCGCAATTTCGCAGGCGGCTCGGAACTCAGCTTGACGCTACGCATTATCTGCCAAAGGGATAGGCTGCTCCCCATTTTTGTGCCTCAGTTCCTCGGGCACCAAGGGCTCCCTCGCTGGTCAAATCCCGCAATGAAGTCCCTCATCCAATCGCTCATTCGCCTTCGTGCCCTTGTAGCCACCTGCCTGCTCGCTGCAGTCGTTCTCACCTCCTCAGGTTGCTTCGTCCTCGCCGCCGGCGCCGCCGGCGCGGGTACGGTCGCCTACATCCGAGGGGAACTGGACGCCACGCTGAACGAACACTATGACAAGGTGATCGATGCGAGCAACGCGGCCCTGCATAAGCTTGAGTTCGCTAAGGTCAACGAGGTCAAGGATGCCTTCACCGACGTGATCACCGCCCGCACCGCCCAGGACAAGAAGGTCGAGATCACCATCACCAAGCAGGCGGAAAAGATCACAAAGGTGAGCATCCGCATCGGGGTCTTTGGTGACGAAGAGAAGTCGCGGGCGATCCTAGAGAAGATCAACGACGCCTTTTGAGGCACACGGGCAGGAGCGATCCGCTCCTGCCTTTATTGAGCCACGGAAGCCCTATCCCCCTATAAGGAGGGCCCAGGCATAGAGTCCCCCGAGCGAGATGAGCGTGATGGGCAGTCCCATCCGAGCGAAAGAGCCGAAGGAAATGACAATGCCCGCCCGGCGCGCCTGCTGGACAACGATGAGATTCGCCACGCTTGCAGTCAGGATCGCATTGCCGCCGAAGCTGTTTGCGACGCCCATGACGCAGGCCGTGGAGGCCCGCGCGATGGGCACCAGCTTCACCAGGAGCATGACGGCCGGAGCATTGCCAATGAGCGCCGTCAGCCCCGCGGTGAGGGCGACCTCGTTTCCGGTTTGGGAGGGATCCATGCCGCGGCCCTCGAGCCACTGGACCAGTTGGCTCTCGTAGCCGGTCGCCTGGAACGTGCCGCTGACGACGAAGAGCGAGACAAAAAGCAGGAGAAGCTGCCAGTCGACGAGCGACAGCAGCTCCTGCGTCCTGAATTTATGGCTCATGAGGTGAATCCCCGCGGCAACGAGGACCACCACTTCCTTCGGCAGCGACGTAAAGAAGAGGGCGATCACGATCCCAAGGACGGCGAGACCCTTCGCCGCATGATACCGGTCAAACAGGTAGACTGACTCGCTTGCACCCTCGTCCTCGGGGGGCTCGAGCTGGGCGACGCCGGCACGCAGCTCAAGACGCGCGACGAGAAAGGTGATGGCGAGTCCGAAGAGCACGGGCACGACGCTCCAGAGCATGTACCCCAGAAAGCCCAGACCCGTGAGCTGGCCGATCATCATGTTCTGTGCGTTGCCGATCAGCGTCGCGCCTGCGCCGATGTTTGCGGCAACTGCCATGGCGATCAGGTAAGGCACCGGGTTGAGCTGCTTGCGGATGAGCGCGGCGCCCACCACGGGCGTCAGGACATAGCACACGACGTCGTTGTTCAGGAACGCCGAGAGGCCGGCCGTGACCGCGATCAGGAAGATCAGGAAGCCCGCCGGATGGTCCAGGCGCTGCGATATCGCGTCGGCAACCTGGTGGTAAAATCCGGATAGCCTGAGCTGTGCCGAGATGACGAAAAAGCCGAAGAGAAGGGCTATCGTTGGCCAGTTGATGCTCGATACCGTGACGCCTGTGGAGTTGCCGGATACGATCATCATCGCGATGGCGCCCAGGAGCGCGATGCCGGCCCGGTTGAGCCTGAGCCCAGGGATCCGGCCCACAGCGAGGCCCACGTAGGTGAGTACGAAGACCGCCAGGACGATGGGCCTTTGATCAACGGGCACATTCATGGTTGGGGTGGCTTGAATCCCGGTGCCGGGGTGCGACCGTAGTAGCGCCGCGGTGGCGGCATGACAAGAAATCTGCTCGGCGGCGCCCGCCTAGGGCGCCAAGGGCGTGCGGCGCGAGGCGATCACCGTGCCGCTGAAGTGCGGCCCGCAAGTCGATCCGCCGATTGCGTTCATTCCCACGAAAATCTCGTCGGGGCCGGCGGAGTAGCCTTTCCATGGGCCCACGACGACCACGCGGCCGTTGACCGACACGGAAATCCGCGCGAGCTGGCGCGATTGGTCGGCGGCGGAGGTCGCGCCCCAGGCCGGATCGCCCGGGGCGGGCAGGAACGCGGCGCTCGCAACCGATACCGTGTAGACCTTGTCCCATGCCACCTCGATTGGGGGACTGAGGACCATACCTATTCCCCAGTGGTCGATGCCGAGCTGGATGCGCTGGGAATCGAGGTAGCGCACGAAGACAATGTCCCCCTTGCCCTCCGACCCTGAGACGATCAACGGCTCAGAGATCCCTGAGGGCATGGGCACAAACTGGAGACTGGCCTCGACGGGCCCCGTGCCTGCAAGGACGGACCTCGTGGCATGGAGGGGATCGATGTGCTCCGGCTCCAGGGCCGGGCCGCTGAACGATTCCTCGGCGGAGCCGAGCTTCCCGGAATTGAATCCAAAGGCCACTTGGTAGGGCTGGGAGGGATGGGACGGGCGCGCTGCGTTGAGCAGCCAGCGGCCGTCGAAGCGCAGGCGCAATCCAGGCGAGGACGGCGGCTGCTCGCCTGCCGGGGCCTCAAGCGAGCCGAGACCGATCTCCAGGGTGTGCTCGACCGAAGGGTCGAACGTGACCGGTCCGGTCTCGACGCTGCCTGCGCCGTTGGAATCGTGCCCGAAGCGCGCCATGCCCTTGCCGAGGTAAGTCACGTAGACCATGTCGGCCGCCTCGTAGGAGCCCGTCGACACTAGGGGCTCGCTTCGTGTGTGCGCGAATGGCGGGAAGATGAAGCGCAGCCGCACCGAGCCCCTCCAGCCCGCCGCCTCGACCTCGGCGTCGCTAGGGATGGGCAGACGGTTCACGTTGCGGATGCTTCCGGGAAAACGCGTCGCGGCCATCCCGCCGACGCCCCAGCCGATCCTCACGTGGAAGGGGTCGCTCGCGTAGAAGTTCGAGTGGACCGAGAGCACCGTCGCCCCGTCGAGCTTGAGCAGCACTCGCCGGCGCAAGAGGTCTACGAGTTCCCTGTTGCGCCCTGCGAAGGCGGGATGGGTGTCCGGCGGGTAGAGCGAGCCCATGTCGAGCGTCAGGGAATGGGGGGAGCGGGCATCGAGGGGCACGGGCGGGCCCATCAGGGGCTCGTTGCCCCGGTGGACGAAGCCGAACCTTACGCGCGCGTCGTCGACACGCTCCGCGAAGAGGAGGTCATTGCCGACTCCCGTCTCCACGAGCGGCACACGGCCCCTTGCCGGGAGGCGGTCAAAGGTCGCATCAAACTTCAGCGGGCCGCGCGGCTCCCCGGCGAGCCGCTGGAGGGACCCGACTCCGCGGTTCAGAACGGCCGCCGCCCCGTGCCTGAAGGCGTCGGAGAGCGTCCGGTCCATTGCCAGAAGCGAGCACTTCAGCACCGACACCCCGGCAAGGCATGCGAGAAGCGCGACCGCCGCACGTCGCCAGGGTTTTCTCCATGAAGGCGCCGCATCAAGGACCACGAGGGCCACGCCCAGACCGCACAGGATGAGCGGGGGGTCGAAGTCCACGTCGTAGCGCTCCACCCCGATCGGGAGGATGCAGAGGGCGAAGAGGTGGATAAGGCCCGCAAAGAGGCTGCAGGCACCGACGCAGGTCCACGCCGCCGAGGCCCTGAGTCGCCCCGAAAGGAGGGTGAGCGGGAACAGCGCCGCGAGGGCCGCCACGGGGCTCCAGGCCAGGATGCCCACCATCGAGGAGTCCGGCGTCACGAAGGGGTAGTAGATCAGGTAGACGGCGTCCTGCAGGGTGTAGGAGAAGAGGTTGGGGAGGATCAGATCGGGATTCCACATCTTGATGAACCGCTGGTCTCCCCCGGTGAACTGGTAGCGGAACCCAAATTCCGTGACTGAGCCGAAACGGGCCCAGTTGTACCACGCGAGGGCGGCCCCGATCAGTGCCGCCGGAAGCACTGTACCCGCGATCAGCGCGACGCGCCGTCCCTTTGCCCAGGCGCCTCGATTCTGCTGCAGGAACCAGCCGAGCGGCAGGGCCAAAAGCGGAAGGCTCAAGATGTAGTGGGGCCTGCTTGCGACGCCCGTCGCCCAGGCCGCGCTCGAGGCTGCCATCCACCAGGCGGCCGCTCCCGGGCACCCGGCCGTCGTCGCCTTTAGGAGCGCCAGCAGCGCCGCCATCAGGCACGCGAAGGCGCAGAGGATCGGCACCGAGTAGAACCCTGTGGACTGCGCGACAATGAGGGCATAGGACGCCAGCCCCCAGACGAGGACGCCCAGCGCGGCCCACCCATCCCGCAGAGGCCTTGCCTGCAGGCGCAGCCAGTGCGCCAGCACCGCGAGGCCCGCGAGGAAGCCCGTGATCGCAAAGACAACCCCTGCCGCCCCCTCCGATAGAAACGTTCCGGTGATGAGGCGCCAGGGCCCCATCAGAAGGACGACCGGGGCGACGCCAAAATAGATGTAGTAATGCCCGTGGAAGTAGGTCGCATCGTGCAACCTGGGTATCCCCTGGTAGCTGTCCCAGGGATTGGCGAGCAGCGCCAGGCGGGGGTCGGGCTCGACCTTCAGGTTAAGCTGTCCGGAGACGAGCGCGTCGGTGAGCAGCTGATAGTACCCGGCGGCAGTCCTTGAGGCGTGGAACCCGCCGACCGACGTGAAGGTCCAGAGATAGGCGGCAAGGACGAATGCGAGCGCGATGAAGGTGAGCCGGCCCGTCCGGCGCGATTTTGGCTCCTCGTTGTGGTGCATCAGATGCGTGTGCGGGGGTATTCGGCTCCTTCACCGTCCCGGGACGGCAAAGAAAACCGTCTCGCAGGCTGCTCAGGTTTGGGGCGTTTGTCGACCCAGCCCATGGTCGCGCCCCCGTGTTCGGTGAATCGCGCTTTTTCTGTCACTTTTGAGGCGCTGCGGGGTATTAGCAGTATGCAACTGCCTTCCCTGCTCGTGCACGACCTACGACCTGCGCTGCGCGGCCTTCTCAGGGACAGGGGATTCGCCCTGACGGCCCTCCTCACCTTTGCCCTGTGCATCGGGGCCAATGTCGCACTGTTTGCCGTCGTCAATGCAGTCCTGCTTCATCCCCTGCCCTATCCGTCACCCCATCAATTAGTTGCCGTATACAACCAGTACCCCAAGGCGGGAGTGGACCGCGCGGGAGCCTCGGTCCCCCATTATCTAGAAAGGAGGGCCGGCATCGCGGCATTCCAGGAGACAGCGGCTTTCCGCAACGACGGGGCGACCCTGGGCGACTCTGGCTCGCCGGAGCGCATCGAGTCGATGGACGTGACACCCTCGTTCTTCAAGGTACTCGGCGCCGCCGCATCGCTCGGCCGGACGTTCACCGAGGAGGAAGGCGTCTACGGCAAGAACGACGTGGTCGTTCTGAGCGACGGCCTCTGGCGCCAGAACTTCGGGGCGAACCCCAGTGTGCTCGGCTCCAAGGTGCGCATCAACGGGAAGTCCCAGGTGGTCATCGGGGTAATGCCGGCAGGCTTCTCCTTTGGCACCTCACACGCCCGGCTGTGGAGCCCCCTCTGCTTCAGCGACGACGACCGCAAGCCGGAGAGCCGGCACAGCAACAACATGTCGATGATCGCACGGCTCAGGCCGGGGGTTTCGCTGGTGGAGGCCCAGTCCCAGGTTGACGCTTTGAACAAGCACTCCCTGGAGCAGGATCCCTACGCGAAGCTCGTCGTCGACGCCGGATTCCGCACAGAGGTCGCAGATCTTCACGAGGACTTCGTCAAGGAGGTCCGGCCCAGCCTGCTGCTGCTCCAGGCCGGCGTCCTGTTCCTCCTATTGATCGGGGCCGTCAACCTCTCGAACCTGTTCCTGGTTCGCGCAAGCGCCCGCCACAAGGAATTCTCGCTCAGGCAAGTCCTCGGGGCCGGCAGGATCCAGATTTCACGGCTTCTCGTTGCGGAGAGCCTGATGGTGGCGCTCGCGGGAGGGCTCCTCGGGCTCGGCCTCGGCTGGGCCGGAATCCGCGGGCTCGAGACGCTGGGTGCCGCGGACATGCCCCACTTCACTGCGTACCATTTGGACGCCCGAGTCGTTCTTGCCGCCCTCGCCGGTTCCCTGGTCACGGGCCTTCTTCTTGCGGTGCCCGCGCTCTGGCACAGTTTCATCGGCAACCTGGCCTCGGCCCTCTCGGTCGAGTCTCGCGGGGGCACGACCACGCGCTCGACGCATAGACTCCGTCACGCCCTGATCGTGGGGCAGTTTGGACTGGCGTTCACCCTTCTGACCGGCGCCGGGCTGCTCGGGATGAGCTTCGCGAAGCTGCTTGCCGTGAATCCGGGCTTCCGTCCCGAGAACCTCCTGACAGGGCAGGTTTCACTTCCGTCGGAGCATTACAAGGAGGACAAGCAGAGGCTCGCCTTCGTCAACCGCCTGGAGACGGAGCTGCGCGCGATCCCGGGTGTCACGCTCGTAGGCATCAACACCAATCTGGCATTCGCCGGAAACATCAACGACAACGCGATCAGCATCGATGGCCAGCCTCCCGCTCCTGGGCAGTCGCTGCACACCCACTACACCAGCGGCGTGGCCGGAGACTTCTTCAAAGCCATGGGGATTCCGCTGATCGAGGGGCGCGAGATCAGCGACGACGACTCCAGCCACAAGCTGCGGGTGTGCGTCGTGGATACGGAGGTCGCAGGGCGCTACTGGCCCGGGAAAAGTGCGGTCGGGCACCGCCTTTTCGACGGTGCGCCTGGCAAGCCCGAGGAGGCGTACACCATTGTTGGCGTTGTCGGACCCACCAAGACATCCGACCTCGCGGACAAGCGCGCGACCGGCAGCATCTACTTCCCTTACGCCTTTTACGCGGGGACGAGGTTTGCCGCCGTCCTTCGCACCAGTCAGGCCCCGGCGGCAGCCGGCTCTGCGTTCCGCTCGGCGGTCCTGAGGCTGGATCCGGACCTTCCGGTCGATGACATGAAGACGATGGCGGCGCGGATCGACGAGAGCCTGCAGTCGAGGCGCTCCCCCATGGAGCTCGCCGGGATCTTTGCCGCGGTTGCCCTCGTGCTGGCGGCGGTCGGCATCTACGGCGTCCTGGCCTACGCGGTCGAGCAGCGCCGGCGAGAGATCGGTGTGCGCATGGCCCTTGGGGCCCTCCCCCAGCAGATCCGCTCCCAGTTCCTTTCGCTCGGAGGAAGGCTCGTGGGCCTAGGGACCCTTCTCGGCGTCGTGGGCGGCTGGTTCGTTGGCCGCGCGATGCAGAACCTCCTGTTTGGCGTGAGTTCGAGCAACCCACTCGTCTATGTGGCCACGGCTGTAGCCCTCTCCTCGGTCGCCATGGCCGCCTGCCTCATCCCGTCCCTGAAAGCGGCGCGTGTACCCCCGATGGAAGCGCTGCGCTCGGAGTAGTCCCCGAAGCCTAGGGCGTCAGGAGGCGGCCCGCGAGCTGGGCCTCGAAACCGTCCATGTTCCTCCAGCGGATGGCGACCCGGGCCGCATAGGGCCCGTCCGCGGTGCGCCGCGTGTACCCATCGTCCGTCACCTGAAAGCGGATGGTTTCCGTCTCGACCAGTTCCTCCGAGTAGGCGAGGTAGACGGCGACGGCATCAAATAGTGTGGTCGAGCGCGTCGCGAAGAAGTCGCACGTCATCCAGTTCTGGCGCGGTGCGAAGATGCAGTAGCTCTCGATGAGCGCGCGCAGCATCGGGTCCGCGGTCGCGCTCCAGATCGCGTGGTAGCGCGCGCCCTCCAGCCCCACGAGCCCACACGTATCGAGAGGGGTCAACAGGATGTCGCGCCAGGGGGCGGCCAACACCGCGCGGAAGGCAGCCGGGGCGACCCGCACGTTGGTTTCCGGCGAGGGAGAACCCCCTCCGTAGCCGACGTCGAAGCTGCCGTACATCCCCACGAATCTGCACTTCGCAGCGAGTCCTGGGTCGCGCCTGAGCGCCTTGGCCAGGCTGTTCACGGGCCCAATGGCGATGATCGTCAGCGGCTCGGTCGACTTCTCGACGACGTCGATCAGGGCCGAGACCCCGTCCTCGTAGATGTGCCCGGGATACTTCCTGATATCGTAGCCCGCGATCCAGGGGGAGAGCGTCTTGTTGTCGTCGCCCGTGGGCCCCTCGTTGTCGCCGATCGCGATCGGCACGTCTGAGCGGCCCGCCGCCTCCAGAAACTTGGCCGCCACCGATGCCCGGTAGCGGGTATCCGCGGGGTCGGCGACCACGAGTTTCAGGTCGAGCTCGGGCGACCTCAGCGCCAGGGCGAGGGCCCAGCTGTCGTCGATGTCGGTGCCGATGTCGGTGACCAGAATGACCGGCCGGCCTTTTGCGGGCGCGGAAAAGGAGCGAGGGGCAGACGCGGCGAGAAGCGCCAGCGCGAGGGCCGGGGCGAGGAGGACGCGTCTCATTTGGCGAGCAACGCAGCGATTTCCCGGCGGGACGGTATTGAGGGCTGCGCACCGAGGCGCGTGACCGAGATTGCCGCTGCCGCGTGCGCGAACCGCACGGCCTCAGCAAGGCCGGCGCCCTCGGCCAGCCGCACGGCGAGAGCGCCGTTGAACACGTCGCCCGCGGCCGTCGTATCCACGGCCTTCACCTTGAATCCGGCGATCAGGCGCACGCCGTCGCACGATGCGACAAGGGCGCCCTTTGCGCCGAGCGTGATGATGACGGTCCCGACGCCGCGGCCGCGAAGGATTCGCGCCGCTTTGGCGGCGGACGCCTCATCCCTCACCTTGACCCCAGTCAGCAGCGACGCCTCCGTCTCGTTGGGTGTGAGCAGGGAGACGTTGCGAAGGAGCGAGGCAGGCAGCGCTTGCGCGGGGGCGGGGTTGAGGATTACCGCGGCTCCCGACCGCCTGGCGATCCGAGCCGCTGCGGCTACCGTCCTAATCGGCGTCTCTAGCTGAAGGAGGACGACGGCGGCCCGGGAAATAAGGGCACCCGCCGCGGCGACATCGCCCGGCGAGAGGCGCTGGTTCGAGCCTCCTGCAACGCCGATACTGTTTTCGCCGTCGGAGCCCACGAAGATCAAAGCGACGCCGGACGGCCTTTGGGCGTCCCTCACCACCCGCGACACATCCATTCCCTCCTCCCTGAAGCCCGCCAGAGCCTCGTTGCCCAGCGAATCCCGACCAAGTCGGGCGACGAACGCCACGCGTCCGCCTGCCCTGCTCGCGGCCACGGCCTGGTTGGCGCCCTTCCCTCCCGCAGCGGTGCTGAATTCACCCCCAAGGAGCGTCTCCCCCGGGCCCGGGATGCGGGCCACGCGTAGGATCATGTCCGTGTTGGAGCTGCCGATGACGACGACCGAGGTTCTTTTTGCAGGAGCCATATTGCTTAGGCTGGAAAGGTCAGGACTTGGAGAGGATCAGCAGCGAGAGGCCGGCGACGTAGAATACGAACATGGCTGCAAGCAGCCTGGAGGTTCCCTGGGGCGCGCCCTTGAACTCCTTCCAGACGAAGACGCCCCAGAGCGCGCCGACCAGCGTGGCGCCCTGCCCGAGGCCGTAGGAGAGGGCGGCGCCGGCACGGGTGCTTGCGATGATGTTAAGCGACATGCCGGCGCTCCAGATCATGCCGCCAAGGATGCCGACCGCGTGCAGGCGCAGCGTCCCCTTGCGGAAGTAGTCGATGAAGGGGACAGGCTCACCCGTGAAGGGCTTGAGCATGATGAGCGAATTCCAGAGGAAGTTCGAGAGAAGCACGCCGGCGCTGAATACGACGACGGCGCTGTACGGGCTGAGCTTGCCAGCCTCGAGTACGAGTCCGGAGCCCAGGGGCTCGATCCGTCCCATCGCCTGTGCGACGTACTTGTAGAAGAGGCCCATCAGGGCGCCCGCCGTGACGGAAAGGATGATGCCCTTGGCCGACGCCCCGCTCTTACCGCTCGAGAGGCGCCGGTAGGCCAGCGCATCCAGGAGGATCGCCACAGCGACAAAGGCGACGCCGGCGGCCAGCATCGGCGGGTTCCCCTCGCGGGTGGAGAGGTAGGTCGTCAGCACCCCGAGAACAAGGGCCAGTCCCACGCCCACCGGGAAAGCCACGGCCATGCCGGCGATGTCGATGGCTGCCACCAGCAGGATGTTCGACAGGTTGAAGATCACGCCTCCAAAGAAAGCCGATCCCAGCCAGCGCATCTCGGCCTGGTGAAGATCGGCCGCGAGGGGCCTGCCGTACTCTCCGGTGCTGCCGAGGGTGAAACCGAGGATGAGCGCGAGGAGGAGCACGCCGATGGCGTAGTCCCAGTAGAACAGCTGGAAGCGCCATTCGCGGCTGGCGAGCTTCTGGGTGTTGGCCCAGGAGCCCCAGCACAGCATCGTTACGACACAAAGGGCGACTGCTAGGGGGTAGGATTGGACGATGAACATGTCGCTGGAGGGACAGGGGGTTCGACTCGGCGCCTTGCATACGGCCGCTGCCGCGCCGCAGCAAGAACTAAGGGCTGCCCCGTGCGCCCTGGAGCAGTGCCATGACGCGCGCCTGGACGCCGTCGCGCCACTCAGCTGCGGTGACGCTGTACATTACCGTGTCGCGCACCGTCCCGTCGCGCCGGATCTGCTGGTGGCGGATGACGCCGTCCTTCTTGGCCCCGAGCCTCTCGATCGCCGCCTGGCTGCGCGTGTTCAGGTTGTCCGTCCTCCATCCGACGACGCCGCACCCGACTGTATCGAAGGCGTGCTCCATCAGCCGCAGCTTGCAGGCCGTATTCACGTGGGTGCGCTGCCAGCTGCGCGCGTACCACGTCCAGCCGATCTCCACCCGGTCGGCTGCGGGGATGATGTCATGGTAGCTGGTCGTTCCCACAATGCGGCCTGTGGCGAGCTCGCGCACGACCCAGGGGCAGCGCCCGCCACGCGCCCGCTCGGCAAGAGCCGCCTCGATGTAGGCCCGCGTCTTCTCGGGCTCGGGCACGGAGGTGAACGTGAGTGTCCAAAGGCTGCCGTCGTTGGCGGCGGCCTTGAGATCCTCCTCGTGCTCGAGTCCCATGGGCTCGAGGCGCACGCCGCGGCCCTCGAGCGTCACCATCGGCTCCACCTTGATCACAGCCCGTGCTCCTTAAAGGGCCGGAAACGGCGTCACGCGCTTGACCAGCTGGAGCGGGACGCCCCAGGGGTCGCGGACCATGACGAGGAACGAGCCATCGGGCAGCGTCTCCTCATAGGCCGGTGTGGCGCCTGCGGCCACGAGCTTGGTGCGCAGCGCGGCAGGGTCGTCGCAGACGAAGGCGACGTGAAAGGAAAGCGGGTGCGCGCCCTTGTGGTTCGGGTAGGCCGCCGCCGTGTTGCTGTACACCTCGAAGATCACCCTGCCGGTGTCGTCGGCGAGGAAGGTCGTGTAGGGCGCGTCGCTGCGTGTGCGGGCAATGCGCAGGCCGAGGTTGGAAATGTACCATTGGACCGAGGCTCGGGCGTCAGGCACGTTCAGGGCGAAGTGTTCGAATTTCATGGATTATGTCTTTGTGAGGAAATCGTCTATCAGGGGGCCTGCAATATCGCCCGCGTCCTCGAGGACGTAGTGGCCGGCTCGCACCAGCCGCTCGACGCGGGCGTCGGGGTAAATTTCAAGCCAACGGGAAAGGAAGCCGTCGTCGAAGCAAAAATCGCGCGCTCCCCAGATGATCAGTTTTTCGTGCCCCGCTAGCAAGGGCAGGCGTCGCGCCACCTCCTCCAGCACGGGCCGGCTCGGGTGGCCGGGCTCCATCGGTATGTCCCTGACGAACTGGTGGACCGCGATACGGCTCGACCAGCTGTCGTATGGGTAAAGGTAGGCGCGCCGCTCAAGCCAGGTAAGCCGGCGGGAGGCCATCGCCATCCACGTCGCGGGCTCGGCGAAGCCGTTGAGCCCCCGGACGACAAAGGCCCCCAGGAAGGGAACTCTGCAAAGGGCGATGCGCGCGGGAATCCTCGGGGACGCAAAGGCGGCCGTGTTGAGGATCACGATGCGCCCCACCCTATCCGGATGGCGGCCCGCAAACCCCATTCCGATCGCCCCGCCCCAGTCGTGGACGACCAGGTGAACCCGCCTCAGGCCCAGCGCCTCCACGAGGGCCTCGATGTCCGCTATCCGCGTCGCCAGGCTGTAGGCGTACGACGCGGGCTTCTCCGAGAGGCCCATGCCGACGTGGTCCGGTGCGATGCAGCGGATGCGGCCCGAGAGCTCGCGCACGAGCGAGCGGTAGAAGAACGACCAGGTGGGGTTGCCGTGCAGCATCAGCACGGCCTCGTCGCTTCGGTGCCCCTCGTCCACGTAGCTCATGCGGGCGCCGCCCGGCGTGCGAAACAGGCGCGGCTGGAACGGATAAAGCGCGGCGAGCCAGCCGGGGACCGGGAGTGTCTCTTGCGAGCTCACCATTCGAGGGCCAGCATCATGCAGTTGAGCCCGCTGCCGATGCCCATCAGTGCCACGCGGTCGCCCGGGTGGACGGCGCCGGCCTCGACCGCCCTGCACAGGGTTGCCGGAAGGGAGACGGAGCCCATGTTGCCCAGGGTCTCGAAGGTCGAAAAATCCTTGGCGAGGTCGAGTCCCACGGCCTCGAAGAGACGGCGGCGGTGCGCGCTGCCGACCTGGTGGCAGATCGCCCGGTCGACCGTCTGGGCGGTCCATCCGGTCGCCGCCGTGAACTCAGCCCATGTCTCCCCCGCTAGGCTGACGCCGGCCTCGAGCAGGCGTTCGGAGTCGGTCTGCATGGCCAGCCCTCCCTGGCTGGCCGTGTCGCCCTGGCAGAGTTCGCTATGCTCGGTGGCCGCCCGGCAGACTCCCCCTATCAGACGGTGGGATCCGCTGCCGGCAAGGTCCCTGTGGCAGATGACCGCAGCCACCGCCCCGCATCCGATCGTCAGGTTCGCGAAGAAGGGCTTGATCGCGTTGCGGTCATACGTGCCGGAGAGCAGCGTGCGCACCGTCTCCTCGACCAGAGGGCGCCCGTTCTCGCCCGCCGCGACGAGGGCCGCGCGGATCTGGCCGCTTTCAATCATCGAGGCGGCCACGACAACGGAATTGAGGAAGCCCAGGCACGCGTTCGACACGTCAAAGCTCTGGATGGACGCCGGTAGCCCTATCTTGCGGTGGGCAAACGACGCCGTGGCCGGCTCGAGCATGTCGCGGGAAACCGCGGCATGGATGAAGAGCCCGATGTCCTCGCGCCTGACGCCCGTTGTGCCGAGCACCGCACGGCCCGCTGCCGCGCTGGCGTCCGACGGCCTCGTCCCGTCCGGCCACATGCGCCTTTCGCGAATGCCGGTCATCAGCTCCAGCCGGCCAAACGGCAGGCGAAGGCGCTCGTAGAGCGGACGCAGGCGCTCCTCGATCTGGGCGGAGGTCCACATTTCCTGGGGAAGGGAAACCTCTATGGACTCTAGGCAGACGTTGCTGAAGCGCATGGTCGCGATGGGCGGGACTCAGCGCTCGGGCCTCATTGCCAGGCGGATCACGTCCTTGTCGAACATGTTGGATCCAAGTCCCGCATCGACCGTGACGGTGGAGCCGTTGATGCCGCTGCTGCGCGCGCTCAGCAGGAAGAGCACGGCGTTGGCGACCTCCTGGGTCTCGAGATTCTTCTTCCGGAAGGTCAGCTTCTCGGCGAAGAGGTAGCTTTCGAGGTAGCCGGGTATCCCGGCGGAAGCGCTGGTCTTCAACGGCCCGGAGCCGACGACGTTGAAGCGCACCTGGGAGTCGGCGCTGAAGGACTTGGCGAGGAAACGCGACGACGACTCGAGGGCCGCCTTGATCGGGCCCATGTAGCCGTAGTTGTCCGGCGTCACGAGCAGTGAGGAGATCCCGATCGAGACGACCGAGGCATCCCTGGCCAGTATTGGCGCGAACGCCCGGGCCATCTCAACCAGCGAGAACGACGAGACCGCCGCGGCCTGCAGGAAGTCGCGCTTGCGGGTTTCGTGGAAGGGTTTCAGGCCCTCTGAATAGTTGGCGAACGCGATCGAGTGGACGAGCCCGGCGAGGGGCTTTCCCCCGCCCGCAGCCACCTCGGCTGAAAGCCGTTCCAGGTCCCCGTCCTTCTCGACGTCGCACACATGGACCGGCCTCTTGCCGAGCAGTGACTCGACGGCCTTCCTGCGCTCCTCGGAGCGAACGCTGTAGAGTACTCGGGCCCCCTCCTCCTCGAGTGACTTTCCCACGGCCCACGCCACGCTGCGCCTATTGGCGACGCCAAAGACGAGAAAGGTATTTCCCTCAAGCCCGAGGAAGCTCATGGGCGTAACTCCGGCACCTTCCATGCCACCGAGAAATCCACGCTTAGCACGCGGGTGTCGCCGCGCTTCATGGAGCCCGTCATCAGGAAGAAGCCCGAAATAACCTCCTTCTTGCGCACCTCGATCGTCACGGTGTCGCCGGGGTAGACCGGGCTTCGGAAGCGCACGTCGCCTATCTTCACCAGGAGCGGCACCCCTCCGGGTGCTGTGTCGGATGCCGCATAGCGCGAGAGGTATAGCGCCCCGGCCTGGAAGACCGACTCGCATAGCAGTACGCCGGGAGTGATCGGGGCCCCGGGGTAATGGCCCTGGTAGAAGTCCTCCTCGGGCCGCCAGGTCCGCCGGGCGACAAGACCTTCCGGCCCCTCGGCGACGATCTCGTCGATGAAGAGGAACGGCGGGCGGTGGGGAATCCGGCCCAGGACTTCGTTTGTCGCGCTCATGCCGCCCGTCCTTGTCGCTGGGCGCAGATATAGCGGTCAACCTTGTTCGCAGTGATGACGCCGTAGTTGATGGTGCCGAGCCAGCCCGACATGATGATCCCCACGGAGCCCGCATGGAAGAGCCCAGGCAGCTGATCCGGCAGATCCATGGACACCTTTAGGCCCTCGAACTTGGTGCCGAAGGAGGTGCCGCCCAGATGCTTCGTGTACCGCTCGATCGTCCGAGGGGTGGCCGCCTCCTTCCAGTCGATCTTCTCGCGAACTCCCGGAATGAACCCCTCAAGGGCGGTTATGGCCTCCTCGATCAGGCGCTCCTTGTGGGACGTGTACTCTTCGGGCGACATCGCGTTCCAGTCGCCGTAGAGGCCGTTGATGGAGGCAACCACCGTGTAGCGGTGCGACCCAGGCCGCGTATCGGGGTAGTACACGGAGAAGGTGCGGCTGGTGGTGTGGAGATCGGTCAGCTCAGTGCTGCTGAAGCGGGGGCTCGCCGAGGTGAAGACCAGGTCGCCGATGTGGGGGATGGTCTCCCCCTTGCGGATGCCGAGGTAGACCTGGCAGGAACTGGAGTTGATCCGCACGGCGCGGGCCGCCGCTGCATACTCGCTGGAGAAGTTCTCCTCCCCCGCGAGACGCAGCACCGTGTTCTTGATGTTGGCGTTTGACATCACCGCCTTGGCCCTGATGACGCGCCCCCCCTTCGCCACGATGCCGCAAGCCACTTTGGCGCCCCCGCGTTCCTCAACAAGGATGCGCTCGACCAGGACCTTCTTCCTGAGCTCGGCGCCGTTCCTCTTGAGCTCCTCGGTCATCTTCCCCACGAGGACGTCCGAACCGCCCTTGAACGTGTAGACGCCCGAGCCCATGAAGTTGGAGAATACGATGCCGTAGGTGATCGCCGGGTCGTCCAGGGTCGAGCCGTTGGCGTAAGCGATTGGCTCCATCAGCAGGCGCTTCACGTCGTTCCTGCCCGGGAAGAAGCGCTCGAGCATCTGGCCGGTGCTCTCCGTGTTGTTGTCGTAGAAGTTCATTGCGCGCAGATGCTCGTAGAAGCGCTCCACCTGAGCCCGGTCGAGGCCGAACTGCTCGACGAGGACGCGCGTGTAGTCCTCCCGCGTGAAGGTCGTCCAGACGTCCATCTCGGGGTTGACGAAGCGGATGTCCTTAAGCTGGACGATCGAGTCGGCGATCTCGCGAGTCCAGTACTTGCGGCACGACTTGATCATGCCGACCGGGAAGCCGTGCAGCGAGATGTCGAAGATGTGCCCGCCCTTGCGAGTGAACCAGGTCGCCAGGCCGCCGTACTGGTAATGGTGCTCAAGCAGCAGGACACGGTGGCCCGCCTTCGCGAGCACGTTGGCGCCCGTGAGGCCGCCAAGCCCGCTTCCTATGACGATGACGTCGTACTCGTCGTCGACGCCTTTTAGCCAGTCATATGCCATGGAGGGACGATGCTGGAGCACGGCCCCGCGTCTGGGCAACTGGTTTCGGGGGGGCGTGCCGCCGGTGTGTTAGGCCTTAAGGATGTGCTGGTTGGCCATGGAAATGCCGCTGAGCATCGCCCCGACGATCCCCAGCATGCCCTGGTCCGTGCCGCAGAGGTAGAGATTGGTGAGTGCCGTGCGCCCCTGCGCGTTCTTTGTCGGGGCGCCGTAGATGGCGCCGCGAAGGTGGCCCGTGTAACGCTCCACCGTCGTCGGGGTGAACATGTCGGTTGCCACGGTGGCGGCCTCCAGCGCACCGGCGGGCTGCAGGGGCGGCAGGAACCGGCGCGCAGAGTTCTGGATGCGCGGGAACCAGCCCGCCTTGTCGTCACGGTAGCGCTGCTCGGGCAAGCCCGCCCAGGCACCGTAGTTGGCGAGGCAGGTGACCCGGAAGAACCCCTCGGCCAGCTCCCGGCCCCCGCCGTACTCAAAGTTGTTCGGAAAACAGATGATCCCGCTGCGCAGGTCCACCTGAGCCTCGGGATTGCGGTAGGAAAAGCGGTCTCCTTCGTTGAAGAACACGATGGTGTCGGCGCCCCAGCCTAGGGCCGAAGGCGGCCGGTTGAGGACGCAGATTGTCTCGACGTAGCCCAGCCGCGGCGCCGGTGGGCTCGTCTCGCCGAGGAGGGCTGCTGTCTCCGCGGAGCCGATCGACGAGAGCACGTGACTCGCCGTGACTTCCTCCCCGGAATCCAGCACGAGCGCCGCAGCCCTGCCCTCCCGGGCCACGATGCGGCGGACGCCGCACTTCATCCGGCGCTCGCCGCCGGCCTCGCGGTACTTCTCGACGAGAACCCGCATGATGACGCGCACGCCCTCGAACGGCCGCGCAAAGCCCTCCAGGAACAGCGCGCGGAACATGATCATGAACTGGTTTGCGTCCATGTCGTCCTGCCGGGCGCTGCCGTAAAACATGAGCGGGCAGAGGAGCATGTCCTCAAGCAACGGGTCGCTGATGAAGCCTCTGAGCAGGGCCCGCGCCGAGGCCTTCGAGTCGCCGCCCGAGAGCGGGGACTCGCGGACGGCACGGGCGAGCCTCGCGAAGCCGTCTGCCTGGGCGGGAAAGAGCCGGCCCACGTCGGCCTCGAGGACCGCGAAGTCGTTGCTGAAGCGCAGCGACGCCTCGCCCTGCGGCCCAAAGGAGACCCTCGATCCCTTCTGGGGGCTCAGGGAAAACTCATCCCTCTCGATGCGCAGCTGCCTCAGGATCTTGCCAAGCGGTGTTCCCTTGACCCCAGCCGGCACGTAGTTGGTGAGCGCATGGAGGCCGACGTCGAACTTGCGGCCCGCGATGCTGTAGAACCCGTTGAGACCCCCGACGGCATTGTGACGCTCGAAGATGCAGACCTTCTTGCCAAAATGGGCCAGCCTTATTCCCGCCGCCAGGCCGGAGAGACCGGCGCCGATGATTGCTACGTCGTACTGCGCGCCCGGATTCAACTCTTCGCCGCGAGCGCGTTGAATTTCGGCGTCAGGTACTCGGCGCAGCTGTCCAGGGAGGCGAGGCGCCCATAATCTGCCTCGGGCACCTCGATACTGTGGCGCTTGCGCAGCTCCATGACGATGTCCAGGAAGTCCATGCTGTCGAGCTGGAGCTGGTCGCGCAGGCGCACTTCCGGCTTAACGTTCGAGAGGTCCTCGTCAGGCGCGATGTCCGCGATGATGTCGAGGACGACTTTCTTGCATTCTTCGTGGGTCATGTGGTGGTCAGCGAGACACAGCTTATGCCATGAATCGCTTCACAATCAACGTGGAATTTATCCCCAACATCCCGAACGAGTTGTTGAGGATTGTGTCCACTTTGAGCGCCTTGACCGGGACATTAAGCACCAGCCCGGGCAGCGCGCAGGCCGGGTCGAGGTTATCGACGTTGATTGTCGGGTGGACCACCAGGTCGTCGAATGACGGCAGGTTGCCGGCGAGCTCGAGCGCCCCGGCCGCCCCCATGCAGTGGCCGATGAAGCTCTTGGTGTTGTTGATGTGGGTGTCGGGGCAGCCCTCGCCGAAGACCGAACGGATCGCCTCGCACTCCTGGATGTCGCCCAGCGGCGTCGCCGTGGCGTGGGTGTTGACGATGTGGATGTCGGCCGCCTTGAGGCCCGCGTTCGCGATGGACTTGCGGACACACTCGGCTTGGCGCACGGGATTGGGCAGCACGTAGTCGCTGGCGTCGCTGTTGACCCCGTAGCCCGCGATCTCGGCGTAGATCTTGGCGCCGCGGGCCAGGGCGTCGTCCAGGCGCTCGAGCGTGTAGAGACATCCTCCCTCCGAAACCACGATCCCGTTTCGCGCCTTGTCGAACGGCCGCGACGCCTTCAGGGGGTCCTCATTGGTCGCGAGCGCACCCTGGGATTTGAACCCGGCGAAGATGCCGAACGTGTGGATGCTCTCGCTCACACCGCCGCAGAGCGCCAGGTCGACCTCGCCCAGGCGCAGCATCTGCGCCGCGTGAATCAGTCCAAGGTTGCCGGCGGCGCAGGCCGCGCCAATCGTGTAGGCGGGGCCCGTCACGCCGAGGCTAAGCGAGGTTTCGCCCGCCGGGTTGTTGGCGACGGTCCTTGGATTGTGGTAGTGGGACCAGTACTTGGTGTCGTAGTTGAACTTTGAGATGGCGTAGATCTCGTTCTCGGTCTCGACGTTGCCATGCTCGGTGCACCCGATGTAGATTCCGACCCGGTCCTTCGGAAAGGGGGCAAAGTCGATCCTGCTGTCGGCCAGGGCCTCGTGGGCGCACCATATGCTGATGCTGCCCGCGCGGGTCCCGACCCTGATCTCCTTCTTTTTCTGGTATTTCAGCGGGTCGTAGTGGCAAACGCCGGCCAGAAGGCGCCCCATGTAGCGGACGTCCTTCCACTCGATGCCGGCCTTGCCGGCGAGCAGGTTGGCCCGGAATTCTCCGAGGCTGTTGCCGTTCGGGGCAGTGAGTCCAACGCCTGTGATGACGATCCGTGAAAGGTTCATGTGCCGAGCAAGGTGTAATTCGCTAGCCAACAACGCATGGAACGCAATAAAAGGTTCCTTTCCATGAACGTTCTTGTTGTCGGCGGAGCCGGATATATCGGAAGTCATTGCGTGCGTCAGCTTTCTGCTGCAGGCCATCGGCCCGTCGTCCTGGATAACCTGGTCTATGGCCACCGCAGGGCCCTCTCGCCGGAGGTGCCGTTCCACGAGGCCGACCTCGGTGACGAGAAAGCGGTCACGGAAATTCTCCGGAGCGAGAAGATCGATGTGGTCATGCACTTCGCGGCCTACTGCTACGTCGGTGAGTCCGTGACCGACCCGCTCAAGTATTACCTGAACAACTCCGCCGCCACTCTGCACCTTCTGAATGCCATGCTCCGTTCAGGTGTCAGAAGGTTCGTGTTCTCATCGACATGCGCGACCTTTGGCGTTCCGGAACGGCTGCCCATCTCGGAGACGCTTCCCCAGGCTCCCATCAACCCGTACGGCCAGAGCAAGCTCGACGTCGAGAACGCGCTGCGCGCCCTCGCGCATGCTGGCAAGATTTCCTTCGCCGTCTTCCGGTACTTCAATGCTGCCGGCGCCTCCGAGGACGGATCCATCGGTGAGGATCATGATCCGGAGACCCACCTGATCCCGCTGGCGATCGACGCGGCCACGGGAAAACGCGCCTCGCTCCATCTTTTCGGGACGGACTACCCCACCCCCGACGGGACGTGCCTGCGCGATTATGTCCACGTCGACGACCTAAGCCGGGCGCATATCGCCGTGTTCGATCGGCTGGATGCTCCGAGTGCGGCGCATTTCTACAACCTGGGAACCGGCAGCCCCACCTCCAACCGCCGGGTCATCCAGGCGGTGGAAAAGGCCACCGGGCGCAAGATCACCGTGATCGAGGGCCCCAGGCGCCCGGGTGATCCTCCGTCGCTCTACGCGGATTCGGCGAAGGCACAAAGGGAGCTGGGCTGGCAGGTCAAGTTTCCCGACATCGACTCGATCGTGGCCACGGCCTGGAAGTGGCACCGCACCCACCCGAACGGCTACGGCCGCTAGAGTTTCTTCCGGAGCGCGGCTTTCGTGACGCCGAGGCGCTTCGCAGCCGAGGCCTCGTCGCCGGCAGCCGCCTTAAGCGCTCGCTGGACCAAGAGGTGTTCGATGTGCGCGAGCTGCCCCTTTTCGTCGTGCTTTGCCTGGTCGAGGAGCAGGTCGAGCGCGCCCTCTATCGTAAGCGGCGACGCAACCGCGGACTCTGCGGCTCCGCCGCAGATTTCCGGCGGCAGGTCCTTGACCAGGATGGCGTCGCCCTGGGCCACGACTGCGCTGCGATAGACAACATTCTCAAGCTCCCTGACATTGCCCGGCCACGAATGGCGTGTGAGCACGGACATGGCCTCTGGCGACACCCTTGAGGTGCGCGCCTTGCGCTGTTTCACCAGGTTTTGGACGCAGAAGTCCACGATCTGAGGGATGTCCTCCATTCGCTCCCTCAGGGGTGGCATCTTGATGCGCACGACGTTGAGTCGGTAGTAGAGGTCCTCGCGGAAGCTCTTGGCCTTTACCATCGCCTCGAGGTCTTTGTTGGTTGCGGCGATGATGCGGACATCGACGCGGATGGTGTCCGTGCCCCCCACCCTCTGGATCTCGCCCTGCTGGAGGACCCTCAGGATCTTGGTCTGCGTCGCCAACGCCATGTCACCTATCTCGTCCAGGAAGATGGTGCCCCCGTCGCAGAGTTCGAACTTGCCAATGCGCTGCCCCGTGGCGCCCGTGAACGATCCCTTCTCGTGTCCGAAGAGCTCGCTCTCGATCAGGTTGTCGGGAATGGCCGCGCAGTTCACTGCGATGAACGGCTTTCCGGCCCTGTGGCTGTGCTTCCAGATCGAACGTGCGACGAGCTCCTTGCCCGTGCCGCTCTCGCCCGTGATCATGACTGTGACATCGCTCGCCGTCACCTGGCCTATGATCTTGAAGACCTCCTGCATCACGGGAGAGGAGCCGACGATGCCCTCCTTGTAGTCCTCGGTGTTGATCGTCGGCTTATAGTCGCCGACCGCCCTCAGGTCCGCGTGCGTCTTCAGGGCATTTTCAGAGAGGGTCAGCACCTTCTGGGTGTCGAAGGGCTTCATGATGTAGTCCAGCGCCCCGAACTTCATGGCTTCGATCGCCGTCTGCGCGGTGCCGAAGGCCGTCATGAGGATGATCAGCTGCTTGGGATTGACCGATCGGATGTGCTGGAGCGCCTCGAGCCCGCTCATCCCGGTCATGCGGATGTCCAGGAATATGAGGTCCGGAGGCGGGCCCTTCTTGACATTGGCAATCCCTTCCTCGCCGCTGGCGGCTTCTGAGACAAGGTAGCCACGCGAGGAAAGCACCCGCGAGAGCGAGTATCGGATCTCGGCGTCATCGTCGATGACTAGTATCGTGGGTGTTTTGGCTTTGGTGTCCAAGGTTGGGCTGGCGCTTTTGTGCGGCCGGGGTTCAGTAAAGGCCATGCTTGGCTGGTCAATCAACTTGTTCCGTGTGCGGGGCATCAGAATTTCGCTCCATTTCACCTTCCTTCTACTCCTTGCCTTCTACTGCTACGAGGGCTGGACGAGCGCCGGACTCTCCGGGATGGGTTGGAGCGCGTCGGAATTCCTGCTCATCTTCACCTCTGTGGTGCTCCACGAATTGGGGCACTCCTTCATGGCCATGCACTTCGGCGTTGGGGTGAAGGGCATCCTGCTGATGCCCATAGGAGGGATGGCGCAGTTCGACTCGATCCCGAAGAAGCCCATCCAGGAGCTCCTGATCACGGCGGCAGGTCCTGCGGTCAACTTTGCCATCGTGGGTGCCCTCTGGTTCCTGGTCGACTTTCCGGAAGGCTGGGATCGCGGGAGTGGTGCCCTTACCCTGGCGGACCTGGCACGGTTCCTCATCCGTGCGAATTTGATCCTGGGCCTCTTTAACCTCTACCCGGCTTTCCCCATGGACGGCGGGCGTATGGTGAGGGCGTTCCTAGCCCTCAAGCTGCCGTATTTGCGAGCGACCTACTGGGCTGTGATGCTGGCCCGTGTCCTCACCGTAGTCGGAATTGCGGCCTCCCTTTATTGGGAAAGCTACATGCTGACGGCGCTCTTCGTATTCATTCTCATGGCGGGCAATGCGGAATACAGGATGCTCAAGCGCCAGGAACAGATGGAGACGGAATGGAGGGAGGCCCTGAGGAGGCATTTGGAGAGCACAGCGGCCGTGCCGCAGCCCCCAATATTGGATCCAAGGCTTCCCGAGGACTCAGCTGGCGGCGCTTAAAAACTCCTTGCTTTCGAACAGGAATCCCGGAATTTCATCCTTTCGCAGTTGCGAATGGGCTCGTAGCTCAGTTGGAAGAGCGCCTCAATGGCATTGAGGAGGTCGTCAGTTCGAACCTGATCGGGTCCACCAACTTATTTATAGACAATAAGTTATATAATATTTTGAGGTTTGTTTTTGATGGACCCTATGGGGTCCACGAAACCCGGGATTATCGGCTGCTGGTTGTTGGAACGTGTTTGCCGCCCTCGTCTTCAGACAAAGACATCTGCGCTCACGCCGAAACGCTCCCTGAGCGCCTTCACATGCGCCGTGGTCAAGCCGCGTTCCCCTTTCAGGATTCGGTAGGCGACGGACCGGTCAACATCGAGGATAATGGCTAGGTCATCACCCGTGAGCCTGTTTTCCTCCAAAACGTACTTCAGCATCGCCAGGCCAGAAACCGGCCTGGGGGCAGG